>Ga0326721_10000277_pt1 | contig 16445 bp, 9 predicted proteins | sample SGPome_FD_203951 | JGI IMG/M metagenome (GOLD analysis project Ga0326721, IMG submission 203951) | Soil microbial communities from Southern Great Plains, Lamont, Oklahoma, United States - SGP_1_2016 | ecosystem: Engineered > Artificial ecosystem > Soil microcosm > Unclassified | place: USA...
GCCGGCCTGGAACGGGTGCCGGACGGGATAGCCGTCCGGTCCACCGACGCCAGCACGACCTACACCGAGGCCTACCGGCTGGCCCTGCGCTGGGCCGGAGCGCTGAGCGCGGCCACCGGTGGCACGCCGTCGGCGGTGGGAGTGCTGGCCGACAAGGGAATGGCCGGCTACCTGGGCGTGCTGGCCGCGCTGTTCAGCGGCGCCACCGTGGTGCCGCTGAGCGTCGGCCTGCCTCCGGCCCGGGTGGCCACCATGCTGAGCACCGCGGGCGCCCGCGTCGTGCTGGCCGACGAGGCCGGCGCCGCCGTGTTCGCCCGGACCGGCCTGGACCTGCCGCTGGTGCTCGCCGACCAGCGCGCCGAAGCCGCTCCGGCGCTGGCGGCGCCCCGGTCGGCCCGGCCGGAGGACATCGCCTACATCCTGTTCACCTCCGGCTCCACCGGCCGGCCCAAGGGCGTGCCGATCACGCACGCCAGCCTGTTCGACCACTTCCGGACGATGGACGCCCGCTACCCCGACCTCGGTCCCCAGGACGTGTTCTCCCAGGTCCTGGAGCCCAACTTCGACTGCGCGATCTTCGAGCTGTTCGCCGCCTGGGGTGCGGGCGGCACGGTCTGCCAGGTGCCGCCGCTGGCCTACCTCGACCTGCCGGCCTTCCTCACCGAGCGGGGCGTCACCGTCTGGTTCTCCACGCCGTCGGCGATCAGCCTGCTGCGCCGGATGGGTTCGCTGACCCCGGGAGCGCTGCGCACGCTGCGGCTGAGCTGTTTCGCCGGCGAGGCCCTGCTGTGCGGCGACGTCCAGGACTGGCAGGTGGCAGCTGATCGGGCGGTCATCGACAACCTCTACGGCCCCACCGAGCTCACCCTCACCATCACCGGCCACCGCTGGCACCCGCGGACCTCCCCGGAGCGGGCGGTGAACGGCGTGGTGCCGATCGGTGCGGTGTACCGCGGCCACGACCACCTGCTGCTCGGCCCGGACGGCGAACCCGACCCCGACGAGGGCGAGCTGTGCATCACCGGGCCGCAGATGACCTCGGGCTACCTGGTCGAGTCCGACAACGCCGGCCGGTTTCTCGAGCGGGACGGCCGGCGCTGGTACCGCACCGGCGACCGGGCCCGCCAGCTGGCAGACGGCGAGCTGGCCTACCTGGGACGGCAGGACAGCCAGGTGCAGCTCGGCGGCATGCGCATCGAGCTTGCCGAGATAGACCACGCGATGCGCGGCTGCCCCGGGGTGGTGGAGGCGGTGACCGTGACCCGCCCGGTCGCCGACGGCCTGGAGCTGGTCACGTTCTACACCGGCCAGCCGGTCGGCCAGCTCGACCTCATCCGCCAGCTTCGCCATACCCTGCCCGAGGCGATGATCCCCCGCACCTTCCGGCACCTGGCCGAGTTCCCGCTGAACGCCAACCGCAAGGTCGACCGGATCCAGCTGGCCGCTGCCGCCGCCGCCCCGGCGGCACGCTGACCCGCGGCTCCCTCAGCTCAACGATCAACCCGGCGCGAGCCGACAAGGAAAGGTACTAACTCAATGACCGGCGCATACGTGCAAGGCGACCAGTGGGTCCGGGTGTTCCGTCCGAACGAGTCGGCCGAGCGGCGGGTGTTCTTCCTGCCGCATGCGGGTGGTTCGGCTACGTACTTCCACCCGTTCTCGCTGGCCCTGCCCCCGTCGATCGAGGGGCTGGCGGTGCAGTACCCGGGGCGGCAGGACCGCCGGACGGAGGCCTGCGTCAATGACCTGCACGTGCTGGCGGAGATGGCCTACGACGCGCTGCTGCCCTGGCTGGACCGGCCGTTCGCCGTGTTCGGGCACAGCATGGGAGCCTCGCTCGGCTTCGAGGTGGCCCGCCGCCTGGAGGCTGCCGGGCGGCCACCGGTCGCGCTGTTCGTATCCGGCCGCCGGGCGCCGTCCCGGTTCCGCGGCGAGCAGACCTACCGGTTGGCTGATCGGGAACTGATCCGCAGCCTGCAACGGCTGCAGGGCACCGACGCCCGGCTGTTCGAGGACGAGGAGATCGTCCAGATGATCCTGCCCGCGCTGCGCGGCGACTACACCGCCGCCGAGACGTACCAGGTGCGGCCCGGTCCGCCGTTGCAGGCGCCCATCGTGGTGCTGACCGGCCGGCAGGACGACCAGGTGACGCCGGAGGAGGCACAGGCCTGGCAGCAGCACACCACCAGCGCCTTCCGGGTGCGGACCTTCGAGGGTGGCCACTTCTTCCTGGCCGAGCGGGTGCTGGCGATCGTCGACGAGATCAGCCAGGCCTTCGAGAACTTCCCCGACACCGGAGGGGTTGCCTGAGGGCGGCGACGTCGGCCCACCGCAGGATCGGCGCCAGCCTCAGACCGAGGCGGCCGCTGGCCGGCCCGGCCCGGGTCGGCGACTCCGCGCCGCGGGCCGGGTCAGGACGCCGCGAGAGCGGACAGCTGCAGCCGGTCGCGGACGTTGAGCTTCCGGTACACCCGGGTGAGGTGCTGCTCGACAGTACTCACCGTGATGAACAGCTTGGCCGAGATTTCCCGGTTGGTGTAACCCTGCGAGGCCATCGCCATCACCCGGCGCTCGGCCTCTGACAGGTTGAGCAACGGGGTGTCGGTTCCGGCTTGGCTGCTGCCGGCCGAGGCGGGCGGCGCCATCTTCGGCGTCAGCGATTGACTGAGCTCTTGCGCGCCGCACTCCTCGGCCAGGTGTCGGGCCTGGCGGATCAGCAGCCTTGCCTTGCCGGCGCCTCCCTGCCGCTGCTGGGCCCGGCCCAGCTCGGAGAGGATGAGCGCCTGCTCGTACCGGTTGCCATCCGGCTGGAGCAGTTCCAGCGCGTTGGTCAGCAGCTCCAGCCGCTGCGAGGGCGGCCGGGTGGCGGCCTGGGTGCGCAGCGCCACCGCGCGGATCCGGCGTTCGCTGCGCGTGGTGAGCGCCACGTGCTGGTCAGCGAGCTTGCGAGCCCGCTCGTTCTCCTGCCGGAGGAGCAGGCACTCCACCACGCCGACCCGCCAAGGCACCAGCGCGGCGGTGTCCAGATCCCAGGCCCGGGACTTCTCCCCGCAGCTGGTGAAGTCGGCCAGGGCGGCGTCGATGTAGCCGGTCGCCAGATGGTGCCGCCCGCGCGCGTACAGGTAGTGCAAGCCGAACCGGCTCTCCAGCAAGGCTTCCGACACCGGGATGGCAACCGCCTCAGCGGCGGCGGTGTGCTCGCCGATCGCGGTCAGCGCCTCGATCAGAGTGGCGAGCGGCATGCCGATCTCAACGCCCCAAGCCTCGGCCGACATGGCATCCAGCGAACGCTGGGCGGTGTCGGCGGCCTTGCGCAGCGAACCGGCTCGCAACGAGACCAGCGCCCGGGTCGACAGCAGGTAGGCCTCCCAGGTGCGGGCCGGCCGGTTGGCCACCCGACCCAACAGCAGGTCGCACCACCGGGCTGCCGCTCGCAACCGATCGGCGTAGATCAGCGTGGTGATGGCCAGCCGGATGCTGTCCAGCGACGTGTCGGTCACGGTGAGGTTGTGCAGCACCCGCTCGGCTTCGGCGACCAGGGCGTCGTCCGCACCGCGCCTGAGCGCGGTCAACAACACCTGGTTGCTCACCCGCCGGCTGTTGGCCACCGGATGCGGCGGCAGTTGGCCGGCGAATGCCGGCTTGGCCAGGCCCGGCTCCAACCGCTTGAAGGCCCCGGGGTAGGTAGTGGCCAGCCACAGGCGATCGATCTCGACCTCCAGGGCCAGCTCCGGATCGGTGATCTCCTCAGCCGTCAGCACCGGCGCTGCCAGCTCCATGGCCTCGTCGATCCGGCCGCGCATGAGCAGCCCGTGCGCCACCTTCAGCCGTGTCATGCCGTTGAGCTCGCCGGCCCGGGCCGCCTCTACCAGGGTCAGCAGCGTGCGGGCGGCCGCCTCCGGCTGCTGCCGCCACATCGCCTTGGCCAGCGCTGTGCGGATCACGTGCCGGTAGGTCGGTTCCTGGCAGCAGGCGTCGGCGAGTTGCAGGCAGCGGGTGGCCAGGGCCACATCGTCGACGTCGAGGGCCTGGTTGGCCACGTCCACCAGCAGTTCGCTGGCCCAGTCCTTGCGCACCGGGCCGGCGGCCAGCAGGTGGCCGGCGATCACCGACGCCGAGGCGCCTTCGCCGCGCAGGGTCAGCGCGGCCTGGTGATGCAGTCGAATGCGGTCGGCGGACGGAATGTCGTCCAGCACCGCCGAGCGCATCGCTTGGCTGCGGAAGCGCTCCTGCTCGAGCAGCCCGGCTGCTGTGAGGGTCCGAATGGCCGCGTCGATCGCCCGCTCGTCCAGCCCGGTCAGCCGGCCCAACAGCTGGCTGCAGGATGCCTCGTCCAAGGCCGCGATGGCCCTGCCGACCAGCAGCCCGTTCGGCCGGGTGCGACGCAGGCAGGCCTGCACCGCCCGGGTAAACATGGCGCCGACCGGCTCTTCCGGCTCCTCGCCGGCTCGGCGAGCCGCGGCCAGGTCCGTGATCAGGGCTCCGACCAGCATCGCATTGCCCCCGCTGATCTGCAGGAACGCGCCCGCATAGCGCTCTGCCGTGCTGCCGTCGAAGGCCTCGACGAGCGCGCTGGTCACCTGATCGAGGCGCAGGGGGGCGATCTCCACGTGCGCGATGCCCCTGCGGCAGGCGGTCTCCGCCAGCTGGGACTGGATTTCGGACCGGCCGGCCGGTCCGTGGCCGAGGACGATCCCGGCCGACATCCAGGCGATGCGCCGCAGCAGGTAGCACAGGCTGGCCAGGGACTCCGGATCGCAGTGCTCGGCGTCGTCCACGCAGATCAGGACCGGTTGCTGGCTGCTGAGCTCGGACATCAATTGGACGCTGGCCGCCATCACATCGATCGGGTTGACCTGGCCGGCGCCAGCGGCGCAGACCAGATCCAGCAACTTGCGACGCGAGGCGGTGTCGGGCAGCTCGGAGCGCCGGAACAGCTGCTCGATGACCCCGTAGGGAAACTCGCTCTCATCGGCCGACCCCATCGCGGTCAGCACCGTGTAGCCCCGCTCCAACGCCTGCTCGATCGCCGAGTGCAGCACGGTGGTCTTGCCACACCCGACCGGACCGGTCACGATCGCCGCTGCGCCGCGTCCCGCAGACATTCCCTCTGTAAGCGTTCTCAGTTGGATGTCAAGGCAGTTGTTCGCGAGCACGGTTGTGGATCCCCCCTCGGCCGGCACAGAGGAACGCAGCACCCCGAACGACCAATCGGCTGATAATCAAACGCAGTTCAACAGTGATTCGACAACGCTCGCTGTGCAGTCACAGTGCAGTCGTCCCCGCGCAGGAGCCCAGTTACGTTGGAAGATACGGATTTTCCGGACCTTACTAGTCTCCCCGGCGATTGCGGAGAAGGCTCTCATTGGCCTTGAACAATGTCAAGCCCGCGCTAAGACGCATCGCACCGCCGCCACTTCCACGTTGCCAAACGCCTCAGTGAATTCCAGGTCACCGCAGCGACGCGTCGGCTCGGCACTCCTCAGTCACCTGAAGCAGGGCGGGCGAAACCGTTGCAGACATGCCGACCGCAGTTCGGTATAGGCGCGGGAGACACCGAGGAGGCTGCCTGCCGGGTCTCCTCCGCACGAGGCGAGGACGACGTCGACGCACCGGAGTGCGTCCCATCGCACCGTCCTGGTGATCACCAAGTCGGCGATCGGCAGGCCCAACGGCATGGGAGTTGTTCGCCCAATCCTTGACGTTTCGTCTTCTATTGGTGGACGGCGGCGTTCCAGGAAGGGGTGGCAGGTGCTTCGGTTGATCCCCGCTGCCGGTGGCGCGTCGCGAGATAGTGATAATCGTGATATGTCCGAATATTCCGTCTCGACACCTGCGGAGGCCGAGAGGGCCCCCTTGCTGAGTACACACGCCAAGCTGGCGGTTGTTGACCTAAATAGGTAGTCACGGTATAACTCTTCGTATCCAGGGCCTTTACCCTATAGACACCTAACACCGGATAAGTACAACTATGCGGTGTATGTATATGAGGTATTAACGGGCAGGTGCTCCTGGATTTCCCCATGTCCCCTGAAGGGAGGCGAAAGACCCATGAAGAAGATCACGATCCGTAAGGCCGGCTCGGTGCGTTTGACGAGCAGCGTGTCTGCTCTGTACGGAGGCTGCGGCTGCCCGTAGTAGACGACGACCGGCGGTGCGTTCACTTTGACAGTGCGAACGCGCCGCCGGTCACCGGCCAAGCACTGGGGTTCCGGCAGCGGAGGAAGCGTGTCAGATGTAGTGCCGGCAGGCGTCGCCACAGTCGCGACTCCGGCCGAGGATCAGCCGAGTGAGCCTGCGCTTTCCTTCTACGCCCTGACGTACTTGGAGGAGGGCGACGAGGTCACGGTTGGCCGTCCCGACGCGGGCATCTTTGTCGTGCTGCCAGCCGACGGGGCGGCCCTGCTACGGCGTCTGGCCGAGGGCATGACATGCGCCGACGCGGCGAACTGGTACGCCGCGGAGTACGGCGAGTCGGTCGATGTGGCCGATTTTGTCGCAGGGCTGGACGAGCTGGGCTTTGTGCGCCACGAGGGCGACGAGGCGATGGCAGCGGATCCGGTGCGCTGGATGCGGCTCGGCCACATCATCTTCTCCCCGGCAGCGGGCGTCCTCTATGCGGCGTTGCTGATCGGCTGCCTGATCGCCATGCTGCGAACGCCCGCGCTGGCGCCCAGCTACCACAATTTGTTCTTCACCACATACATGTCCGTGCTGATGATGGTGGTACTTGCCGGCCAGTTGCCCTTGATCCTGCTACACGAAGCTGCTCACGCCCTGGCCGGCCGGCGGTTGGGGCTACGCTCGAAACTGTCCATCGGTCGCCGCTTCTATTATGTCGTGTTCCAGACCACGATGGATGGCCTGGTGGGGGTTCCCCGCCGCCAACGCTACCTTCCCATGCTGGCAGGAATGCTTGCCGACATTGCTGTCTTCGCGAGCCTTACCCTGTTCGCGGAAGCGGCGCGCGGTCACGGCACGACATTCTCATCAGCTGGTGCCATCGCGCTGGCATTGGCATACACGACTCTATTACGACTGGCCTGGCAGTTTTGGTTCTTCCTGCAAACGGACATCTACTTTGCGGTAGTAACGGTCCTCGGCTGTGTCGATTTGCAGACAACGGCCAAGCAACTGTTGCGCAATACCCTGAATCGGATGCTGGGACGGGAGGCGCCTTATGACCCCGCCACGTGGCATCCACGTGACTACGCCACGGCGCGCTGGTACTCGGTGCTCATGGTGGCCGGCTACGCATTCTCGATAGTCACATTGCTGCTCGGCCTGGTGCCTGCCGCCATGCATGTCTTCGGCACGGCTCTGCACCGCTTTGACGGCAGCGCGGCACAGGGAAACACGGGTCTGCTCGACAGCGTCGTCTTCCTGTGCCTCGGTGTCGGCGAACTATTCGTGGCGGTCTTCCTCGGCTTCCGGGAGCGAAGGCTTCAACGGAGCCGGTCATACCCCATCGCCGGATCGTCCCTGCCCTGACTCGGAGTTATTCATGGTGCCAATATCTTCCAGTGCTTCCCCGGCCGGCCGGCATCGATGTGTCATTGGTGCCCACCAGCGTGAGCGGCTGGCCGTGGCGGCCAACCTTGCATTAGGGACGCCACTAACTGCTCCCATCTCGGCGCACCGCCGCCTCCGTGGTCCCTACACGGCAGCCGGCAGCATAGTGCGCAAGGTGGTTCCCGACGCCCTGGAGCGCCGGCCCGAGTTGGTCACCAGCCACGTGGTGGAGATCTTGAGCGTGGCGCCGGAACTTCGCGACCTCGTTCCGGCCAGCTTGGAGACCCTGACCTCACTCGCCGTTCCCGAAGAACGCACTCGCTTCTACGCTGCCGCACGGACCTTGCGGATAGCGCACGGCCTGGCCGAGTTCCTTCGGGACTATGTGGCTTGCTGCCAGGGCGAGACGTTCTCACTGGTGGTCGACGATCTGCATCAAGCCGATCAGACTGACCAAGAATTCCTGGCAGTGCTGTTGCGGCGCATGGACCCCGGGTTATTGACTCTGGTACTCGGAACGACCACCGAGTTCTTCGGCCTACCGGATCTGCCGGGCCCACCGGCAGCTGGCGCCCCAGCCGTGGCCGGCGGCCTTCCACCGGCGCTACGACGCTACTGCGAACAGATTGCGGCGCCGGTCCAGGTCAGCGTTGGCTGCGCTGCGGATTCACTCGAAAGTGCGGAAAAAGCACGCTGCTATGTGAACAGTGACTGCACGGACGACGACCCGGTGAGTCTGGCCAGTTATCTGGGCCTGCCGCTCGTGGACAGGCAGCGCTTGCACGATACCCGCGCCGACGAACTGGAGGCGGCCGGAGAAGAAAGCCTCACCTGGGGCGCCATTCCCTACCACCGCGAACGAGGCACGGATCCGTTCGGGCGCGGAGCGGCCGCCCTCGCCCTTGCCATGGATTCCTGCATGCTGCTCGGCTTCTACGAGGCGACCGTCGATTTCTGTTACCGCGGTCGCGCGCTTTCCGAGCTGCACGAAGCGCCTGCCGACTTGTGGTGGACGTTCACCAGCAAGCTGCCTACCTCGCTGTCGGCATTGGGACGGGGTGATGAAGCCGAAGAGATCTGTGACGAAACTCGGGCGCGAACCATCAACCCATTGATTCACATTCAGTTCGGTTACGCCACGGCGATGCTCTACACCAGGCACCTACAACCTCAGCGTCGGGATCATGAGCGTGCGATGGCCTGGATCAACCAGGCGATCGTCATCTCATCGCTGCTGCCTGACCCTAAGAAGCGGGCGTTCAACACTGTCTTCCACAACAATGGGCTCGCCCTCATCGAGGCGCATCGCGGGCACCCCGAGCGCGCGCTGGAACTGGTGACCGAGGGTATTGCCGAACTCGACCGTGAGCTTGGCCAACACGAACACCAGTTGCATCGCTCAGTGCTCCGCTACAACCGCGGACAGGTCCTGGCCTCCCTCGGCCGGTTGACGGAGGCGCTGGTCGAGTACCAATGGTTGGTAACCATCGATCCTCACTACCCCGAGTATCACTTCGATCTCGCGAACCTGCTGCGGCGGCTGGGCCGCGACGAGGACGCGCTGGCCGAATATGAAACCACCATGCGGCTCGGGCCACCCTTCCCAGAGCCATATTACAACCGTGCAGACACCCTGGCGGCTCGCGGCGAATTCGAGGCTGCCCTGGCTGATTTCGAATACGTTCTGGAACTCGACCCGGAATACCTGGACGCTCATCTGAACCGTGCCGGCATCCTGACCGACCTCGGCCGTATCGATGCCGCCAACGAGGCGTTGGCAGCCGGCCTTGCGCTGGCGCCGGAGAACCCGCACCTTCTGTGCTTGAAAGCCCGATTGGCAATGGAATGCGGCAACCTCGAGACTGCAGGCGAGGCACTCGCCGCCGCGGTTGCCGCGGCTCCGGACCTGCCACAGGCTTGGGCGCTGTACGGAAGCTTGTCATTCGAGATCGGTGACCTGCCCGCCGCGGTAGCTCACCTGTCCCGGGCCGTCGACCTCGACCCGGACGTAGCGGTGCTGTTCAATCGCGGGAGCGTCTATCAAGCCCAGGGCGAGTGGGCCAACGCCCTCGCCGACTTCGACCGTGTGGTCCAGCTGGCACCGGACGAGGCCGATGGCTGGCTGTGCCGGGCCCAATGCCGAGCGCAACTTGGCGACCACCGCGCCGCCCACGACGACGTCCAGGCCTTCCTCCAGCTCGAGCCCAGCCGCATCGCAGAAGTGTCGGAGCTCATCGCCGAGGGCTTGGCCATGGATAGCGAGCTCATCGGGTAGGCCGTGTCGATGAGGCGGATAGCTGGCCAGGTGCGGGCAGCGGCTACCTCGGCTCGGGGTCGAGCCACGTGACCGGCCCTGGCGATCGCCCCAATGCGGCGCCCCGTGATCGAAGGTGCCGCGCGGGTAGCAGCCCAGTTGGCCACCGCTCAGCCCGACGTCGACCTGCCGGCGGCCCTTCCTCTCGACGGCAGTCCGTGCGATAATCCCTCGCCCGCTCGGCAGGCGGCAGAAGCCGGCCCGTTCAGGGGGTTCGGATGCCAGCGAGCGGGCCGCCGCCGCGTACCGGACCACGGCCCTCCACCACCCCACCGCCAGCCGTCCTTACGAGGGACTTTCCGAAGATCGGTGGTGCGGGCGCATCGTCGTTCGCCGTCGGATGCAGTCATCTTGGCTGCGGCTCCAGACGGCCCCTGGCTGGCCGCGACTGGGACAAATACTTCCTTAATTGGCGTCGTTGGCAACAATTTTTCGCTCGATGGCCATCACACCTTGGTACTTGATTGACATGTGGCGCTTATGCCCTCAAGATGAAGATCCTGTTAAAAACCGTGCTGGTCGCCATGAGTTCGTCGGCGAGCCAGCAGCTTGCAGACCAGCCCGCCACAGGGCGCGGCTGCCGACTCGATGGGGGTGCGATGACACCTGCTCGGCACGATGCCGGCTCGCTTACTTCGCTGCCAGGCGACCACGTAGCACCTGTGCTACGCATCGAGGTGCTGGGAGCCATGCGCGTCTGGCTCGCTGATGAGGAGATCCACCTGCGGCAGGCCCAGCAGCGGGCGATCCTGGCCCTGCTCGTGCTCAGCGAGCACGCGCCGGTCACGCCCGAGCGGCTGATCCAGACGTTGTGGACGGGCGAGCCGCCGGCGAGCGCCAGGAATGTCGTGCACACGCAGGTGAAGCGGCTCCGGCAAGCGTTCGAACCCAATCGAACGTCACGCTCGCGCAGCACGGTGCTGCCGTCGGCCGGAGATGGTTACGTCCTGCACAGGGGGTCGGCTTCGGTCGACCTGTGGCAGTTTCGATCCCTGGTACGCAGGGCCACTCGGGCTCGCGCTTGCCATGATGACGCCGCGGTGTTCGCTCATTTGGGCGAGGCTGTCTCGCTGTGGCGTGATACCCCGTTCGCTGACGTCGCGCCGGTTCGTGATTCGGAGCTGGCGCGCGCGCTCGGTGAGGAGTACGCCTGCGCGGTGGGCTGGTACGCCGAGGCAGGCATCCAGACCGGTCATGCCGGCGAGGTGCTGAGTCTGGTCGAGCAGGCCGCACACGCCCGGCCGCTTGACGAGGCAGCCCAGGCCTTGCTCATGCGCGCCTACCACGCGACGGCGCGTCGCTCGGATGGCTTCGCCGTCTACCAGCGCACCCAGCAAGCGCTGGCTGAGGAACTGGGCGTCGATCCTGGGCGTGAGTTGCGGGCGACTTATGAGGCGTTGCTGCGGGACAAGCTCGCTTCGCGGCCCGCACCCGCCGATCAGACGAATCCTTCGAAGATGATGTTGCGGATGCTGCTCGCCCTGGGCGTGGATCCAGCGAGCATCCCGGAGTCCGTGGGCCGGCGTGCGGCAATGCTGCGGCGCCATCTCGATGTCATCGCCGACATCCAGCCTTCGTATTCCACAGGGCTGTAGCGCCCACCGCCCACGTTCGCACGACCAGACAGGAAGCACTTCGTGACTGCATGCCCCGCTGTACAGTCCGCACGAGTCGGCGGCTATCACAGCGGGCTAGCTGCGATCCTATGACTGCGTGCGCAGCCCTGCCGGCAGCCCTTCGACCGGCCGGTGGACGATCACTCCCAGCACCTGTGCCAGCGGCGCTCCGACGTGCCCATGTGGAGAGGCCCACCCGGCGGGCAGGTTCGTCCCGCAGAGCCGGGCAGCCCGGTGCTGACGAATGTCATACGAAAATCGCGTGGCCGCCTACCGCCACGCGACACTGAACGACGGAAAGGAGTCAGCATGACGACACAGATGACATACGGGATCGAGTTCGTAGGCATCAGCAAGAGCTACGGTGACGTCAAGGCCGTCCGCAGCATCGACCTGCAGATCGCGCCGGGTGAGACCGTGGCGCTGCTCGGTCCGAACGGCGCCGGCAAGTCCACCGCCATTGACATGATGCTCGGCCTGGCAGTCCCCGACGCTGGCACCGTCCGCGTCTTCGGCGACGAGCCGAGGGCGGCGGCGAAGGCCGGACGGATCGGTGGCATGTTGCAACTCGGCGGCCTGATCCCGTTTCTCACTGTGCGTGAGCTGGTCAGCTCGGTGGCTGCGCTGTACCCGAACCCGCTGGATGTCGATGATGTGATCACGATGACCGCGATCGGCGACTTCGCCGGCCGGCACACCAACAAGCTGTCCGGCGGCCAGATCCAGCGTGCTCGGTTCGCGATGGCGCTGGTGGCCAATACAGACCTGCTCATCCTGGACGAACCCACGGTAGCGATGGATGTCGAGGGCCGGCGCGAATTCTGGACAACGATGCGTGGCGTCGCGGCCAGCGGTAAGACCGTTGTTTTCGCGACGCACTACCTGGACGAGGCGGACGAGTACGCCGATCGGATTGTCCTGATGTCACAAGGCAAAATCGTTGCCGACGGCGCAAGCACCGAGATCAGGGGGCTGGCCGCCGGACAGGTCGTCCGCGCCACCCTGGCCGGAGTTCAGGAAGCAGAGTTGCTGGCCCTGGCCGGCGTGAACTCGGTGGAGCTGCGCGGCGACGCGATCGTCCTGAGCTGCACCGATTCCGACGCCACCGTTCGCGACCTGTTCGCTAGCTACCCCACTGTGAAAAACCTTTCTGTCGCCGCAGCTGGCCTTGAGGAAGCATTCCTGCAGCTGACCGGCAACCGTGAGCGAGAGGCGGTTTGATGACCACCACATACCTGAAGTACGAGCTTGTGCGCACCCTGCGTAACAGGATGGGCTTCGTCTTCTCACTTGCCTTCCCGGTGGTGACGTTCCTGGTCATCGCCCTCAGCCAGCAGGAGGCAGGTTTCATCCGGCGCAGTGGCGGGATTCCACCTGCAACGTATTACATGGTCGGACTGCTCGGCTTCGGTGGCATTGGCGCCGTGCTGTCCGGCGGCGGCCGGATCGCGGTGGACCGTGCTCTGGGGTGGAACCGGCAGTTGCTGCTCACGCCGCTGAAGCCATGGGTGTACCTGACCAGCAAGGTCGTGAACGGCTACGCGGTGGCAGGCATGACGCTCATCGTGATGTATGCGGCCGGCATCGCGGCCGGCGCGCGCGCGCCGTTTGAGCGGTGGGTGGAAATGACGGCGCTCGTGCTGATCGGTCTCATCCCCTACGCCGCAATGGGAATCTGGCTCGGCCACGTCACCACTGCGGATGCGATCGGGCCCATCATGGGTGGCACCATGACGCTGTTCGGGCTGCTGGGCGGCGCCTGGTTCCCGCTGGGAGGCTGGATGCGGGTGCTTGGTGAATACCTGCCGTTGTACTGGATCACCAGCGCCGGCCGGGTTGCTATCGGCGGTGATGGCTGGCCGATGAAGGGCTGGCTGGTGGTCGGATGCTGGTCGTCGGTGCTGGCAGTGCTGGCCGCTCGTGCATACCGGGTAGACACCAAGCGACGCTAGCCGCCGTACGCGCGAGTGGGAAGTTCGGCCGTGAGGTGGGCACACCGAGGTGATGCCCACCCGCCGCCGTAACTGCCCACTCGTAGGCTGTGGTTCTCGGCCAGGCGCCTGCGACGCCGACGGGTACGGACACTGTCTCGGTACCCGAGGACCACCTCAGCTCAGCTGGCCAGCCGTCGCGCGTACTCGTGCCGTCGCGGCCCGAGCGACCTCGCCCGAATCGTGGCCGTAGAGCCACGCCATGGCGCGCAGCCGCTGCAATCCGTCCTGAACCGGGCCGGTGTCGTCGCCTGGTCGAGCCATCGCGGCCGGGCCGAGCCGGGATCCACGCTGGATCAGGGCGGCCCGCGGCGCTCGAAGGGCCTCGTACACTCGCAGTGCGATGGCTACCGCGTCAGTGCCCAGCGCGGCGATGCAGGTGCCCAGAGCGACCGCATCTTCGATCGCCTGGTTGCCACCCTGGGCCATGAAGGGCAGCATCGGGTGCGCCGCATCACCCACCAAGGTCAACCGGGCGGTAGACCACCGCGGGATCGGGTCCCGGTCATGCAGATCCCACCGGCCCACCACCTCAGCGGCGGCCAGCAGCCTGGTGACGACAGGGTTCCAGCCCCGGTACGCCGATGCCAGCTCGGCGGTGCTGCCGAGCGCCGACCACGACTCCGAGGCCGCCTGCCGGGCCGGCACGGTGGCAGAGAAACTGATCGCCCGCCCTCCTGCGACCGGGTAGCACACGCAATGCTGGGCCGGCCCTGCCCACATCCGGATCATGGGTTCCCGAGCCAACTCGGGTACCTGATCGGCCGGTACCAGCCCTCGGAAAATGGATCCGCCGGCAAACCTGGGCTGATCGCTGGCGATGACGTTGCGCACCACCGAATGGATGCCATCAGCACCCACCACTACCTCGCTGCGCTCACGCGAGCCATCGGCGAATGTCAGCTCGACCTCCGACGGCCGCTCGGTCACCTCGACGATCCGGGTTCCCAAGGCAAGCCCGTGAGAGCCCGCCGCGCCGGCCAGCACCGAATGCAGGTCGGCGCGGTGCACCGTGTAATACGGCGCGCCATAGACGTCCTCGCAAGCCGCACCCAGCGTGGTGGCCGACAGCAGGTGGTCGTCGTGCCAGCGGCGCACCTGCAGCGCTTGCGGGCGGGCGGCAACCGCGGCCAGCTCCTCAGCAAGGCCAAGCCGGTGCAGCAGCCGAACGGCATTGGGCGCGAGCTGGATACCGGCGCCGACCTGGCCGAACTTCGACGCCTGGTCGACAACGCGGTATGAGATGCCGGCTTGGCGTAACACGGCGGCAAGGCTCAGGCCCGCGATGCCTCCGCCGACAATGGTGATGGCCGGCGGCGCGGTCGGGCGACTACTGCTCGTCGCGCGAGCAGTAATCGCGGTGGGCTCCGCTGCGATGCTCACTCAGGCTCCTACCGCTCTTCGTGCACGCGCTCATCGCGCTTCGCTCCGCTCCTCGCTTCGCTGCGATGCTCACTCAGGCTCCTACCGCTCTTCGCGCACGCGCTCATCGCGCTTGGCTCCGCTCCTCGCTTCGCTTCTGGCTCACTGCTCTAGGCAGAACTCGTCGATGGGATAGCCCACGTGGCGATCGGCGGTGGGCAGGTGACCGAGCACGATGTCGCCGGGCTTGAGCTCCGTGCTGTTGAGCACGGCGCCGCCAGGACCGAGCACGCGGACGTGCCAGTCATCCTGCAGGATCAGATTTACCTTCTGCCCATTGGCATGGACCGCGTCGATGGAGATGAGCGGCCGGCTCTCGATCTTCACCCGGCCGACCGACACCAGCCGGCTGCGGCCCTTGACGTCGACAGCCATCACCTTGCTGCCGGCATGTAGCTCGCTGAGGTAGTGGGTCCGGCCGCTGCCGGCGATGGTGTACGAGTGAATCGCGCCAGCGTTGACCCGGAACGGCCTGGTCTGCATGTACGGCAAGGGGTGCGTCTCGCTGACACAGAGGATCATGCCCTTCGAATGTGACCCGACCAGGATTCCCTCGTCCGGACGCAGGTACGAGCAGGTGTCGACGCAGGCCCGATCGCCCATGCCGATGTGCGTGGTCGCCACGATCGTCAGCTCTACCAGTCCGATCTCATCGGTGTCGCCGAGAGCGGCCTGGGCCAGGCTGGAGGCGGCGCCGACCGCGTGGGCGGACATCATCACCCCTTCGGACCCGAGCTCAAGGACACCGAAGACGATCTCCGCCTCTTCGGCATCGGCGACCGTGACGATGATGGCGCCCTTGGCGCCGGCAGCGGCCGCGATGACGATCTCCAGCGGGATTTTCGTGGGGTCGCGAAAATTGAGCAGGCTCCACAGCTCGGAACGCGCTGCCTCGCACGCCAGCTCGAGGCTCGCGGCATCCACGATCTCGACGTAGCTGCCGAACTCGATATGCGGGTACGCCGCGGCTACCCGAGCACGATCAGCGAAGCCGGTGGGCAGGATGACGATATCGGCTGCCTCCACACCCTCGGGCAACTGCTCGCCAGCCACCAGCAAGATCTTGCGGATAGTCGGCGGCAGCCCAGCCAGATCGGCCGGGTCGTCGGTCGCGATGCCATCGATCCGATGATGGATGGCTTCGGTGATGACTGCCGACTTCGTCGCGCCGGAGGCGCGAATATCAAGCCAGCACAGCTTTTTCGAGTTCACGGTACGGTCCTTCCACCAGTTCTGGCGGGTAGTTGCTGTTGTCAGAAGCATGGACTAGTCGGGCGACCTGGCCGGCGACCAGGTGCGGGTTCGGCGCCTGGAAGACGTTGCGACCCATCGCGACGCCAGACGCGCCGCCGGCTAGCGCGTCCCGGACGAAGGACAGCACCCCGTCCACGGTGTCGCGGCGCGAGCCGCCGGCGGGGACGACCGGGATCGGGCATGCAGCGGTCACGTCGACCATCTCGGCGACCGTGCCGACGTAGGGCGCCTTGACGATATCCGCGCCGAGTTCGGCGGCTACCGTCACCGCGTGCGCAACGAGCGCCGGATCCGAGGGATTGGTGATCTTCGGACCACGCGGGTACATCATGGCCA
>Ga0326721_10000278_pt1 | contig 16395 bp, 14 predicted proteins | sample SGPome_FD_203951 | JGI IMG/M metagenome (GOLD analysis project Ga0326721, IMG submission 203951) | Soil microbial communities from Southern Great Plains, Lamont, Oklahoma, United States - SGP_1_2016 | ecosystem: Engineered > Artificial ecosystem > Soil microcosm > Unclassified | place: USA...
CGAGCTCCCGCGCCGCGCCGACGGTGCGCTGCGCGGTGCTCCCGCGCCGGCGCATGAGCTCGCTGCCGTCCGGGTCGGCCACGACGGCGTCGAGCACGAGCTGCCCGCCCTCGAGCCGGCCCAGCGTTCCCACGGGGGCGGCGCAGCCGGCCTCGAGCCGGGTGAGCAGGGCCCGCTCGGCGGTCACGGCCAGCCGGGTCTCCAGGTGGTCGACCGCGGCGAGGCCCGCGGCGAGGGGGGCGTCGCCGGCCGCGTCCGCGGCGCGGCACTCGAGGGCCAGGGCGCCCTGGCCGGGCGCCGGCAGCATCACGGACGGGTCGATGAGCTCGGTGATCGCGGCCTCCATCCCCAGCCGGCGCAGCCCCGAGGCGGCGAGGACCACGGCGTCGAGGTCGCCCGGGGCCACGCGGGCGAGCCGGGTGCCCACGTTGCCGCGGATGTCCACGATCTCGAGGTCGGGACGGGCGGCGCGCACCTGCGCGGCGCGGCGCGGGGAGCCCGTGCCGACCTTCGCCCCGGCGGGCAGCCCGGCCAGGGTCAGCCCGTCCCGGGCGCACAGCGCGTCGCGGGGGTCCTCCCGCTCGGGCACGGCCGCGACCTCCAGCCCCGGCACGGGGGCCGTGGGCAGGTCCTTGAGGGAGTGCACGGCCAGGTCCACGGAGCCCGCGAGCAGCGCGGCGCGCAGGGCCGTGGCGAACACGCCCGTGCCGCCCATCTGGGACAGCGGCCCCGTGAGGACGTCGCCCTCGGTGCGGATGGTCACGAGCTCGGGCTCCAGCCCGCCCGCGGCCGCCACGGCGCGGGCCGCCGCGGTCGTCTGGGTGAGCGCGAGCTGCGAGCCGCGGGTGCCGACGCGCACGACCGGCAGCCCCGCCCGGACGTCGGCGCTCATGCCCACCGCACCTCCCCGGCGTCGTCGAGGCCCACGGGGATCGGCTCCCCCGCGGGCCGCTGGGCGATCGTCGGGCGGGGGCCCGAGGCGCCGCGCAGGACCTTGACGCAGCAGTCGGGCGCGCAGTCGTCGAACCAGGTGCCCTCGGCGCAGGCCGAGACCCGCGGCGGGGCGTCGCGCCCGGCGATGCGCTGCTCGACGAGGTCGGCGAGGCCGGCCACGAAGGCGGGGTGCGTCCCGGCGGTGGGCGTGCGCGCGGCGGGCAGGCCGAGCCGCTCGCAGGTCTGCAGCGCCTCGGTGTCGAGGTCCCACTTCACCTCCATGTGGTCGGAGACGAAGCCGAGCGGGACGATCACGACGCCGGCGACGCCGCGCCCGGCGAGCTCCTCGATCGCGTCGTTGATGTCCGGCTCCAGCCACGGCACCTGCGGGGGCCCGGAGCGGGACTGGTAGACCAGGTCCCACGTGTGGTCGCCGAGCTCCTCGGGGCCCACGCGCTCCAGCACGGTGCGGGCCACCGCGAGGTGCTGGGCCACGTACGCGGAGCTCTCCTCGAACTCCATCCGGGCCGGCCCGGACGCCTCGGCGTCGCTCGTGGGGATGGAGTGGGTGGAGAACAGCACGGCGACCCGGCCGCCCGCGGCCCCCAGCTGCGCGCGCACCTGGGCCAGGCCCTCCCGCAGGCCCTCGACGAAGGGCCGCACGAAGCCCTCGGAGTCGTAGTACTGGTGGACCTTGTCGATCTGCATCTCGCCGGCGAGGCCCAGCTCGTCGAGGGCCACGCCGTAGTCCTCGCGGTACTGCCGGCAGCCCGAGTAGCTCGAGTAGGCGCTCGTGGCCACGACCAGCAGCTTGCGCAGCCCCCGGGCGTGGCACTCCCGCACGACGTCCCGGACGTAGGGCGCCCAGTTGCGGTTGGCCCACAGCACCGGCACGCTCAGCCCGCGGCCCAGCAGGTCGGCCTCGAGGGCCGAGCGCAGGGCGCGGTTCTGGGCGTTGATCGGGCTGACGCCGCCGTTGGCGCGGTAGTGGGTGGCGACCTCCTCGAGGCGCTCGTCCGGGATGCCGCGGCCCTTGGTGACGTTGCGCAGGAACGGGATGACGTCGTCCTGCCCCTCGGGACCGCCGAAGGAGGACAGGACCACGGCGTCGTAGGCCACGGGGGCGTGCGCGCGGGCCGCGGAGAGGGGGTTCGTGCTCATCGGAGCACCTCCGCGAGCTCGTCGGTGCGGATCCGGCGGCCGGTGTAGAACGGCGTCTCCTCGCGCACGTGCAGGCGGGCCTCCGTGTTGCGGAAGTGGCGCATGACGTCCACGAGGTCGACGAGCTCGGGGGCCTCCAGGGCCAGCAGCCACTCGAAGTCGTTGAGGCCGAAGCACGCGATCGTGTTGGCGAGGACCTGGGGGTAGTCGCGGGCCTTCATCCCGTGGTTGCGCAGCATCTCGGAGCGCCGCTCGGCGTTCATGTAGTACCACTCGTAGGAGCGCACGAACGGGTAGACGCACGCCCACTGCTCGGGCGCGACGCCGCGCGCGAAGGACGGCGAGTGGTTGGCGGTGAACTCCGCCTCCCGGTGGACGCCCATGGCGTTCCAGACCTGGCGCGTGCCGGCCAGCAGCCCCGTGCGGCGCAGCCGGCGGACGGCGGACTGCAGCGCCTGCGGGTCGGGCCCGTGCAGCCAGGTGAGGACGTCCGCGTCCTCCCGCATCCCGGAGACGTCGTAGACCCCGCGCAGGGTCGTGCCCTCGCCGGCCAGCTGCTCGACGACGCCGTCGAACTCGGCCGCCGCGGCGCCGTCCTCGGCACCCGGGGCCGCCGGGGATCCGTCCGGGCGGGCGAACACCGTCCAGAGCGCCCAGTGCAGGCGCTCCTCGCCGCGCTGCTCCGCCGCCTCGGGCTGCGGTGCGGGGCGGCCGTGGTGTGCGTGCGGGCTGGTGTCGTGGGACACTGCTCAGTCCTTTCGTGGGGTGGGGGTGGTCGGTGGCGCCGGGGGCGCGGGCGGGCCGGGCGGCGGGGCCTCCGGCACGCCGGCCTCGGCCAGCAGGGCGCGGACCTGGGCGCGGGTGTCCTCGACGACGGAGGCCAGGCCCGTGCCGGCCAGCCACGCGCCGACGGCCACGGTGTCGGGCAGCTCGGCGAGCGCCCGGCGGAACTCGGCGACCCGCCGGGCGTGGCCGACCCCGGCCCGCGGCAGCGCGGAGCGCCAGCGGACGATGTCCGCGCCCACGAGCTGCTGGGGGCGCAGCGTGACGCCCATGAGGGTCGAGGCGTCGGAGAGCGCGAGCCGGATGAGCTGCTCGTCGGGCAGCGCCACCTCGGGCGGGACCGTCCCGGCGGCCTGCGCCCGGCCGTAGGACAGGCGCAGGACGTGCCGCCCGGGGCCGGCGGCCTCGCGCACCCAGTCCCACTTGGCGCTCGCGTGGGTCAGGGCCTTGGCGCGCACGGCGCGGGCGTCCTCGCTCACGAGCAGCCCGGTGCCGCGGGGCGCCCCGTCCAGGCGCGGGTCGTCGACGACGAGGGTCGCCAGGGCGACCTGCGGGCCGGGTCCGGGGACGAAGCGCTGCAGCTCGTCCCGGTGGCTGGCCAGCAGGCGCACGGTGGTCGCCCCGTCGGTGGCCATGACGAGCAGCTCCCCGCGGGCCACGGCGGTCTTGTCCCCGTTGCGGGGCTGGCGCTGGATGACCATCCAGCCGTCCCGGCGGGGGTCGCGGTCCACGGCGATGACGTCGTAGCCGGTCACGAGCTTCACGCCCGTCCGCTCGAGCTCGCGCACGAGCGTCTCGGACAGCGCGTTCATCCCGCCGCGCAGGCCGGCGACGTTGGCCCCGGCGGGCGCGGCGCGGCGCAGGGCCCCCGCCGCGGCGCCGAGCGAGCCGTGCTCGCGCAGGGCGCGGCGCAGGCCGGGGGCCACGGCGTCGACGTCGAGGTCGTCGGGGTGGGCGGAGTGCACCCCGGAGGTGAAGGGCGTGACGAGGCGCTCGAGCACCCGCTCCCCCATCCGCACGCGCACGAGCCCGCCCAGGGAGCGCTCGGTGACGCCGACGAACGCGGGCAGCCGGCGGTCGAGGGACGCCCGCAGCATCCCGGCCCGGCCCAGGGCGACGCGCAGCCGGGGCGCCGTGGGGTCGGCGGGGATGCCGAGGACCCCGGAGTCGGGGGCGGGCACGGCGCCCTCCGGCAGGAACAGCCAGGACCCGGCCCGGTTGGGGTGCACCACGCGCTCGCCCAGTCCGAGCTCCTCGAGCAGGTCGGGCACGGCGCGGGAGCGGGTGGCGAAGGACTCCGCGCCGGAGTCGAGCACGAGGCCCGCGACCTGGTGGGCCCCGACGGCCCCGCCCAGGTGGTCCTCGGCCTCGACCAGGGTCACGCGCAGCCCGCGGGCCGCGAGGTCCCGGGCGGCCACGAGCCCGGAGATCCCGCCGCCCACCACGAGGGCGGAGCGGGGCGGGCGGCGGCGGGCGGGACGCCCCCCGCCCGCGGCGGGGCCCGTGCTCACGCCCGGGTCCCGGCGAGCGGCCGGGCCGGCGGCTGCTCGTGGACGAGGGCCACGAGGTCGGTGAGCACCTGCGGGTCGGTGCCCGGCGGGACGCCGTGGCCGAGGTTGACGACGTGCCCGGGCGCCTGGGCGCCGCCGCGCAGGACCTCGCGGACGTGCTGCGCCAGGACCTCCCACGGGGCGGTGAGCAGCGCGGGGTCGATGTTGCCCTGCAGCACGGTGCGCCCGCCGAGCCGGCGGTTCGCCTCGGCCAGCGGGATCCGGTAGTCCACGCCCACGGCGTCGGCGCCGGCGTCGCGCATGGCGGCCAGCAGCTCGCCGGTGCCCGTGCCGAAGTGGATGCGGGGCACCGGCAGGTCCGCGACGGCGCCCAGCGCGGTGGCCGAGTGCTCGAGGACGTGCGCCCGGTAGTCGGCCAGCGAGAGGGAGCCCGCCCAGGAGTCGAACAGCTGGACGGCCGAGGCGCCGGCCTCCACCTGGGCGCGCAGGAACGCGCCGGAGGTGCGGGCGGCCCACTCGGCGAGCGCGGCCCACGCGGCGGGGTCGGCGTGCATCATGGTGCGCGGCAGGAGGTGGTCCCGCGACGGCCCGCCCTCGACCATGTACGCGGCCACGGTGAAGGGAGCCCCGGCGAAGCCGATGAGCGGGGTGGCGCCGAGCTGGGCGACGGTGGCCGCGACGGCCTCGCGGATCGGGTCGAGGGCGGCGTCGTCGAGCTCGGGCAGCGCGGCGACGTCGGCGCCGGTGCGCACGGGCCGCTCGAGCACGGGGCCGCGGCCGGGGACGATGTCGACGTCCACGCCGGCCACCCGCATGGGCACGACGATGTCGGAGAAGAAGATCGCGGCGTCGACGTCGTGGCGGCGCACGGGCTGGAGGGTGATCTCCGCGGCCATCGCGGGGTCCAGGCACGCGTCGAGCATCGCGGTGCCCTCGCGCAGGGAGCGGTACTCCGGCAGGGAGCGGCCGGCCTGGCGCATGAACCACACCGGGCGGCGGCTCGGGGTGCGCCCGGTGAGGGCCTGGAGCAGGGGGGCGTCGGCGGTGCCCGCCGCCCGCAGGGGGTGGCTCGCGGGCAGTGCCCCCAGCGAGGCGGTGAGCCGCCGGAGCGCCGTCGGCGCGTCGGGGACGTCCTCGGGGGTCCCGGGAGCGGCTGCGGTCGACGTGTCCGGCGTGCTCGCCGTGCCAGGGGTGGTAGCCATAGTGGCTCCATTGTGCCAAGGAACCCCGACATCGTTTGCTGACGCTGCGTCAGCGCCGTGCGATCAGGCTCACCGCGTCACCGACCCGCGGATTCCCGGTGACCGTCTAGTATGAATGGACTGTGGTCCTCTTCGCACTCGTCGCCTCCCACCAGAACGTCGATCTGAACACCGTTGCGCGTCTCAGCACCGGTGCGCTGGGGCTGTCCGAGGAGCTGGTCCGCGGCGGCCGGCTCCAGGGCGCCGTGACGCTCTCCACGTGCAACCGGCTGGAGCTCTACGGCGAGCTCGCCCCGGTCCCGGGCCAGTCCCCGGAGGCCGCCGTGGACGACGTGCGCGCGCAGCTCGCGGAGCAGATCGGCGCGCGCTCCGGGCTCGATCCCGAGTACGTGGCCGACCTGCTGGTCCCCTTCGCCGACGCGGGCGCCGCCCGCCACCTGTTCACGGTGGTCTCCGGGCTGGAGTCGGCCGTGGTGGGCGAGCGCGAGATCACCGGCCAGGTCCGGCGGGCCCTCAACGAGGCCCGGGACGCCGACGTCGTCTCCGGCAGCCTCGTGCGCCTGTTCGAGGCTGCGGCGCGGACCGCGCGCAAGGTCGGCACCCAGACCGCCCTGGGCGAGCGCGGGCGCTCGATCGTCTCCGTGGCCCTCGACCTCGCCGACGACGTCACGGCCGGCTCCTGGGCGACGCGCCGGGCCCTGGTCTTCGGCACCGGCGCCTACGCCGGGGCGACCATGGCCGCCCTGCGCGACCGCGGGTGCGCCGACATCGAGGTGTTCTCGGCCTCCGGGCGGGCCGGGCAGTTCACCGAGAACCGCGGCGGCTCCCCCGTCTCCGCCGAGGAGCTGCCCGCGGCCCTCGAGCGGGCCGACGTCGTCGTCGGCTGCAGCGGCGGCTCCTCGCCGATGAGCGCCTCCGCGTTCCCGGCCGGCCCGCGCACCGTCGTGGACCTCGCCCTCACCCGCGACTTCGACCCCGCGGTCGCGGACCTGCCCGGCGTCGAGCTGATCTCCCTGGAGTCGGTGCGCGTGGCCGCCCCCGACGAGACGCGGGAGTCCGTGGAGGCCGCCACCGGCATCGTCGAGCGCGCCGCCCAGGAGTTCGCCGCGAGCCAGCACGGCCGGGACATGGACGCCGCGATCGTCGCCCTGCGCCGGCACACGATGGCGGTCCTCGACGCCGAGCTGGAGAAGGTCACCGCCCACCACGGGTGCACCGCCGCCAAGGAGCAGATCGAGCTGGCGATGCGCCGCATGGTCCGCTCCCTGCTGCACACCCCGACCGTCCGCGCCCGCGAGCTCGCCGCCCAGGGCCGCCAGGACGAGTACGTCTCCGGTCTGGAGGCGCTGTACGGCATCGAGGTCCCCGCCGCCCCCGTGGAGGAGACCGAGCCGGCGGCGTCCCCCGCCTCCCCGCCGCAGATCGACCGCCGGCCCCAGGCCGCCGGGTAGGGCCCCATTCGCGAGGCCGGCGCCACCGGCCGGTTGAGGAGGAACGCATGAACGAGACCAGGAGAGGCCGCCCGGCGCGCCTGCCGCGGGAGGCCCGGCGCCGGCAGCTGCTGGAGACCGCGCTGACCGTGTTCTCCTCGAACGGCTACCACGGCTCGTCGATGGACGACATCGCCGACGCCGCGCAGGTGAGCAAGCCGGTGCTCTACCAGCACTTCCCGGGCAAGCGCGAGCTCTACCTCGCGCTCGTCGACCACTACCTCGGGGAGCTCTCCGACGCGCTCGTGGCCGCCCTGGAGGGCAGCGAGGTCAACCGGGAGCGCGTGGAGTCCATGCTGGACGTCTACTTCGGCTTCGTGGAGGCCAACCCGGAGGCCCACCGGCTGATCTTCGAGTCGGACCTGCTGGCGGACCCGGAGGTCGCCGAGCGGTTCGAGAGCTTCCACCTCGCGATGGCCGACGCGATCGCCGGGGTGCTGGGGCCCAACGCCGGGCTGAGCCCGCCCCACGCCGTGCTCGTCTCCCGGTCGCTGACCGGCATGGCGCAGACGGCCGCGGTGCACTGGATCCGCAACCCCGGCATGGGCGGGCGCGCCGAGGCGCAGCGCCAGATCTTCCGTTTAGCTTGGGGCGGAATCTCGATCATCGACGAGGACTGGGAGTAGGGCCCTCCCTAGACTGGCCGGGACGTACCGCGCAGCCCTGCCCACAGGAGGAACCATGGAAATCAAGATCGGTGTTCAGAACGTCGCCCGCGAGATCGTCGTGGACGCCGCCCTCGGCGCGCAGGAGGCCGTGGAGCTCATCAACCAGGCCATCTCCTCGGGCTCGCCGCTGACCCTCACCGACGCCAAGGGCACCGTGACGGTGGTCCCCGCCGGCGTCATCGGCTACGCCTCCGTGGGCGCCGAGCAGAAGCGCACCGTCGGCTTCATGCCGTTCGCCAAGGAGGACTGAGCCCCGGCCCGCCCGCCCCGGCGGAGCACCTGCCCGGCGACCGCACGGAGTGCGCGCGGTCGTCGGGCTACACTGTTAAGCGCACTGGATGACCGGTCGTACCGACGAACGACAGACCTTTTCCCGCCCCCGCTCCTCAGCGACCAGGCCCCGCACGGCGGCCGCGCAGGACCGGGCCCGGGCGCCACCCCCGGTGGCGCACCGGCCGAGGCGGCGCCCGCTCACGATCGGCTTCCACCACCGCACGCCCCCGCCACCACTCCGGTGGCCCGGAGCCCGGACCGCACGGTCCCCTCCGCAGGAGCGGGCGTGCCCTACCGAAGGAAACCGCACCCGTGACCGACTACATCACCGACACCGCACCCGGCGACGCCGCCGGGCTCGACGCCGCCGCCGAGCTCGACGTGCCCACGACGGTCGTGGAGACCGCCGCGGAGCCGGAGCCGCTGCCCGAGGGCTTCGCCGACTTCGGCGTCCGCCAGGACATCGTCGACGCCCTGGCCGCCGAGGGCATCGTCCACCCCTTCCCCATCCAGGCCATGACCCTGCCCGTGGCGCTCTCCGGCCAGGACATCATCGGCCAGGCCAAGACCGGCACCGGCAAGACCCTGGGCTTCGGCATCCCCGTCGTCCAGCGCGTCACCGGCCGCGACGACGCCGGGTGGGCCGGGCTCAAGAAGCCGGGCGCCCCCCAGGCGCTCATCGTGGTCCCCACCCGCGAGCTGGCCGTGCAGGTCGGCCAGGACCTCGCCGCCGCGGCGCGGATCCGCAACGCGCGCGTGGCCACCATCTACGGCGGCCGCGCCTACGAGCCCCAGATCGAGGAGCTGCAGCAGGGCGTCGAGGTCGTCGTCGGCACCCCCGGCCGGCTCATCGACCTCAACCGCCAGCGCCACCTGGACCTCTCGGCGGTGCGCGTGGTCGTCCTCGACGAGGCCGACGAGATGCTGGACCTCGGCTTCCTCCCGGACGTCGAGAAGCTGCTCTCCGCGGTGCCCGAGGTCCGCCAGACCATGCTCTTCTCGGCCACGATGCCCGGCCCCGTGGTCGCGATGGCCCGCCGGTACATGACCAAGCCGATGCACATCCGGGCCTCCTCCCCCGACGAGGGCGCCACCAAGAAGGACATCCGCCAGGTCGTCTACCGCGCCCACCACCTCGACAAGGACGAGGTCGTCTCCCGCATCCTGCAGGCGCGGGGCCGCGGGCGGACCATCATCTTCACGAAGACCAAGCGCGCGGCGGCGAAGCTCGCCGACGAGCTGATCTCCCGCGGCTTCGCCGCCGCCCCCCTGCACGGCGACCTCGGCCAGGGCGCGCGCGAGCAGGCGCTGCGGGCGTTCCGCAACAACAAGGTCGACGTGCTCGTGGCCACCGACGTCGCCGCCCGCGGCATCGACGTCGAGGACGTCACCCACGTCATCAACTTCCAGTGCCCCGAGGACGAGAAGACCTACCTGCACCGCACCGGCCGCACGGGGCGCGCGGGCAACAAGGGCACGGCCGTGACCTTCGTGGACTGGGACGACGTGCCCCGCTGGCGGCTGATCGACAAGGCCCTCGAGCTCGGCGTGCCCGAGCCCGTGGAGACCTACTCCTCCTCCGAGCACCTCTACGCGGACCTGGACATCCCCCAGGGCACCAAGGGCCGGCTGCCGCGCGCCCAGCGCACCCACGCCGGGCTGGACGCGGAGGTCCTCGAGGACCTCGGCGAGCCCGGCGGGCGCAAGGGCGGTCCGCGCGGCGAGTCCCGCGGCCGGTCCCGGGACCGCTCGGAGCCCCGCTCCGGCGACGGCCGCCGCGGCGGCCGCGGCGAGCGCGCCCCCCGGGACGGCGCCCGGCGCGAGGACGCCCCGCGCAAGGACGCCCCGCGCGAGGAGGCCGCCCGCGAGGACACCCCGCGCGAGGAGACCCGGGAGCAGCCGCGCGCGCAGCGGGAGCGCGCCCCGCGCGAGACGTCCGTGGAGAAGTCCGAGGACGGCACCACCCGGCGCCGGCGCCGCCGCCGCGGCGGCCGGGGCACCGGCGAGGCCCGTCCGGCGCAGAGCGGCCCCGCCGCCGAGTGACGCGCTTCGCCTTCGACGCCGAGGGCCCCGACGCGGTGGTCGCCGCGGAGAACCTGGATCTCCTGCGGCGGCTGCCCGACGGGGCCTTCCGCATGATCTACGTGGACCCGCCGTTCAACACGGGGCGCACGCAGCGGCGCCGGCAGTCGACCATGACCCCGGCGCCCCCGGGCCAGGGGGACCGCACGGGCTTCGCGGGCCGCTCCTACGCGACCGTCCTGGGGGTCCTGCGCAGCTACGACGACGCGTTCGCGGACTACTGGGGGTTCCTGGAGCCCCGGCTGCGGGAGGCGTGGCGGGTGCTCGCCGACGACGGGACGCTGTACGTGCACCTGGACTACCGCGAGGTGCACTACGCCAAGGTCATGCTGGACACCATCTTCGGCCGGGAGTGCTTCCTCAACGAGATCATCTGGGCCTACGACTACGGCGGGCGCTCCCGCCGGCGGTGGCCCGCCAAGCACGACAACGTCCTGGTCTACGTCAAGGACCCGGAGCGCTACCTGTTCGACAGCGCCGAGGTGGACCGGGAGCCGTACATGGCCCCCGGCCTGGTCACCCCCGAGAAGGCGCAGCGGGGCAAGCTGCCCACGGACGTGTGGTGGCACACGATCGTCTCCCCCACCGGGCGGGAGAAGACCGGCTACCCGACCCAGAAGCCCGTGGGCCTCGTCCGGCGGATGGTCGCGGCCAGCTCCGCGCGCGGGGACTGGGTGCTGGACTTCTTCGCCGGCTCCGGCACCCTGGGCGCGGCCGCCCACCAGCTGGGCCGCCGCTTCGTGTGCGTGGACCGCAACCCCGAGGCCGTCGAGGTGATGCGCGCCCGGCTGCCCCACGCCGCGGTCCGGGACTGAGCCGGGGAGGGGCGCTCAGGGGTGGCGGACGCCCACGCCGGAGCTCGCCTGCTCCTCGATCCGCACGAGCGACTGCACCGAGGTGAGGTTCTCGCCCAGCCGGTTGGGCTTGCCGCTGCCGTGGTAGTCGCTGGATCCGGTGACCAGCAGGTCGTGCTCGGAGGCCATCCGCACGAGCCGGGCGCGCGCGTCCTCGGGGTTGTCCCGGTGCGCCACCTCGAGCCCGGCCAGGCCCGCGTCGATCATCGCCTCGAAGACCTCGGGGCCGACCACGCGCCCGCGGGCCGTGGCCAGCGGGTGCGCGAAGACCGGCACGCCCCCGGCGGCGCGCACGAGCCGCACGGCGTGCACCGGGTCCGGGGCGTGGTGGGCGACGTAGTAGCGGGAGCGGCTGCTGAGCACCGAGGCGAACGCGGCGGAGCGGGACTCCACGACCCCGACCGTCACGAGGGCGTCCGCGATGTGCGGGCGGCCCACCGTGGCGCCGTCGTGCACGTGCTCCCGCACGATGTCCCAGTCGATGGGGTAGTCCTCGGACAGCAGCTCGACCATCCGCGCGGCGCGCGTGAGCCGCGACGAGCGGGAGGACTCGATCTCGGCCAGCAGGGCCGGCTCCTCCGGGTCGTGCAGGTAGCTCAGCAGGTGCACCGAGATGCCGTCGCCGGTGGTGCAGGAGATCTCCATGCCCGGCACGAAGCTGATCCCTGCCGCCGCGGCGGCGTCCCCGGCCTCCTGCCAGCCGGACGTCGTGTCGTGGTCGGTGAGCGCGAACACGTCCAGGCCCGCGGCGCGGGCGGCGCGGGCGACGTCCCCGGGGCGCTCCGTGCCGTCGGAGTCCGCCGAGTGGGTGTGCAGGTCGATCTTCACCCCTCCACGATAGCGGCCGGCCGTCCCGGCGCCCCGGACGCCCGCCCCGCGCACGTGGCACGATGAGGAGGACGACCCGAGGGAAGGAACCATGACAGAGCACAGCACGTCCCCCGCCGACCGCCCCCAGCCGCTGGCCGACCGGGTCGAGAACCGGTCCCAGCGCCCCGACTCCCCCGCCTTCCAGCAGTTCATGGCCTCCCAGTGGGCCGCCGAGGAGCCGGCCGCGGTCGAGCGGCTGCCGGTGGCCGACCACGCCGCCGAGCGCCGGCGGCGGATCTCCGCGCGCTTCCCCGGGGAGCGCCTCGTGCTCCCGGCGGGCCCGCTCAAGGTCCGCTCCAACGACACCGACTACCGCTTCCGGCCCCACTCGGCCTTCGCGCACCTGACGGGCCTCGGCGTGGACCACGAGCCCGACGCCGTCCTGGTGCTCGAGCCGGTCGAGGAGGGCGCCGGCGACGACGGCGGCCACCACGAGGCCACCCTGTACTTCCACCCCATGGCGGGGCGGGACTCGAAGGAGTTCTACGCCGACGCGAAGAACGGCGAGTTCTGGGTCGGCGCCCGCCCCACGCTCGAGGAGCTCTCGGCCGCCTACGGGCTGCGCACCCGGGACCTGTCCGGGCTGGAGGTCGCGATCACCAAGAACGCCGGCCCGGCCGCCCTGGGCGGCGTGCGGATCCGGCTGGTGCGCGACGTCGACCTCAACGCGGACGCCCTGGTGGACACCTCCCGGATCAACACCGGGGTGGACCTCGAGGCCTCCGACGCGCTCGACGGCGAGCTGGCCGAGGCCCTCTCCGAGCTGCGCCTCGTCAAGGACGCCCACGAGGTGGCGCAGCTGCAGCAGGCCGTGGACGCGACGGTCGCCGGGTTCACCGACATCGTGCACGTGCTGCCCGCCGCGGCCGGCCACCGGCACCGCGGCGAGCGCATGGTCGAGGGCGCCTTCTTCGCCCGCGCCCGGATGGACGGCAACGACCTCGGCTACGACACGATCGCGGCGTGCGGCAACAACGCCACGGTGCTGCACTGGATCCGCAACACCGGGCGCGTGATCCCCGGGGAGCTCATCCTCGTGGACGCGGGCGTGGAGGCGGACTCCCTCTACACCGCGGACATCACCCGCACGCTGCCCGTCAACGGGCGGTTCACGGACGTGCAGCGCCGGATCTACCAGGCGGTCCTCGACGCCGCCGACGCCGCGTTCGACGCGGCCGTGCCGGGCAACCGGTTCCGCGACGTGCACGCCGCCGCGATGGAGGTCCTGGCCCGGCGGCTCGAGAGCTGGGGGCTGCTGCCGGTGCCGGCGGAGGTCTCGCTCTCCGCCGAGGGCCAGCACCACCGGCGGTGGATGCCGCACGGGACGAGCCACCACCTGGGCCTGGACGTGCACGACTGCGCGCAGGCCAGGCGGGAGCTGTACGTGGACGGGGTGATCGAGCCCGGGATGGTCTTCACCATCGAGCCGGGGCTGTACTTCAAGGCGGAGGACCTCGCGGTGCCCGAGGAGTACCGCGGGATCGGGGTGCGCATCGAGGACGACGTGCTGATCACCGAGGACGGCAACGTGAACCTGTCCTCGGGCCTGCCCCGCACCCCCGACGAGGTCGAGGCGTGGATGACCGGGCTGTGGCACGCCCGGGAGGGCTCCGAGCCCAGCTGAGCCGGTCGCCGCCCGTCAGCGGGGCGCGTCGGCCGACGTGCTGCCGCCGGCGGGGGGCTCCGTGCGCTCCTCGGCCGGACCCGCGCCGCGGCCCTGTCCCTCCGGCAGCCGGATGCCGAACTGGGGCCGGCCGTCGGGCAGGTCCTCGAACCGGGCCGAGCGCTCGGGCGCCGCGGACCCCGGCGCTGCACCCGCCGGGGCGGCGCCCGCCGCCGGCGCGCCGGTGGGGGCCGGGCCGCCGTAGGACGGCCGCTGCCAGGGGGCGCCCGGCCCGGGCTGCGGGGCGCCCTGCGGCGGCCCCGGCGGCTGGTGGCCCGGCTGCTGGGGGCCCTGCGGCTGGGGCCACTGCTGCTGGGGCGCCGCCGGCAGGCCCGGCAGCCCGCGCAGGCCCTGCAGCACCTGCCGGGCGCGCTGGGCCACCTCGGGGGCGGCCACGACGTCGTAGGAGGTCGCCACGATCTGGTTGGTCGAGGTGAAGTCCCGCTTCCCCCGCTGCATCGCGTACGTCACGGTCGCCAGCAGCATCCAGAAGGCCCCGCCCATGAGCACGGACACGAGCAGCGAGGAGACCCACTGCTCGCCGCCGAGCAGCGACATGATCATCCCGAGGAAGGCCCCGAACACCATCCCGTTGAGGGCCCCCTGCCCGGCGACCCGGGGGTAGCTGAGCCGGCCCGTGACCTGCTCCACGGACTTCAGGTCATTGCCGACGATCGCGACCTTGGCGACCTCGAACTGCTCGTCCGCGAGGTGGTCCACGGCCTTCTGGGCGTCGGCGTAGGAGCCGTAGCGGCCGATCACCTCCCCGCGGGGCAGGCCTCGGAGGGCGGGGCTGGCGGCGGACGCGGACCGTGGAGAGCTCATGGCCCCATTGTTCCCCATCCGGCTGGGACCGCGCCGCACGCCGGCGCCGGCCCGCGGAGGCCCCGCACCGGCCCGGTGGGTAGTCTTGTACGGTGAGCAGCAACGTCAACAGGATCTTCCTCGCGCGCCTGATCGGCCTCGACGTGTTCGACCCCCTGGGGGACCGTCTCGGCCGGCTGCGCGACGTCGTCGTGCTCATGCGGGGCGGCTCCCGCCACGGGCGCCCGTCGCGCCGCCCCCTCGTGGTGGGCCTCGTGGTCGAGGTCCTCGGCAAGAAGCGCGTGTTCGTCCCCATGACGCGGGTGACCAGCATCGACGCCGACCAGATCATCTGCACGGGCCTCGTGAACCTGCGCCGCTTCGAGCAGCGCGGGGCGGAGACCCTCGCCGTGGCCGAGCTGTTCGACCGCACCGTCGTGCTCCGGGACGGCTCCGGGACCGCGACGGTCGAGGACATGGCCATGGAGCGCAAGCGCAACACCGGGGACTGGGTCGTCACCCAGCTGTTCGTGCGCCGCACCGCGACGACCGGGGGGCTGATGCGCCGCCGCAACGAGACCCTGATCGTGGACTGGGAGGACACCGGGGACCCGTCCGCCGCGGGCCACCAGCCGGCCACCCAGTGGGTCGCGTCCCACGAGGAGGAGCAGGCCGCCGACCTCGCCGACGAGATCCACGACATGTCCGACAAGCGCAAGCTCGAGATCGCGCACGAGCTGCAGGACGACCGGCTCGCCGACGTGCTCCAGGAGCTGCCCGAGGAGGACCAGGTCTTCATCCTCACCAGCATGGAGCCCGAGCGCGCGGCGACGGTGCTCGAGGAGATGGAGCCCGACGACGCCGCCGACCTGCTCAACGAGCTGCCCGACGCCGAGGCGGAGGAGCTGCTCGAGCGCATGCAGCCCGAGGACGCCGAGGACGTCCGGCGGCTGCTCGAGTACGAGGAGGGCACCGCGGGCTCGCTGATGACCCCGGTGCCGATCATCCTGCCGCCGGAGGCCACGGTGGCGGAGGCCCTCGCCCACATCCGCCAGGAGGAGCTCAGCCCCGCCGTGGCGGCGGCCGTGATCGTCTCCCGCGCACCGCTGGAGACCCCCACGGGCAAGTACCTGGGGATGGTGCACACCCAGAAGCTGCTGCGCTACCCGCCGCCCGAGGCGATCGGCAACCTCATCGACCGGTCCCTCGAGCCCGTCTCCGACCTCGCCTCCCTGCGGGACGTGGCCCGGGAGCTCGCGACCTACGACCTGACCATCATCCCCGTGGTCAACGACCACGACCGGGTGGTGGGGGCGATCACCATCGACGACGTCCTCGACGCCCTGCTGCCCGAGGACTGGCGCACCGCCGACGACGGCACCCCGATCCGGAAGGTGGGCAAGCGCTATGAGTGAGTCCCGGCGCTCCCCCGGCGCGGCCCACGGCAACGCGCTGGACCAGCCGCGCGAGCACCGGCCCGGGCTGCTGGACCGGTTCCGGCCCAACCCGGACGCGTTCGGCCGGATGACCGAGGGCTTCGCCCGCTTCATGGGCACCCCCCAGTTCCTGCTGTGGATGACGGTGTTCGTGGCCGTGTGGCTGGGCTGGAACACGCTCGCCCCCGAGTCGGCCCAGTTCGACCCGCGCGCCCTGAACTTCACCCTGCTCACCCTGATGCTGTCCCTGCAGGCGTCCTACGCCGCGCCGCTGCTGCTGCTCGCGCAGAACCGCCAGGACGACCGGGACCGCGTGACGCAGGAGGAGGACCGCCGGCGCGCGCAGCAGAACCTCGCCGACACCGAGTACCTGACCCGGGAGATCGCCTCCCTGCGGATCGCCCTGCGCGAGGTCGCCACCCGCGACTTCGTGCGCTCCGAGCTGCGCTCGGTGCTCGAGGAGATCCTCGAGTCCCAGGACGACGGCCCCGCCCCCGAGGAGCGGGCCGAGGCCGGCGGCCCGGGCCGGTCCCAGCCCCGCCCGCCGCGCCGGCCCGCCCGCCGGCGCCCCTCCGCCCCCGAGACCAGGGAGATCCCCCGTGTCTGAGCTCCGCACCCCCGTCCCCGGCCCCGCCGACCCCCTGGCCGCCGAGGACCTGCACCCG
>Ga0326721_10000279_pt1 | contig 16358 bp, 15 predicted proteins | sample SGPome_FD_203951 | JGI IMG/M metagenome (GOLD analysis project Ga0326721, IMG submission 203951) | Soil microbial communities from Southern Great Plains, Lamont, Oklahoma, United States - SGP_1_2016 | ecosystem: Engineered > Artificial ecosystem > Soil microcosm > Unclassified | place: USA...
TCGAGATCGCCGCCGGCAGATCCACCTCGTCCGTGACGCCGGCGGCGTAGCCGCGGATCTCGGGGCCGAACGCGGCAAGTTCGGTGGCGGAGCCGTCGAGCGTCGCCTGGTCCCGGCAGAGGAGGGCAACGGGGCCTCCTGCTTCGGCGACGGCGCACCCGAGCGCGAGGCCGAAGCTCGGGACTGCTGGCTTCCCGAGGGGCGTCCGGTACCGGCGCCGGTTCTTCTCAGACGAATGCGGGTCCCGGTGGTGCTGGTGGCGGGTGCCCTGGTTGCCGTCGAGGACGGTCTCGGCGGTCCACTCGCCGACGGGCCGGGCGTGCAGGTCCCAGTGGGTGTCGGCGATGCGGTCGGGGTCGAAAGGTGTGCCCGGGGCGATGGCACCGGCGATGGCGACGCTGGCCGCGTGCACAGCACCGGCCTTCAACTCCTCGTGCCTCGGCGTCGCCGCCGCGCGCAACCCGGCCCTGCCCAGCGAGATCGTGGCGTAGGCCGGCTGCGAGCGGACGCCGGCGTATCCACCGGTGGCGAGGAACGTCCCGGCTCCGGCCTGCCGCATGGCCGGGGCGAGCACCTGGGCGGCGCTGATGGCTCCGAGAGCATCGACGTAGCAGGTCGACTGCAGGTGGTCGATGTCGCTGCTCAGCACGTTGTCGCTGGCAATGACCGCGGTGTTGTAGACCGCGAACACCCGGGGGCGAGGAACCCGGCCAGTCCCTCGAGGGCTGTCCGGAGCCCGTGCGGGCCGGCGGCGTGCGCCGCGACGGCGTCGACGCTGATGCCCGTGCCGCGCAGCCGGCGGCGAGGTCGGCGAGGTGCTCCTCGCTGCGGGCGACGAGCGTGACCGAGAAGCCCTCACGGCCGAAGCGCCGGGCGACAGAGGCACCGAGGCCGGGTCCGGCGCCCAGGACGAGCGCGTGCGGCCGGTCGATGGGGGTGGAGGTGGGCATGGTGGTTCTCCTTCCGAGGGGCACGCGCCGTGGGCGGTTCGTGCCGCGTTCAACGGAAGGGATGGACGGGGGCCGCCGGGTGTCAGCGGCCCCTGGAACAGTGGAGTGGCAGCGGGGCACCCGGCGCCCGGGTCAGGGCGCGCGCAGGGGGCCGCGGCGGCCGGCGGCCCACACGATGAGCCCGGTCACGCTGAGCACGATGCCCCCGGTGGTGACCGCCGCCCACCCGCCCAGCGACCACAGCAGGGTAGTCAGGGTCGAGCCCACGGCGCCACCGATGACGTTGCCGACCACGCAGGCGGTGTTGAGCCGGCTGCGGGCGGCGGCGTCGAGGAAGAGCACCATCGCCTGCGCGAGCACCTGCACGAACGGGATGCCGATCGAACTGCTGATCTGTCGCCGGTCCGGACGGCTGTGACGCACGTCATCAGCGTCTGCACTGCCCCGGGTGCCCGGTGGTGCTCTACGCTGGTGCCCTGGTCAAGTAGCGGCCCTTGTTCCCTCCCGTCCGCGGAGTCAAGAAAGTCGCTGCTATGCCCCCGAAGCTTTCCGTGCTCGTCCGGGTCGACCTCGACACCCCACGAGTGATCATCAAGGTCACCGGCGCGCTCACCGCCGTCTCCCAGCAAGGCTTGTACCCGCTGATCCGGCGGGCGCGCACTCTCATCCCGGGCATCCGTGTCACCGTGGACCTCACCGGAGTCCTCCGGGTCGAGGCCGCCGGTGCCCGACTGCTCCAGGAAGCACTCCACCACGCAGAGCTCACCGGCCGGGGCGCCCCGGTGCAGGTGTTGTGGCCTGCGTCCTCGCCGGCGCCGGCGCTGGTCTGCGCCGGGACGGTGGCGGCATGAACCGGCCCACCCCCGCACCCACCCCGGTGAGCCCCGCTGACACCGGCAGGCAGGAGCATCAGCACGTGCCCGGTGCAGCGGAGGGGGCCAGCACGCACCTGGACCCGGCCCAGGACTTCCCCACCGAGCTCGCCGAGCTGACCCTGGAACAGCTGCAGGTGCTCCACTCCCGGGCCTGTCTTCAGCTCGAGCGCGAATACCTGGACTCCCCCGAGGGGGCGCATCCGGTGACCCTGGACCGCCACCAGGATCTGGTGGCCGAACTCCACACCCGCCACAGCTATCTGCTCGACCCCGCGCACCCGTGACGCCCCGCCCAGAGCCGCGCTGGGGTCGGCCCCGGATCCGATCCCGGGTCGCTTCCGCGAGGGACAGGAGCACGCAGAGGTCCGTCACCAGCGCCGTGCTCGGCGCAGACCCACCGGCGAGGGACCGGGTGGCCACCTTGGTTCCGTGGCGGGAGCAGGTGGCCACCGGTGCGCCGGACCGCATCACAGGCCGCCCCGACACCGTCTGCCACGCCCTGTTCCGGGACCGCTCCCGGGCTCGGGGACCGGCGCCGCTGCTCCCCGGTGCACCCCGTGCGCCCGCGACAGCCGCCACCGCCGGTTCCGCCGATTCCCGGACCGGTGGAGCCTGCCCGGCATCGACCACGAACCCGGTGCGGGGAGCATCGTCACCGGAGGGCAGCACGGTGAAAACGGCCGGCGAGGAGCCTTGCGGCACCCGTCAGGCAGAGCGGCCCGGCGATGACGGCACCACCGACCAGGACGCCGGCAAAGAACTGCCGGTGGAGTTCCCCGCAGGCGCCCGTCGAGGATCGCGCCGCCGTGGTCCGGGTGCGGTGTCCACCGAACAGCCGTGAGACACTAAGGGAGCTTGCTGTCATCCGGTCAAGTAGCCGGCCGGATGGAGGTGAGCCGGCCCCCGCCTCGTTGGTCATCCCATCGGCCGGGGGCCGCCACTGCCCGAGGCAGCGCACCAAGGCACGGTGAGGTAGCGTTGCCGGGCTCCGCACCAGGAGCAGCTGGGGAGCATCGGCCCCTGTGACGCTCCCGGTCCGGCGGCCCTCTGCCAGGCCCACCCCTGGTGACCGAGTCGCCTCCTCGGCGGCCCGGTGACACCGCCCCATCCCCACCACGACCAGTGAGGTCCACCATGAAGAAGCTCCTTCTCACCCTCGCCCCCATGATCATCGGGCGCGTCCTGCGGCATCAACGGCAGAAGCAGGCCCGCGGCACGGTCCAGCACCCCACCCGGCGCCGCTGAAACGAAACCCCACGCCATCGGACGGACCGCGCCGGTCCGGAGCGGGACTGATCACGGTGGCGCGGGCACGCATCGTCGGGCCTTGATGCCCGCCCACGCCGAAGGGGTGGAGCCGCCATGACGGCTCCACCCCTTCGGCCTCACGAGGACATGGGCAGGCGATGATCAGTTGATCGTCAGGACATCCGCTGTGTGCTTTTCCCCTGCCGAGTCGGTGGCGAGCAGTCCCGGGGCCCTCGAGGGCGTACCGCATATCGGCGGCGGAGCGACCCCGGCCGTCCGCTGTCACGGCAGCACACCGGTTCGGACACCGGCAAGGAACTCCCGGAAGAACCATCGCTGCGCGGTGGGCCCACCCCGCGCTGCGTCCTCCGAAACGCGCACTGCGCGCCCACCGGACCAGAAGTCCCATGCCCGCTCAGATGATCGGCACGGGGCGCCCACCGATGCGGCAAGAAGAACTGACCTCGACATCCCTCGGTCACGGGCGGCGGTCGAGGCCCACCCCGGCTCAGGGTCGTAATGGTCATCGACGTCAGCGGTCCAGGCCAGCACCTGCTGGGTGAGCTCAGGAGGAAGGGGACTCCGCTTGGCTCATCACGCTGTCCGGGCCGAAGAAGGGCCACGGGCCGCCGTGCTCGTGGAACATCCGGACCACGACAGGAGCCGGCATCAGCGGGGTCCTTCGAAGATCGTCTCCGGCATGGGACACCTGTCCCCCCACTCGCAGACAACGCCTGGCTCCATGACACCGAGCCCACCGGTCGGCCAAGCGCTGAGGCCGGTTTTTCGTGAGGAGCGGTATCCGCGCCCGTCAATGACGGCGCCCCCGGAGTGCGGACACCGGCACGACCCCGCACAGGCTTCGCTATCGCACATACTGGGGGTGAGGGGCAGGAACCTCGATCTCCGGAAGGACGCGGACCGGGCAAGCTGACAGCGGCCGTCTCCCTGGCTTTCGATGCCCCGCCACAGCGACCCGCCACGGCAAAGGAGACACCGCCATGACCACCTCCTCGACCCCCAACCCCGGGGACACCCCGCACGCCCATCCGGTGAGCCCGGCCCCGGCGGGCCTGCCCCGCTACACCCCGGCCTACGGGCAGGGCGACCAGTACGGGGCCGGACTCTACGGGCAGCACCGCGGGCCCGTCCCGGCCCCGCCGCAGCACCGGCGGCTGCTGACCCTGACCCTGGTCTCCGCCGCGCTGTACGTGCTCAACGGCATCGTCTCGATGATCGCCACGGCCACCACCGACCTCACCGGCGCCTACGAACGCCTCGGGGTGCCGGCCGACCAGGCCCAGGCCATGGCCGACCAGTCCGGTGGCTCCACGGTGTTCAGCCTCATCATGCTGGTGATCGCCCTCGGCGCGTACGGGCTGGTCTACACCGGCCTGAAGAAGGGCAAGAACTGGGCGAGGGTCCTCGGCATCGTCCTGGCCATCCTGAGCATCATCGGCACCGTGTTCGGGTTCGTGGGTTCGCTGATCTTCGGCGGCTGGGCCATCGCGCTGATCGCCATCGGCGTGGCCGTGCTCATCGTCGACATCCTCTGGCTGATCACCGCCTTCGCCAAGCCCGTGGCCGCCTGGTTCGCCCAGCAGCACTAGGATCAGCACGGATCGCGGCGTGCTGAGCTCCGTCGCGCTGTGCGGGCCTCGTCCCCGGGCCAGGCGCCCGGAGACGAGGCCCGCCGCACCGACCGGGACCAGCCCCATGATGGGCGGTGACCTGTCGCTGACCGGACCCCCTATCGAAACGTGAGGCCGGTCAACCGTAGTGGGGTCCCATCAGCACATGAGGCGCTTTCTTGGCACGGCCAGGACAGGGCAGAGACCGCTCGAGCTCGTGTCGATCATCCCCAGCACCGACCGCACGCAGGAATGCCGATGCCACCCGATGACTCCACTGCCGCCACGGGGTGGTTCCACGCCTATCGCCAAGCCAGTACGGAGCTGGCTGCGCTCATCGAGGGAAACATCGTGACCTCGGTGCTCTCGTCACCGGCCGGGAACCTGGTGGTGTCCTTTTGTCGTCGGCCATTGGCCTTGTGTCCATGGTGGTTTCTTGGAGGCGCCTACCGGCGCCGAGGTAGGCGCCTGCCTCTTACCACCCCCGGACAGGAGCTCATACTGTCCGTGGTTGCACGGATCTCCGCCGACTCCCGCTCTTCCCCGCCTGGACCGGCGCCAACTGCGTCAACCTCAAGCCCGACACGGCAGGCCCGCAGGCAGAGCGAGCCGATCTGCGTCGCCCGGGTCACTGACAGCAGGACGGGCGGGGTCCGCCGATCTGGGTGGGAGCCTCCCACCCAGAACAGGGCACGGGCCCGGCTCACCGGTTCCCGCCGGGAACCGCTCTTGCACCGCATGACCCGTGCGTCCGCGACGACCCGCCCACCCCTGGGGTGTCATGCCTGGTCGTTGAGGAAGGGCGCGGAGTCGTAGTAGGTGCGGAAGGCTGCGATTGACTCCTGTCCCACCAGCACGCTCACGCCCGCGTAGGAGATGGGTCCGCCATCACGCAGTGTGCCCGTGGAGGTCCACTCCAGGGCCGCGCTGTCCTGGTTGCGGACGGTGTGGACGAAGGTGGCCTGGATCTCGTCGAAGACGTCCCGATAGGTCCGCCAGAACCTTCGCGCTCCCTCCTGGCCGCGCTGGTGATGCTGCTGGCCCAGTTTGGACAGCTGCGCGTCCTCGGCATACAGCGCCACCATGGGCTCGACGTCGTCGTCGGTGTGCAACCTGTGCAGCGCGTCGATGAACCGCTCGGTCAACTCCTGCATGGTGTGTTCCCCTTCCGCGGGAGCGGCCCTGCGCGGGTCGATCCGTCAGTGTGCTGGCGTCTCATTATCGACGGCGGAAGCCCGCTGGTCCATGGGAACGGGTACCGACGGGGCGCCCGCCCGACCGTTGTTTCTCCGGTGCGCTGCGGGGATCCGGCACAGCACGCCCTGCGGTACCGCGGGCATCCATCAACCGCCGCCGTGCCGGCACCTCGGCGCCCACCCTCTCCCCGGGCGCCCGGGACATCGCCACCACATGTCGTTGCCGTCCGCCCGAGGGAGTCCTTGCTGTCGTGCCCGCCGCGCCGAGGAGATTTTGGTCTTCCGTCCTGCTCAAGACCCGCTCGGGGCTCAGCCGGCAACCCTGGTTGCCGGCCTTGCACCCCGCTCCCCGAAAATGGGGCGGCGGGCAGGTGGCCGATGATGGTGGCCATCTGTGGATGCTCCACCTCGGTGTTGTCCGGGCGTCAGAGGGCAGAGCCGGCTGGGGTGGATGCCACCCGCACGGGCGCGCCGGTGGCCAGGGACTGCTGGGCGGCGTCCGCCACGCGGGCGGCCGCCACGGCGTCCTCGGGGGTGCAGGGATTGGGGCGAAGCCCCAGGATCAGCTCGACGAAGGCCACCATCTCGTCCCGGTAGGCCTGGGCGAAGCGTTGGGCGAAGGTCCGGTGCGGGGTCCCGGAGGGGAAGTCCACCCCGGGCTCGGCCGAGCGCACGGCGGTCCGCTCGTCCAGCCCGACGGTCAAAGACGCGGCCGAGCCCTGCAGCTCCAGGCGCACGTCGTGGCCGGCGCCGTTGTAGCGGCTCGCCGAGACGGTGCCTACGGTGCCGTCGTCGAAGGTGACCACGGCCAGGGCCGTGTCGACGTCGCCGACCGCCCCGATGGCGGGGTCGCCGTTGTTGGAGCCCTTGGCATAGACCTCCACGATCTCGCGCCCGGTGAGCCAGCGCAGAATGTCGAAGTCGTGGACGGAGCAGTCGCGGAACAGCCCGCCGGAGGAGGCCAGGAACTCCACCGGCGGCGGGGTCATGTCGCAGGTGACCGCTCGCAGGGAGTGGATCCAGCCGAGCTCCCGGGCCTCGAAGGCTTCCTTGGCCCGCAGGTAGCCCGCGTCGAAACGGCGCTGGTGCCCGATCTGCACGACCCCGCCCTGCTCCCGGACATGCTCCAGCACCGGCAGCGAGTCGGCCACGTCCAGGGCCACGGGCTTCTCGCAGAACACGGGGATCCCGGCGTCCACCCCGGCCCGGATCAGGGCGGGATGGGTTGCGGTGCCGGTGGCGACCACGAGCCCGTCGATCCCCGAGGCGAGCAGCTCCTCCACCGAGGGCAGGTACTCGGCCTCCAGCTGCTGCGCCACCCGCTGCGCGTGCTCGGTCGCCACGTCCGTGAGTCTCAGGCGCACGTCGATCCCCCGGGGATGCAGGACCTCGCCGAGCCCGACCAGGTTGGCCGCGTGCATGACGCCGATGCGCCCCACCCCGACCAGTCCCACAGTGATGTCCTTCATGATTGCTCCTTCGCAGCACCAGAGCCGGGGCGCCCCGGAAATTGAGATATTGGAACGTTCCTACATCGCCGGTAGGCTACGCATGTGGTCTCCGCCACGTCAACCGCCCGCATCTGCCCGGAAGGATCCCGTGACTGCTCCCCGGCGCCGCCGCGGCGTGACCATCGTCGATGTCGCCGCCCGTGCCGGGGTGTCGAAGTCGGTGGTGTCTCTGGTGCTGCGCAACACCGGCTACGTCAGCGCTGAGAAGCGTGCTGCCGTCGAACGGGCCGCCCAGGAGCTGGGCTACCGGCCCAATGCGGCAGCCCGGGCCCTGGTCGAATCGCGCAGCCGCACCGTGGGTGTGATCCTGCACGACATGCGCAATCCGTGGTTCGTCCCGGCCGTCGAAGGGCTCAACGCCGGACTGATCGCGGGAGGCATGCAGATGCTGATGGGGGACTTCCGCCTGGACGGGCGCAGCGGCGGGTCCTTGCTGTCCAAGCTGCTGGAGATGAACGTCGAAGGACTCGTCCTCGTGGGCACCATGCCGGACAGCCCGGTCCTCGTCGCAGCGCTCGAGCAGGTGCCCACCGTCGTGCTGGGCGCCCCTGCTGGGCCCGGTCCTTCCGCCACCGTGGTGACCAACGACGACGTCGCCGGCGCCGTCTCCGTCGTGGACCACCTGGTGGGCCTCGGCCACCGTGCGATCACCCACGTGAGCGCGGCGTCGACGGCGGTCGGGGCGGCTCGCCGCCGAGGCTACGAACAGGCCATGCGCGCCGCCGGCCTGGCGGACCGGATGCGCTGGATCGATGGGGATCTGACGGAGGAAGCCGGCTACCAGGCCGGAATGGAGCTGCTGGCCGGCACGGATCGGCCCACGGCTGTTTTCGCCGTCAACGACATGGCCGCCCTGGGGGTCATGTCCGCCGCCGAGGAGCAGGGGCTGTCCGTACCCGGAGACCTCTCGGTGGCAGGCTACGACAACACTCCCCTGGCCCGGATGCGCCGAATCAGTCTGACCTCGGTGGACAACGCCAGCCACGCCGCAGGACGCAGGGCCGCCGAAGTGCTGCTGGCTCAGCTGACTCCCGGCGCCCCCCGCCCCGCGGACGAACTGCTGCCTCCTACGCTGGCCATCGGATGCAGCACGGCGCCGCCTGGAAGGCAGACCCGCCCCGACTGCACACCTTGACGAACCGCCACCATGATTCACGGCGCGGGCCACACCGTGCGCAATGCTCGGCAGGGTCTCAGAAATGGTTTCAGCCGCACCGGTGCGGGACCGTGATCTTGCTCTCGTGCCCGCAATGGAGCGCTGAGCGCGCAACGGGTATCCGCTGCCACGATTCCCCGCCGTGGCGGCCGTTCGTGGAGCAACCGTTCGGCGATCGCCCCGCACACCGCTGGTGCCGGGCAGGACCCGATCCTGCCCGGCCGCGAGGTCACACGGCGGTGCAGCCGCCCTCGACGAGGGAGTAGCCGCCGGTCATGAACGAGGCCCTGACGAGAGAAGGAAGCTCACGAGGTGGGCGACCTCCTCGGCAGCGCCGAGGCGACCGAGGGGGCGCCTGCCGGCGGGGGCTTCTCACGCCGCCGGCCTACCACACCGGTGACACCGCCGGGCTGTGCCAGATGCACGGGGCCGCCTCCTCCCCGCCGGCCGGCCCGCAACGCTGCGTCCGGCACGCCCGGCCCGTCCCCGGTTCCACCGCCGGCCACTGCGCCACATGAGCGCAGCCCCCCGCGGTGGTGATGGTGGAGGACTGGGAGGAACTCGAGGCCGTGGAGATCACCGCGATCCAGGCACCACCCCCTTTGCCACTGCGCCTACGCGATGACCTCCCCACCCCAGGGGTGGGGCCGTGCAGTGCGGCAACGAGCTCGACCCGGATCGGGTGGGCACCCCCGAGTCCTTCTGCGTGACCCTGGCACCGCATCGTTCCCTGTGCCGATGAACCCGGCCGGCCATGCCGAGCAGCGCGCCTTCGAGGCGTTCCGGCCCTCGAGCCAGGGCCACCCACCTCGCTCCTGAGCCTGGGGGTGGGACGGGAATCCGTGGAGCCAACGGCGCCCACAGCCGGCAGCGCACCACCCGTGCCTGCTCCCTCCTCAGGATGACGTCCCCGTCGACGATGACGCAGGGAGCAGGCAGCAACCGACAGGGTGATGAGACCAGGCCTGGACGCACCCGTGGGGCCGGTGCGACAGCAGCGCGCCATACCCAGCATCCCCGGGGTGCTGTCACAGGGCCGGCTACGACACGGGGCCCGTGTAGTACCACGTCGTCCCGCGCACCGGTGGAAACACCTTGGTTAGGATGGCCTAAGTTGGCAGTGACGAGGGGGAGCACACCGCTTTGCGGGGCGCGGGGCGGGCTCCTCGTCACCCCTCGGCCAGCACCGGGCACCTCGTGTCCGGCACGTCCTGTTCTGCACACCTGCCTGCGAGGGAGACGATGACCATGTCCCAGTACCGCCCCGTGGCCGCCGCAGCGGCCCTCACCACCCTGCTGCTGACCGGCTGCGGCGCCGACACCGGCGCCAGCACCGAGACCACCGACGCCAGCACCGAGACCACCGACGCCGAGAGCCCCGGCGCGGAGAGCCCCGGCGCGGAGACCCTTGGCGCCACCCCGGACACCGGCGCGGCCACCACGGCCGAGGCGGCCGGTGCGGTGCCTGAGGGGGTGGCCGCCCAGTACGCGGTGCTGAACGAGGAGGTCGAGGCCGAAGGCGGGCGCACCACCTCCGGGGACTGGGAGGTGGCCTACATCGTGGAGCCCGCTGAGCCGTGGTTCGAGACCACCGGCGGGGAGCCCACCCGGCGGGAACCGGCCGCCGGCGAGACCCACCACCTGGAGATCATCCCGATCGAGGCCGCCACCGGTCGCATCGTGCCCGAGGTGCCGATCCGGCTCGAGGTCCTCGACGAGGACGGCACCGTGGTGGACGAGAAGGAGCTGATGTTCTTCCACGCGGAGTTCTTCCACTACGCCCACAACTTCAGCGTGCCCGAGGCCGGCGACTACACCCTGCGCGCGAGCCTGCAGGCCCCGCAGTTCCCCCACCACGGGGAGCACGCCCACGAGCTGACCCTGCTGGAACCCGCAACCGTCACCTTCGACAACGTCCGCCTGGAGCCGGCGGCCTGAAGACTCCGTCGAGCCCGGACCCGTGGGGTGCCGGCGGGGTCAGACGGCCCCGCCGGCGGCCTCCGGGGCCCCCGAGCCGTGACCGCCGTCGCCCACCTGCTCCCGGGCCACGAAGTTCTCCAGATCGAAGAGGTTTTCCGCCCGGCGTGCGATGTTCACCAGGGTGGTCATCGAGGCGATCTCCTCGACCTGCTCCTTGAGGAACCAGAGCATGAACTGCTCCCCCAGCGCGTCGTTCTCGGCCCGCGCGGCGGCGAACAGGGCCTTGATCTGATCGGTGACCTCCTGCTCCTGGGCCAGTGCCAGGGCCAGGGGCTGGTGGACGTCGGCGAAGTCGTTGCGCACCGGACCGACCCCCGGAATGGTCAGGGGCAGGTTCCGGTCCAGGGCGTACCGGACGATCATCATGGCGTGGTTGCGCTCCTCCAGCGACTGCCGGTAGAAGTGCCTGGCCAGCTGGGGCAGGTCCTGGCCGTCGAACCACACCGCTACGGCCACGTACTGGTGGGAGGCCGCGAACTCATGGCCCACCTGTTGGACGAGCAGCTGGTTGAAGGTCTGGCGGGCCATCGGGATCTCCTCACATCAGGGGGTTTCCAGGATCCGGGACATGCCGTCCGCACCAACTGTGCTTGTCCGGTGCGGGACGGACACGAGCTCTCGCTCCCGGGTGAGAACCGAGCCTAACGGGGTCATCTTCCCCGGTGAAGGCCCAGCCCCGGCGGCCCCGCCCACGGCGGGAATGCTCCTCGACCCCCTTCCCCGTGGGGTGCCCACCGGTCCCGGGGGCGTGCGGCACGGCCTGGGCAGGCGGTCCTACTGCGCAAGCGGTGACCGGCCGATGCCCGTGAGCGTCCATCAGTGTTCGACCGCGCCCGTCTCCTGGCCCCTGCTTCCCACCCACCCGCAGGAGAGGAGCTCATCCCAGTTGCCTGCGATGAATCCGCCTCGTCCAGCGCCCGTCACAATCATTGCTGTCCACTGCATTCCGTTGCAGTTCTGCCCCACCCCGGAGCGGACCAGCCCGCAGCGGCTCGACAACCCCTCGATGAGCAGTTCGAGCGTTTTGATCCTCGGGCCGAGCAACCCGGGAACCCCTGCGCCCACCACCCCGGTGCCGCCTCTGCTCTCCCTGGGCGAGCAAGTCCTGCCGGACTACCGCCTCACCGGCCAACAGCTGCCCGAGGTGGACGTCACCGCGATGGAGCGCCCCGCGGCCGTCCCGGCGAGCGCGTCGGCCACCGGCTTCACCGCCGGAGTCACCAGCGACCGGAGGTCAGCGCTCCACCCCGGTGCTGGACTCGGGCCACCTCCAGGGCGACGACGGCGGGATGCTGTCGGTCACCGCCGCTCTGCTGGCCAGTGCCGATGACCCCGTGGACCCGCACCCCAACCGCCGGCGTCCGGGCAGCGAGCGCCAGTCCTCCTTCCACCACCGCCAGCGGTTCCGCGGCTGCGAGAGCCACTGCACGTGAGGCCGGCCCGCGCGTCCGCCGCCGTTGCCGGGCTTTGTTCAGGCCGGGGTCACCATGCAGATACCGCCGGCCACCTGTGTGCGTCGCCCCGTGTCCAGCCCACGGATCGGATGGACGGCTTGCCGCCCTCACCGGTCCTGGTGGAACACCGACAGCGATTCCAGAACAGGGCGTTCTACGGCGTACCCCACAGCAACAGTCACGGGTTCACCCGATGACCGTCGCTGTTGGGGAGAACACGCTCACCGGGTTGCCCGCACACCACGGTGCACGAGGCAGCCGTACGACCGGGCCTTCTCCAGCGTCAGGATGCGGAGGCCGGGGCGCCGAACCACCGGGGCACCTGGTCGAGCAGACCGGCCTGGTCCGCACCGACCCACACCACGTGGCCGTCCGGTCGCAGCAGCACCGCGGGGGCGTCCATCTGCTCCAGTTCCGCGCCGGTGTCGATGACGTGGTCGATCCGGTCCGCCCAGCCCGCCACGGACAGCGCCCCGGTCGCATCGAGCAGCACTCCACGGCCCTGGCGCATCAGCTCGTAGAGGCGACCCCGCCCCAGACGGATGTCGCGTAGCCGTTTGCCGAGCAGGTCGTGGCCCTCACCGACGTCGTAACGGATGCCGATGGCGGTGACCTTCTCGATCAGCGCCCGGTTCACGTCCTGGAAGTCCATCAGCTCGCTCAGCAGCCGGCGGACCGCCTGCGGCCCGGGGGCCGGGGAGATCAGCTCGGACTGGGCGCGGGTGGTGGTCAGCACCTCGGCGGCCACCGGGTGGCGCTCGGTGTGGTAGCTGTCCAGCAGCGCTGCCGGGGCCCAGCCGTTCACTTGGGCGGCGAGTTTCCAGCCGAGGTTGAACGCGTCCTGGATCCCAAGGTTGAGTCCCTGCCCGCCCAAGGGCGGGTGGACGTGGGCGGCGTCGCCGGCCAGCAGCACCCGCCCGGTGCGGTACTGCTCGGCCAGCCGGGTGGCGTCGGTGAAACGGGACAGCCAGGCCGGGGAGTGCGCGCCGAAGTCGGTGCCCGCATAGGCGCGCAGCTGCTCCCGGAACTCCTCCAGGGCCGGGGCGACCGTGCGGTCCTCGGCCACGGTCGCGGCCGGCACCACCGCACGATAGGTCCCGTTGCCGGCCGGGCCGATCCCGAACCCCTGGTGCGTCTTGCGGACCTCGGCCGCCACCGCCGCCAGCTCATCCGGTGGGGTGCTCACCCGCACCTCCCCCAGCAGCCACTCGGCCGTGGCCGGCTCGCCGGGAAACCCGACCCCGGCCACCCGGCGCACCCGGCTGCGCCCGCCGTCGCAACCGACCAGCCAGCGGCAGCGCCACCGGATGCCCCCTACCAGCTCCACGCTCACCCCCTCCTCGTCCTGGTCCAGCCCCACCAGCTCGACCCCCCGCCGGATGCGCGCCCCGAGCTCGGCGGCGTGTTCGGCCAGCAGCCGGTCGGTGACCGGTTGGGCGATGCCCAGCACGTACCCGTGGGCGGTGTCCAGGCCCGCCGGCCAGGCCTTGTCGATCCCGGCGAAGCGGGCGCCACCGGGATACCGCTGCCCGTGAGCGAGGAACCGGTCCAGCAGCCCGCGCTGGTCCATGATCTCGATGCTGCGCGGATGCAGGCCCAGGGAGCGCACCTGCGGGCTCGGCTGCGGGTCTTTCTCCAGCACGAGCACCTCCACCCCGTGCAGCCGCAGCTCACCGGCCAGCATCATCCCGGTCGGTCCGCCCCCGGCAATGATCACGTCCACCATGGAACCCCCCACTCCAGGAACGTACGCGCCGGCCCGTGACCCTGCGACGCAGCATCCCGCTGCGCCGCCCTACGTCCCGCAAAATCTGGTTGCGGCCGCTCATTCTTCTCCTCGCCGGGGGCCTTGCGGCAAGCCCCCCGGCGAGCCACAGTCTGAAGATGGACGGGGAGGTCGATGTCCGCACCACTCACCAGGTGCCCGGAAGCGTCCCCCGAAGTCGAAGCCGCCCTGCACCGGCACGGCCGCGGCAGGACCACCGGGTGGCTGCGCGGCACGACACCGCATCCCTCCGAGGCACCGCCGCACCAGCGGTTCTCCTGCGGCAAGGCCGGTCGGCGCACTTCCACCGGATGGGCTGAGCCGTTCGCCGCCTCCCACGCCACGAGCCACCGCACCATTCACCGCGACACCCTGCCAGCCCACCGGTCAACGCCTCGATCGGCTGGGGACCATATCCGTTCCGATGTCGTGTCGTAGCAGCCCGACAGGCCTCTGAGAGGGAGCGGGCCAGGAGTCGGCTCCAGGGGTCGACGGGCCGAGTCATTCTTACGTGGTCCTCGATCTGGCGGGTCGTGCCCCATGGCAGGCGCCAGGTTCCACCGCGATCGACGCGGTAGTGGGAACGTCATGGTTTCGCCCGGTCCTGTGTCGGGCGGATGTCTGTGGCCGGGCCCTGCCGGTTCCTGTCACGAGGCCGGGCTCGTGCTTGGAGCGGGAGGTGGGCCCACCACGTCGTAGGTCGCGCAGATGAATGCTCGGTTGCGTGCCACGTCCTTCAGGTGCAGATCGAACCGGCGGGGGAACAGGGGGCGGCCTGCCCCGAGGGTGACTGGCGCGATGGAGACCATCAGCTCATCCAGCAGTCCGGCGTCCGCGAACTGGGCGGCCAGATCCCCGCCGCCCACGACCCAGATGTCATTCCCGCCGGCGGCGTCGGTGAGCCCGGCGTGGATCGGGGCCACTTCTCCTTGGGCGAAGCGGATGTCCGCCCCGGTGATCGCCGGCAGCTGCGTGTGGGAGACCACCCAGGCGGGCATCTCATAGGGCCAGCCCTCACCGGTGGCGTGCAGGTGCTCGAGCACCCACTCGTAGGTGGTTCGCCCCATCACGACCGCCCCGACACGAGCGAGGAACTTCTCGTAGCTGTGCGGGCCGGTGCTGTCGATGTCCTGGGCGAACAGCCAGTCCAGGCGGTCCTGCTCGTCGGCGAGGTAGCCGTCCAGTGTGGTGGCGGTGTAGAAGACGGTGCGGGTCACCGGAGGCCTCCTGTACGTTGTTGCCACCACTCGATCGGGTCCCCGGAATCGGGGGTGACTCCGGCCTGGCGCAGCATCAGCCGGGCCAGCTGGCGCCGGTGGACGGAGAACGTGAGCACATGGGCGATCACGCTGCTGATCACGAAGCTTTCCGGCGGCTCGCACAATGCGTCGATGATCCGGTCGCTCCAGGCAGCTCTGCGGTCGATGTCCCGGAGCATGGTCAGCCAACGGGGTGCGATCTGCCCGTGCCGGTCCGCCAGCGCCGCAAGGTCGTCACTGCCGGTGTCCGGGGTGTCGTGTCCTTCGATGGCCGCCAGCCAGATCTCCTTGGTGGTCACCAGGTGGGCGAGCACTTGCGCGAGCGTCTCATCAGGCCCGTCCCAGCCCAACGGTGCGCTGCCCGGCACCTGCACCCTGCGGTAGTCCGGTGCGGACACCCCTTGGGCCAGCTGCAGCAGCTTCCCCACGTCCTCGACGTCGTGGTGCAGCATCAGCTCCGTCACACCGGCCGCCGGTCGGGCCGTGGCGGCCTCCTGGGCGTCGACCCACAGGGAGGTCGGGGGGTGGAAGTGGATGCCGTTGGGAGCCGGTAACCAGTGGCCCGTGGTCCGGTCAGCGGTGGCGCTGGGCGGATGACCGAACGCACGGGTGAACGCGCGGGTGAAGCCGTCGACGGACTCGTAACCGGCCGACCATGCCGCCTCGGTCACCGATCGACCGGTGCCCAGTTCCCACGCGGCCCGCTCGAGCAAGACCCGGCGCCGCATCGTCACCGGCGGTTCTCCAGCCCCACGGCTGAGCTGGCGACTGAAGTGGTACGGCGAGGAATAGGCGTCACCGGCCATGTCCTCCAGAGTGCGGTTGTTCTCATCGAGCACCGCGTCGAGCAGCTCACGCAGTCGATCCCGTTCCTGATCCGTCATGACCCCAGTCTGACCGCAGCCCACCCCGACGCACCCGACCGTCCTTGCTCACCACACCGGTGTGCTGCCGTGCGGGTCCACGATCCCGCGCGCGGTACGGGCGCGCTGACGGCCTCCGCCGCACAGGAGACGACGGCATGGCTCCAGGGCATGGTCGTTCCGGAACAGCATGGGATGGGCGGGCCGGCCCTCCAGCACCCGGGATCGGCCATGTTCTCCGAGGCGGTGCCCAGCAGCAGGTGCGTGGTCGGTTCCAGGGTGGGGTGCACGCACAGCGGGACGTCGCACCAGTGCAGCGCGATCGACCCCTCGATCGCGCCCAGCCCGCCAGGGACGGTGGCCAGGAGGTGAGCAGATCCAGGACCCGCGGTGACGGATGGCCACCACTGATGACGAGGCCACGGCGGCCGGCTCAGTCCTGCGGATGCGCCGGTCGCTGTCGGGGTGCT
>Ga0326721_10000280_pt1 | contig 16263 bp, 23 predicted proteins | sample SGPome_FD_203951 | JGI IMG/M metagenome (GOLD analysis project Ga0326721, IMG submission 203951) | Soil microbial communities from Southern Great Plains, Lamont, Oklahoma, United States - SGP_1_2016 | ecosystem: Engineered > Artificial ecosystem > Soil microcosm > Unclassified | place: USA...
GATGGGGGTGGGGCGCCCGTTGGGCAGCGCCTCGCGGGGGAAGATGTACTGCCCGGTGCGGCCGGGCATCTTCCGCAGGAACGGGATCTGGCCCTCGTCGGCCCACCGGCAGACGGTGGAGACGGCGACGCCCCACGCCTCGGCGACCTCGACTGCGGAGAGGACCATGGGGACCTCGGTCGACTGTTCGGGCGTGCTGGTCATGATCCTCACTATAGTTTCCGCACGGCTGGCGCGCAATAGTTGTCGCATCGGAGGGGCATCGTGCCGGGCAAGAAGTACAACAGCATCAAGCGGCCCAAGGTCTACGAGGCGCTGAAGCGCAAGGGCTACTCGAAGACGCGGGCAGCGAAGATCGCCAACGGCGGAGCTAAGGGCGGCCGGAAGCGGAAGTGATCGGGCCGAGGAAGCACACGCCGGGGCGGGCGTCCTTGGGTGGCGAGTCGCCGTTGACCGGCCGCCACTGGCCGCGGCGGCGGGCATAGGGCCCGAAGTCAGTTCCGGCCCACCGGTGGGTGGTCGGTGAGATGCCGGCGGCCTTGCAGGCTTCCAGGGCGTCGCTGGCGCCGATGACGACGATAGAGCTGCCGTACCGGTAGACGCGCGGTCGGGTGGTCATCGGTAGCTCTCCAGCCAGTGTCGGAAGGTGTAGCGCTGCTCTATGCCTTCGATCGGGTCGAAGTACGCCGCCAGCTCGGTGCCGTAGCCGTGGGTCGCAGCCTCGGCGCGGAGGTTCTGCGCCTCGACGGCGAGCCGGTAGCTCTCGACAAGGTCGGCGTGATGCGGGCTGCAGCGGTGCCGGCGGTTGCCCTTGTCCTTGTCGATGCGGCAGGGGGAGTGGGAGTCCGGCAGCGCGCGGGTCTCAGTGGTCGTCATCGGCCCAGAAGGCTGCACCCTCGCCGATGCAGTCATTCCCGAACCGGCAGCCGTGGCACTGGCACGGCGCGGTGCTCACCCAGCGGTGGCCGGGTGGGGTGTTGATCGGCTTGCCGTAGAACGGGGGGAGGTCGGGGGCGGTGCTCGTCGTGTCCATGACGAAACTTAAGCATGCCCCCGAACCCTCACGCAAGGGGTGAGGACTGAGGAAGTTTCCGCATCTTCCCCCTTGCTCCCCGCCACACCCCCATGCTTAAATTCTTGCATGACGACGAGCGGCACCCACACCACGAAGATCGTCACCGCGGGCAACGGCGGTGCGAAGTCCCGTCGCTACACCTGCTCCTGTGGCGACCTCGGCCCGCGCATCGCCTTCGGCCCGCTGACCGGCGACCCCCGCAAGTACACGATCCAGCGGGCCACCGCCAAGGCCGAGGCGACCGCCGCCGAGCACGTCGCCACCCACTGACCGCCGAGACACCGAGGAGACACCGTGATCGAGAACCTGCAGCACTACGCCGTCGCCACCTTCGAGTGGTTCGTCAACAGCGTCCTGGCCCCCGTCCTCGCCTTCGTGCACGACTACCCCTACGTGGTCGGCGCCGTCCTGGTCGTCGTCATCGGCGTCGTCGTCTTCGACGTGGCCCGCGAAGAGCAGGCCGCCGTCGACGGCGACGAGGACGCGGCCACCGAGGCGCTGTGGGCGGCCCGGCGATGAGCGACGAGATCAAGCACGCCGGGCCCGGCGAGATCCACGTCGCCCCGCCGTTCACCGCCCCGCCCATGCCGCCGATCCCGCCCTCCGAGGCGCTGATCGCGATGCTCAGCCGGCCGATCATCACCCCCGAGCAGGCCGAGACGCTGCGCAACCTGTTCGCGCAGCTCGGCGAGATGGCCCGCCAGGCGCTCGCCGATCTCGGCCCCGCGATGGACCGGATACGGGCGGCCGGCCTCCTCCCCGAGGACCCGCCGGAGGACCCCAAGGCGCGCGCACTGTGGATGCGGCAGCACCGCAACACCGGCCCGGCCCGCCCGGGTCCCCAGTACAGACGAAGGACGGACCAATGAGATTCGGCGACGCCCTGCTCACGGTGCAGCTAGCCGCGGAGCGGGTGCACGACGACCTGTGCCCCAAGCACGCCGAGGGGGCGCCGTGGCACCAGTGCCGGTGGCGGCCGTCGCTGATCGCCACCGCCGACGCGCTGGACGCGATCGTGGCCGCGACCACGGCCGGCGAGCCCTTCCCCGACCAGGCCGGCGCGTTCGCGCTGCACGCCCGCAGCTGCACGGTGAATGACTGCATGCCGGGCCAGGCGGCCGAGCACGCCCACGCGTACGACGCCGCGGCGCTCAGCCTGGTGGCGTACGTCGACGACCTGCTCGGCCAGGAGCGGCCGGCGCCGCCGCCGGTGGACGACAGCGCGGTGGAGAACCGGCGCGGCAAGGTGCGCGCCGACCATCCGGACACGTCGAGCAAGGCGGCCGTTGCCATCGCGCCGAAGAGCGGCACGCAGCGCGCGGCGATTCTGGCCGAGCTGCTGGACGCGCCGTTCGGGCTGACCGACCCGGAGATCGGTGAGGCCACCGGACTGTCGATGAACTCCGTGCGGCCGCGGCGGGTGGAGCTCGTCGAGGGGGAGTGGGCGGAGAACTCCGGGCGAACTCGGGTGGTCAACGGCCACGAGCACACGTCGTGGCAGGCAACTGCGAAGGCGCGTGCGTATTACGGCGTTGCTCAGCCTTCCCCCGTGCGGTAGTTTCAGCATGTCAGTTGCACAGCGCAGATGCTGGTGCAGGAGGCCGATCCGCGATCCGCGGGAGGTCTTCTGCGCAGAACACGATCACCGAGGAGAACCCATGGCAGTCCGCAACCCCGACGCCGTCCGCGCGAAGGCCGAGGCTCAGGTCGAGCGTCTGACCCGCGATGTGGAGCGCTACAGCAAGCACGTCGAGCGCGACGCTGACTCGCTGGAGCGCAGCCGGCGCAAGCTCGCCGACGCGCAGGCGGAGCTGGCCTACGCCCGGCAGCACCCCGCGCTGAAGAGTGACGAGGTCGAGGCCGAGATCGTCGACGACGGCGAGATCGTCGACGACATTCCGGGTCAGACCACGATCCTGCCGCCCGTCACGGCCGGCGCGGTCTAAGGTCCACCACGGGCGCCGGCCGATTCCCCCCGGTCGGCGCCCGTTCCCTTCACCACCACACCGAGGAGAACCACCACGTGAACACCTTCAGCATCCTGATGATCGCCCTGATCGTGCTCGGCCTGAACCTCGGGTTCATCGCCCTGGCGGTCAAGTTGGGCACCCACAAGCTGCAGAGCCTGCTGGAGCAGCTGGTCGCACTGGAGATGGGCGCGCAGCAGCGAGCCGTGCAGCAGCAGGTGCACGACAGCGTGAACGCCCCCCGGGTCCACCAGTGGACGCCGCCCACGCCGCAGCACTGAGCCCCACGCTTCCGAGGGCCCCACCCCTACCCGGGGGTGGGGCCCTCTTGCGTAAGTTTCCGCATCTTCCCTCTTGTCCTCCGGCTGACCCCCATGCGATAGTTATTGCACCGCACCACAGACCGAGGAGAACCCCATGCACCGCGCACCCCAGCCCCGCCGCCGCTACGTCGGCTATCACCTGATGGTCGCCCTGCTGCTCGGCGGCGTCGTCTTCCTCGCGGCCTGCGACGGCGACGACGCGGCCCCCGCCCCGATGGGCCCCAGCGTCGACGAGGTCACGCCGGCTCCGGAGCCCTCCCCGGCCCCGGAGCCGATCCCGCCGGCCGAGGAGGACCCCGCGCCCGCCTCGCCGGCCGCCAACCCTGAGCCTGAGGTCGAGGTCGTCGAGGACGAGCCGGAGCCGGTGAACAACGGCGAGATCCGCGACGGCGTCGGCGTCGAGGACTGCGTCACCGCGAACACCACCACGCCGATGACCCAGGCCGAGTGGATCGAGTTCTGCTCCCCGTCCCTCGACGCGGATGAGGCGCACACCGACGGCGGCGACGGCTGGCCGGAGGGCGCGTACGAGCCGGCGCCCGACGAGTGCATCGGCTACGGCTGCTCCCCCGAGCAGGACGCCGCGATTCTCGAGGCCGAGCGCCTGGCAAACGAGGGCTACTGATGTCCGAGATGTACTGGGAGGAACGCTCCCACCGCCAGCAGCGGGCCCGGAAGCGGGCCAAGGAGACCAAGGCGTACAAGCGGGCCATGCGCCCGTGGTGGCAGCGGAACCTCGGCCTGCTGGCCCTGATCCTGCTGTTCGTCGCCTTCCTCTACATCCACAGCCTCTAGTCCGGCCAGCCGGCGGCCTAGGTCCGGCACGTGCCGACAGGCACAGCACAGCGGCCCCCCACCAGCCAGGTGGGGGGCCGCTGTGTTGCTCAGCCTCGGACGACGGTCACCGATCGAGTCGTCGTCCCGGTCGCGCCGTCGTCGTCGGTCGCGGTCAGCGTCACCGTGTACGTGCCCGGCGCCGCGTACGTGTGCGACACCAGCCGGCCGCTGCCCGTGGTCCCGTCACCGAACGCCCAGGCGTAGCCGGTGACCGTGCCGTCGCCGTCCACCGACGCCGACGCGTCCAGGTCCACCGTCAGCGCGGACACCGCGAACGCCGCGGCCGGACCGACGTTCGGCTCCGGCTCCGGCGGGGGCGGCGGGGTGCTGCCGGCCTTCACCGGCGTCTCCCCGTGCTGCACCGCGCAGCTGCCGTTCGCCGAGATCTCCCCGGCCACCACGACGTAGTCGTTCGCCGGGTTCTGGATGACGGTGTGCTCGCCGGTGATCGCGCCCATGCACGCCGCCGACTGCCCCTGGGTGCTGGTGCCGCCGCCGACCCACACGTCGAGCCACGCCTCGGCGTTCGGCGCATAGGCCTTGTAGCCGGTGAAGCACGGCCCGTTCTGCGGGGTCGCGCCGTCGCCGCAGGTGTCCTCGACGATGAAGTACCGGCGCAGGTACGGCAGGTAGAACCGCGTCCCCGGCTGGAACAGCGGCGTGTCGACGCCCCCGGAGATCGAGTGCCCCACGGCGACGGTGATGGGGTCGGCGTAGGTGCCGGTCCCGCCGGCCACCGTGTGGATGGTCCGGTCATCCCACTCCCGCGAGTAGGCGATGGCCGAGGACCCGGGCGGCGTGTTGTCGTAGAAGTCGTACCCGGTCACATAGGCCTTGTAGCTGCGCTCCGCCCCGGACGGGGGCGGGGTGACCGGCGCCGCCACCGGGGTGCCCTTGACGCTGGTGCTCGCCAGGGTGCCGGTCACGCCGTCGCGGACGACGAACACCTCGAACGTCTCCTCGACGCCGTTCGCCAGGCCGGTGAAGGTGTGGCTGCCGGTGAGCTCGCGGTACCAGACGCCGCCGGTGCCGTCGTACTTCTGCACCCAGATGCCGGCGGTCGCCGGGGTGGGCACGTTGGCCGCGGTCCAGTTGACCCGCACGGTGCCGTCGCCGGGGGTGGCGGTCGCCGTCACCGACGGCGGGGTGGTCGCCGGGGGTGGGGTGCTGGTGCTCGACCACGTCGTGAACGAGCCGGACGCCTTCGGGGTGGTCGTCGTCGACGAGCCGGTGAACACCTTGTAGGTGAAGGCCTCCCCGGCGGTGCCCAGCGTGGTGAACGTCAGCGAGACGTTCCCCGTCACGTCCGTGTAGAGGTACTTCGCGTCCCCGTCGGAGACCCGGGTGACGCGCACGTAGGTGTTCGGCGCGCCGGCAGGCACCGCGGCCACGTCGAACCGCACGCCGCTCGAGCTCGGCGTCACCGTCGTCGCGTACGCCGTGCTGGCCGGCGGGGGGGTGGTCGGGGGTGGCGTGGTGCCACCGACGGCGGCCGCGGCCGGCACGTGCTTGACGATCTGCGCGCGCATGATCGCCGCGAAGTCCGACCGGTTGTGGCCGATCGCCGGGGTGTCCAGCGTCGTCGCGAAGCCGTTCGACTGGTACCAGTTGCGTCCGTACCGGCCGCCCCACGAGTCGGTGGCGCTGTACGCGCCGGTGGTGTCGCTGGTGCCGATGTTCCAGTGGAACGGGACGGCCGCCTTGTACGCGGCGGTGAACGTCGGGGTGCCGGCCGAGGGGGCGGGGGCGCCGCCGAAGCTGATCAGCACGTTGACGCCGTCGGTCTGCACCGCGGCGCCGTGCCGGGGGAGGAACCAGCGGGCCAGGCCCTGCGCGCCGGAGCTGTAGCCGCCGGTCACCACGCGGTGCTTGACGATGCCGAAGTCGGCGACGATCTTGTCGAACAGCTTGCGCAGCCAATCCGCCTTGGCGGTGGCGTTCGGCGTCGTGCTCTCGTTGTACCAGCAGTTGTCGCCGTCGGAGTCGCTGGGCAGCGGCGCCAGCGGCACCAGGAGGACCAGGTTGTGGTCCTTCGCGACCTGCCGGATGCCGGCGGTGCCGTCGGAGTCGATGAGGTACGGCTGGGTGGGGTTCTTGAACCCGAATGCGCCGGAACCGTCGAGGTAGAGCAGCAGCCCGCGTTCCTTCGCGGGGTCCGTCTCGTCGATGAGGTGGTACGTCGAGGTGATGCTGTTCGCGGTGAACGACACGTTCAGGGGCATGCAGGATCTCCAGTGATCGGGGGGTCACCTGACGGTACCGAGGTCACCCCCGACCCACCTCGATCAACTCCAGTGGCGCGGGGTCGTCCTCCGGGTGATCCACGACACGGCCGTACAGCATCGCCCCGGCCGGCGGGGTGCGCAGCGCCTTGTCGGGGAGTTCGGCGACGTACGGGCCGACGATGAGCGCCTGCACCTGCTCGGCGACCGGGTCGTAGGCATACGGCTCGACCCACACCGTGGTGTCGTCCGGGCCCTCCTGCGGGTCGGCCAGCGCCAGCCGCACGTCCTGCGCGGTGGCCTCCTGCCCGCCGGCCAGGGTCACGTCCAGCTGCACCGTCAGGATCTTGATCGTCAGTCCGGTGATCTCCACTCAGGTCCCTCCGTAGCTGCCTCGACTGATCTGCCCCACCCGGAACACTCGGGTGCCGGTCAGCGTGCGGTACCCCACCCCGGTGGCGGTCGTCCTCCGGGCGGACACCTCACCGGACAGCTGCCGGGCCTGCGCCTGCCCCCACTGCACGATGATGTTCCGGCCGACGGTGATGACCGCGGACGCCGAGTCGGTGATGCCGGCCGAGTCGACCAGCGTCACGTGCATGTCCCGGACCGTGGTCGCCGAGTCGGTGATCGCCGCGTGGTCGACCAGCGTGACGTACCGGTCGATCCGCCAGCTGGCCGAGTCGGTGATCGCCGCGGAGTCGACGAGGGTGGCGCCGCCCACCTTCAGGTCGGTGGTCGCCGAGTCGGTGATCGCGGCCGAGTCGACGAGGGTGACGTGACGGTCGATCCGCCACGTCGCCGAGTCGGTGATGGCCGCGGAGTCGGTGAGGGTGGCGCGGCGGTCCAGCCAGGCGATGGCGGCGTCGGTGATGCCGGCGGAGTCGACGAGGAGACGGTCGAGCTGCACCGCCCCCGCCGTGATTTCTGCTGTGACGGAATCGGTGATGGCCGCGGAGTCCTCGAGCGTCCGCCGGATGTCCGCGACCGTGCTCGCGCTGTCCGTGATGCCAGCCGAATCGACCAGCGTCACGTACCGGTCGATCCGCCACGTCGCGCTGTCGGTGATCCCGGCGGTGTCGACGAGGGTCCGCTCGCCGACACCGGCCAGCGTCCACGTCGCCGAGTCCGTGATCGCGGCCGAGTCCTCGAGCTGGCGCACCGCGTCCAGCCGCGTGGTCGCCGAGTCCGTGATCGCCGCCGAGTCGACCAGCGTCCGGCCGCCGGCCGTCGCCAGGTTCGTCGTCGCCGAGTCGGTGATCCCCGCGGAGTCCTCGAGCGTCCGGACCGCGTCGAGCACCGTGCTCGCCGAGTCCGTGATGCCGGCGCTGTCGACCAGCGTCACGTACCGGTCGATCCGCCACGACGCCGAGTCGGTGATGGCGGCCGAGGACTCCAGCTGCCGAACGGCCGCCAGCACCGTCGTGGCCGAGTCGGTGATCGCGGCGTCGTCGGACAGCTGCCGGACGGCCTGCAGCACCGCGGTGGCCGAGTCGACGATCGCCGTCGAGTCCTCGAGCTGCCGCGCGGCCGCGAGCACCGCGGACAGGCTGTCGACGATCCCCGCCGAGTCCGCTAGCGATCGGCTAGCGGCCAGCTGCGCGGTGAGGCTGTCGCTGATACCGGCCGAGTCCGCCAGCTGCCGCACCGCGGCCAGCTGAGCGCTGATGCTGTCGGTGATCGCGGCGTCGTCGGACAGCGTCCGCTGCACGTCCAGCTGCACGGTCGCCGAGTCGGTGATCGCCGCGCTGTCGCTCAGGGTGCGCAGGTTCGCGACGTACGCCGGCGCCGGCCCCGCCACGTTCACGCTGTCGATCTCGTACGGCGTTGCCGTCGCGCCCGACCCGATGTGCCCGTACAGCTCGAACCAGTGGTCCGGCGTCTCAGTCAGCCACGCCGGGGGCGGCGACGCGCGCTGCACCGTCCACACGACGCCGTCCGGGCTGGTGCCCCAGTAGACGAGGCCGCTGTCTTCCCAGATGCTCACGAAGGCGTGCGCGACCGGGTCGTACGGGATGAGCGGCGCGCCCGCCTCCCACCAGCCGACCTCGTCGGCGAACCGAATCCACCCCTCGTAGGGGTTGAGCTGCACGGACAGGCGGGTGCCGTTGGTCTGCGACCGCACGTTGACCATGACCTCGAGCGCGGACGGCGTGCCCGTGACCACCGGCGGCCGGGGGCGCGCGACGACGCGGTGCCCGATCAGCGTCCCCAGCGGCGAGTTCACCCCGGTCCAGGCGCCGTTCGTCATCGGCAGGACCAGCCGGCCGTTCGCGACGTACTCGGTGCCCAGCCAGGGCGTGAGCACGCCGAAACCGGACTCGAAGGACTCGACGACCCCGGCGAACGGGTTCACCACCGGTGTCGCGCCCGCGGTCAGCTGCCAGCTGGCCGAGTCCGTGATCGCCGCGGAGTCCACCAGGCCGCGCTGCGCGGCCAGGACCGTGCTCGCCGAGTCGGTGATCGCCGCGGCGTCGGCTAGCGTCCGGCTAGCGGCCAGCTGCGTCGTCGCCGAGTCCGTGATCGCGGCCGAGTCGGTCAGCTGCCGCTGCGCAGCCAGGACCGTGCTCGCGCTGTCCACGATCGCCGCGGAGTCCACCAGGCCGCGCTGCGCGGCCAGGACCGTGCTCGCCGAGTCGGTGATCGCCGCGGCGTCGGTGAGAGTGCGGGAGACGCTGACCCCCGAGGAACCCAGCTGCGTCACCCGGAACGTGCCCGACCCGGCCGCACCCCAATAGCCGGACTCAATGCGGTGCCGCATCGACGACAGCTGCTGGGAGGTGAGCGTCGTCGTGATCGAGCCGCCGCCGATCGGGTTCCACGTCTGCCCGTCCGGGGAGGTGTGGAACAGCACCGCGGAGCCAGACTGGGAGATCCGCCAGAACCGGTGCGTGGTCAGGCTGAACGTGCCGCCGTTCAGGGACGCGGTGTTCACCCCGCCCTGCCGCACCCGCGCGGACAGACCACCACCCGACACGAAGATCGTTACCAGGTTGTTCGCGTCGTGCCGTACCGACCAGATGGCTTCCTGCGAAAAGTCCCCGGCGAACACCGGGGCCTCAGTGACTTCGATCTGCGTCGACGAGTTCCGCAGGTCCGACACCGACCCGTCGTAGGCGACCGCGTAGCCCGCGACGCACGGCAGGTTCAGCGTGCCCCCGCTGACCGTCGCGCCGTTCTTTAGCGCCCACGGGTAGGGGTCAGCGAAGTCGTCGACGACGGTCGCGGCCGGCGTCAGCGCATGGGTGATGTCCGGGGTGAACTCAAAGCTGTGGATGGTGGCGGTGATCGGCTGCCCGTTGTTCGGGGCGGTGCCGTTGCTCAGCCACAGGTTCATGGACGGCTGTTCGCCGCCCTCGGCCTGCACGCCCTGTGTGACGACGTGCTCGCCGATCAGCACCCCGTTACCGTCGACGGTCCGCCAATACGCCTGGCCGGGCTGCCACACGAACTCCGAGGTGTACGGGCCGACGGTGCCCGGGTGGTCGTGCTGCCGATGCTCGCCATCGGCGACCGGGTGCAAGCTGTACCAGAACTGCGAGGACTCCCCCGGGGTGCCCCACTTCGTGATCTCGATGTCGATCTCACGCTGATGGGGCGCGGCGGCCGGGTCCTTGTCGTAGATATACAGACCAAGGACGCCCTGCGGGTCCAGCCCGACGGCATCCACGTCGTACACCCACCGGTAGCGGCCGTACCCCAGGAACGCGCCGTCACGGTCCAGCTCGACGGAGGTCCACACCCCGTTGACCTGCGCGACGGTCAGCTGCAGCTTCCCATCGGGCAGAACCTGGTAGTTGGCCGAGGTGCGGCCCCAGGTGTTCGGCGGGTTCGGCGTTGACGGCGGCGCACCGGTGCCGTTGCGCACCCACCAGGTGTGACCCTGCCACTGGACGTATGCCGGGGACAGCTCCCAGCTGGCCGAGTCGGTGATCGCGGCCGAGTCGGACAGCGACGCGGTGAGCTGCTGCCCGGCCGGCGGGACGTACTCGGCGAGCGCCGCGTCGGCGGTGGCGGGGAACTCGATCCACGGCGAGTTCGTCGTGACGCCGGTCGTCGTCGCCGTCGTGCCGGCGTCGGCCGCGGTCCCACCCACCTGGACGGACCCGGTGTAGGACGTGGTCGTCGTGCTCGTCGAGTAGTAGCCGAGCTCCACGACCAGCCGGTCACCCTGCTGGATGGTCACCGCCGCCGGGGTGTTCAGGGTGTAGCTGAAATTCGTCATCGTCGTGGCGAACTCGGTCGCCCCGTCGAACTGCGGCTGCACCCAGGCGCGCACCGTGTCGGTGTCGCCGACCGAGATCCACATCGCGATGGACACGAAGTGGTTGGCCGCGGTGTTCGACTCCTGCCGGGCCTGGGTGTGCCGGTAGGTGGCGGCGTTGGGGATGGTCCCGCCGGCCAGCGGCCCGGACACGTGCCGGTGCAGCAGCACCCGGTACCCGCTGACGTTGCTGGCCTCCGCGCGGGAGACCAGCGTGTTCGTGCCCTTCCGGGTGCGCGACAGCTCCCACGTGTTCGTGGCGAGCGTCGTGTCGTTCCAGGTGCCCCGCAGCGTGGCCGGCGTCAGCGGCGCGGGGGCCGTGCTCAGGTAGAACCGCGTCGTCACGCGTCCTCCTTACAAGGCAACGGCCCCCGACGGCGCGGGGGATCCGCCGGGGGCCGCTACTCGGGGAGGCGAACGATCAGGTCGCGGCGCTGCCCAGGTTGTGCAGCCACGTCACGGTGAGGGTGTCCTGCGCGCCCTTGCTGCCGATGTTCCCGCCGTTGGTCGCGAACAGCAGCCGGGAGACCGTGTTGCCGATCGCCGGGGCGGTGCCCGGCGCGACGTTCGTGATCACGGCCTCGGTGATCGCGGAACCCGACGTGGTGCCCACCCCGGCGCCGAACACGCAGACGTAGGTGATCGTGCGGGCGTTCGTGCCGGCCCCCGCCGTCGGGGTGTTCAGCGCGGCCGCGCCGCCCGTCAGCGGGGTGACCAGCGTCGAGGCGGCGCCGCTCTTCGTGGGCGTCGTGGTGCCGGTGCCCAGCGCCATCGTCGCCGGCGCGGCCGGGGCACCAGCGATGTTCGCGCCGCGCTCGGCGTACACCCGGTCCCCGTAGTCGGTGATCACATTGTGGGCGTGCCCGAAGTCCTTGATCTCACCGTCGGGGCCTTCGAGGACCCACCAGGCCTCGCCGGTGTTGTGCTGCTCAGAAGGGCTGTTCGGGCTCTGCGTCACTGTCGTCCTCCTCAGACGGCGACGCGACGGCCGCCTCGTGGCTGGTGTCCTTGATCGTGCCATCGGGGCCGGTGAGGACCCACGAAGCGCTGTCACTGATGCCGGTGGTGTCGACGAGATCCGCGGGACGATCGCTGTCGGTCATGCGCTCTGTGTACCGCTTTCCGCCGACGAACGCCGAGCGACGGCGTTGGGAACCTCGAAGGTGGCGAGCAGCGCGACCAGCCCGGCGATCACCGAACCGATGACGTTCCGCGCGTCCAGCGGCTGGTCCGTGGCCGTGATCAGCACCATGATGGGGCCGAGGAACGCGGCGACGCCGGACACCCAGGCCTTCCGCGCCTGGGTGGTGAGCAGCAGCTTCAGTCCGGCGGTGGTCGGGTCGGTCACACGTACTCCCGTCGTGGTTCGTTCGGCGCGGCGGGCACCGTGACGCCTTCGTCCGCGAGTATGTCAGCCACCCTCGGCCACCGAAGAATGCGCACGATCTCCTCGGCCCATAGCATCCACCGCTCGTCGGCCTGCTCGGCCGCCAACACCCGGGTCTCCAGGCTGGCGATCCGGCCGGCGTACCGCTGCGCGTCCTCCTCGCGGTAGGTGCGTTCCCGCTGCAGCTCCGCGGCCTGCGCCCGGTTCAGCGCCTCGTACTCGGCGAGGTCGGTCTTCCGGCCCTCCGTCTTCGCGACCATCTGCGCGACCTTGACGGACTGCCGGTAGGCGAACGTCGACGCGACGACGGCGACCAGCACCGGCGCGTACGTGCCCAGCACCTGCGCCCAGGTGGGCGCCACGTCAGCCCTTGAAGCCGAACGTCCGCAGCTTCGCCACGGTGGCCGGCCCCACGACGCCGTCGGCGGGCAGGCCGGCGCGGCGCTGGAACTCGCGAACCCCGGCCTCCGTCGCCGGGCCGAACGTGCCGTTCGGGGTGTAGCCGTTGTAGGCCTTGAACACCCGGGTCATGAACAGCTGCAGGGTGGTCACCGCCGGGCCGGTGGAGCCGCGGCGCAGGACGGCCCCCGCAGGCACAGAGGGGGTCGCGGGGGCCGCGGGCGGCACCGCACCGCCCTGACCGACCCTACGTCGGGCCTCGGCGAGCAGGTCGGGGATCTGCGCGATGCGCCGGTTCCCGGGGCACACCTTGCCCTGCGCGGTGGACCATTTCTCGGCGCCGGCGACCATGTAGCCGGGCACGCCCATGCGGTGGAACGCGTGGCCGCGGTGCCCCGGCTTCCCGTTGGGCACCAGCTGCAGCGGAACCTTGTGCTCGTAGAAGGCCCACACGGCGATGTCCACGTGCCGTTCCATCTGCGCGTCGGTCCAGGCCGGGACGGCGTTGCCGTCCTTCGTGTTCCACGCCGCGAAGCCGGGACCCATGTCCGCGGTCTCCACCGAGATGATGTGGTGGTTGCCCAGGTAGTTCGCGCCCGACTGGTAGCGGGTGTCCACCCACTGCCAGCACTCGCCCTTCCCACCGGTGCCCAGGTGGGAGTTCACGCCGGGCGCCTTGCCCCGGAAGTACCCATCCGTGCCGGCCAGGGAGCCGACCATGGTGTGCCAGCAGACCAGGTCGAACGCCGTCATCGGCTTGGACGAGGCGGGCAGCGGCTTCCAGAGGCCACCGGGGTAGCGGGCCATCAGGCGTCCCCGTCCTCGGCCGCGGCCTTCAGCACGAAGGCCCACTCGTCGTCGGTGAGCTTCGGCTCGTCGTCCTCGCAGGCGATCAGGTCGGGCTCGACCTCATCCGGGGCAGGCGTCGTCACGGCGTCCTCCTGTGGTGGCAGTCGATCTCGACGTTACGGGAGCTGCGGCCACATCGGCGCACCGTCGGGACGTGCTCTGTCCCACCAGTCGATCGCCGCCCGGTAGTCGACGCGCCCATCGGCCGACCACTCGCCGTCCGCGATCTCCAGCTCGCGGCGCGGCCAGTCGGGGTGATCGGTGAACGGCTCGGCCGAGGCCTCCACGTCCCGCGAGCGGGGGTGGAACAGCAGGTGGACCCTCATCGGGCGTTGGCCTCGGCCACCGCGCTGGGGCGCTTGCCGGGCGGCAGCGGCGGCTCCGGGGTGTCCTCGGTCGGCGGCGCGGGCGGCTCGGGCTGCACGCCGGCGCGCTGCCGGAGGCCCTGCACTTCCTGCTCCAGCTCGGCGACGCGCCGCTCTAGCTCTTCGTTGCGCACCTCGCGCATCGCCAGCTGCACCGACAGGCCGCCGATCTGCCGGCCGAGGTAGTGCAGCAGGGCGTCGGCGTCGAGGGTGCCGGCGTCGGGGTTCTGCGCGGGCTGCGTCATGGGGTCCTCGTCTCCTCGGGTGCGTGCGGGTCCGCGGCCTCATCCTCTCCGGCCGGGCGGGGTGGAGTCACGCCGGCGCACGCCCGGGGCGCGCCTCCAATGCCTCGACGCGGGCGGCGAGTTCCTGCAGGCCCTTCGTGACCGCGGCGAGCCACTGGCCGAGGTCGACACCGATCGTGCCGTCGCCGGCCGGCGGGGTCTGGATGAGCGGCGGGGCCTCCTGCGCGACGACGCCGACCGTGGGCACGTCCTCCACGCCGTCGCCGTCGCGGCGCTGCCGGCGGATCGTGTAGTCGCGGATCCGCATGGCCTTCACCGCGGCCAGCCCGTCCAGCGCCGAGTCCTTGATCCCGCTCTTCGTTCCGCGGTCGGAAGTCTGCTCGATGGACAGCGCGCGGATCGGCTGAAACGCCAGGTCGTTGAGGCTCTTGACCTCGAGCACGCCGGCGACGCTCTTCAGGTTGATGCCGCCGCCGTTGCCCTGGTACAGGATGATCTTCGGGGAGTTCGAGGTCTGCCCCGAGTTGTGCTGAAACTCGACGTACCCCTCACCGGACACGCCGGACGGGTGGATGCGCACCACGTTGCCGACCAGCTGCTGAAAGAACTCGCGGCCGTCCGGGCGCGCCAGGTACATCCCGACCATGTCGTAGTGGAACCGCAGGGTGTCCGCCCGGTCCCGCATGTCCATGAACTCGGTCTGCACCGAGATGCGCCGCACGCCGCCGTGTGCGACCGGGTTCACCGGGTCGTAGACCGTCTGATCCGGGAACGACTCGACGGCCCACTCGCCGGTGTGCGGGAACGACATGATGTGCCGGACGGCCTGGTAGCTATGGATCCCGATCGAGTTGATGTTGATCGAGTTCCACAGGAAGTTGTTGCCGCTCGGCGCGTCGACCTTCAGCTGCAGCGACTCCACGCCGGAGCGCTCGGTGTACCCGCGGATGAACGCGCGCGCCTTGTCCGGGGCAAAGAAGTCGATCGTCCCGGTGGTGCCGGCCGAGCCGATGGTGATCCGCCGCCCGGACTGCGCCGTCATGAACGTGCCGGTCAGCAGGGACTCGGTGGGCGTGATGTTCATCCACCGGTTGCCGTTCTCGTGGAACCCACGCAGGCCGAACGAGTCGAAGACGACCCGCGCGCCGGTGGCCGCCGTCGCGATGCTGCCACCGAGGATCACCGGGGCCATCAGGATGCCGCCGGACAGCCGGCCGACGTTCAGCTCACTGACGTGCAGCGTGTTGACCGCGCCCACGTCGATGTTCGCCGAGCGCACCGCCAGGTTCGCCAGCTGCGCGTTCCCGACCGCGCCGGCGAGGATGTCATCGCCGACGACCTTGCTGGTGGAGCCGGCCACGACCACCGACGACTGCGACCGGTTGCCGCTCTTGTCGAAGGCATACAGCCGGACATAGCGCGTCTGTCCATACGGCGCGACGGCGTAGGCCTCCCCGGCGGCGACCAGCTGCGACACCTTCGTGCCCTGCACGGGTGCGAAGTCCGGCGTGTTGCCGACGTGCACCTCGACGAAGTTGAAATCCGCCGGCGGGTCGCCCAGGTTCTCCATCCACCCCGACCAGCGGATCCGCAGCTGCCCCATGTAGTTGCTGACCGTCGGGGCCTGCGGCGCGATCGGCGGCGTGGTGTCCACCGCGACCGTGATCAGGTACGTGTCCGACCAGGCGCCCGGGTTGCCCGACCGGTCCGCCGCGCGCACCCGCACGTGGTAGTCCAGCCCGGTGGTCGCGGCCAGCTGCAGCCCCGGTTCGGCGCTGGTCGTCGACTGCCACTGGTCGCCGCCGCGGCCGGTCCACCGCCAGTGCACCTCGTAGTGCGACAGGTCGGTCATCACGGTGCCGTCTTCGTTCAGCGCCGTCTCGTCCCAGACCGCGACGATGTAGCCCTGATCCACCCCGGTGGCGTCCAGCGCCGTGAACGTCGCCAGCTGCAGCCCGGTGACCTTCCCCGGCTTCACGGTGTCGACGACGGCCTCGGGGCCGCCCACGGCGCCGGTGATGCCCTCCCCCACCGGGCCCGGCGCCGACGCCTTGCCCGTCGTCGCGCGCACCACCAGCCGCACGAACACCCGCACGTCCGGGTTGTCCCAGGGGATGAAGATGTCACCGCCGCGCGCGCTGGTCAGCAGCGGGCCGCGCACGTCGTCGAACGTGCCGCTGAACGAGGTCTCCGTGACCTGGATCTCCACGCCCTTGAAATCGTTCGGCGCGATCACCGGGGTGCTGACGCCGTCGGCGCTGGTCACCGTCGCCGGGTCGAACGTGCCGTCCCAGCGGACGGTGATGCCCCCCGGGGTGGTGATGACCCGC
>Ga0326721_10000281_pt1 | contig 16258 bp, 12 predicted proteins | sample SGPome_FD_203951 | JGI IMG/M metagenome (GOLD analysis project Ga0326721, IMG submission 203951) | Soil microbial communities from Southern Great Plains, Lamont, Oklahoma, United States - SGP_1_2016 | ecosystem: Engineered > Artificial ecosystem > Soil microcosm > Unclassified | place: USA...
CGCCCACCAGGTTCACCACGGGCCGCGGGGGCACCGGCGGGCCGTACCCGCCGCGCCCGGGCGGGAACCCGTAGGGCGCGCCGGAGTGCCCGGCGCGGGCGGGGTCGCCCTGGAGGGGGACGGGACGGTAGTACTCGGGCTCGGGGGCCACGCAGGTCCTTTCGGGACGGACGGGGAACGGAGGGAGATCGGAAGGGGACGGTCCCGGGGAACGCCCGCACCGGTTCCAACGACGCCCGCCGCGGCGCTATTCCGGGCGCCCGGACCCCGGGGGCACCGCCGCGAGGTGTTCGGGGCGCACCGGCGCCACGTGGGCGTCGTACTCGGGGTGCCGGCCCAGCCACGCCTTGATGAACGGGCACACGGGCACGATCTGCAGTCCGGCGTCGATGGTGCCCTCCACGGCGAAGCGGGCCAGCCGCCCGCCCAGGCCCTGCCCTCCGTAGGACTCGTCCACGGTGGTGTGGTGGAGGATCCGCTGCGGCCCGGCGGCGGTGCCGAACGGCAGGTAGTCGCACTGGGCGACGACCGCGCCGGCGTCCACGAGCTCGTAGCGTCGGCGGTCGGGGGCGTTGCGGGCGGTGATCGGGGACTCTTCCGGCATGGCTGCTCCTGGTAGGGCTTCCGGCCGCGGCGCCGGACGGCGCGGGCCTCCCGGGGGGCGCGGGCACGACCCCCGGCGCGGCGACGGAGCACGGCCCGGGCACGACTCGTCGCCCCCGGCAATTAGGCTACGCTTTTCTTGTCAAATGATCACCGTGCGGTCCCCGATCGCCGTGCGTGAGGAGAGGCCCGAATGCGCCGTCGTCACCTGTTCGCCACCACCGGAGCCCTCACGGCCCTGGCAGCCACGGTCTCCGGCTGCGGGGTGCTCGGCGCGGGCCAGGAGCCCGCGGACCTGCAGATCTACTCCGCCCGGCACTACGACCTCGAGGGCGCCTTCGGGCAGTTCACCGAGGAGACCGGGGTGACCGTGGAGTTCATCAGCGGTGACGACGCCGAGCTCCTCGAGCGGCTCAAGGCCGAGGGCGACGACACCCCGGCGGACGTGTTCATGACCGTCGACGCGGGCAACCTCTGGAACGCCGCCCGGCAGGACGAGCTGGCGCCGGTGACCTCGGCGGCTCTCGAGGAGGCCGTGCCGGAGGACCTGCGCGACGCCGAGGGACGGTGGTACGGCCTGGCGATGCGCGCCCGCACGGTGACCTACAACCCGGACAACGTCGACACCGCCGCGTTCGACACCCAGGACACCTACGCCGGTCTGGCCGATCCGCAGTGGAAGGGCCGGCTGTGCATGCGCGACGCCACCTCCTCCTACACCCAGTCCCTCGTGGCGAGCCTGATCGACCTGCACGGGCGGGAGCGGGCCCTCGAGATCGTCGAGGGCTGGGTCGCCAACGACGTGCAGATCATGAGCAACGACATGCTGCTGCTCGAGGCGATCGACGCGGGCACCTGCGACGTGGGGATCAACAACCACTACTACCTCGCCCGCAAGCTCGCGGAGGACCCCGAGCTGAACGTCGACCTCTTCTGGGCCAGCCAGGACGGCGCCGGCACGCACGTCAACATCTCCGGGGCCGGCGTGGTCGCCGGCTCCGACAACGCCGAGGACGCCCAGCGGCTCGTCGAGTGGCTGGCCACCGACGGCCAGAACGCCTTCGTCGACGCCAACCACGAGTTCCCGGTGAACCCCTCGGTGACCCCCGAACCCACGATCGCGCAGTTCGGCGAGTTCCAGCGGATGCCGCTGAACGCCCAGGCGTACGGCGATCTCAACGCCGAGGCCATCGACCTGCTGGCCGAGGCCGGATACCGGTGAGCGAGGCCGCGGTCCTCGCCGATCCGCGGCCCCGACCACGCCGGCCGCGCCGGGCCCCCGGCACCGGCCGCCCGGCGTGGTCGGCCCTCGTCGTCCTCGCGGCCGTGCTCGTCACGACGCCCGTGCTCGCGGTGGTCGTCGACGGCCTCGGCAGCCTGGGCGAGGGCGGGCTGCCGCGCGGGATCGGGCAGATGGTGCTCACCACGCTGGTGCTGATGCTCGGCGTCGGCGCCGGCACGCTCGTGGTGGGCGGGGGGCTGGCGTGGCTGGTCACGGCCTACCGCTTCCCCCTGCGGGACGCGCTGGTGTGGCTGCTGGTCCTGCCCCTGGCCATGCCCGCGTACATCCTCGGCTTCGTGTTCCTGTCCGTCTTCGACGTCGCCGGACCGGTGCAGTCGGGCCTGCGCGCCGCGCTCGGCGCCGACGTGTGGGTCCCCGAGGTGCGGTCCCTGCCCGGGGCGATCCTGGTCCTGTCCCTGACGCTGTACCCCTACGTCTACCTCCTGGCGCGGGCCGCGCTGGTCGAGCAGGCGGCGGGCACCTACGACGCGGCGCGCACGCTGGGCGCCGGCCGGACCCGCGCGCTGCGGCGCGTGCTGCTGCCGCTGGCCCGGCCCTCGCTGGCAGCAGGGCTGTCCCTGGTGATGATGGAGACGCTCACCGACTTCGCCACGGTGCAGTACTTCAACGTGAACACGGTCTCCGTGGGCGTCTACCTGGTCTGGAAGGGCACCTTCGACTTCCACTCCGCCACCCAGCTGGCCGTGCTCGTGCTGCTCTTCGCCGTCGCCGTGCTGGCCGGCGAGCGCGCCTTCCGGGGCCGGGCGCGGTTCCACCAGAGGGGCGGGCGCGGCCAGGGGCTGCAGCCGCAGCGGCTCACGGGGTGGCGGGGGTGGGGGGCGACCCTGCTCGGCGCCGCGGCCCTGGCCGCGGGCTTCCTGGTCCCCGTCCTCCAGCTGCTCGTGTGGGCCGTCGGCGAGGCGGTCGGCGACCCCGCCTCCCTCGCGGACCCCCGGTTCGTCCAGTACCTCGTCAACAGCGCGGTGGTCGCCGCGGTCGCCGCCGCGGCGTGCGCGGCGCTCTCCCTCGCGATCGGGCACGGGGTGCGGATGGGCGGTGGCCGCCTCGTGACGTCCGCCGCGCAGCTGACGACCTTCGGCTACGCCGTCCCGGGGGCCGTGGTGGGGATCGGCGTGCTCATCGCCTTCGCCGGCCTCGACGCCCTGCTCGAACGGGCCGGCGTCCCCGGGGGGACGGGCCTGCTCGTGACCGGGTCGGTGCTCGGCATCCTCTACGCCTACGTGGTGCGCTTCCTCGCGCCGGCCTACCAGGCGGTGGACGCGAGCTTCGCCAAGATCTCCCCCACCCTGACCTGGTCGGCGCTGAGCCTCGGCGCCGGACCCCTCCGGATCCTGGCCCGGGTGCACCTCCCGCTGGTCCGGCCGGGAGCGGCGGTGGCCCTGGTGCTCGTGCTGATCGACGCGGTGAAGGAGCTGCCCATCGTGCTGCTGCTGCGCCCCTTCGGGTTCACCACGGTCTCCGTGTGGGTCTACGAGCTCGCCCGTGAGAACTTCTGGGAGAAGGCCGCCCTGCCCGCGCTCGTGATCGTCGCCGCCGCGGTGGTGCCCGTGTTCTTCCTCGTCCGCCAGGCCCGTGCGGCCGACCTGCCCGGGAAGGCGGGCCGATGAGCGTGCAGGCGGCGAGCGCGCGGCGCGCCCCCCGAGCGGACGGCACCCCGCCCGCGCTGGTCCTGGACCGGGTCACCAAGCGCTACGGCGCCGTGGTCGGGGCGAGCGCGCTGGAGCTGACGGCCGGGCCCGGGGAGCTGGTGACGCTGATCGGCCCCTCCGGCTGCGGCAAGTCGACGACGCTGCGGCTCATCGCCGGCCTCGAGCGCCCCGACGAGGGGACCATCCGCATCGCCGGGGAGGTGGTGGCGGACGGGCGCCGCTTCCAGGAACCGGAGCGGCGCCGGGTGGGGCTGGTGTTCCAGGACCACGCCCTCTTCCCGCACCTGACGGTGGCGAAGAACGTGGCGTTCGGCCTCGACGGGCTCCCCCGCGCCGCCCGCCGGGCCCGGGTGGGCGAGGTCCTGGACCTCGTGCGGCTGGGCCACCTCGCCGGCCGCTATCCCCACGAGCTCTCCGGGGGCGAGCAGCAGCGCGTGGCCCTGGCCCGCGCGCTGGCCCCCCGCCCGGCCGTCGTGCTCCTGGACGAGCCGTTCTCCAGCCTGGACGAGTCGCTCCGGGCGCAGGTGCGCCGGGACACCGTCGCGACCCTGCGGGAGACGGGGACCACCGGGGTGCTGGTCACCCACGACCAGACCGAGGCGCTGTCCGTGGGCCACCGCGTCGTCGTCATGCGCGACGGCGTCATCGAGCAGGCCGACGTGCCGGAGAAGGTCTTCGAGCAGCCGGCCACGCGGTTCGTCGCCTCCTTCATGGGCGACGCGGACTTCCTCCCGGCGCACGTCCACCGCGCCCTGCTGACCTGCGAGATCGGGGTCGTCTCCACGGTCCCGGGCTGGGGCGGCAGCGACGTGGACGTCGACGTGGTGCTCCGGCCCCACGAGGTGGCCCTGGACCCCGACCCCGGCGCCACGGCCCGGGTGTCCGCGGTGGAGTACCACGGCGCGTTCGTGCTCCACCACGTGCGGCTGGCCTCCGGCCGCACGCTGCGCTCCTGGCAGCCCCACAACGTGCGCCTTCCCGTCGGCACCGCGGTGACGGTGACGGTGGCGGCGGGCACCACCCCGACGCTGCTCATCGGCGACACGGCGGTCACCTCCCCGCCGGCGGCCGCCACGGGCGCGTCCGGCTGATCTTCTCCCATGTCGCACGAATTAGGGAAGACTTTCCTGAGCTAATGGATTCCTCTATGGTGGCGCAGTGACCACGCAACCCGACCTCGCGCGCGTCTCCTTCGCCGCGGAGCTCGCCCGCCACGGGGACCGGCCCGCCGTCCTGACCGACGACCTGGTCCTGAGCTACCGGGAACTGGCCCGGCGCGTGGACGACGTCGCCGAGCGCCTCGGCACGGAGCGCCGCCTGGTGGTGCTGGCCGCGGCCAACGACCTCGACTCCCTCGTCGCCTACCTCGCGGCCCTGTCCGCCGGGCACCCGCTGCTGCTGGTCCCCGCGGACAAGCCGGCCGCCCTGGACTCGCTCGTGGCGGCCTACGACCCTGACGTCGTCGTGCGCTCCGGGGCCGGGGCCCCCGTGCTGGAGGAGCGTCGGCCCGGCACCCGCCACGACCTGCACCCCGACCTCGCCCTGCTGCTGAGCACGTCCGGCTCCACCGGCTCGCCCAAGCTCGTGCGGCTCTCCCCCGAGAACCTGCAGTCCAACGCGGAGGCCATCGCCCGGTACCTGGGCATCGGCCCCGAGGACCGCGCCGCCACCACACTGCCGATGCACTACTGCTACGGGCTGTCGGTGGTCAACAGCCACCTGCTGCGCGGGGCGGGGCTGGTCCTGACGGACCTCTCCGTCGTCGACCCCTGCTTCTGGGAGCTGTTCCGGGAGCACCGCGCGACGTCCTTCGCGGCCGTGCCCTACACCTTCGAGCTGCTCGAGCGCGTGGGCTTCGCGGACATGGACCTCCCGCGCCTGCGCTACGTCACCCAGGCCGGCGGCCGGCTGGGCCCCGAGAAGGTGCGCCGCTGGGCCGAGCTCGGCGGACGGCGCGGCTGGGAGCTGTTCGTGATGTACGGGGCGACCGAGGCCACCGCCCGGATGGCCTACCTGCCCCCGGACCTGGCCGCGGCCCACCCCGGGACCATCGGCGTGCCGGTGCCCGGCGGCGCCTTCCGCATCGACCCGGTGGAGGGATCGGCGGACGGCGAGCTGGTCTACTCCGGCCCCAACGTCATGCTCGGCTACGCCCGGAGCCCCGCCGACCTCGCCGCCGGGCGGGAGATCGAGGAGTTGCGCACCGGCGACCTCGCCCGGCAGCACCCCAGCGGTCTCTACGAGGTCGTCGGGCGGCGCAGCCGGTTCGTCAAGATCGTGGGCCTGCGCATCGACCTCGGACAGGTCGAGCGGCTCCTCGCCGACCTCGGCGTGACCGCGGCCGCAGCCGGCTCGGACGACCGCCTGGTCGTGGCCGTCGAGGGCGAGCACGAGACCGGCCTGCTGCTCAAGACGGTGGCCGAGAGCATCGGCCTGCCGCGGGCGGCGCTGCAGGTGCACGCCGTCGACGCCCTGCCGCGCCTGGCCACCGGCAAGATCGACTACCCGGGCGTGCTCGCGCTCGCCCCGGCGCCCCCCACCGCCCCGGCACCCCGGCAGGGCCCGGCCGAGGGCCCCGAGGACGTCAGGCGGATCTTCGCCGAGGTGCTCGACCGGCCCGACGTCGACGACGACTCCACGTTCGTCTCGCTCGACGGGGACTCGCTGTCCTACGTGGCGGCGTCCGTGCGGCTGGAGCAGGCCCTCGGGCACCTGCCCGCGGACTGGCACCTCACCCCCGTCCGCGACCTGGCGCCCCGGCCCGCCCGCCGCCCGCGGCGCCTCGCCGCGTTCCTCGAGACCAGCATCGTGCTGCGGGCCGTGGCGATCGTGTGCATCGTGAGCACCCACGCCGGGCTCTTCACCTGGCACACCGCGCACGTGCTCTTCGCGGTGGCCGGGTACAACTTCGCCCGCTTCCAGCTCTCCGGGCCGCGGCGCCCGAGGCTGCGCCGCCAGCTGCGCAGCCTCGGGCGGGTCGTGGTGCCCTCCGTGGCGTTCATCGGCCTCGCGCACCTGCTCACCGACGACTACACCCTCGCCAACGTCGTGCTGCTCAACGGCATGGTGGGCCCGCAGGAGCTGACGTCCCAGTGGCACTTCTGGTTCGTCGAGATGCTCGTCTACGTCCTCGTCGCCGTGACGGCGCTCATGGCCGTGCCCTGGGCGGACCGCGCCGAGCGGCGTCTCCCGTGGGCCTTCCCCCTGGCGCTGACCCTCGTCGGGCTGCTCAGCCGCTACGACCTCGTGGACCCGGGCCTGCCCAAGCCCGCGCCGGTGTTCTGGCTCTTCGCCCTCGGCTGGGCGGCCGCGCGCTCGCGGACGGTGCTGCAGCGGTGCGCCGTGTCGGCCGTGACCCTGCTCAGCGTCCCCGGCTACTTCGACAGCACGGCGCGGGAGGCCACCGTGGCCGCCGGCGTCCTGCTGCTCCTGTGGGTGCCGGCCCTCCCCGTGCCCGCCGGCCTGCGGCGGCTGACGGGCCGGCTGGCCGGCGCGTCCCTGTGCATCTACCTCACCCACTGGCTGGTCTATCCCGGCCTCGTCCCCGTCAGCCCCGCCCTGGCCGTGGCCGCCTCGCTCGCCGCGGGCGTGGCCTACTGGGCCCTGTCCCAGCGCCTGCTGGGCGCCGCCGGGCGCCGGTGGGCCCGCCGGGCGAGGGCCCGGCCGGGGGCGGACGGCGAGCGGGCGCAGCCGCTCGGCGCCGCCGCCCGGTGATCCGGAGGCGGTGGGCTCAGCCTTCGGCCGCCGGCGGTCCCACGCTGATCTCGGCGCTGCCTCCCGTGGAGCGCACGGTGGCGCGGACGGGGAACTCGACCCGCTCCACGACGCGCTCGCCGTTCTCCCGGTAGCTGAGCCGGGCCACGGCCGGTCGGTGCCGGCCGGCGTTCCAGCGCAGGGGGTCCCCGGGATCCGCGGTGAGCACCAGGGCCGGCCGCGAGAGCAGCCGCCACTCGACGTCGGTGGGCTCCGTGCCGGTGGGCTCCGTGCCGGTGGAGCGCCGGGAGGAGGGGCACCGCTCGGGGGCCAGCTCCTCCGCCTCCATGCACTCCTCGAGCCAGGCGCGGATCCGGTCCTCGGTCTCCTGCCACATCCGCGGCGACGGGGCCGGGCGCAGCTCCACAGCGGCCGGCCGCGGGTCGCGGAACGCCATGGTCACGGGCGCCAGGGGATCGGCCACCTCGTAGTACGAGTCCCCCGGCAGGCCGATCGCGTACTCCCCCGGGAGCGCCTCGAAGCGCCACGTTCCCCCGGGTCCCCGGGGGTCGGGCTCGCGGTCCCCGGCGTCGAGGTCGACGCTCTCCCCGTTGACGGACAGCTCGTCCAGGGGGGCCGGCAGGTGCACGGCCAGGGGCGCGGCGTCCAGCGAGTCGAGCTCCCACTGGTCGTTGAAGGGCCCCGTCAGGCGCACCTGGTGCACCCGGTAGCGGTGGACCTCCTCGCGGCGCCCGCCGCCGGGGTCGTCCCACCACACGCGCGCCGAGACCTCGGCCCGGGTGCCCTGCTGGTCCACCGCCAGGACCTCGTGGCCGCCGAGCCGCCCGGCGGCGCCGCGGTAGACGCGGTTGGAGAAGACGCCCAGGGCCGGGTCCGCCACGACGGCCTCCGCCCGGGACAGCAGCTGCCGCGAACGCCCGGCCTGGAGGCCCTCCAGCCAGGTCTCCACCGGGTCCTGGGGCTCGCGGTCCACGAAGACCCAGTTGACGACCGAGGTGAGCGCGGCGACCAGCACGACGACCACCACGAGCCAGCGCTGCAGGCTCCGGCGCAGCCTGCGGGACTCCTCGGGGGTGAGGTCCCCCGTGATGGCCCGCCCCGGTGGCACCGGCACAGCAGCTCCCCCCGGTCCGTCCCGTCGGCGGGCCCGCGCGGGCCCGGCGGCACCGCGCGCCGGTCCGCCAGCCCATCGTAGGGCCGGGGCCGGTCCACCGCCGGGAGGACCGCTAGAGGGCGCGCCTCCGGGTGACGAGCACGCCGACGAGCACGAGCAGGAGGCCCCACGCGCCGTAGACCAGCCCGGACTGGACGTGGTCGAGCACGGCGTCCGACGCCTGGTACATCGTGGTCAGGCCGAGGCCGGCCTCCGCCGGCGCGTAGGGCTTGACGTCGTCCAGCCACTCGAAGTTGAGGGCGAACAGCACGATGCGCAGCACGAACAGGACCACCACCAGCACCACGACCCCGGCCACCGTGGACTTCAGCAGAGCCCCGAGGCCGAAGCCCAGCCACGCCGTGATCATGTAGAAGAGGCCCACTGCCAGGACGTTGAGCAGCACGGCCTCGCGCCACACGTCGTAGCCGAGGTCCTCGGCGGCGAGGATCGGCTGCACGAGCAGGTGGCACAGGAAGGCGCCGAGCACGCCGAAGAGGAAGGTCACCCCGGAGAGCACCAGGGCCTTCGCGACCAGCACGGGCGTGCGCCGCGGCACCGCGGTCATGGTGGTCCGGATCGACCCGGTGGAGTACTCCGAGCCGATCGTCAGCACGGCGAGCGCGCCCACGAGGAGCACGACCAGCTCCAGCCCGCCGTTGGCGCTGGCCATCGCCAGGTACTCGCCGAAGCCCATGCCGTCGGGCAGGCTCAGCTCGGAGGCCTCGGCCATGTCCCGCTCGGACTGGGCGACCAGCTCGTCCTGGCGCTGCTGGACCTGCTCCTCGGTGAGCCCCAGCTCCTCCGGGGAGCGGCCGTCGAGGCTCTGCTCGACCGCGTCCCGGGCCGCCTGCTCGTTCATGTCGATGACCGTCAGGGTGCTCCACGCCCCGAGGGCGGCGAAGCCCAGGGTGAGGACCAGGGACACGCCCAGCAGGATCCAGTGCGAGCGCAGCGAGCGGAACTTGATCCACTCGGAGCCCAGGACGCCCCCGAAGCTCAGCCGGGGCCGCGCCGGGGCCCGGCCCGGCCCGGCGGGGCCGGGGACGGGGGCCTCCGGGCGGTGGGCGGTCGGCGTGCTGGTGCTCATGCTCGGTCTCCGTTCGGTGCGGCGGTGCGCGCCCAGGGCGCGGGGTCGGCCGGGGCGGGCCCGGCGCCGGCCCCGGAGCGGTACTCCACCTCGTTCTGCGTCATGGCCATGTACACGTCCTCGAGGGTCTCCGTCAGGGGGGTGAGCTCGTAGAGCAGCACCCCGGCGGCCAGGGCGGCCTCGGCGATGCGCCGCGGCTCGGGCCCGGTGACGACGGCGCCGTCGGCGTCGAACGGCGCGATCTCCGCCCCCGCGCCGCGCAGGGCGAGGCGCAGGCCGTCGCGGTCGGTCGTGCGCACACGGGTGCGGGTGCGGCCCCCGGCGAGGATCCGGTCGATGGGGGCGTCCGCGAGGATCCGGCCCCGGCCGATGACGACGAGGTGGTCGGCGGTCTGGGCCATCTCGGACATGAGGTGGGAGGAGAGGAAGACCGTGCGGCCCTCCCCGGCGAGGTGGCGGGCGAGGTGGCGGACCCACACGACCCCCTCGGGGTCGAGCCCGTTGACGGGCTCGTCGAGGATGACGGTCTGCGGGTCGCCGAGCAGGGCCGCCGCGATCCCGAGCCGCTGGCCCATGCCGAGGGAGTAGCCGCCGACCCGCTTGTCGGCGGCGGCCCCGAGGCCGGTGAGGTCGACGACCTCCTGCACGCGGGACCGGGGGATGCCGTGGGTCGCGGCGAGCGCGCCGAGGTGCGCGCGCGCGGTGCGCTTGGGGTGGACGGCCTTCGCGTCGAGCAGGACGCCGACCTCCGCCAGCGGCGCGCGGTGCTCGGCGTACGGCCGGCCGTTGACGCGGGTGTGCCCGCGGGTGGCGGACTCCAGGCCGACGACGAGGCGCATCGTGGTCGACTTCCCCGCCCCGTTGGGCCCGAGGAACCCCGTGACCCGGCCGGGCCGCACGGTGAAGCTGACGTCGTCCACCGCCGTCCTGTCACCGTAGGTCTTGGTCAGGTTCTCGATCTCGATCACCGGCGCTCCTCCCGAGCACTCGTCGTATCCGGCCGTCTCCGACCCTACGGGAGGGGCGGGACCGCCCGGCGCCGCCGGGTCCGCGAGCCGTGGCGGCCCGTCACCGGCCGGCGCCGATCCCGCGCCCGCGCAGGACGTCGACCGCCACCACCACCACGAGACAGGCCAGGAACAGCACGCGCAGCACGCCGAGAAGGTCCTGCGCACCCGGGACGGCCCCCGCGAGCGCCGGCCACGTCTGCTCGGGCGGGGCGCGGAGCACCCAGTGCAGCAGCTCGACGAGCTGCCAGGCCGCGAACTCCGGCCAGCGCTGCCGCGAGAGGACCACGAGGGGCGTCAGCCACAGCACCTGGACCAGCGAGTACCGGGGCCCCAGGAGCACGAATACGGCCAGGACCAGGAAGGCCACCTGCGCCGCGTCCGGCTCCTGGCGGGCCACGAGCGTGAGCACGAGCGCCGCCACGAGACCCAGGGCGAGGGCGGGCAGCACGTGCTCCCCCGCCGGGGCGGGGGGCGCCCCGGTCACCGCCGAGGCGGTCCGGGACCACGTCCCCCAGAGCGAGGACTCCTCGACGGGCCGCTGCGCCATCGCGGCGAGGCCGGCCGTCCAGCGCTCCCACGCCGTGAGGACGGAGGGGCCGTTGACCAGCGCCCAGGTGAGCACGGCGCCCAGGAGCACCCGCAGGAAGTCCCGGAACTGCCGGTGGCGGGCCGCCAGGAGCAGGACGGCGAGGAGCACGGCCACGGGGAACAGGGCCACGGAGGCGCCGAGACCCAGGAGCACGCCCGCCGCCGCACCGTGGCCGCGGTCGTGGCCGAGCAGCGCCAGCGTCATGAACAGCACGGCCCACAGGTCCCAGGTGCCGAAGCCGGCGAGCAGCACGGCGGGGGCCACCGCCATGACCAGCGCCTCCGTCCGCCGTCCGGTGGAGCGCAGCACGGCCCCGACCGTGGCGGCCCACACGAGGACCAGCAGCAGCACGGGCAGCTGCGCGAGCACGCCCTGCTCCGCGTCCAGGCCGAGCAGCGCGCAGAGGTTGGTGGTGAACCAGCCCACGACCGTGGTGACCATCCCGACGAGCGCCGGCGCCTCCCCCGCGGGACCCCCGGTGAGGAGCCCTCCCCCGGCGGCGGGGGCGGGCGGGGCGGCGCACAGCCCGGGGAAGCGCGCGGTCCCGTCCGCCACCCGGCAGGGCAGCCGCAGCAGCCACGCCATCGCCACCGCGTACAGGACCAGTCCTCCGAGCAGCAGCGCGCTGCCGCCCCGCGTCCGGATCGCCTGGAGGGTCATCGTGTCTCCCGTCGTCCGTGCAGGACGTCCGCCGCGACCCGCACCACCAGATACCCCACCGCGAGCGTGTGCAGGGCCACCGCCAGGAAGTAGACGTCCTCGGCCGCCTCCGTCCCCGGCAGCCCGGCCGAGGCCCGGCCGAGCCAGCTGAACACGGCGGCCCAGTGGAACACCTCGACCACCTGCCACACGACGAACTCCACGGTGCGGGGGCGGGCCAGCAGGACCAGGGGCACGAGCCAGAGCACGAACTGCGGCGAGTACACCTTGTTGGTCAGCACGAACGCGGCGAGCACCAGGAACGCCAGCTGCTCCAGCCGTGGCTCCTCCCGCGCGACCAGACCCAGCACGAGGACCAGCGCGCACGCCAGGGCGAAGGCGCCGAGGGCGAGGACGTTGATCTGCTCCGCGGACAGCGGCTGCGCGCCGAGCCGCGGCACGGCCACCCCGTTCCACCAGTGCCACACGGACGAGAAGCCGGCTCCGCGGTCCTGGCTGAAGCGCCAGAAGTAGCCCCACTGCACCGGGTCGGCCAGGGCGGCCGGGACGTTGACGGCCGCCCACGCCCCGGCCGCACCGGCGGCGGCGAGCAGCGCCGGACCGGCCTCGCGGCGCCGGAGCGCCAGGACGACCAGCGCGCCCAGGACCAGGAAGGGGAAGAGCTTGAAGGCCGTGCCGACGCCCAGCAGCGCCCCGCCCACCAGCCACCGGGAGCGGCGGAGGGCGAGCAGGGCGAGGACGGTGCACAGGACGGGCCACAGGTCCCAGTTGACGAACCCGGTCACCACGACGGCGGGGGCGAGGGCGGCGAGGACGGCCGGCCCCGGGCGCCCCAGCATCCGGCCGAGGACGAGCACGACGGCCACCCACACGCCGGCGAGGAGCAGCGCATTGACGTCAAAATATATTCCCTGCGAAGCATTTTCACTGGCCGTGCCGGACAGGGCATGCGCCACGACGCCCGTGGCGGAGGCCACGACCGTCTGCAGCACCGGGTACTCCAGCAGCGCCCCGGGATCCAGGTAGGGGAACCGTCCCTCGGCCATGCCCGTGGAGGCATACAGGGTGGGGAGGTCGGAGTAGCAGAGAGTCTGGAACGTGCCCGGGGGATCCCAGGACGTCAGGCGGCACGGGAGCTTGACGACGTACGCCAGCAGCGCCGTGTGGAGGGCGAACCCGGCGAGCACCCACGGGCCGAGCCCCCGCACGGGGGCGGACCCGGGCCTCCGGCCGGGGTGCTCCCCCGCCGGGGCCGGCTCCGCCGGGGCCGTGCCGAGGCGGACGCTCACAGCGTCTCCGCGGCCCACGCCCGCAGCCGTCGTTCGGCCTCCGCCGGGCCCAGCTCCCCCTCGTCCAGGCGCAGGTCCAGGAGGAACTTGTACGCCCGGCCGACGACGGGCCCCGGCGGGACGCCGAGGACGGCCATGATCTGCTGGCCGTCCAGCTCGGGGCGCACGGCGGCGAGCTCCTCCTGCTCGGACAGCTCCGCGATCCGCTGCTCGAGGTCGTCGTAGGCGGCGGCCAGCCGGGCCACCTTGCGCTTGTTGCGGGACGTGACGTCCGCCCGGGTCAGCCGGTGGAGGCGCTCCAGGACGGGCCCGGCGTCCCGCACGTAGCGGCGCACGGCGGAGTCGGTCCAGCCGGCGTCCCCGTAGCCGTAGAAGCGCATGTGCAGCTCCACGAGCCGGCTGACCGTCTTGATCGTGTCGTTGTCGAAGCGCAGGGTCCGCATCCGCCGGGCCGTGAGCTTGGCGCCCACGGCCTCGTGGTGGCGGAAGCTCACGGCCCCCGAGTCCTCGAAGCGCCGGGTCGCCGGCTTGCCGACGTCGTGCATCAGCGCGGCGAAGCGCAGGGCGAAGTCCGGGCCCGGCACGGGCCCGTCGGCGCCCGTCTCGAGGGCGGCGGCCTGCTCCAGGACGGTCAGGGAGTGCTGGTAGACGTCCTTGTGCCGGTGGTGCTCGTCGACCTCGAGCTGCAGCGCCGGGACCTCCGGCAGCACGATCCCGGCCAGCCCGGTGGCCACGAGCAGGTCCACGCCCCGCCGGGGGCGGCGCCCGCAGACCAGCTTCACGAGCTCGTCGCGCACCCGCTCGGCGGAGACGATCCCGATCCGGCCGGCCATGTCCGTCATGGCGGCCTGCACCTCGGGCGCCACCTCGACGTCGAGCTGGGCGGCGAAGCGCGCGGCCCGCATCATCCGCAGGGGGTCGTCGGAGAAGGAGTCCTCCGGCGTCCCGGGGGTGCGCAGCACGCGCGCGTGCAGATCCCTGATCCCCCCGTGGGGGTCCACCAGCTCCAGGGAGGGCAGCCGCAGGGCCATCGCGTTGATCGTGAAGTCCCGGCGGAACAGGTCGTCCTCGAGGGAGTCGCCGAACGCCACGACCGGCTTGCGGGAGTCGGCGTCGTAGGCCTCCGCCCGGTAGGTGGTCACCTCGAGCTGGACGTCGCCCTTGCGCATCCCGATGGTGCCGAAGTCCCGGCCGATCTCCCACACCGCGTCCGCCCACCCCTTCACGGCGGCGAGGGTCTGGTCCGGGGTCGCGTCGGTCGTGAAGTCGAGGTCCAGGGCGGGGCGGTCGAGGAAGAGGTCGCGCACGGGCCCCCCCACGAGGGAGAGGTCGTGGCCGGCGGCGGCGAACTGCCGCCCCAGGTCGAGGGCGGCAGGGTGGATCGCGGAGGGATCGAGCAGCTGGGTCATGGTGGCGCCCATTCTTCCAGACCGGGGCGCCGGGCCCGGGGCGCCGGCCGCCGCGGGAGCGCGTCCGGGGAGCGTCCAGGCGCCCCCACGGGAGCCCGGAAGATTGTGGCTAAGGTAGGAGACATGGCTTTCCCCGTACCCAGCGCACCGAAGAAGCGGCCGACCGCACCGGCCGCCGCGCTGCCCACGGTCGAGGAAGTCTCCGCCGGCGGGATCGTCGTCGACCTCGGCACACCCTCCCACCCGGTGGCCATCATCGCCCGGATCAACCGGGGCGGACGCCTCGAGTGGTGCCTGCCCAAGGGCCACCCGGAGAACGAGGAGACCAACGAGGAAGCCGCGATCCGCGAGATCGAGGAGGAGACCGGGATCGCCGGGGAGGTCCTGAGCCCGCTGGGCAGCATCGACTACTGGTTCACGGTCTCCGGCCACCGCGTGCACAAGACGGTCCACCACTTCCTGCTGCGCGCCACGGGCGGGCACCTGACCACGGACAACGACCCCGACCACGAGGCCGTGGACGTCGCCTGGGTGAACATCGACGACCTGGGCCGGAAGCTGTCCTTCCCCAACGAACGGCGCATCGCGGACATCGCACGTGAATACATCATCCACCAGCTCTGAGACCGCCGGGGGCGCCGCGGCCGCCCCGGCACGACGCTCGGGGGCGGCCTCCAGCGCCATCATGGCCTCCGGCACGCTGGTCTCCCGCGCCCTGGGCTTCGTCAGGACCATCCTGCTCACCGTGGCCGTCGGCTCCATCACCACGATCGCGGACGTCTTCGAGCTCGCCAACCAGCTGCCCAACCTCATCTACGTCCTCGTGGCCGGCGGCATCTTCAACGCGGTGCTCGTCCCCCAGATCATCAAGGCCTCCCGGAACGACGACGCCGGGGCCGACTACATCTCCCGGCTGCTGACCCTCGCCGTGCTCGCCCTGCTGGGCGTGGCCGCCGTGGTGGTGGTGCTGGCCGGGCCCATCATCCGGACCATGGGCTCCGGCTGGACCGACGGCCAGATCGCCCTGGGGACCACGTTCGCCCTGTTCACGTTCCCGCAGATCTTCTTCTACGGCCTCTACACCGTGGTCGGCCAGGTGCTCAACGCCAAGGGGGCGTTCGGCGCCTACATGTGGGCGCCGGTGCTCAACAACGTCGTGGCGATCGCCGCCCTGCTGGTGTTCATCCAGCAGTTCGGGGCGTACGCGCAGGACCCGCACACCCTCGAGGACTGGACGCCCGCCAAGACCTGGTGGCTGGCCGCCACCGCGACCCTGGGCGTGGCCCTGCAGGCCCTCGTCCTGTTCCTGCCGCTGAGGCGCCTCGGACTGGGGCTGCGCCCGCGCTTCGGCTGGCGCGGGATCGGCCTCTCCACCGCCGCGCGGCTGGGCGGCTGGACGCTGGCCACCGGGCTCATCGCCAACCTCGCGTTCCTGGCCCTGACCAAGGTCGCGGCGATCCCCACGGGCGCCCGGGCGCAGTACCTCGCGATGGACCCGCCCCAGCAGATCGCCGGCGTGACCGCCCTCAACCACGCCTCGATGCTCTACTCGCTGCCCCACGGGGTGATCGGGCTGTCCATCGCCACGGTGCTGTTCAACCGGATGGCCGCCGCCTCGACCGACGGGGACCGGGCCGGCATGGTCGCCTCCCTGTCCTCGAGCCTGCGCATCACCGGGGTGGCCACGGTCTTCGCGACCGTCGCGCTGATCGTCTACGCGGGCCCGATCGGCATGCTCTTCAGCGGCGGCGTGGCCTCCGCGGGCGCGGTTGTGGGCCAGGTCGTCACC
>Ga0326721_10000282_pt1 | contig 16189 bp, 14 predicted proteins | sample SGPome_FD_203951 | JGI IMG/M metagenome (GOLD analysis project Ga0326721, IMG submission 203951) | Soil microbial communities from Southern Great Plains, Lamont, Oklahoma, United States - SGP_1_2016 | ecosystem: Engineered > Artificial ecosystem > Soil microcosm > Unclassified | place: USA...
GGGGGGGCCCCCCCGCCCCGCGCCCCCTGGCCCCCCGGCCGGGGCGGGGGCCGCGGCGCCCCCCCCACGACGACGGAGGGACCAGCCCGTGGCCGGTCCCTCCGTCGTCGTGCCCGGGGCGGCCGGGCTCAGGCCTGCTCGACCGCGTCGGCGGGGCGGGCGCCGGCGGGCTCGAGCGACGGGGTCGTGTCGAGGTCCTGCAGCTGGTCCTGGATGAAGCCCCGCAGGTTCGTGCGGTAGTCGGCCTCGAAGGCGCGCAGCCCGGAGACGCGGGTCTCCAGCTCGGCCTGCTCCTCCTGCAGCACGGAGAGGGTCTCCTCGCGGGTGCGCCGGGCGTCGGCCACGAGCTCCTCGGCCCGGGTGCGGCCCTCGGCGATGAGCCGCTCGCGCTCGGCGGTGCCCTGCGAGACGTAGTCGTCGTGCAGCTTCTGGGCCATGGCGAGCACGCCGGCCGCGGACTGGGCGACGTCGACGGCCGGGGCGGCCCCGGTCGCCGCGGCGGGCTCGGCCGGTTCCGCGGGAGCCTCGGTGACGGTGACGGCGGAGGTCTGCGCGGGCTCGGCGGCGGTGGGCAGCCCCGGCTCCGACACCGGCGACGGCGCGGACTCCCGGGGCGCCACGGACTGCCCGGCGGCCTCGAGCTGCTGCTTGAGGTCGGTGTTCTCCTGGTTCAGGCGGCGCAGCTCCACGACGATCTCGTCGAGGAAGTCGTCGACCTCGTCCTGGTCGTAGCCCTCACGGAACTTGGTGGGCTGGAAACGCTTGTTGATGACGTCTTCGGGGGTCAGGGCCATGGGGCATTCCTCCTTGTGCGGGGCTGGGGCGGGCGCGTCCGCGGGGTCGGCGGGGGTCCGGCCGACCGGGTCCGGGGCGGCGCCGGGAGCGGGGCCGGGACCCGGCGGGCGGTCCGGCTACAGGGTACAGGGTGGGCCGTCGCGGCCCGGCTCAGATCAGCAGCTGGCCGACGATGCCCTGCAGGATGCTGATCGCGAAGATGAGGATGAGGAACCCCAGGTCCAGCGACACCCCGCCCAGGCGCAGCGGCGGCACGAGCCGGCGCAGCAGGCGCATGGGCGGGTCCGTGATGGTGTACACCGCCGACGCCGCGACGAGGGCGGCGCCGCGGGGCCGCCAGTTGCGGGCGAACATCTGGACCCAGTCGAGGACGAGGCGCGCCAGCAGGGCCACGTAGACGAGGTGCAGGGCGAGGTACAGCACGGAGAGCAGCAGTTCCATGGGGAGTCTCAGTCCTCCTGGTCGTCGTCGGCCTCGTCCGCCTCGTCGGCCGCGGAGGGGTGCCCGACGACCTCGACGTAGGACGGGGTGAGCAGGAAGACCTTGCCGGTCACCCGCTCGATGGATCCGTGCAGGGCGAAGACCAGTCCGGCGGAGAAGTCCACGAGCCGCTTGGCCTCCGCGTCGCCCATGTCGCTGACGTTCATGATCACGGGAGTGCCCTCCCGGAACGCCTCGCCGATGGACTTCGCGTCGTTGTAGGAGCGGGGGTGGACGGTGGTGATGGTGCGCAAGGTCGAGCTGTCCTCTCGAGAGCTGGAGAAGGCGCGCTTGATGGGGGTCACCGGCGCCCGGTACTCGGCCGAGCGGCGCGGTGCCGCCACGGCGGTGGACTCCTGGGCGCGCGCCTCGCGCGGCTCCTCGCGGATCGCGACAGCGGACTGGTGCTCCTGGCGGTCAGGCGTCGGCTCGTCGTAGTCCTCGTCCGTCTCGGCGAGGCCGAGATAGATCATGGTGCGGCGCAACGCTCCGGCCATGGTGCTCTCCTTGACTGTCTGTGCGGATATCGGCGGTGGGGGGAGGTCCGGGATCCTCGGCCGCCACGCGCCCGCAGGGATGCACGGAGCGCGGTACGGCCCTGGCCCGTCAGGGCCGTCCTCCAAGCTATCGTACGGGTGGTCGGGGGCCGAGGATATCGGAGCCGACGCGCACGTGGGTGGCTCCCCGGGCGACGGCTTCCTCCAGGTCGTGGCTCATTCCGGCGGACACCGCCGTGGCCCCCGGCAGGGACCGCTGCAGGAGCTGCGACAGTTCGTGCAGCCGGTCGAAGGCCGGGCCCGGCGGCGCGCCCAGGGGCGCGACGGCCATCACGCCGCCCGCGCGCAGGCCCTCCGTGGCGGCGATCCGCTCGGCGAGCGCGACGACGTCCTCGGGGCGGGCCCCGCCGCGGTGCTCCTCGGCGTCGAGGGAGACCTGGACCAGGCACGTCAGGTCCTCGGCAGCGCACGGGCCCGGCGGCTCGTCCCCGGCGGCCGCGGCCTCCCTGTGGCGCAGCACGGCCCGGCCGAGGGCCGTCACCAGCGCGGCGCGGTCCACCGAGTGCACCCAGGAGGCGTAGCGGACCACCGACCTCGCCTTGTTGGACTGCAGCTGGCCGATGAAGTGCCAGGTCAGCGGGGCAGCGCCGAGCTCCCTCGCCTCCCGTGCCTTGGCGGAGGCCTCCTGGTCGCGGTTCTCGCCCACGTCGCGCACGCCCAGGCGGTGCAGCCGGGCGACGTCGGCCGCGGGGAAGAACTTCGTCACCGCGATCAGCGTGGGCTCGTCCGCCCGGGGGTCCTGGCCGGCCGCGGCGGTGGCGACCCGGGCGCGGACCCGGTCGAGGGCGTGCGCGAGCTCGCGGGTGCGCGGGTCCTCCCCCGCGTCCCGGCGGGCCGGGTCCGGCCCGGCGCTCACGCGGCGCCCTGCGCGGGGTCCGCGGGCGCAGTGCGCCAGACGAGGCCGGCGATGCGCCCTGAGCCCGGGTCCCGGCGGTGCGAGGACAGCCGCTCGTTCTCGCGCGTGCAGGAGGCCCCGGCCGGCCCGGCGACCGTGACCCCGAGGGCCGCGAGCCGGTCGCGGGCGCCCGCGGGCAGGTCGAGCGACGGGGTGCCCCAGGTGGTCGTGGCCGCCACCGCCGGGATCCGCCGCACGGACTCCTCCTGCATCGCGGCGGGCACCTCGTAGCACCCGCCGCAGATCGACGGCCCGATCCACGCCGCCAGCGCGTCGGCCCCGCGGGCCCGCAGCTGCTCGACGGTCCGCTCGAGCACGCCGTCCAGCAGCCCGCGCCGCCCGGCGTGCGCCACGGCGGTGACGGGCCCGTGCGGGCCGCGGCCGACCAGCACCACGGGCACGCAGTCGGCGACCATCACGGCCAGGGGCGCACCGTCCGCCGAGACGGCGGCGTCCGCCGTGGGCACCGGGGGCAGGGCGGGGTCGTCGGCGTCGGCCACCGCGGTGCCGTGCACCTGGTCGAGGAAGAGCAGCGAGCCCGCCGGGACCCCCATGGCCCCCTCGAGGGCCCGGCGCCGGGTCCGCACCGCGCCGGCGTCGTCGCCCGTGTGCAGGGCCAGGTTGCCCGCCCCGCGGTCCGTGAACGCCACCCGCACGCCCTGCCCGACGTCCCCCTGCCACCAGAACACCTGGTCCTCCTGTCCCGCCTCGTCGGCGCTGCCTCGTCCTGCCGTGTCCCGTCCGCCGCCCGGCGGTTAACGCGCCCGGGGGCGGACGCGGTCGCCCGCGCCCGCCCCCGGGTCGGAGCTCACTTCAGGAAGTCGGGGAAGTCCAGGGAGTCCTTGCGCGCGGCGCCCACGGCCGAGCCGGTCTCGGCCTCGGCGGGCAGGTCCACGTCGAACCCGGCGTCGTCGGGGACGTCGTCGTTGCCGACCGGCTGCGCCCACTTCTGCTGGGCGGAGGGCTGGCCGAAGGCCGGGGCCCCACCGCGCTGCGGGGAGCGGCCCAGGCCGGCGGGCTGACCCGCGCCGGAGCCGAAGGCGGCACGGGTGGTCGCGGCCTGCTGGGCCGCGGCGTTGGTGTTGTTGGCGTTGGTCTCCGGGCTCACGGAGTCGAAGCCGGCGGCGATGACCGTCACGCGCGCCTGGTCGCCCAGGGCGTCGTCGATGACGGCACCGAAGATGATGTTCGCCTCGGGGTGGGCGACCTCCTGGACCAGGCGGGCCGCCTCGTTGATCTCGAACAGGCCGAGGTCCGAGCCGCCCTGGATGGACAGCAGCACGCCGTGGGCGCCGTCGATGGACGCCTCCAGCAGCGGGGACGCGATCGCGAGCTCGGCCGCCTTCACGGCCCGGTCCTCGCCCTGCGCGGAGCCGATGCCCATGAGCGCGGAGCCGGCCCCCTGCATCACGGACTTGACGTCGGCGAAGTCGAGGTTGATCAGGCCCGGGGTGGTGATCAGGTCGGTGATGCCCTGGACACCGGAGAGCAGGACCTGGTCGGCGGACTTGAAGGCGTCGAGCATGGACACGTTGCGGTCCGAGATGGACAGCAGCCGGTCGTTGGGGATGACGATGAGGGTGTCGACCTCGTCGCGCAGCGTCTCGATGCCGTTCTCGGCCTGGTTGGAGCGGCGCCGGCCCTCGAAGGTGAACGGGCGGGTGACGACGCCGATGGTCAGGGCACCCAGCGAGCGCGCGATGCGGGCGACCACGGGCGCCCCGCCGGTGCCGGTGCCGCCGCCCTCGCCGGCGGTCACGAACACCATGTCGGCCCCCTTGAGGACCTCCTCGATCTCCTCGTGGTGGTCCTCCGCCGCCTGGCGCCCGACGTCGGGGTTCGCGCCGGCGCCGAGGCCCCGGGTGAGCTCGCGCCCGACGTCGAGCTTGACGTCGGCGTCGCTCATCAGCAGGGCCTGGGCGTCCGTGTTGATCGCGATGAACTCGACGCCGCGCAGCCCCTCCTCGATCATCCGGTTGACCGCGTTGACGCCGCCGCCGCCGATTCCGACGACCTTGATGACGGCCAAGTAGTTCTGGGGGGTGGAGGAGTCCATGGGTGCCTAACTCGAGAGGAAGTAGTCCCGGATCACGTGCCCGACCTCAACCCTCGATCGAAGGTCGAACATCAGGCCGTCAGCTGTTCCCCGGGGAGGTTCGATGTCGGGGTCAAGACTAACAACGACGGGCATCACCTGCACGACAATCCATACCGCTTTCGACACTTTTCGCCAAAACCGCAGGTGGTCCCAGGATTGGGCACAACTCTCAGGCTCTGCCGGAGAGTGAGCAGGGGCACCCGCCGCTCAGCGCACGACCGGCCGGGTGGGGCTGGAGACGTCGTAGGTCTCGATGCCGGTGCCGGCCCCCCGGGCCTCGACGAGCTCGCGCAGCACCTGCGCCTTCAGCTCGCTCTCCTCGGCGGTGCCCCACACCACCGTGCGGCCGTCGGTGAAGGCCAGCTCCACCGAGGACAGGGACTCCGCCGAGGCGGTGCGCAGCTGGGCGAGCACGGACTCCGGCAGGGCCGCCAGCACGTCGGCGATGACGTCGAAGCGCTCCGTGGCCAGCACCTCGCGGCCGCCGGTGACGACGGGCACCGCGGCCTCCTCCGCGTCGGCGGCGACGGTCAGCTCGACCCCCTCCGAGTCGACGACCACGAACTCGCCGCCGTCCTCGACGGCGGCCACGGGCACCCGCTCGTGGAGCTCGACCACGAGCCGGTGCGGGGGCTCGAGCAGCACCTCGATCGAGCGCACCTGCGGGATCTGCCCGACCGTCTCACGGACCTCCTGCTTCGAGATCCGGGTCAGGGGCACGCCGCGGTAGGGCTCCAGGGCGGCCTCCACCCGGGCCGGGTCGGTGAGCTCCGCGCCGCGCACGGAGACGTCCCGCACGGCGAGCAGCGGGGAGAGGAAGAGCACGCCGAGGAGCACCGCCAGGGCCGCCAGGACGCCGAGGGCGGTCCCCAGCCGGCGGCGGCGCCGGCGGGCCCGGGGCGAGCCGGGGAACGCGACGACGGTGGCCCCGCCGGGCCGGTCCCCGCCGCGGTCCGCCGCGGGCGCCGCCCCGGCCGCCGTGGAGCCGCCGGGCACGGCCTCGGCGTCGTCCGGCACGCGGGAGGCCGTCAGCATGCGGGATGCCGCGCGCTCCTGCCGGTGCCGGCGCCACGCGCTGAAGCGGCCGCCGGCGGCGGGCACCTCCTCGAGCTCGTCCTCGTCCACGAGGGGCGAGACCTTGGCGCCGTCGTTGACGCGGATCCGGACCGCCGGGTCCCCGCCGGCCGGCGCGGCCGGAGAGTCCGCCCAGGGCGCCCCGGGATCCGGGGCGTGGGCCCGGTCGCCGGCACGCTCGGTGGCACGGTCGTCCGCCCGGTCGACGGCGGGCCCGGCGGAGGCCTCGCCGTCCCCCGGGTGCTCCCCGGAATGCTCCCCGGGGTGCTCCCCGAACCGGGGCTGGTGCGGTCGGCCGTGCCGGCTCATCAGCGGGTCCCGGAGCGGTCCGCGAGGCTGTCCACGAGCCGGGCCCCGAGACCGGTGACGTCACCGGCGCCCACGGTGAGCACGAGGTCGCCCGGCCGGGCGGCGCCGGCGGCCTCGGCGACGGCGTCGGCCCCGCGGGGGACGTAGCGCACGTGGGCCGGCGCGCGGTCGGTGATGATCTCGCTCGTGAGCCCGGCCACGGGCTGCTCGCGGGCCGCGAAGATGTCCAGCACGAGGCTCTCGTCCGCCAGCGCGAGGGCGTCGGCGAACTCGGCGGCGAACTCCCGGGTCCGGGAGAACAGGTGCGGCTGGAAGATCGCGATCACGCGGTGCTCCCCCGCGACCTCGCGGGCGGCCGTGAGGGCCGCCACGACCTCGGTGGGGTGGTGGGCGTAGTCGTCGAAGACGCGCACCCCCCGGACCTCCCCGCGCAGGTCGAAACGCCGGGCGGAGCCGTGGAACCCGGCGAGGCCCCGGGCCGCGTCCTCGGGGTCCACGCCCGCCTCCAGGGCCACGCAGAAGGCGGCCGCCGCGTTGAGGACGTTGTGCCGACCGGGCACCGCCAGCACGAGCGGCACCTCCCGGCGGGCGGCGCCCTCGCCGAGCACGAGCGTGCTGCGCGTGCTCAGCCCGTCCGTCCCCCCGGGCAGCACGCGCACGTCCGCGCCGGCGTCGGTGCCGTAGGTGAGCACCCGGCCCCCGGCCGACCGGTGGCGCTCGGCGAGGCCCCGGGAGCCGGGGTCGTCCTGGCAGGCCACGAGCAGGCCGTCCGGGGGCAGGGTCGCCGCGAAGTCGTCGAAGGCCCGGAAGAAGGCCTCGCGGGAGGGGTAGAAGTCGAGGTGGTCCGGCTCGATGTTGGTGACCACGGCGACCCGGGGGCCGTACCGGAGGAACGAGCCGTCGGACTCGTCCGCCTCCGCCACGAACCAGCGGCCCGTGCCGAGGGCCGCGTTGGAGCCGAGGTCGGCCACGTGCGCGCCGATCGCCCAGGACGGCCCCAGCCCGGCGTGCTGCAGGACGAGCGCGGCCATGGAGCTGGTGGTGGTCTTGCCGTGGGTGCCGGCGACGGCCACCACGTCCCGGCCGTGCATCGCGGCGGCCAGCCCCTCGGAGCGGTGCAGCACGCGCAGGCCGGCGGCCCGGGCGGCCGCGTACTCGGGGTTGTCCCCGGCGATCGCCGTGGAGACCACCACGGTGGAGGCCCCCGCCACGTTCCCGGCCCGCTGCCCCACGAACACCGTGGCTCCCAGGGCCTCGAGCTCCCGCAGCGCCGGCGAGTCCTGCCGGTCGGAGCCGCTGACGTCGGCGCCGCGGGCGAGCAGGAGCTTCGCGACCGCGGACATGCCCGCGCCGCCCATGCCGATGAAGTGCACCCGGCCCAGCTGCTCGGGGGCGACGTGCTGCTCAGCGCTCAACGGGGACCTCCTGGAGGATCAGACGGGCCATCACGGCGTCGGCGTCGCGCACCCCGCGGTCGCGGCTCGCGGCGGCCATGGCGGCCAGCCGGGCCGGGTCGGCCGCGAGGGGGTGGACGTGCTCGCGCCACCAGGCGGGGGTGAACGCGTCGTCGGCCACGAGCTGCGCCGCGCCGGCCTCCACGAGGGAGGCGGCGTTGAGCGCCTGCTCGCCGTTGCCGACCGGCAGGGGGACGAACACGGCGGGCAGGCCCACGGCCGCGACCTCGGACACGGTCGCCGCCCCGGCCCGGGCGACGAGCAGGTCCGCGGCGGCGTAGACGCGCTCCATGCCGTCCACGTACTCGACCTGGACGTAGCCGGGGGCGCTCAGCAGCGCGCCGTCGTCCCCGGTGAGCTGCTTGCCGCGCCCGGTGACGTGCAGCAGCTGGTAGCCGTGCTCCGCGGCCTCCGCCGCGACGCCCGCCACGGTCCGGTTCATGTTCAGGGCCCCGGAGGAGCCGCCGGTGACCACGACGGTCGGCACGTCGGGGGCGAGCCCGAAGGAGCCGCGCGCCTCGGCCCGCAGCGCGGCGCGGTCGAGCCCGGCGATCTCCCGGCGCATGGGCATGCCCACGGTCACGGCCCCGGGCAGCGGCGTGCCGGGGAAGGCCGTGGCCACGGTGCGGGCCCGGCGGGCGCCGACGCGGTTGGCCAGCCCGGGCCGGGTGTTGGCTTCGTGGACCACCACGGGCAGCCCGCGCCGGGCGGCGGCGAGGTAGACGGGGGTGCACACGTAGCCGCCGACGCCGACGACGACGTCGGGCCGGACCCGGTCGAGGATCTCGCCGGCCTGCCGGACGGCGCCGAGGAGCCGGCCGGGCAGCCGCACGAGGTCCACGGAGAGCCGGCGGGGCATGGGCACGCGGTCGACGAGCTCGAGGGCGACCCCGGCCCGGGGCACGAGGCGGGTCTCCATCCCCGAGGCGGTGCCCACGGCCGTGAGGCGCACGCCGGGCGCCTGCTCGCGCAGGGCGGCGGCGATCGCCAGCAGGGGGCTCACGTGCCCGGCGGTGCCGCCGCCGGCCAGCAGGACGGAGGGTCCGGGGTGGGCGGTGGGCGGGTCGGACGGGCTCATGCGCGATCCTTGCTGGGGGTTCGGGGGCGGGGGGCGCGGGCCGGGACGGGGATCCGGCGGGGCAGGCGGGTGAAGGACATGACCACGCCGACGGCCGCGAGGCTCATCAGCAGCGAGGACCCACCGTAGCTGATGAACGGCAGGGGGATGCCGATGACCGGGAGCAGCCCGGTGACCATGCCGATGTTGATGAACGCCTGCCCCACGAGCCACGTGACGATCGACGCGGTGGCGATCCGGACGAAGCGGCTGCGGGCCCGGAGGATGACGCGGGCCATGGCCAGGGCCATCAGCGCGAACAGCCCGAGGATCAGCACGGTGCCCAGCAGCCCGAGCTCCTCCCCGATGATCGAGAAGATGTAGTCGTTGTGCGCCTCGGGGACGTAGCTGTACTTGAGCCGGGACTGGCCGAGCCCCACGCCCCACCAGCCGCCGGAGGCCAGCGCGCTGAGCCCCTGCTCGGACTGGTAGCAGGCGTCGGTGGCCCCGCAGTCCCCGAACAGCCAGCCCTTGATGCGGTCCACGCGGTGGGGGGCGGTGGCCACGGAGAGGGTGCCGAGGACCGCGGCCCCCGCGGCGGCCGCGCCGAACAGCCGCAGCGGCGCGCCGGCGAAGAACAGCGCGGCGGCGTAGATGAGCACGAACACGAGCACGGTGCCCATGTCCTTGCCCAGGGCGACCATCAGCACGGGCACCCCGAAGCCGAGCACCGACGGCCACAGGGCCTGGCGCCAGTCGCGCACGGCGTCGCCCTGCCGGGCCAGGACCACGGCGAGCCACAGGCACACGGCGAGCTTGGCGGCCTCGGAGGGCTGGAACGTCTGCCCGCCCACCACGATCCAGTTGCGGTTGCCGTTGACGCTGTTGCCGAGGCCCGTGAAGACGAGCCCGAGCAGCAGCACGGCGAGCACGAGCAGGCCGGTGGCCCCGCGGCGGTACCACTCCGTGGGCACGAAGGAGAGCCCGAACATCAGCACGACGCCCAGGCCCGCGAAGGTGGCCTGCTTGAGGAAGTAGGAGTAGGCGGACTGCTGCGCCGAGATGGACTCCACCGCGGAGGCGGAGAGCACCATCATGATCCCGATGCCCGTGAGCAGCAGCACCGACCCGGCCAGCGCGTAGTAGGAGTGGATGAGCGGCCCGTCGACCAGGGCGCGCCAGAACCGGCGGGCCCCGCCCACGGAGCCGCGCGTCGCCTGGCGCAGGCCGGGCCGGTCCTGGAGGGCGGTCACGACAGCCGCTCCACGAGGTCCGCGACCTCCCGGATGAAGGCGTCGCCGCGGTGGGCGTAGGAGGTGAACTGGTCCATCGACGCGGAGGCGGGGGCCATCAGGACGGTGTCGCCCCGGCGCGCCGCCCCGTGGGCCAGGCGCACGGCCTCGGCCATCACGGCGTCGCCCTCCCGAGACCCGTCCTCGGCGGCGTGCAGGACGGGCACGTCCGGGGCGTGCTCGGCCAGGGCCTCCAGCAGGGAGCCGTTGTCCGTGCCGATCAGCACGACGGAGCGCAGCCGCCCGCCGTGGCGGGCGACGAGCCGGTCGTAGGAGACGCCCTTGGACAGGCCCCCGGCGATCCACACCACGGAGTCGAAGGCGGACAGGGACGCGTCCGCGGCGTGCGGGTTGGTGGCCTTGGAGTCGTTGACCCACACGACCCCGTGGGTCGTGGCGACGGCCTGGATCCGGTGGTCGCCGGGCTCCCAGGCGCGCAGCCCGTCGCGCACCGCCTCGGGCGCGACGCCCGCGGCGCGGGCCAGGGCCGCGGCGGCCAGGGCGTTGGCCACCCCGTGCCGGGTGGGGATCGGGCCCGTGTCGGCGATCGAGGCGAGCTCCAGCGCGGAGCCGCGGCGCTCCGTGAGGAAGGCGCGGTCCACGAGCAGGTCCTCGACCACGCCGAGCATGCCCACGTCCGGGGTGTCGAGGGTGAAGCCCACGGCCCGGCAGCCCTCCACGACGTCGGCCTCCTCGACCATGCGCACGGTCTCGGGCTGCTGGGCGTTGTAGACGCAGGCGACGCGGGTGTTCTCGTAGATCCGGGACTTGTCCGCGGCGTAGTTGTCGTAGCCGCCGTGCCAGTCCACGTGGTCCTCGGCGATGTTGAGCACCACCGAGGCCAGCGGGGACAGGGAGTGCGCCCAGTGCAGCTGGAAGCTGGAGAGCTCGACGGCGAGCACGTCGTACTCGACGGGCTCGCGCAGGGCGTCGAGCACGGGGGTGCCCACGTTGCCGACGGCGACCGCGCGCAGGCCGCCGGCCCGCAGCATGGCCTCCGTCATCCCGACGGTCGTGGTCTTGCCGTTGGTGCCGGTGATGCACACCCACTCGGCGGTGCGCTTCCCGGCGCGCTCGCGCACGCGCCAGGCCAGCTCGATGTCGCCCCAGATCTGGACGCCCTCCGCGGCGGCGGCCGCCAGCAGGGGGTGGCCCGGGGGGAAGCCCGGGGAGGTGACGACCAGCTCGGGGCGGCGGCCCTCGACGTCGGGCACGGCGTCGTAGACGCCCTCCCCGAGCAGCACGTCGGCGGCGCCCACGATCCGGAGCGTGTCCGCCTTGCCGCGGGTCTGCGGGGAGTCGGTGCCGTCGACGACGACGACGCGCGCGCCGAGCTCGATCAGGGTGTCGGCGGCGGCGAAGCCGGAGACGCCGAGGCCGGCCACGACGACGCGCAGTCCCGCCCAGTCGGCGTCCCAGCTGGTGAGCCCCGCCAGGCGCGGGTCCTCGTGGACGGGGTTGTCGTTGCTCGCGTGGATCACTGGACCATACCTCCGTGGGACAGCAGCCAGTCGCCGTAGAACACGCCGAGCGCGGCCGCGACGAACAGCCCGGCGATCATCCAGAACCGGACCACGATGGTGACCTCGTGCCAGCCCTTGAGCTCGAAGTGGTGCTGCAGGGGCGCCATCTTGAAGATGCGCTTGCCGCCGGAGAGCTTGAAGTAGCCGACCTGCAGGATGACGGAGACCGTGATGATCACGAACAGCCCGGCGATGAGCACGAGCAGCAGCTCGGTGCGGGTGAGGACCGCGAAGGCGGCCAGCGCCCCGCCCAGGCCCAGGGACCCGGTGTCGCCCATGAAGATCTTGGCCGGCGAGGTGTTCCACCACAGGAAGCCGACGAGGGCCCCGACGAGCGCGGCGGCCGTGAGGGCGAGGTCGGCGGCGTCGCGCACCTCGTAGCACACCCCCTGGACCCCGGACCCGCACAGGTGCGTGTTCTGCCACATCGCGATGAGCATGTAGCCGCTGAACACCAGGATGGAGGCGCCGGTCGCGAGCCCGTCGAGCCCGTCGGTGAGGTTGACGGCGTTGGTGGTGGCCGTGGCGATGAGATTCACCCACACGACGAACAGCACCGCCCCGAGCACGGGCCCCGCGAAGGCGAGGTCCACGGCGGTGTCCCGGGTGAGGGAGATCGCCGAGGACGCGGCGGTCGCCCCGGTCGCGTCGGGCACGAGCAGCACGAGCAGGGCGAAGGCGACGCCGATGACGCCCTGCAGGACGATCTTGCCGGCGGCGCTGAGGCCCAGGTTCTGCTTCTTGGCGATCTTCTTGTAGTCGTCGACGAACCCGACCGCGCCCATCCCCAGCATCAGCAGCAGCGCGCACAGCCCGGAGAGCGTGACGCCCCCGTAGCCGGGCCACACGAGCGAGGAGACGAGGTGGGTGAGGCCGTAGGCGAGCACGACCGAGCCGAGGATCGCGACGCCGCCCATCGTGGGGGTGCCGCGCTTGGTGTGGTGGCTCGTGGGCCCGTCGTCCCGGATGAACTGGCCGTAGCCGCGCCGGGCGAGGAACTTGATGAAGGCGGGCGTCCCGAGCAGGGAGAGGGCCAGGGCGAAGCCGGCCGCCATGAGGATCTGGATCATGCGCTGCGGTCCTCCTGCGCGGCGGGGCCCGCGGTGCCGGCGGGGCCGTCGGCGTCGAGGCCCGCGTTGACGAAGGGGCCCGCCGAGCGCCAGTGGTCGCCGCGGGCGGGGGCGTCGTTGCGCGGCGCCGGCCCGTCCTGGCCGGCGCCGGCCGCGGCCGCGACCCGGTCGCCGAGCACGCGCAGCCCGGAGGCGTTGGAGGACTTGAACAGGACGATGTCGCCGGGGGCGAGCTCGTGGCGCAGGATCTCCTCCGCCTCCTCGGCGTCGGCCGCCCACGTGGCCTCGTTGCCCCAGGAGCCCTCCAGCTGGGCGGCGTCGTAGACGGGGCGGGCGAGCTCGCCGACCGCGATCAGCTTCGAGATGTTCAGCCGCACGGCCATCCGCCCGAGGGCGTCGTGCTCCTCGACGGTGCTCTCGCCGAGCTCGAGCATGCCGCCGAGCACGGCCCAGGTGCGGCGGGGACCGGCGCCGTCGGCGCCGCGGCCCAGCTGGGCGAGGCTCTGCAGCGCCGCGCGCATGGACTGGGGGTTGGCGTTGTAGGCGTCGTTGATCACGGTGACGCCGTCGGGGCGCTCGGTGCGCTCCATCCGCCACCGGCTCGCGGCGCCCTGGGCGTTGAGCGAGGCCGCGATCCGCTCGGGGGCGACGCCGGCCACGAAGGCCGCCGACGCCGCGGCGAGCAGGTTGGTGACGTGGTGCTCGCCGATGAGCCGGGAGACGATCCGGTGCACGGAGCCGTCGGGGAAGTGCAGGTCGAACTCGGGCGAGCCGCCGGGGCCGAGCCGCACGTCCGCGGCGTGCACGCGGGCCGCCGGGACGTCGGGCAGGACGTTGGCCGGGGACTCCCCGAAGAAGACCACCGGGGCGGCGGTGCGGCGGTGCATCTGGCGCACCGCGGGGTCGTCGTCGTTGAGCACGGCCACCCCGTCGGCGCGCAGCGCCTCCACGAGCTCGCCCTTGGCCCGGGCGATGTTGGCGACACCGCCGAACTCGCCGGCGTGGGCGGAGCCCACGCAGAGCACCACCCCGACGTCCGGGCGGACCATGCGGCAGAGGTAGTCGATGTTGCCGATCCTGGTGGCGCCCATCTCCACGACGAGGTAGCGGGTCTCGGGCGTGGTCTCGAAGACGGTCAGGGGCACGCCGACCTCGCCGTTGTAGGACCCGCGCGGCGCGACCGTCGGGCCCTCGGCCTCGAAGATGCCCTTGAGCAGGTCCTTGGTGGTGGTCTTGCCCACGGACCCGGTCACGGCGACGACCTTGACCCCGTGCTGGGCGCGCAGCTGCGCGACGACCCACGCCGCGAGCCGGCCCATGGCCTCCACGACGTCCGGGACGACCACGGCGGGGTAGACGGCTCCCGCGGCGTCGGCGACCTCGCGCTCCACGAGGGCCAGCACGGAGCCTGCCGCGAAGGCGGCGCCCACGAACTCGTGGCCGTCGGTGACCTCACCGGGCTTGGCCACGAACAGGGTCCCGGGACGGGCCTCGCGGGAGTCGGTGGTGACGTGCCGGACCAGGACCTCCCCGGCGTGCTCGCCGGCGCTCCCTCCGCCGGTTCCCCCGGCGGCGTCCCGGCCGGCCGCGCCGACCGCGCGCCCGCCGGTGATCTGCGCGATCTGTGCAGCGGTCAGTTCGATCATCGGTCCTCCCAACGGCCCTGCTGCGCGTCGGCCAGTGCGGCCCGCAGCTCTTCCCTGTCGTCCAGCGGGTGGTCCACGCCCCGGATCTCCTGGACCGTCTCGTGCCCGCGGCCCGCCACGAGCACGGAGTCCTCGGGCCCCGCCATGGCCACCGCGGCGCGGATGGCCACGGCGCGGGGCTCGAGCACGAGCACCTCCGTGGCGCGGGCGCCGGCCTCCTGCGCGGCGCGGGCGCCGCCGGCGACCTGCTCGCGGATCCCGGCGGGCTCCTCGTCGTGCGGGTCGTCGTCGGTGACGATGACGACGTCGGCGTGCCGGGCCGCGACCTCGCCCATGATCGGGCGCTTGGAGCGGTCGCGCTCCCCCGTGGCCCCGAAGACCACGATGAGGCGCCCGCCGCGTCCGGGCGGCTCGACGGCGCCCAGCGCCCGGCGCAGGGCGTCCGGGTTGTGCGCGAAGTCCACGACGGCGGTCGGCTCCGTGCCGACGAGCTGCATCCGGCCGGGCACGTCCGTGGTCAGCGGGTCGGCGTCGTCGAGCGCCCGCTGGACGTCGGCGACGCCGGCCCCGGAGGCCACGACCATGACCACGGCGAGGGCGGCGTTGGCCACGTTGAAGTCCCCGGGCAGCCCGGTGGACACGCGCAGCGCCCGGCCGTCGCGGTGGCGCAGCTCGAAGGCGTGGCCGATGCCGCGGCGGTCGAGGGCGGTGAGCGTCCAGTCGGCCCCATGGCGGTCCGGGCCGCCGTCGCGGTCCCCGGGCACGTCGCCGCGCAGGGCGATCGTGTCCACGTGCTCGGCCCCGAGCTGCTCGCGCGCGTGCTCGGCCATCCGCAGGCCCCAGGCGTCGTCCACGTCCTGGACGACGACCACCGCCCGGCGCGTGCGCTCGGGGGTGAACAGCTGCGCCTTGACGGCGAAGTACTCCTCCATCGACCCGTGCAGGTCCAGGTGGTCCTGGGTGAGGTTGGTGAACCCGGCCACGTCGTAGCGGACCCCGTCCACCCGGTGGAACTGCAGGGCGTGCGAGGAGACCTCCATGGACGCCGCGGTGATGCCGCGCTCGCGCATCAGCGCGAGCAGGGAGTGCACGTGCGGGGCCTCGGGCGTGGTGAGCCGGGACGGGATGGACTCGTCGCCGGCGAGGATCTCGATGGTCCCGATCAGCCCGGTGCGGTGGCCCAGGGCGCGCAGCAGCGAGTTCGTGAAGTAGGTGGTGGTGGTCTTGCCGTTGGTCCCGGTGACGGCGAAGAGGGCGGGCGCGGTGCCGTCCTCCGGCCGGGAGCCGTAGACGCGGGCGGCGATCGCGCCCACGGACCGGCGGGGGTCGGGGGCGACGACGACGGGCAGGCCGACCCCGGAGCGCTCGAGCAGCTCCCGGCCGGCGGTGTCGGTGAGCACGGCGACCGCGCCCGCGCGCCGGGCGTCCGCGGCGAACTGGGCGCCGTGGGCGCGGGCGCCGGGCAGGGCCGCGTAGAGGTCCCCCGGGCGCAGCTGCCGGGAGTCCAGGGAGACGCCGGTGACGGCCGCGGAGGCTTCGCCGGCGCCCAGGGTGCCGCCCGCGAGCCGCGCCGTCTCGGCCAGGCTCAGCGGCCGGGGCCGGGCGGGGCGCATCGTCTGCGCGTCGTGTCCCTGCTGGGCTGTCGCGTCCATCAACGTCCTTCGTGGTCAGGTGGGCGGGTGGGTGCTCCGCCGGGGGGGGTGGCGGCCCGGGGATGGCCGGGCACGGCGATACGGAAGTCTAGCCGCCCTCGTCGGCCCGCCGGGACGCGGCCGGGGTGGAAGCGCTGGTCGGGACGGGGTCGGCCCCGTCGCCGGCGGCGTCCTCGGTCCCCACGACGTCGGGCGGGGTGTCCTCCGGGGCGCTCTCGGCGGGGCTGCCCTCGGGGACGTCCGTGCGCAGCGGGATGTCCACCGGGTCGGTCGTCGAGGGCGGCACG
>Ga0326721_10000283_pt1 | contig 16183 bp, 23 predicted proteins | sample SGPome_FD_203951 | JGI IMG/M metagenome (GOLD analysis project Ga0326721, IMG submission 203951) | Soil microbial communities from Southern Great Plains, Lamont, Oklahoma, United States - SGP_1_2016 | ecosystem: Engineered > Artificial ecosystem > Soil microcosm > Unclassified | place: USA...
TGTCGGTGCGGGCACTGTCGACGCGATCGACGCCTCGCTGTGGACCGCCGCCCGACGCGGGATGGATGCCCGGCTCGTCGACCCCACGACGGGAGACGTGGCGGATGCCTGGGCCGTCGTCGCGCGGCTGCTCGACGTCGCGCGACCGGTGCTGCAGGAGCACGGTGACGCGGAGTTCGTCGCGGATCGTCTCGCGCGCATCCGCGTCGACGGCACCGGGGCGCAGCGACAGGAGCGCGCCTACGCGCAGCACGGTCTGCCGGGTCTGAGCGCGCTGTATCGCACGAGCACGGATCCGGCGGCGGTGGCTGCGGCGGTGGCCCCGGAGACCGACGCTCTCGCCTGAGTTCCGGCATCCGACCCGCGCGTCCGTGGCCGGGAGTAATGTCGGCCTGTGCCCCGTTTCGCCCCGCTCCAACGCCTCGTCATCACCATCGCGGTGCTCGCGTCGTTCGTCACGTTCCTCGACGGCACCGTGGTCAACGTGGCACTGCCCGCGATCAGCCGCGAACTCGGCGGGGGCATCACCACGCAGCAGTGGGTCGTCGACGCGTACCTGATCACGCTGAGCGCGCTGATCCTGCTGGCCGGCTCGGTGTCCGACGCTTACGGCCGCGTGCTCGTGATGCGCGTGGGACTCATCGCCTTCGGCATCGCGTCGATCGCCGTGGCGGCGGCGCCCGATCCGCTCGTGCTCATCATCGCCCGCGCCGCGCAGGGAGCCGCCGGAGCGCTGCTCGTGCCCAGTTCGCTCGCGCTCATCACCGCGACCATGCGCTCCGACGTGCAGTCGCGGGCGATCGGCGTGTGGACGGCCTTCACCACGGCCGCGCAGCTGGTCGGGCCCCTTCTCGGCGGTCTGTTCGTCGACTACCTGTCGTGGCGGTTCGTGTTCCTCATCAACGTCTTCCCGATCGCGGTGACGCTGATCCTGCTGGCGCGGCTGCGTCTGCCCGAGCATCCGAGCGGCCGCCGTGTCGACTGGTTCAGCGGGGCGCTGTGCGCGATCGGCCTCGGAGCCGTCGTCTTCGCCCTCATCGAACAGCCGAACCTCGGCTGGGCATCGCCCGCGATCTGGATCCCCGGCATCGTCGGTGCCGCACTGTTCGTGTTCTTCCTGCTGCGCCAGCGCACCTCACCCGCACCCCTCATGCCGCTGTCGCTGTTTCGGGCGCGCGACTTCGCCTGGGGCAACCTGGCCACCCTCTTCGTCTACGCGGCGCTCTCGCTCAACGGCTTCGTCGTGGGCGTGTACCTGCAGCAGGGCGCCGGGCTCACCGCCACCGCGGCCGGGCTCGCGAGCCTGCCGATGACGATCCTCATGATCCTGGTCAGCTCCCGCGCGGGTGCCTGGGCCGGCAAGTGGGGCCCCCGCATCTTCATGACGGTCGGGCCCGCGATCATGGCAGGCGGTGCACTCTTGCTGCTGTCGGTGGGCGAGAACTTCGACTACTGGTGGCAGGTGCTGCCGGCGATGATCGTGATGGGCCTCGGCCTCTCGCTCACGGTCGCCCCGCTGACCGCCGCGATCCTCGGCGCGATCGACCAGGAGCACTCCGGCATCGCCTCGGCCGTCAACAACGCGGTCGCTCGCGTGGCCGGGCTGCTGGTCGTCGCGATGCTGTCGACGATCGTCGGCGGTGCACTCGACCTCGACGGCTTCCACAGCGCGGCCTGGGTCACGGCGGCGCTGCTGGTGCTCGGTGCGGTCGTGTCGTGGATCGGCATCCGCCGCAACCCGGTCGAGGTCGAAGACGGCGTCGCCCCCGAAGCCGCGGCTCCGGCGCCCGACGCTCCCCCCGCCGCCTGAGAATCCCGCGGGCGCGGAATCCTGCGGGATCGATATGTCACGTTCCCGGATCTCCGGACGTGACATATCGATCCCGCAGCGGGGCGGAGCGCTCAGTCCGCGGCGCGGCGACGGCGGCGCAGTGCAGCTGCACCCGCCATCGTGGCACCGGCGGCGAGCAGTCCGCCGGCCAGGAACAGGGCGACAGCCGGCACGTCCCCGCCGGTCGTCGCGAGCCCGTCCTGGGCGTTGGGAGCGGATGCTCCGCCCGAACCCGAACCCGAACCCGAACCGTTGCCGGTTCCGGGCGTCCCCGGGTCGACCGGGTCCACGGGGTCGACCGGATCCACCGGATCCACCGGTGCGGCGACGGCGACCGCGGCGCTCTCGACCGCTGCGGCGTCGAGCGCCGTCACGACCCAGGTGTCACCCGCGGCGCGAGCCGCGGCATCCGCCGCCGCATCCGCCGCCGCCGGAATGTCGTACCCGAGCTCCGCAGAGCCGCCGGCCCAGACCGTGTCGACGAGCGAACCGGGCGCGGCCACGATCTCGTCAGCCGTTCCGGTGCCGCGGTAGATCGCGTACTGACGCGCCTCGTCTGTGTCGCCCGCCTGCCAGGTGAGGCGTCCGTCCTTGACCGCGAGGTCGATGGGCGCCGCGACCTCGCCGTCGGACAGCCACGGCTTCGCCGGGACGATCGTCGGGTGCGCGAACGCCTCGGCCTTCAACAGGTCGATCGCGGTGTTCTTCGCCTGGTGGCGCGGCTGCTGATCGGCCGGCAGTGCGGCGAGATCGCTCGCCTTCATGTCGTTGTAGCTGAAGAGCACGCTGCCGTCGATGCCGTCGAGCTTCTGGTTGAAGCGGATCTGGTTGGGCACCTCTTCGGGGTTCATCCACGCGGCTTCCCAGCCGCCGTTGTTGACGTGTTTGTAGAGCGCATGCCCCACGTAGACCTGGGTGCGGCTGTCGGCGACCGTGTCGCTCCACCACTGCGCGAGCTCACCGTAGGGCGCGGCGGCCTGGTCGAAGCTCCAGTAGATCTGCGGGGTGAGGTAGTCGATGATCTCGTCCTGCACCCAGCCGCGGGTGTCGGCGAACACGGCGTTACTGTACGTCTGCGACGACCCGGTGGGAGTGTTCGACCCGGCAGGGTCGAGGGCCTTGTGCTCCCAGATGCCGAAGGGACTGATGCCCAGCTGCACGGCGGTGCCGGCATCCGCATTGTGCGTGTCGATCACATCGCCGACCTGCGTCACGAGCCCCGTGATGTTGTCACGGCGCCAGGCCTCGATACCGGCCTGGGTGTCGGGGTAGCCGGCGGTGAGGCCGAACTCCTCGAAGGTCGCGCGGTCTTCTCCCTGCGCTCCGAAGAAGACGTTCACGCCGTCGACCGTGATCCGGTACGGGTAGAAGTAGTCGTCGAAGTGGATCGCGTCGACGTCGTAGTTCTCGACGATCTCGGCGACGGATGCGGCCACGTACGCGGGCACCTCGGGCTGGCCGGGGTCGAGGAAGAGCTTCTCCTCGAACGAGAGCACCCAGTCGGGGTGCTGCACCGCGAAGTTGTCGTCGGCGAGGATGCCGGCCGTGTTGAGCGCCGCGATGTACTCGGGAATCGTCAGCGCCTTCACCTGCTCGGCCGTGAGTCCGAGGGCGGTGAGCGTCGAGGCAGCCGTCATCTTGGTGTTGGTCACGCGGTACGGGTTGAGCCACGCGTGGAACTCCATGCCGCGCTCGTGCGTCGCGTCGACCATCTTCTGCAGCGGGTCGTATCCGGGGTCGGTGCCCTGGGGACCCCCGAGGAACTCCGACCACGGGTTCAGCTCCGACGGGTAGTAGGAGTCGAGCAGCGGGCGCACCTGGAAGATCACCGCATTCATGTTCCACGACTCGAAGTCGTCGAGCACGGTGGCGTACTTCGCGTCGAAGTCGGCGGCATCCGCGGGCTTGCCGAAGTTGAGGTTGCCGATGGTGCCCACCCAGGCGCTCGAGAAGCGCCGGTTCTCGGGTTCCAGCGTGGTCGGGATCGAGACCTGCTCCCCCGAGGCGGGGTACGTCTCGACCGCGTCGGTGCCGTAGCCGTAGGCTCCCGCCGCATCCTTGACGAACTTGTACAGGGGCTCCTCGTCGGGAGCGGCCGCGGCGGCGGTCGCCGGAAGGGCGAGCAGCAGCACGGCGGCGGTCACGGCGGCGGCGGATCTTCTCAACATCGAATCCTCGTTCACTTCAGCGTTCACGGTGATAACTATTTCCACTACGAGCATTGTTAGTGGAACTAACTAACAGCGTGCCATACCGTCCGCGCGATGACCAGCCCCGAATACGGAAAGGTTCCCGTGGCCAGCGGGGTAGGTTGCTGACATGCGCGCTTCACTACACTCGGCGATCCTCGTGATCGTCGGACTCGCCCTGACCGGATGCGCCGGGGCATCGGGCGATGACGCAGCGGACGCCCCGGCATACGTCTCCTGGACCGCGCCGCCCGCCGGCGCCGTGCCCGACTATCAGCTGGGCGGCGCGTACGCCCCGGCATCCGCGGTCGGGATCGTCGGGCGCGACCGCGCGGCCGACACCGCCGAGGGCGTGTACTCGATCTGCTACGTCAACGGATTCCAGACGCAGCCGGGCGAACTCGACCTGTGGGACGACGACCTGCTGCTGCAGCGCGACGGTGAACCCGTGTTCGATCCGGACTGGCCCGACGAGGTTCTCGTCGACACCTCGACCGCGGATCGGCGGGAGCGCATCGCCGCGCTCGTCACACCCTGGATCGAGGGATGCGCGGATGCCGGATTCGACGCGGTCGAGTTCGACAACCTCGACTCCTACACGCGGTCCGACGGTGCTCTGACACTCGACGACAACCTCGCCCTCGCCGCGATGCTCGTCGACGCGGCACACACCGCCGGTCTCGCCGCAGGCCAGAAAAACGCCGCGGAGGATGCCGCGGTACTGCGCGACGAGGGCGGATTCGACTTCGCCGTCACCGAGGAGTGCGCGGCCTACGAGGAGTGCGCCGCCTACACCGAGGTCTACGGCGATGCCGTGATCGACATCGAGTACGCCGACGAACTGCCGCGGACGTTCGCCGAGATGTGCGCCGACCCCGATTCGCCCGCGTCGATGGTGCTGCGCGACCGCGACCTCGTCACGCCCGACGACGACGAGTACGTCTTCGAGGCGTGCGCGGGCTGACGACCGGTATCCAGGTCGAGTCAGCCGGCGCGATGGCGCTCGAGTTCGAGATCGATGAACGCCGCGATCAGCGCCCGGTACGCGCGCTCCACGACATCCGGAGACGCGCCCGCATCCTGCGCGAGCAACCGGACCTTGGCGATCACCTGCTCAACGCGAGCCGGCGCGCGCACCGCGTTCTCGTCACGCTTGAGCGCCCCGGCGGCGATGACGAGATCCTGACGCTCGGCGATGAGTTCGACCATTCGTCGATCCACGGAATCGATCCGTTCGCGGAGGTCGTCCAGCGTGGGCGAGGCGCCGGGTGAGGTGGCGGGTTGCTCGGACATCGCCTCAGCGTAGGGCCCTTCCTTCCAAATCTGCGCAGCACCGCCTACGACCGACGATTCACGGATAGCGTCGATACGACATCCCATTCCTCCCGAAGGCGATACCGTGCCCGACCACCTCCCGCTCCGCGTCACCGCGGACGACCTCACCGACCTGCGGCGCCGGCTGCGCGACACACGCTGGCCCGCGGCATGGCCGGAGACGACTTGGGAGGCCGGCACCGACCTCACCGAGCTGCGGCGCCTCGTCGGCTACTGGGCCGATGACTTCGACTGGGCAGCTCAGCAGGAGCAGATCGACGCGCTTCCGTGGCACCGGGCCGATATCGACGGCACACCGCTCGCCTACCTGCGATTCGAAGCCGAACCCTCGGGTACTGGTCTGCCGATCGTTCTGACGAACGGATGGCCGAGCACCGCTCTCGAACTGGTCGAGGTCGCGCGGCGGCTGTCGACGCCGTCGATGTTCGGCGGCGATGCGACACAGGGGTCCACCGTGATCGTTCCCGCCCTCCCGGGACTGCCGTTCTCACCCCAGCGTCCGTCACTCGCCGACGAGACGCACGATCTCTGGCATCGACTCATGACCGAGCATCTGGGATTCTCGCGATTCGCCGCGCACGGCGGCGACCTCGGCGCAGGCATCACCTCGCGGCTCGCGCAGGCCTACCCGGACTCCGTCGCAGGCATCCACCTGCTATCGGTCGCGGCCCCGCTGCACCTGGACGCGTCGACGCTCAGCCCGGAGGAGCAGGCGCACCTCGAGCGTACGCAGACGTGGATCGCGACAGAGGGCGGCTACCAGCACGAGCAGCAGACCCGGCCCCTCACGCTGGCTCCCGCCGTATCCGATTCCCCCGCGGGCCTCCTGTCCTGGATCCTCGAGAAGCATCGCGCCTGGAGCGACTGCGACGGCGATGTCTCGACACGATTCAGCGACGACTACCTGCTGACGCTCGCCTCGGTCTACTGGTTCACGAACGCGATCGGCACGTCGTTCCGCCCGTACTACGAGTACGCAGCCGGGTTCACGACGCGCATCACCCGGGTCGAGGTTCCGACAGCCCTCGCGCTCTTCCCCCACGACCTCGCCTCCCCACCCCGCAGCTGGGCCGAGCGCAGTTACGCCGTGACGCGCTACACGGTCATGCCCCGCGGCGGGCATTTCGCGCCGCACGAGGAACCAGCCCTCCTCGCCGACGACATCTCCGATTTCGTCGCGACCCTGTAAGCGCCCGCAGACCTGCCAGCGTCACACCTGTCAATGGGCGCGCGCTTCCGGGCGAACTGCACGATGCTGGAGCACCTCGGGCCGAGCATCCGCCTGGACCGAAGCGCTCGCGAACCGAGCATCCGACCGAGAGGACTCACCATGAGCGACCCCCAGACCTACCCCGACGACTCGGGCCCCTTCGACGCAGCAGCCGCCACGGCCCCCGGCGAGAAGGTGTTCACCGCCGACGACGGCGAAGATCACGACGCCGACGACCGCGAGGGCGAAGAGCTCGACCCCCTCGAGCAGGGCGACGAGACGAACGTCGACCCCGATATGGGCATCTCGAACTGACCCTCACACTGCAGGGAGAAACCCACGGGCAGGGAGTTCTCGATGAGACCTCCCTGCAGGTGGGTTCTCTCCCCGCAGGTGAACGTCGTGAAGCGCCGCGCGGTCAGATCCGGTCGTCCTCGACGACCGTCGTGCTGCGCGCCCGGCTGCGGCGCGTGATCAGCATTACGATGCCGATCAGGAAGATCACGACCCCCGCGGCCATGAGGATGTAGCCGACGAGGTCGAGGTCGATCCAGTCGAGCTTCACCTCGAGCGCGAAGGTGAGGATCGCGCCGACCACGAACAAGAAGATTCCGGTTCCGATGCTCATGCGTGTGCTCCTTCCGGCATCCGATGACGCCGTCCCGCCTCATGATCCCGGAAACGCGGGCGTGCGGGAAGGGCTTGACAGCGTCGGGCGTCGTCAGCTCGCGCGCGGCGCCGCGGTCGATGCGCGCACGATCAGCTGCGAGCCGAGCGTCGCGACCTCGCCGATCACGGTGCCGGCGATCGCCTGCAGCAGCAGGTCGACGCCGAGGGCACCACTGCGTTCGATGGGCATCTGCACGGTTGTGAGCCCGGGGGTGACGGCGCGAGCTCGAACGCTTCCTCGACGGCGGCGGCGACCCGGTGCAGCGCTGAGCCTGTGCACTGCTGACGCGGTCGCTCTATCGGGGGCGCACCGCGCTGGGTAACATGCGACACATGGCCATCGCACTCGAGAACGTCGGCATCGCTGTGCGCGACCTCGACGCGACCATCGCGTTCTTCACCGATCTCGGACTCACGGTCGTCGGCCGCGACGAGGTGAGCGGCGAATGGGCCGACACCGCCGTCGGCCTCGACGGCAACCACGCCAAGATCGCCGTGCTGCAGACACCCGACGGCCACGGCCAGCTGGAGTTCTTCGAGTACATCCACCCGGCGGCGATCGAGACCGAGCCGACCCTGCCGAACGAGATCGGCATGCACCGCGTCGCCTTCTCGGTCGACGACATCGACGAGGCGCTCGCGATCGCCGCGCGGCACGGATGCTTCCCCCTGCGGGGAGTCGCGAACTACCAGGGCGTCTACAAGCTCACCTACCTGCGCGGCCCCAGCGGCATCATCGTGATGTTCGCCCAGGCGCTGCAGCCCGACGCGACGGCCTGATCTCTCGGGTCGGAGGGTACCGCACCGCTAAGTTGAAGACATGGATTCTCGGGTTGCCGCCATCGTCTTCCGGCTCGTGTTCGCCGCGCTCTCGCTCACGGCGGTCGCGGTGCAGTTCTTCGCGGTGACGATCCCCCAGGGCCACAGCATCCTGAACTTCTTCTGCTACTTCACGAACCTGTCGAACATCATGATCTCGATCGTGTTCATCGTGAGTGCGCTGCGGCTGATCTCCGCCCGCAAAGATGCCTCCGAGTCCGATGTGGCAATCCGCGGCGGCATCGTCGTGTACATCGCTTTCGTCGGCGTCGTGTTCAACACGATCCTCGCCGACACCGACCTGGGCGAACTCATCCCCTGGGTGAATGTCGTCCTGCACATGATCGTGCCGATCGCCGGCGTACTGGACTGGCTCATCTGGGCCCCGCGCCGCCGCCTGCCGTTCCGGGTGGTGCTGTGGTGGATGATCTGGCCCGCGTTCTACGCGATCTTCTCGGTGGCCCGCGGAGCCGTCGACGGCTTCTACCCGTACCCCTTCTTCAACCCGAACGTGTCGGGCGGATACGGCGGAGTGGCGCTGTGGTGCCTCGCCCTCGTGTTCGCGTTCTTCGTGCTCGCGGTGCTGGTGCGCTGGGTGGGCAACCTGCGCCACCGCAGCCTCGACGCTCGCACCGCCTGAGACGTGGTGCTGAGCATCCGGCTCAGTTGATGATCTCTCCCCGCTCGTCGGCGCGCAGGGCGACGAGGCGCTCCTGCCATGCGGCGAGCGCTTCGGGCGTCAGCCGGGTCCAGTCGGACACTTCGCGCACCACGCGAAGCGCTGCGGCGCTGCGATAGGAGCGCGTCGGGTTGCCCGGGAACTTCTTGTCGGTCACGTTCGGGTCGTTCTCGAACGCACCCGTGGGTTCGACCTCGTACACGCGCGGCTCGCGGTCGCCGGGCGCGAGCTCGGCGGCGAGCCCGGCCCCATCGGCCACCGCCGTGAAGTAGATGTGGTTCATCACGACCTCGGGGCGATAGTTCGAGAAGAACCCGGCCGTGAGCAGATCCCCCGGCCGCAGGTCGGCTTTCGTGCCGTGGAAGAACGGTCCGTCGTCGAGTGCGTCGCTCATCTCGACAGCCTAGGACGGAGCATCCGGCACCGAAAGCTCTCGCAGCGACGGGAAGAGTACGCCTGCAGGGGGCGGCGGTCTACGGGGGAACGGATATCCGTGCGGTGGCGCACAGTGAGCACACACAACCCCAGAGCCGACGGAGGCGCAGCATGTACTTTCACGTGCAGGAATTCATCAACGAGATCGCCGAAGACGAACCGGATCCCGCCGCGGCGAACGCGCTGCAGGAAGGGCTCGGCGGACAGTTCGGCGAGATGCGCACGATGATGCAGTACCTCTTCCAGAGCATCAACTTCCGCGGCCCCGACGGCAAGCCGTACAAGGACCTCATCCAGGGCATCGGCACCGAGGAGATCAGTCACGTCGAACTGATCGGCACGACCATCTCCCGGCTCCTCGACGGCTCACCGCAGTACCAGGGCAAGCCGACCGACCCGGTCGATCAGCCCGGCGCCGGCGGGGCGACGCCGTTGAGCATCGCCGTCGACACGAGCAACATCCACCACTACCTGGTCGGCGCGCAGGGCGCCCTTCCGGTCGACGCGGTGGGCAATCCCTGGTCGGGCAGTTACGTGTACAACTCGGGCAACCTCGTGCTCGACCTGCTCTACAACCTCATGCTCGAATCCACGGGTCGGCTGCAGAAGTGCCGACTCTACGAGATGACCGCCAACAAGACCGCCCGCAGCACCATCTCGTATCTCATCGTGCGCGACCAGGCGCACGAGAACGCCTACGCGAAGGCGCTCGAGACGCTCGGGGTGAACTGGCGCACCGCCCTGCCGATCCCGAAGACCAACGCCGAGCAGTTCCCCGAGGTCAAGAAGCTCCTCGATCTGGGCCTGCAGAGCAAGAACTACTCCTTCGATCTCACGGCGCAGTCCGAGGCCGGGAAGATCTTCCAGGGCGCATCGCCCTCGAAGGACGGCACGAAGCTCGACGCCAGCGAGCAGGCTCCCACCGGTTTCCCGATGACGATCTCGCCCGAGCGTCCCGAGGAGTTCTCACCCGGTGCCGACGACGAGCTGCGCAAACTGATCGAGGCGACGGCGGCGATGGAGATGGCCGACATCGACGCGACGTTCGGCCGCATGGAGTGAGCACCCGGCATCACCTCAGGTCAGAACGGTAGGGTGCGGGGAATCGACTCGTCGGCGGCATCGCCGCCGCACAGGGCCGATTCCCTCCGACCGACCACCGCGATCCCCGACTCCTGAGGACACGATGCGCCACGTCAGCCTGCCCCTCCAGACCGCCCCCGCCGAGTACGACGGATTCGTCGGCTGGGTGCTCAGCCTCATCGAATCACTCGGGGAGGTGGGCGTCGGGCTCGCGATCCTCATCGAGACCTTCGTGCCCCCGATCCCCTCGGAGGCCATCCTCCCGGTCGCCGGATTCCTCGCCTACGAAGGCCGCATGAGCGCCTGGGGCGCGTGGGCCGCAGCGACGGGCGGCGTGCTGATCGGCGCATGGATCTGGTACGCGATCGGGGCCGCCGTCGGACGCGAGCGCACACGACGCATCGTCGGACGTATCCCGCTCCTCGACTACGAAGACTTCGACAAGGCCGAGGCCTTCTTCGCGCGGTGGGGCGCGGGCGCCGTGCTGTTCGGGCGCTGCGTGCCGCTGGTGCGCTCGTTCATCTCGATCCCCGCGGGCATCGAACGCATGACGCTGTGGAAGTTCACGTTCTTCACCGCCCTCGGATCCGGCATCTGGAACGGCATCTGGATCGGGCTCGGCTTCGCCTTCGGCCCCGCGATCAAGCCGATCCTCGAGGAGTGGAGCGGCCTCATCTCGAACGCCGCGGTCGCGATCATCGCCCTGATCGTGCTGATCTTCATCTTCACGCGGATGCTGCGGCGCCTGCGCGAGTCATCGGCACGCCGACTGGTGCAGCCCGACGCCGACTGACGGTCGACAGCATCCGGTCGTCGTCACCTGCCCGCGGGGCGCTGACGACCTGCGTCGCGACCGTTCTCGCGCTCGAAACCGCGCAGCGCCCGATGTGCGCCCACGAACTGCAGGACGAGCGCTGCCAGAACGACGAGTTGCGCGATGACGTACCAGCGCCAGCCCTCGTATGCCATGAGAACCAGCTGCCCTCCCACGAGCAGCAGGAAGACGATCATCAGCACGAGCGCGACCAGTCGGCGGCGTTCGAGCGAGATCCGTTGCTGGACCAGCGAGGCCTCTGGTGTCTTCGTGGCGTCAGTCATGGTCGGCAAGCCTAGGCGCGTGAGTGAATGATGTCTGTAAGGGAAAACCCGTACATCGCTACCCGAGGGAACGACCGCCGATGATCACCATCCACCTCCGCTACGAGATCGACGCCGACCAGCTCGACGTGTTCACCGAGTACGGGCGGGCATGGATCACGCTCGTGAACCGGCTCGGCGGCACCCACCACGGGTACTTCCTGCCGAGCGAAGGCGACAGCGACGAGGCGTTCGCGCTCTTCACGTTCCCTTCGCTGGCCGAGTACGAGAAATACCGCGAGGCGTCGAAGACCGATCCCGAGTGCCAGGCCGCGTTCGAGCTCGCCCGTCGCACCGGGTGCATCCGCCGGTACGAGCGCCGCTTCCTGACACCGGTGTTCGACGGGGCCTAGTCGCCCGATGCGCGTGCCGCGCGCTTCGCCTCCTGGAAGACCCGGATGGCTTCGTACCTCTCGGCCGAGCGCGCCTGGCGCTTCTGCGCCTGCTCGAGACGATTCTTCGGCGGGGCCGAGGTGACGAGGTCGTCGAGCAGTCGTCGCACGACGAGCGCGATCTCGTCGACGGCGCTGTCGAACACCGCCTGGTTCGCCCGCGACGGCGCGTTGGCACCGGAGATCTTGCGCACGAACTGCAGAGCGGCGTCGTGGCATTCCGCGTCGGTCGCCGGCGGCTCGAGGTTGTTCAGGGGCACGATGTTGCGGCACATGCCTGTCAGGGTAGACCGCCGAACGCCGCGCTTCCAGACCCTGCGGCAGACCCTGCGTCTGACCCCGCCCCGCCCCCGCGCACGAAAGAGCCGGGTGGGCGCGGTCTGCGCTCCACCCGGCTCCCGGGCGCTCAGTTCTTGAAGGCGTCCTTGACGTTCTCGCCGGCCTTCTTGACGTCGGCCTTGGCCTGGTCGGCCTTGCCCTCGGCTGCGAGCTTGTCGTTGTCGGTGGCGTTGCCGATGGCTTCCTTCGCCTTGCCGGCGACGTCGTGAGCTGCGTTCTTGATCTTGTCGTCGAGTCCCATGTCGGTGTCCTTTCGTGGTGGTGATGGGGGGATGGCGGGATGCTCCCGCCGGCTCATCGTCGGATGCTCGTGCACCCGTCGACAAGTGGTTCGCGCCGGTCGTTCACGACAGTCGGCGCTGGTCGTGTGCCAACCGGGCACGCAGGCCGGTGTGGAGGGAGATGTAGGCATCGGTGTCGCGCCCGGTCAGGGTCGCGAGGTTGTCGAGCAGTCGATCCACGTGGTCGACGAGCACGCGCGGGTCGGTGTTCTGGCGCGGCGTGACCGCGACGTGCAGCACCGGCCGCCGGCGGATGTCGTTGGCCGTGACGTGCGCCGTGAGGATCTCGTCGCGGTCGGCGAGCGACTTCTTCACGGCATCCGATACGAACGATTCCGTCACGGTGACGCGACCGAGGGGGTTCTGCGCGCCGGAGGACCGCAGGACGGTCTTCGAGCGGCGACCGGCGACGCTGGTGAGCGCGAGGATCAGCAGCACGATCACGACCACGATCGCGGCGACGGCGGCGATCCCGAGCCAGGTGGCCTGGCCGCCGGCGATCTGCGTCGAGGCGAAGGCCTGATCGAGCCAGGACTCAGCACCCGCGCCCGCCGTCTTCCATGTGTCGGTCGCGGTGGGCCACGCCATGATCGCGATGCCGACTGCGCCGAGTCCGAGGAACAGGAGTCCGATGATCAGAAGCAGGATGCGGTTGAGCGCACGGTTCGTGTTGTTCACAGCTCGTCCTCCTTCTCGGTGGGGGTTTCGATGCGCACCCTGGTGCGCACGGGTCGGGCCAGTCGGTAGGTCGCGAGCTCGGCCTCGGCCGCCGCCTGCACATCGCTCCGTTCGAGCGGGATGCCGGCACCGGGGCGCACGGTGACGTCGACGCTGCGGTGGCCCACGCCGACGGTGATGTTCTCGCGGGCGATGCCGGTCTCTTCCGTCAGGTGCTGGGCGAGCGCGCTGGCGATGACGCCGTTGTCGACGACGACCGCGCGATCACCGGCGTCGAGCACGTGCTTGGGCAGACGCCCGGGGGCGACCGCCTGCCACACGAACACTAGTCCGATGAGGGCCGGCACGACGCTGCCGGCGATGACGAGACCGGCCGGTTGCGCGGTGGGCAGACCGACGAGCCAGGCCCATCCTGCGGCGGGCCCCAGCAGGAGCGCGGGCTGCGACGCGAGGCTGAGCGTGATCTCCAGCCCGATGTACGCCAAGGCGAGGACGAGCAGGATCACGGCGACGAACACGGCGACCGTGCGCGGCGAGTGGGTCTCGCGACGGACGACGCGGCGGAGCGCGGGAGTACTCATCGCACTCGTCTCCTTTCCGGTGTGGTGGCACCGGTGATGGTCAGGTTGATGCGGGTGACGTCGCGGCCGAGGATCTCGACCAGACGGTGCTGCAAGGCGTGCTGCAGCTGTCCTGCCCGTTCGAGCACCGGCACGATCTGCGCGATCGCCGCGGTGTCGTCGAGCGACGGAACGGGAAGGGGTGTGGCGATGCGGACGACGAGGCCGCCCGCGTGCTCGGCGACTTCGACCTTCACGTCACCGCGGGGCACGCCGATCAACGTCGCGGATGCCTGCTCGGTGACCGTGCGGTACACGCGCTCCTTCACAGCGACGCGACCGGGAACGGGGGTCCCGCCGGCGGCGTCCGCGAGGGAGCCGCCGGCAGTGACGTGCGGGTCGGCGCGCATCAGGAGGTACGCCGCCCGGTGAAGGCGTCGGCGAGCCCGCGAACGTCGAGCTTGCCGGACGCGATGCGTCCGATGATCGCGCCGATGCCGGCGAACAGGGCCATGAGGAGGAATCCCCAGAACCCGAACAGCAGCGCGGCGAGAGCGAGGAGGGCGCCGATCAGGGCGCCGGTGGCGGTGGGGGTCATGAGACGCGCGACTCCTCGTTCTGGTCGCTGTCGTCTCCGGGAACGTGCACGTCGTCGACCTCGACGTTGACCTCGACGACCTCGAGGCCGACCAGGCGGGTGATCGCACCGGCGACGGCCGCACGGACGCGATCGGCGACCTCCTGGATGGGGGCCGGGTACTCGACCACGATGGTCAGATCGGCGGCGGCCTGCGTCTCGCCGACCTCGACCTTCACACCCTGTGCGAGGTCGGTGGCGTTCACGACGTTGCGGATGGCGCCGAAGGCGCGTGCTCCGCCGCCGCCGAGCGCGTAGACGCCGGGGATCTCACGGGCGGCGATGCCGGCGACCTTGGCGACCACACCGTCGGCGATGGTCGTCTTGCCCGCCGCGTGCACGTCGGGGCGCACGCTCGATGCGGAGAACGCCGACGAGCGGTCGACGCGGGAGGCGGATGCCTGCGCTGCGGCCTTCTTCGGGGTGGCCTGCGCCAGCTCCGACTCGGCGGGGGTGGCGGGGGTGTTCTGATCCTGGTTTGCCATGGCTCGTCCTCTTGTCTCAACTCGATGGCCGGCGACGAGACGGTGCGGTCTCGACCGGGAGCGTTTCGGTCGCTCACAGGTAGGACGTGACGGCGCACGGATTCGTCACAAAAAAGACAGAACACCCCGCGACCGAGGGGTCGCGGGGTGTTCGTGACGGTGCAGGAGGGTGCGCGGGGCTCAGACCCCGGCGCGAACCTCCGCGAGCGACGGGTAGTCGGTGTACCCCTCGGCCGTGCTGCCGTAGAACAGCTCCGGGCGCGGCTCGTTGAGCTCGGCACCGTGCTGCCACCGCTCGACGAGGTCGGGGTTGGCGATCACGGGGCGCCCGGCGGCGACGGCATCCGCCCATCCGTCGGCCACGAGCGTCTCGACCTCTTCGCGGGTGGTGGGAGCGGCGAAGCCCGAGTTGATGATCAGCGGAGCACCGGCCGTGCGGCGGATGTGCTGCACCAGGTCACCCGTCGGCGCCGCGTTGAGCACGTCGACGAACGCGAGTCCCAGGGGCGCGAGGCCCTCGGCGACGGCCGTGTAGGTGGCGAGCACGTCGGCGTCATCGGACTCGATGACGCCCTGGATGTCGTGCTGCGGCGACAGACGGATGCCGGTGCGATCGGCGCCCACGGCCGCGGCGACCGCACCCGCGACCTCGATCGCGAAACGGGCACGGTTCTCGGGCGACCCGCCGTACTGGTCTTCGCGGATGTTCGACACCGGCGACAGGAACTCGTGCACGAGGTATCCGTTCGCGCCGTGCACCTCGACGCCGTCGAATCCGGCGGCGATGGCGTTGCGCGCGGCCTGGGCGAACTGCTCGATCACGGCCGGGATCTCGTCGAGGGTGAGGGCGTGCGCCACCGGCAGGTCGGCCTTGCCCTCGGGCGTGCGCGTCTGACCGGGGGCGGCGAGCGCGCTCGGCGCGACGACCCGCGACTGCCCCGAGATCGCGGGGTGCGAAACGCGACCCCCGTGCATGAGCTGCATCACGATCGTGCCGCCGGCCTCGTGCACGGCATCGGCGACGCGTCGCCATCCCGCGATCTGCGCGCGGGTCACGACGCCCGGCTGCCCCGGATACGACTTTCCCTCGGGCGCCGGCCAGACGCCCTCCGAGATGATGAGCCCCTGGCCCGCCCGCTGCCGGTAGTACTCCACCATCGTCGCGGTGGGCACGCCGGCCTCGTCGGCCCGGGTGCGGGTGAGGGGTGCCATGACGACACGGTTGGACAGCTGCAGGGCGCCGAAGACGGCGGGCTCGTAAAGACTCACAGTGAGGGGTAAGCGTCGGATCGGATGCCGTATTCCCTCAGGTTTCTCACTCCGCCGGAGTTTCGAGCACCTCGTCGACGAGCTGGATGCCGGCGGTAGACCCGGCCGTGTGCATCAACTGCTCGATCCACTTCAGGTTCAACTGCGGGGCCTCG
>Ga0326721_10000284_pt1 | contig 16159 bp, 10 predicted proteins | sample SGPome_FD_203951 | JGI IMG/M metagenome (GOLD analysis project Ga0326721, IMG submission 203951) | Soil microbial communities from Southern Great Plains, Lamont, Oklahoma, United States - SGP_1_2016 | ecosystem: Engineered > Artificial ecosystem > Soil microcosm > Unclassified | place: USA...
GCCCGGACGGGCTGACCGCGACCATGTCCTACTTCGACCGCAGCCCGTATGTGGAGTTCGACGCCGCCGGCCAGGCGACCTACGTCGAGCAGCACCGGACGCTGGGCGACCGGGTCCGGGAGTTGGTCGGCGCGGGCTTCGGGCTGCTGGACCTGATCGAACCGGAATGGCCCGACGACCTGGAGCAGGAGTGGGGCCAGTGGTCGCCGCTGCGGGGCCGGTTGCTGCCCGGCACCGCGATCTTCGTCAGCGAACTCCCGCGATAAGGCTGCTTCCCACTCCGGCTGCCGGCCGCGGAGCCCACCCAGTCCTGGTCGGCTAGACCCGGTCGGCGGGCTCCGGATCATGCGTGGACGCCTCGTGCGCGCCACGGCCGTTGATGCCCTGCAACAGCAGGAACGCGGCGGCCAGCGCCAGCAGGCCCACCACCAGGCAGACCAGCGGCAGGATCACGGTCAGCAGCCTGATGCCGGCCCTACCGTCGCTGGCCTGCTTGGCCTGGAAATCGATCGCGGCCTGGTTGAACGTCAGCGTGGTGTCCAGCCCCAGGCTGCCATCGGCAAGGTTGCGCTTCTGATGTTCGACGCCCTTGACGATGGCGCCGGTTAGCGGCTCGACCCAGACCGTCCGGGTGTCGGAGTAGGTGCCGGGGATGCCCGGACCCACCGGCAGGTCGATGCTGTCGATGACCGCCTCGTACTTGTACATCGTCATGCCCTTGATCTTGTCGGTGCCGATGAAATGGGCATCGGGAGCCTGACGGGAGATCGGATCGAAGAACTTGTACGTGATCTTCTTGGCGTTGAAGGGCCACTTATAGGTCAGGCCGATGTGCTGGGCCTTGGTGTCGCCGTCGATATTGGCGCCGTACTTGGGATCGTTGTTGGACTCGGCGGTCTTCCGGTCCGCAGCCACCCGATCGGTGGTGAAGCTGACCAGCCGGTGCTGCGGGTCTCGGGCGTCGACGCATTCCGGCGGATTGCCGATGTTCTTGACCAGGCAGAGCGTTTCCTGGATCACCGTCACCTTCGAGTCGGAGGCGGCCGAGTCGGTGCGCACCCGGCGGGTGGCGTTGAGCGTGAGCTCCTCGACCGTGCCGGTCGAGGCGTCGAGCAGCTTGGCGGGACCGGTCGCCACCTGGACCACGTCGAGGTTCAGCGGCGTCCGTTCGGCGCGCGAGGGTGCGTAGAACCGGAAGAGCCCGGCGGCTACCAAGCCGAATACACCGACCAGGACAAGCAGTGAACCCAAGGCCTTGCGCACGCACACTCCCTCACGGATGACCCCATCACCGGATCAGGCGACGATCACGGTTTTGGGCACGTTACCAGCAAGTAGCAGTGGTCCAGCCTGCTTTCCGTACGATGTCGCAGAACCGAGATTGAGGGGACTGGATGCCAACGCCGGACGGTAGGGCTCCGCGACCCAGCTCCCTGACCACGGCGCAGAAGTATCGGTTCGCCGTCGGTGCTCTGATCGCTGCGCAGGCCGGCTGGCTGGCGACACTGGCCAGTCGCGGCTGGTTCTATCAGGACGACTTCATCTTTCTCAGCCAGGCAACCCGCCGCCGATTCGGCTGGGGTTATCTCAGCGAGCCGCTCAATGACCACCTGGTGCCAGGCTTGCGGGCCGCATTCTGGCTGATGCAACATTTCCTGCCGTTCAATCACGCCGCCACCGTGTGGGTGAGGGTCATTCTGCAAGCCGTCGCGACGGCGTTGCTGTATCTGCTATTGCGCGTGCTGACGGGCCGCACCCGGCGCAATCTCGCTATGCTGGCCATCTATTCCTTCTCGCCGATCCTGGTCCCCGGCGTGATGTGGTTATCGACCTCGGCGAATGTGCTCTGCGCGCAGATTTTCGTCCTCATCGCCTACCTGTGCCATGTTCGGCATGCCGTAACCCGGCAGCTGTGGTGGGCGGTCCTCACCGGCTTGTCGCTGTTGCTGGCAACCTGCTTCTGGGAGAAGTCCGCGGTCACCGCGTTGCTGCTGGTCCTGCTCTCGGTGGGGTGGCTGACCGCGGGCACCGCCCGCCAGCGAGCCGCTGCGCTGGTCGCGGACTGGGCGGCGTGGTTGTGCACCTTCGGACCGCTCGCGGCCTTCGTCGGCTACTTCGTCCTCGGCGGCTATGGCTCTGCCGGCAACACCGGAAGCCTGCGGGCAGCGCCCCGGCTGGCTGCCTTCCAGTGGTACAAGACCATATGGCCGTCCGCGATCGGTGGCCCCTGGCGTTGGTATTCCAACGGCGGCATCTATGCCTCGCTCGGTAATCCCACCAGGACGGTGGAGATCATCGGGCAGGCGGCCTTCGTCCTGCTGCTCTACCTGGGTTACCGGCGGGTCGGCCACCGGGTGTGGCTGGCCTGGAGCCTGCCGCTCGTGTCGGTCGCCGTGGGCATGACGCTGGTGGGTCTCGGCCGTTACGCGCTCTTCGGCGATCTGGTGCCGCTCGGCTTCAGCTACGCCTTCGACGTGGCCATTCCGATGGTCCTGGCCGCGGCGTTGTCGCTGTCGGCCGCAATGCCGCCCGAACTGCCAGGCAACTCGGGGGTAAGCCGGCCCACGGCCCGTCCGCTCGAGACAACCAGCAGCGCCCGGACGCGGCGCTGGCCAGCGCTGGTCAGCCTGGCCATCATCGCGTCCTCGACCGTCTCGACCCTGACCTGGGTTCACCGGTGGGCCGAGAATCCCGCACCGCACTATGTGCAGACGCTGATCCAGCAGGTCCGCGCCGCCGGGCCCGGGGTGAACCTCTACGACACCGGCGTGCCGCAGGACGTGGTGCCGTTCGTCGGCGAACGGCGCGCCGTCTCTGACATCCTGGCGATCGCCGGCGTGCCGGCCCGGTTCAACCAGCTCGACACCGATCCGCAGCTCGTCGACGACGCGGGTCATCTGCGGCCAGCCACGCTGCTCATCGACGCCCAGACCAAGGTCACCCCGAACAAATTCTGCGACAACCTGATCCAGGGACGCACCGACCGCACGCTCGCACTCACCGCGTCGCTGACGGACAACAAGTACTTCGTCCGTATCTCCTATTTTCAGCAAAGGGAGACCGAGATCGAGATTCGGGTGCGAGACAGCACCGGCAAGCGGATCGCCGCCGTCGGAGGCGACCGGATCGCGCTCACCGGCACGCTGGGCGCGCACCTGATCGAGCTCGGCACCGGCCGTCCGGGCACCGTAGAGTTCTCGTCGCAGAACGCGGCGACGAATACCTGCATCACCGAGACCTCCGTCGGCGTGCCGTTCGTGAAGCGATGACCTCGGTCGCGGCGCCGCCGGACGGGCCACGCGAATTCGTCAACCTCAACGGGGTCCGAGCCCTGGCCGCGTTGAGCGTGCTGGCCACCCACGTCGGTTTCAACACCGGCCAGGCCATCGGCAACCGGTGGTACGCGCCCTTCCTCGCGCGCCTCGACTTCGGCGTGACCCTGTTCTTCCTGCTGTCGGGATTCCTGCTCTACCGCCCATTCCTGGCCTGGGCGCTCGGCGGCAGCCCGCGGCCGTCCTGGCGGCGCTTCTGGTGGCGCAGAGCACTGCGGATCCTGCCGGCCTACTGGCTGGTGATCGTGGTGACGCTTGCCGTCTTCACCCCCAGGACCTACAGCCCGCGCAGCTGGCTGGCCTACCTGACCCTGACCCAGACCATCTCCGGCGGCCGCATCGACCCGTCGCTGAGCCAGATGTGGACTCTCAGCGTCGAGCTCTCCTTCTACGCTCTGCTCCCCCTGATCGCCTGGGTCGCCAAGGCCGCCGGCCAGCGAACCGGCAGACCGATCGCGGCCCAACTGGCCGTGTTGGCGGTACTTGCCTGCATTCCCTACTGCGTCGAGGTAGCGGCCCACACGTACGCTGGGCTGGGCCTGCGGGCCCTGCTGTGGACGCCGTGTTACCTGGACTGGTTCGCGGCCGGCATGTTCCTGGCGCTGGTCTCGGTGGCGGCCGACCAGCACCGACCCGGAAAATGGATCCTCGGCATCCAGGCCGCCGCCAGCGACTGGCGGGCCTGCCTGAGCCTGGGCGTCATGCTGTGGTGGCTGGCGACCCTCCCCCTCGCGGGTCCGCTTGACCTGACCCCTTTCACCAGCTGGCAGTGGGCGATGAAACACGCCCTGTACCTCGGAGCCGCCGGCTTCATGCTGCTGCCGGTCACCGTGGCGGCAGCGGAGCGCCCCGCTCCGGTGCTCGCGGCCCGACCAGCGTGGCTCCTGGGCGAGATTTCGTACGGCATCTACCTGTGGCACTTGCCGCTGTTGATCCTGGCCTACCGGGTCTTCGGGCTGCGGACGTTTCAGGGCAACTTCTGGTTGATCCTGGTAGGCCTCGCCGCCTCAGCGACGGTGCTGGCAGCGACGTCCTGGATCGGGCTGGAGCAGCCGCTGCTCAGGCGCTTCGCGGGCAGGCGCTCAGGCTCGTGGCGGGTTGCGTCCCAGGCTGAGAGCAACGACAGGACGACCGCCGCCAGGCAGCCGAGCTGAATCGCCCCGGAGCTGCCCAGACCGAACCAGCCGCCGCTGTGGCCCAGGGGGCTGTCGCGGGCGAGCAGGCCGGTCGCGATCAGGCAGCCGGCGCCGGCCCAGGGCGGCGCTGCCACGCTGCGCTTCGCCGCAGTCACCGCGCCGGTCACCGCCACCGAGACGACCAGCCCAGCCCAGCCGCAGCACAGCAGGCCGAGCCCGGCCACTGTCGCCATTGCCAGCAGCCGATCTCGGCCGTGCCCGGGCCGGCTGCCTGCGCTGCTGGGCAGCTGGCTCGCCGCGCTGGGCTTGCCCCACGCCAGCGCCAGCAGCACCAGCGCGGCAGCCAGGCCCAGCAGCAGGCCGGCGACGAAGGGTGCCTGCGGTCTGAAGCTGAGCTGCACCCGGCCCGTGACCCCCGCGGGCACAATCCACCCCTGCTGCCAGCCATTCACCATCAACGGGCTGAGCGTCCGCCCGTCGACGGAGGCCGTCCAGCCGGCGTTGTAGTTCTCCCGAACCACCAGCACCGACCGAGACTCAGCCCGGACCTCGATCGTCCTGGCGGTGTTCGCCCACCTCAGCACCCGGCTCTCGGCCTGGTCGGCGGCTACGGCCACGGGTATCCGGGTCATGGTCACCGACGACGGCTGCATGCTCGCGGTGGACTCCAGCCGCAACCGGTGCGCGCCTTCGCCCAGCGCCACCGGCGTCGATCGACAGGGCACCGCGAGCAGCGGCTCGCTCTGCAGCAGCTGCGGCACCGTGGCCGAGGCAGCCAGCGGCTGCCGGCTGCCGTCGATGAGCATCGACAAGCCGGCATCGCACCCGATCGACCTGCGCCGCGGGCTGGCGCCGGCCAGCGGAACCGGGCCGTCGAAACTCAGCTCGGAGATGCCCACCGGCAGCAACCCGACCTTGCCGGTCAGGCTGGAGGCGGAGGTACGCACCGAGGCGCGCTCCATGGTGATCCTGACCGAGGTCGCCATGACCGCCGAACCGAATCGCAGCGTGCCGTCCTTCGGCAGGTCTCGGGTGTCAGCCTGGCCGCCGACCGTGACCGTCACCCGGCTCGGCCGGGCGGCCGGAAGCGCCGCCGAAGTCAGGATCCGCACTGATCGCAGCAACCGTGGCTTGGTGAAGGTCGCGGTCAAGGTCGGCCGGACGTCGCCGGCTGCCGCGATCCACCCGGTGCCGCTGAGGCCGTCGAACACCGCACCCGGACGCTCCCGCGGATCAGCCGAAGCCCGCGATGACGCGGTGAACGTGGCGCCCTGCCCGGCGTCGAGCAGCGCGTCGAGTTGCGGCCCGGGCCGGCTGCGCACGGTTGCCGCGACACCGAAGCCCGCGGGTTGGTCCAGTTCGAAGCTGCGATCCAGCGCCTGGTCCTCCTCGCCCTGCTGGCTCAGCGTCGGATCGCACGCGGCCACCGGCCTGCCGGCCAGGCAGTCCGACCGGTAGCCCTGCGCCACGTCGAAGGCGAAGACGTCCGGGCTCTGCCCACCGGGCAGCTCGATCGTCCGGGAGATCACCACCCCGGGAATGCTGACCGTGGACAGCCCGACACTTCCGTAAGCGCCGCCGCCCGCCATCTGCTCCACCGACAGCCGCAGGAACTGGGTCGGTCCCGGCGGCAGGTTCAGCGGCTGCAGCAAGGCATCCGGGCTGACGTCCACGCTGATCGCCCCCGCCGAGGTGGTGATCCGCAGCCGGGACGGATAGTCGGACAGGCCGGCGGGGAACGAGATCTGCACCCCCGCGCCATCGACCGGCCGATCGAGATTCACCTGCCACCACTGGCCAACCGTCCTGCCGGAGCCGCTCAGCCAGGCAGTTCGAGGATCGCCGTCGACGGCGGCGAAGGCCGAGTTTGCCGCCGACCGGTTGACCACGGCAGTGGCATCGGAGCCCTGCGAGGACGCCGAAAGCGCCTCGGCGCCGTCATAGCTGGCGACGGCCTGAGCGGGCTGGCCGGCCGGCAGGTAGTCGTGCGCCGCCCGGGTAGCGGTGAACGGTTCGGTGGGCGTCAGGGTGGCCGAGTACTGGTTGATCGAGCCGAAGCCGAACTCGCGGCGGCGCAGGCCGTCGGTGGCGACGGCGTAGGGCGCCTGTGCGGCCTGCGCTCCGAACAGCACCGGACGGTTCACCCCAGCCAGGCCGCGGTCGACCAGCGCGCCCAGGTTCTCCCCCGAGCCGGATGAGCCGACACTCTGGGACAACGGGCTCAGCGCGACCGGGCCGTCCCACCGGGCGTTCTGGTAGATCTCGACGGCCGGACGCTGCCGGCCGGCGCCCTGGTCGACCAGCCGGTCCTGGTCCGGCGGTGGCCCGAACAACGGGCCCAGCCCTGCGCTGAGGGCGAAGCCGGGCGAGGATTCCAGGCTCGCGTGCACCACCACCAAGCTGGTCGCCCGCGACGCCTCGGCGTCCAGGTCGTTGCGGACCACGACATACCGGATTCCAGCCGTCGCGAGCAGCGTGGCCAGTGAGGTGTCGGCGCGCCCAGCCGCCAGCCGTTGCTCGATGTCGTCCAGCATCCGGACGTAACCTGGCTGGCCGAGCGGGGTCGCATCCCGTACCGCCCAGGGCGAGCGCGCCGCCGGTTGCAGGGCGTCGTCGCGCGTCTGACCCCAGATATAGGTCGGTTGTGCGGCGCCGGGGACGACCAGGGCTCGGCCGGTCCCGCCGTGCGCGGCCAGCCACTGCCCGGTCTGGGTCCACCAGGCCTGCTGGACGTCCGCACGCGGTTGCGGCACCAGCCGGCCGGTGACCGCAGGGGCGATCGCGACCACCCCGACGGCACAGACCGCCCCGACGGCGATCGCCCGGCCGGGCAGCGCCACCGAGGCCGATCTGATCCGCATCGAACTGTGCCGGGGCAGCCGGAGCGCGGCCAGCAGAAAGCCGACGCCCAGGCTCAGCGGCAACCGAACCAGCGGATCGAACTTGTGAAGGTTGCGGAAAGCATTCAGAGCGCCGTCCAGCAGCGCCCGCGAGCCGCCGGCGTACAGCGGACCAGCGGGGCCGGCATAGCCGCAGGTCAGCAGGACAAGGCCGAGCAGCAGGGTCGCCCACAGCCATCGCCGGGCGGCTGGCGTGGCGGATCGCAGGCCGGCCAGGCCTCCGGCGCTCACCACCGTGGTGGCGAGCACCGCCGGGACCGCCGCCACCAAGATCCAGCCAGCGGGCCACTCGCCAGGACCCAGGTAGCTCTGCCAGTGGTCGACTCCGCGGAGCACGGTGAACAGGCTGGTGACCGAGGTAGTGGTGCTGGCCGATTCAATCCAGTCCAGGAACGGCGGGCTGTACTTGCCCAGTATCAGCAGGGGAACCAGCCACCACAGGCTTGCCAGCGCCACGCCTGCCAACCACCAGCCGGCAACCCGCCGCCGCAGCCGGCCGGTCAGGCAGCACAGGATCCATAAGGCCGGCACCGGCAGCACGGCCAGCGTCGCGCTGGCGTTGATGCCGCCACAGAGCAGGACCGCAACGGCCGAGCGCAACGCCGCCCGGCGAGCATTGCCGTGCCGCTCCAGGGAAACCAGCGGCACGAGCATCCACGGCAGCGCCGCCATCGGCAGCAACTCCGAGGAGATCACACCGATTTCGCTGAGCATCCGGGGCGAGAGCGCGTAGGCCAGGCCACCGGCGACGCGTGGCCAGAAGCCGCTGACCCCCAGCAGCCGGCCCAGCCGCATCACCCCGAGGAAGGCCAGGATGATCACCGCGGATTCCCAGCCGCGCTGGGTGACCCAGGCAGGCAGGGCGAGCAGGTGCCCGAGAAGAAAGAAGGGACCCATCGGGAACAGGTAGCCGTACGCCTGGTCGCCGAGCTGGCCCGATCCTGCGGCCGGGTCCCAGAGGGTCAGCGACTTCCACAGGAAATGCCACGGATCGGCGACCAGGTCCAGCTTGGTGTCGGTGGCAGTGAAGCCGGCGCTCTGGGTGAAGACCAGCAGCGTCAGCCCGACGCAGATCGCGGCTGTGCGCAGCCGGGTCATGGGCGACGCCCAACCGGGGGCTGTCTGCTTGGAGGCCGACGGCATCAGCGAAACTTACACGCTGGTATCAGTTGGACAATGTGGATGAACCTGTCGGCGCGGTCGGTTACCCTCCAGTAACCCAATGTCTGAGCTGCTGGTGAGGTTTCCACGTGAGCGCCCTTAAGGCCACCAGCCGACGCATCACCTTCCTGGTGTGGCGCGACACCGCGCATCCCGACGGCGGCGGCTCGGAGGTCTACGTGGAGCAGATGGCCCGCCGCCTCGCCGAACGCGGCCATGACGTCACGATCTGCTGCGCCGCGCACGCCAACGCGCCTGCCGACGAGGTGCGCGACGGGGTCCGGTTCCGTCGCCGCGGCGGCTGGCTGAGCGTCTACCCGCACGGGCTGGCCTACCTGCTCAGCCGGGCGGGCAGGCGCAGCGACATCGTCGTCGACGTCCACAACGGCCTTCCGTTCGGCTCCGCGCTGATCCGCCGCCGCGGCCTGCACGTGCTGGTGCATCACGTGCACCGAGAGCAGTGGCAGATCATCTACCCCGGCCTGCCGGGCCGGATCGGCTGGTGGGTGGAATCCCGGCTGGCGCCCTGGCTCTACCGGCGCCAGCCATACATCACGGTCTCGCAATCGAGCAAGCACGACCTGATCGGGCTCGGCATCGAAGCGAACCGGATCGCGGTGGTCTGCAACGGCGTCGACGTTCCGCCGCCGTCCGCCGTGGGGCCGAAATCGCCTACACCCCGGATCTGCGTGCTCGGCCGGATCGTTGCGCACAAGCAGTTCGAGCATGCGCTGCAGGTGCTGGCGCGGCTCGGCCCGAGCCTGCCCGAACTCCGGCTGGACGTCATCGGCGCGGGTCAGTGGGCCGCCGAGCTCAGGGACGCCGCCCAGCGGCTGGGCGTGACCGACCGGGTGGCCTTTCACGGCCACGTCAGCGATTCAGAGCGCGCCCGGCTGCTGGACGCGAGCTGGTTGATGCTGGTGCCCTCGATCAAGGAGGGCTGGGGGATCGCGATCATGGAAGCCGCGGCGCGCTCGGTGCCGGCGCTGGGCTACACCTTCGCCGGCGGGGTGACCGAATCGATCGTCCACGGCGAGACCGGGGTCCTGGTGACCGACCTGGAGGAGCTGGTGAACCAGTGCCGGGCCCTGCTGGAGGACACCGAAGCCCGGCTCGCGATGGGAAAGCAGGCTCGGGAACGGGCTCAGAGCTTCGACTGGCAGCAATCAGCGCTGGCCTTCGAGCACCTGCTGGAAGATCAGCCGGCTCAGCGGTTGCCGTAGCTGACGATCTGGGCGCTGGCCGGATTGTGCCTGGGAGCCGCGGTGGACGAGGCGACCACGCCCCAGACAGCTGTTCCGGCGAGCACGGCGCCAACAATGCCGGCGATCGTGACCGCGAGTAGCTTGCCCACTAGGAATCCTCCGAGCTCGATGTTACCGGCGAGTGTAGCAACCCTCGAGCAGCGAAACCGGCTCTCACGACAATAGCCACCCCCACCACCGCGGCGGTCAGCAGATCGAGCAGCACTACCCACCAGCGCCGCCCGCGCTGCTCGGCGGCCGCCGCGACGGGGCCGGGAACCCGGTATAGCTCGATCGCGCCGCCCAGCAGCACCGGCTGCAGGCCAGCCAGCTCGGGAATCGGCGGGCCCGGCGTGTCGGCCTCTCGCACCACCCAGCCGATTCCCTGCTCAGCCAGCGCCCGAGCCAGCGCGGCGGCCGGCGGGTCGGCCTGCAACAGCATCGCGACCCGCTGAGCAGTCCGGTCCTCACCGGCCAGCACCGTGCCCGAGACGACCAGCCGGTCATCGACCACGGTCTCGGCCGCCAGCCAGCGCGGCGCCGGGTCCAGCACCGTCCGGCCCGGCGCCCAGCTGTAACTGCGGTAGGCGGCGAACGGCAGCACCAGCACGGCGGCGTCCGAGCCCCGCACCCGCTCGGCGACCTGCTGCCACCCCACCGGGTAGCGCACCGGGGTCAGTGGGGCCTTCAGGACCGCCGGGGCGTCGGGCAGCAGCACCAGCGGCAGCGCCAGCGAGGCCAGCACCGCCGGCCAGCCGGGTAGCTCCGGCAACCAGTCGGTGAGCCGTTGCACGGCGGCGCCAGTGGCCAGCACGGCCAGCAGGACGAAGGGCATCAACCACTTCTGCCCATCCCGGAGCAGGCCGGCGCCGGGCAGCTCCCGGACCGCCCAGCGCAGCAACGCCGACAAACCCGGCACGCTGCCGGCCACCGCCAGCAGCAGCCCCGTCCCGGCCAGGCACAGCAGCCGCCGCCACATCGGCACGCCCAGGACGTCCCGCAGCACCGGCACGCCGAGAGCCAGCGCGGCCAGCACCGCGGCCGTGCTGGCGTAGCCGAGCAGGCCGGCCCGGCTGGCCGGGGTGACGTCGGCGCTCCAGATGCCGCCCAGCCCGAGCAGGCTCAGCAGCGCGCCGCCCGGGCGCTCCGGCCGGGCCGCGAAGGCGGCCACCGCTCGAGGATCGCTGGTCGCCCCGGCCGCGGAGGTGAGCGCCGGGACCAGCCACGGCAGCTGCACCAGCACCACCGCGGCCAGCACCGCTGCCGTCCTGCCGACTCGGCGGGAGGCGGTGACAGCAACGGCAACCCCAGCGCCGACCAGCGCACCGGTCGGGGTGATGGCGCAGCAGGCCAGGCAGCACAGCATCGTCGCGGCAGGCTGGCTGTTCTCCCGCCAGCCCCGCTGGCAACCCAGCCGGCCCGCAGCCCGCACCAGCCAGGGCAGCGCCCCGTAGGCCCACAGCAGCGCCCACTGGCCCAGTGCCAGCCGCTCCACCACATAGGGATTCCAGACCGCTAACCCGGCAACGGCAAGCAGCGCCGGCGCCGACCGCGGCCGCAGCAGCCGCGCCGCTCCCCAGCCGGCCAGCAGCAGCGGCGCCAGCAGCGCGATCCGGCCGATCACCGCGCCGGGTGCGACCTTGCTGGCCAGCGCGACCAGCGCGTCCAGCGGCACCGCCCGCGGCGCCGCCGATCCCAGGCCCACCGACTGCCACGTCAGCGGTTGCCGCGGCGTGAACACCATGTCGTGGCCGAGCCCGTAGCCGGCCAGGCGCTGCGGCCAGAGCAGCAGCAGCGCCAGGACCAGCACCCAGCAGTCGATCAGCAGCAACGAAGTGGGGCGGCCACGCACCGTTGCTCCCTTCCGGCGTCCGGCCGGGTCATTAGGCTCAAGGTTGCGCTGGCAGCCCGCAGGCTGCGCTCTGACGCGAACTGTAGCTGTTTTCCTTTCCAGAGAGGCTCCGACTTGGCCAAGCCAGCAGCGTTGGCCGAACCCGCGCCGGGGGCGCGTGGCCTGCTCGGGGTGACGGTGGCCGGCTGGGCCGGCAACCTGCTGAGCTACCTGCTGCTGCTGGCCGCTGCCCGCCGGCTGGGCACCGCCGACTATGCCGAGCTGGTCACGCTGCTCAACCTGCTGCTGATCGGCTCGGTGCCGTCGTTCGCGCTGCAGGCCGTCGCCGCCCGCCGGGTGGCGACGGGCTCCGCCGACGGCTTGCTCGAGGCCGGCGCCACCATCGGCGTCGGGGCGGCGTTGCTGACCGCGGCGCTGTCCCCGGCGCTGGTCGCCTTCCTGTACCTGCCCGGGCTGGCCGGTCCGCTGCTGGTCGCGCTGGCGATGCCCGGCACCGCGTTGCAAGGGCTGTGCCAGGGCGTCTGGCAGGGCGAGCGGCGCCTGCCCGGGCTGGCGGTGGCCACCTTCGTCGGCACTGCCGGGCGCTCCGGCGCCGGCCTGATCGGGTTGTTCCTCGGCGGCACCAGCACGTCCGCGGTCGCCGCGCTCGCGGTGGGCGTGAGCCTGCCGGCGGCGGGGTGCGTGCTGGCGCTGCCCGAGCTGCGCCGGCGCGGGCGGCACGCCCTGGCCTCGCTGGTCACCGAGGCAAGCCATGCCTCGCATGCGTACGGGGTGTTCCTGCTGCTCAGCGTCAGCGACGTGCTGCTGGCCCGCCATGTGCTCAGCACCTCGGCGGCCGCGGTCTACGCGGCGGGCTCCGTGCTCACCAAGGCCAGCCTGTGGCTGCCCCAGTCGGTGGCCAACGTGCTGTTCGCCTCGCTGACCGACTCCGACCGCCATCACCGGGTCTTCGCCCGGGCAGCGGCCGGCGTCGCCGGCCTGGGGCTGGCGGTGGTCGCCGGCAGCTGGCTGCTCAGCGGCCTGGTCACCGAGGTGGTAGGCGGTGGCCGCTACCCCCAACTTCGCCAGGATGCCTGGCTGTTCGCGCTGTTGGGCGGCTGCCTGGCCGTCCTGCAGTTCACCCTGGTCGCCGGCCTGGCGCTGCGCAACGTGGTGGTCACCGCCCTGATCTGGGCCACCGTCGCGGGCGAGGCGGCGATGGCCCTGAGCCTCGGCCCGCACCCGTCGGTGCGGCTGGTGATCGGCTTGATGGCGGGTGTGAACCTGCTGACCGCGGCCGCCGCCGTACTGCTGCGGCTGGCGCCTGGCTACCTGCGCGGGCGCCGGCCGGCGGCTCAGTCAGATTCAACCCGCGGCCACGGACCCGGCACGTAGGACGGGTCGATCCCCTCACCGATCACGCCGGCCGACCCGGCCGGGCTGGGGTGTACCGAGCGCCGCGCCCAGTCGTCCAACACCGTGACCAGGCCCCGCCGCTGGCCGTCGGAGAACCGGCAGTGCCCAGCCCCGTACGGCGCCTTGGTGGTTTCGGAGTAGGTCGCGGGCGACTTGATGAACAGCTGCACCAGCTGGCCGGACCGTTGCTCCGCGCGCACCCGGTCGGCGAAGACGGTCTCGTTCTGCACCAGCACCAGCGGGTCCTGCTCGGTGTGCATCGTCACCGTCGGCACCGCCAGGTTGCCGGTCGGGTCACCGAGCTTGTCGAAGGCCGACCTGGCGGCCGGATCGGCGGTGACCCGGGGCGTGGCCGCCAGCTGCTGCTGCAACGCCTCGGCCTTGCCGCCGACGGTGCTGATGAGGGTGGCCTCGGCGGCGTCGATCCGGCTGGTGTAGTCGGTGTCGGCGTTGCCGGACGGGTTGCCGCCGACCCGCTGCTCCAGCTCGTAGCGCCCGCTGGTGCCGAAGGCGAGCGCGGTGAGCAGCGCCTCCACCCGGGCCTTGACCTGCGAGGGCAGGTCGTGGCCGTCGTAGGTCTGGGTCGCCGTCGGGGCGTCCACCAGCGAGCCGATGAACACCACCTTGGCGGTGCCGCCGCCGGCCACGTCCGCGGCCGCCTGCTGCACGGCCGCGGACGCGTGCTGCCAGTTGGCGCTGGCGTCCTGCTGGCTGGTGTAGCCGGTCAGCTTCAGCTGCGGGTCGACGAGGGCCTTGACGGCAAAGGCGACGTCCAGGGCGACGTCGAAGTTGTAGTTCGGCCCGGCCAGCACGCCGCACATCGGCGCGGCGCCGTCCACCCAGTCCGGATGGGCCTCGGCGAGCAGCTCGGTGACCAGCCCGCCCAGCGAATCGCCCCAGACATAGGTCCGCTTCGGGACGCCGACCAGCTTCACGAACTGGGCGTGCAGGTCCTCGCCGGCCTTCACCCCGTCGGCGGCGGCCCAGCCGTTGGACTTGTAGGAGGAGCCGGCCAGCGCGTACCCGGCGGCCAGCAGGCTGGCGCTCAGCGGATCGGCGCCGGTGCCGTCGCTGTCGGTCGAGGTGACCTGGGCGTTGGTGTTCACCGGGTCGAAGCTCGGCGGCGCGGGGGCGGCGAACCGGTAGCCGTGCGAGTACAGCAGCAGGGTGCCGTTCCACTTCTCCGGCAGCTTGATGGCGTACTTGGCGCCGTCCAGCACGCCCGTGCACTGCGAGGCGCAGTCGGTCATCTTGACGTTGCTCTCGGTGGAGCGCACGTTCTGCTGGCGGGCCGACATCGGGGTCGAGGCATCGCCACAACCGGACAGCAGCAGCGCGAGGGCCGTGCCGGTGGCCGCGACCACGCCGGCGCGGCTCGGAAGGGGTACAGGCATGCCGATCATCCAACACCACCATCGGCGGACAAGGGCGAGCAATACCGGCGCGTGGCTACATCGTGATCTGCGCTGCCGTACTGTCCAGCGGTGCCCACCCCACCGCAGCAGCCTGCCGTCCCGGTTCCGCCGGACTTCCAGACGGTGTTCGGCCAGGTCCGCGAGATCGGCGGCTGGCTGACCGAGGCCCAGGCCCGGACGTTGTGGGACGAGGCGCGCCGGGTGCCCGCCGGAGGCCTGATCGTGGAGATCGGCAGCCACCAGGGCCGCTCCACCGTGGTGCTGGCCGCCGCCGCCCGGCAGGCGAGGGTGATCGCCATCGATCCGTTCGTCGGCGGCGCGATGTTCGGCGGCCTGGCCACCCGCGACAAGTTCTGGGCGAACCTCGAACGAGCCGGCCTCAGCGGGCAGGTCGAGTTGCGGCAGGCCAGGAGCACCGCGCTGCGGCCGTCCTGGACCGAGCCGGTCAGCTTCCTGTACATCGACGGCAAGCACGACTACTGGACGCTGTCGGACGATCTGCGGTGGAGTGAGTTCCTGCCCGACGGCGGCCGGCTCTGCATCCACGACGCCTACTCCTCGATCGGCGTCACGCTGGGACTGCTGCGGCACCTGCTGCCCAGCCGCCGGCTGCGCTACCTGGGCCGGACCGGCTCGCTGGCCCGGTTCGAGGTGGCGGCGGTATCGCGGTCGGACCGGCTGCGGATGCTGGCGGAGTTGCCGTGGTGGCTGCGCAACGTGGGCATCAAGGTGCTGCTGCGGCTGAGGCTCTACCCGCTAGCCCGGCTGGCCGGCCATTCCCACCGGGCCGACCCGTACTGAGCTGGTACGTCCGGGCCGAGCGGCACCGAGCCGGTACGTCCAGGCCGAGCCGTGCTCAGCCGGGGGCTCAGTGCGCCGCGGCGTCCCAGTTCGGGCCGAGCCCGACGCTGACGTCGAGCTCCACGGTGAGCTTCACCGCGCCGGCCATCTCCCGGCGCACCAGCGCTTCGACCTGGTCACGCTCACCGGCCGCGATCTCCAGCACCAGCTCGTCGTGCACCTGCAGCAGCAGCCGCGAGGACAGCCCGGCGTCGGCCAGGGACCGCTGCACCCCGAGCATCGCCACCTTGATGATGTCGGCGGCGCTGCCCTGGATCGGGGCGTTGAGCGCCATCCGCTCGGCCATCTCACGACGCTGCCGGTTGTCGGAGTTCAGGTCGGGCAGGTAGCGCCGGCGTCCCATGATGGTCTCGGTGTAGCCGGTCCGGCGGGCCTCGTCGACCACCGAGTAGAGGTAGTCCCGCACGCCACCGAACCGCGCGAAGTACGCCTCCATCTGGCCCTTGGCCTCGTCCGGGGTGATCTTGAGTTGCTGCGCCAGGCCGTAGGCGGACAGGCCGTAGGCCAGGCCGTAGCTCATCGCCTTCACCCGGCGGCGCAGGTCGGCATCGACGGCCTCGGCCGGCACGTCGAAGGCCCGGGCGGCGACGAAGGTGTGCAGGTCCTCGCCGGAGGTGAAGGCCTCGATCAGCCCCGCATCCTCGGACAGGTGCGCCATGATGCGCATCTCGATCTGGCTGTAGTCGGCGGTCATCAAGGACTCGAACGCCCCGGGTGGGCGCTTCGCTACCACGAACGCCTGCCGGATCCGCCGGCCCTCGGCGGTGCGGACCGGGATGTTCTGCAGGTTCGGGTCGACGCTGGACAGCCGGCCGGTGGCGGCGATGGTCTGGTTGAAGGTGGTGTGCACCCGGCCCAGCTCA
>Ga0326721_10000285_pt1 | contig 16138 bp, 15 predicted proteins | sample SGPome_FD_203951 | JGI IMG/M metagenome (GOLD analysis project Ga0326721, IMG submission 203951) | Soil microbial communities from Southern Great Plains, Lamont, Oklahoma, United States - SGP_1_2016 | ecosystem: Engineered > Artificial ecosystem > Soil microcosm > Unclassified | place: USA...
GAACCGCGCGACACCCGCAAGCTCACCCCGGACAAGCAGAAGCAGGCCACCGGGCTGGAGAACAAGTGACCGCTCCGGCCAGGGCGTGCCCCGGCCGGCTCAGTCGCCGACCTCGACGCTGAGGGCGCCGGTCCGGATGTCGTAGACGCAGCCGATCACCGCGAGGTCGGCCGGCAGGTAGGGCGAGCTCCGGATCTTGCGCACGTCACCGGCCAGCACGGCTGCCTGGTCGGAGATGGCGCCGAAATCCAGGCTGCGGGTATCGATCCCGGACCCGGCCAGGATGTCGGCGTGCACCTGCTCGTCGGTGACCTTCGACATCCGGCAGTCGGTGTGCGCCACCACCATCACCCGCCGCACTCCCAGCAGGTGCACCGCGAGCACCAGCGTGCGCAGCACGTCCTCGGTGACCCGGGCGCCGGCGTTTCGCAGGATCTTGGCATCGCCCTTGTCCAGGCCGAGCATGCCCAGCGGGTCGATCCGGGAATCCATGCAGGTGATCACGGCCAGGCCCCGAGCCGCCCGGCCCTCCAAGTGCCGGTCGCGGTAGGTGCCGGCGTAGTCCTGATTGGCGTGGAGCACATCGGTGAACGCCTCGATCATGTCTCCCATTTCAGCAGAGGCAGGATCGCGAGCTGGCGGCACCCCTGGCCGGGCCGGGCAAACCGGAGCAGGCCGGACCTCCGCAGCCGTTGACACCGGCTCGCTGCCCGGTCATGATCTGAGACCTGAATCGTCTGTCATGTTTGGAGCGCCTTGTGAAGAAGCTGCCCGCCGCCGCCGCGGTCCTGCTGGTGCTGGCTGCCCTGCCAGGCTGTGCGTCCAAGGCCAAGAAGGCCCAGGGATCCGACGCTGCGGTCAAGGTGGCGGTCATCTACAGCAAGACCGGTCTGCTCTCGGCCTATGGCCAGGAGTACCTGCAAGGCTTCAACGCGGGGCTGGACTACGCCACCAAGGGCACCTCCACGGTGGCCGGTCACAAGCTCGACATCGCCTTCGTGGACGACACCGGCAACCCCTCGACCGCCGTGGCCGCGGTCAAGCAGTACATCGGGCAGGGATACCGGATCATCGCCGGCACCACCGACTCCGGCATCGCCAGCCAGCTGGCGCCCCTGGCCGAGCAGAACAAGGTGCTCTACATCGACGGGCCGGCGGCCAGCGACAAGATCACCGGCAGCAACAAGTTCACCTTCCGCTCCGGCCGCCAGAGCTACCAGGACGTCGCGACCGCCGGCACCTTCGTGGGCGACCCGAAGGGCAAGAAGGTGCTGGTGTTCGCCCAGGACACCACCTTCGGGCAGGGCAACGCGGCCGCGGTGAAGCAGATTCTCGGCGGCAAGGGCGCCGTGGTGAGCAGCCTGCTCGTGCCGGCCACGAGCACCGACTTCACCCCGTTCGCCCAGCAGGCCGCGCAGGCCAAGGCCGACCTGGTCTTCGTCGCGTGGGCCGGGGCCACCACCGCCTCGATGTGGCAGGCGCTGGATCAGCAGAAGGTGCTCAGCTCCACCACCGTGGTGACCGGCCTTGCCAACAGCGCCTCCTACGGCGCCTACGGACCGGCGTCGGCCAAGATCAACTTCTTGAGCCACTACTTCCCGGATGCCACCGACAACGCCGTCAACAGCGCGATGAGGGCCGCGATCGGCAAGGCGGGCGGGACAGCGGACCTGTTCTCACCGGACGGTTTCGTGGCCGCCCAGATGATCGTGCACGCCGTGGAGAAGGCCAACGGTGACGACGTCAACGCGATGATCGCCGGGCTGGAGGGCTGGACGTTCGACGCGCCCAAGGGCTCGCAGACCATCCGCCCCGGTGATCACGCCATGTTGCAGCCGATGTTCCGGGCGAAGCTGACCGGCTCGGGGTCGTCGTGGAAACCCCAGCTGGTCGCCACCGTTCCCGCCAGCGACACGGCCCCGGTCGCAGCCTCCCGGTGAGCGCCCCGGCACCGAGCACCCGCGCCATGAGCGCCTGCGCATGAGCACCGAGCACGTGCTGCGGGCCAGCGGGCTGCGGCTGTCCATCGGTGGCGCGACCATCCTCGACGGCATCGACCTGGAAGTCCGCGCCGGTGAGCTGATCGGCGTGATCGGCCCGAACGGGGCAGGCAAGACCACCCTGTTCAACGTGCTCAGCGGCATCGTCAAGCCCACCGCTGGCAGCGTCTGGTTGCGGGGACAGGACGTCACGTCCCAGTCGGTGGCGCGGCGGGCCAAGGCCGGCCTGGGCCGCTCCTTCCAGACCTCCAGCCTGTTTCCGGAGCTGACGGTCCAGGAGAACGTCCGGATCGCGGCGCAGGCCGCCCGCGGCGGCAGCCTGAGCCTGCTACGCAGGCCCAGGTCGGCCGACCCGGCGACCACGATCGCCCGGCAGTGGCTGGCGGAGGTGGGCCTGGCGGACCGGGCAGCCAGCCCGGTCGCGGCGCTGGCCCACGGCGAGCAGCGCAAGGTCGAGATCGCGATGCTGCTCGCCCTGGACACGCCGGTCATCCTGCTGGACGAGCCGATGGCCGGAGTGGCTACCGGGGACGTGCCCGGCCTCGTGGAGTTGATCCGGCTCGTGCATCGCGAGCAGGGCCGCACCGTCCTGATGGTGGAACACCACATCGACGTGGTGCTGGGCCTCGCCGACCGGGTCGCGGTGCTCCATCACGGGCGGCTGCTGGCCTGCGCCCCGCCGGCGGACGTGATGGCCGATCCGGTCGTTCAGCGGGCCTACCTGGGACGGGCCGCGTGACGGCGCTGGACCAGCAGGACCGCCCCGCGACCGGAGCGGAGCGGGCGGTGCTGAGCGTCGCCGGCCTGGACGCCTGGATCGGCGCCCAGCAGATCCTGCACGAAGTCAGCTTCGAGGTAGCGCCGGTGGGCGTGACGGCCTTGCTGGGCCGCAACGGGGTCGGCAAGACGACCACCATGCGAGCCCTGCTGGGACTGGTGCGCCGCGCCGGGGTGGTGCGGCTGGCCGGCGAGCGGATCGACGCCGAGCCGACCCACCGGATCGTCCGGCGGGGCATCGGCTACGTCCCGGAGAACCGCGAGGTGTTCGGCAGCCTCAGCGTCGCCGAAAACCTCGACCTGGCCAGGCGGGGTGAGCGCGGGAGAACCGGCGATCAGCTGCTGGACGAGCTGTTTCCGGACCTGCTGGGCCGCGCGCGCAACCGGCCGGCACCCTGTCCGGCGGCCAGCAGCAGATGCTGGCCCTGGCCCGGGCGCTGCTGAACGACAATGTGGCGCTGCTGGTCGACGAGCCCACCAAGGGCCTGGCGCCGCAGGTCGTCGACGAGGTCGCCGAGGCGCTGCAGGCGGCTGCCCGGCGAGTGCCCATCCTGCTGGTCGAGCAGGACCTGTCGGTGGTGTCCCGGCTCGCCGACCAGGTCGTGGTGCTGGCCGAGGGCCGGGTCGCGCACACCGGCGACGCCCAGGGCTTCCTCGCCGATCCGGCCACCGTGCGGGCGCTGCTCGGCGTGAGCGGCCGCGCGCCGGGGGAGTCCTCATGAGCACCGTCATCCTGCTGGCCATCACCGGCCTGGGGCTGGGCGCGCTGTACTTCCTGGTCGCCTCCGGGCTGTCGCTGATCTACGGGGTGATGCGGGTCCTCAACTTCGCGCACGGGGCGTTTCTGACGGTCGGGGGATACCTCGGCTACGAGGCCGCGCTGCACACCGGCGCACAGGCGCGCTCGTGGGCCGGGTTCGGGCTGGCGCTGCTGGTCGGGGCCGCCGCCGGGGCGGTGCTGGCGCTTCTGGTCGAGCTGCTGCTGATCAGGCGGCTGTACCGGCGTGAGATCGAGCAGGTGCTGGTGACGGTCGGGCTCGGGCTGGCGGCGGTGGCGCTGGTGACCGGCATCTGGGGCGCCGACGCCCGGCCGTTCCCGTCACCTGCCTGGATGGCGCGGACCACCTCGGTCTTCGGCGCGGCCATCCCGAACCTGCGTTTCGTCTGCATCCTGGCCGCGGTCGTGGTGTTGCTGGGGCTGCGGTTGCTGCTGGGCCGGACCCGCTATGGCCTGATCATCCGGGCCGGCGTGGAGAACAGGTCGATGGTCTCGGCCCTGGGCATCGACGTCCGCCGGACCTTCACGGCGGTGTTCACCCTGGGCGGGGCGCTGGCCGGCTTCGGCGGGGTGCTGACCGCCCTCTACAACAGCACGGTCAGCCCGTCGATGGGTGACTCGCTGCTGATCTTCGCGTTCATCGTGGTGGTCATCGGCGGGCTGGGCTCGGTCACCGGCTCGGCGGTCGCGGCCGCCGGGGTGGCGCTGCTGCAGCAGTTCGCCAACTACTACACCACCAGCGGGGTGGGTGACCTGACTGTGGTCGCGGCGCTGGCGCTGGTGCTGCTGGTCCGTCCGGGCGGCTTCCTGGGACGGCAGGTGAGGCTGGCATGACCGCAACCGACAGCCCGGCGCGCACCGCTGAGCCCGCCAGCGTCCCCGCCGGCCGCGCCCGCAGGCTGGTGCGGCCCGTGGTGCTGCTCGGGCTGGCGGTGCTGGCCGCGCTGCTGCCGCAGCTGCAGCTGTCGGTGCCGGGAGTGCTGCCCGGGCCGACCTGGACGGCGGGATCGTTGCAATTGTTGGCGATCTGCCTGCTGACCGGGGCGCTGGCCGTCACCTACAACCTGGTGTTCGCGGTGACCGGGATGCTGTCGTTCGGCCACGCCCTGTACTTCGCGCTCGGGTGTTATGTGTTCGCGATGCTGCTCGAGCACGGCCGGCTGCCGATCCTGCCCGCCGCGCTGCTCACCCTGCTGATCGGCGCGGCGGCCGCGCTGCTGGTCGGCCTGGTCAGCCTGCGGGTCACCGGCATCGCCTTCGCGATGGTGACCCTGGCCTTCGCCCAGGCCGGATCGGTGCTGGTGCTGCGCAACGTCGGCGGCCTCACCGGCGGTGAGGAGGGCCTCGGCCTGGTCTCGGCCCGGCTGCCCGCGTCCCTGGTCGGGGTGGACAACACCCAGAACCTGTACTGGCTGGCCCTGGCCGCGGCCGGCCTGGTGCTCGCCGCCGTCGGCTGGGTCGTGGCCTCCCGGGCCGGGCGCCTGATGATGGCCGTCCGGGAGAACGAGCTGCGGGTGCGGGTGCTGGGAGTCCGTCCCTACCTGGTGCGGCTGATCGCGTTCACCGTCGCGGGGATCCTGGCAACCCTGCTGGGCATGGTCTTCCTGCTGGCGCAGGGCGGGGCCAGCCCGCAGGTGACCACCTCCGGCTTCACCCTGACCCTGCTGGTGATGGTGGTGATCGGCGGGCTGGGCAGCCGCTGGGGGGCCATGCTGGGAGGCGTGATCTACACCTTGCTCGACCAGCGCCTGGGCGTGCTGGCCGCCTCCCGGCAGGTCGCGACGCTGCCGTCCCCGTTGCGGATTCCGCTGTCCCAACCGACCTTTCTGCTCGGCGCCCTGTTCGTCGTGGTGGTGCTGTTCCTGCCCGGTGGCCTGACCGGCGCCCTGACCCGGCTGACCGGCCGCTCGGCCAGCCAGCTGTTGTCCGAGCTATCACGGGAGGAGGCCCGGTGACCGCCGGACTGCACACCGTGGGGCGGTGGGTGCACGACCGGGCCCGGGCCGACAGCTCGGCTGTCGCGGTGGACGACCGCGGCGTGGCGCTCAGCTACCGGGAACTCGACCAGCGCAGCGCGCTGCTGGCCGAGCGGCTGCTCCAGCACGGCTACCGGCCCGGCGACCGGATCGCCACGCTGACCGGCAACAGCGCCGACCAGGTGGTGCTGCTGTTCGCCTGCGCCCGGGTCGGCCTGGTCCTGGTGCCCTTGTCCTGGCGGCTGACGCCGGCCGAGCTTGCCGACCAGCTCGCCGACGCCGAGCCGGCGCTGCTGTGCATCGAGGAGGAGTTCGAGGTGACGGCGTGGGCCGCGCTCGCCCAGCTGCCGGCGCCGGTGCTCACCAGCCGGCTCGGGGCGGCCGGCATCGAGAGCGACCTGCCGTCGGTCGGGCCGGCGCAGCCCGGCCGGCCGGTGGCCGACGACGACCCGCTGCTGATGATCTACACCTCCGGGACCATGCGCCGCGCGCGCGGGGCGGTGCTCAGCCACGCCAACTGCTTCTGGACGAGCCTGTCGCTGTCTCGGACCCTGGAGCTCAGCAGGCACGACGTGGTGCTCTCGGTGCTGCCGCAGTACCACGTCGGCGCGTGGACGGTTCAGGCGTTGCTGGCCTGGTGGACCGGCGCCTGTGTGGTCCTGGAGCGAACCTTCGACGCGGGCCGGGTGCTGCGGTTGATCGGCGAGAAGCGGATCACCACGATGATGGGCGTGCCGGCCAACTACCTGTTCCTGGCGCAGCATCCCCTGTTCGCCGAGGCGGACCTGTCCAGCCTGCGCTATGCCGTGGTGGGCGGCGCGCCGATGCCGGAGCCGCTGCTGCGGACCTGGCTGGCCCGCGACGTCAGGCTTGCCCAGGGCTACGGCCTGACCGAGGCGTCGCCGAACGTGCTGTGCCTGATGCCCGAAGACGCCGCGCACCGGCTGGGCTGGGCCGGCACGCCCTACCCGCATGTCGACGTGGCGGTGGCCGACCCGGTCTCCGGTGAGCTGATCGAGGGACCCGGCGAGGGCGAGTTGCTGGTCCGGGGGCCGAACGTGTTCAGCGGCTACTGGCGCGATCCGGCGGCCACCGCGTTCGTCCTGCGAGGTGGCTGGCTGCACACCGGCGACCTGGTTTCCCGTGCAGCGGACGGGTATTTCCGGATCCTGGACCGGGTGGACGACGTCTACATCACCGGCGGCGAGAACGTCTCACCGGCCGAGGTCGAGAGCGTGCTGTTCGAGCACCGGGCCGTCGCCGACGCCGCGGTGGTCGGCCGGCCGGACGAGCGCTGGGGGGAGGTCGGGATGGCCTATGTGGTGATGCGGCCCGGCAGCCACACCGATGCCGAGGAGCTGCAGGCGCACTGCCGAGCCCGGCTCGCCGGGTACAAGACGCCGCGCGAGGTGGTGTTCGTCGACGAGCTGCCCCGGTCGGCGGTGGGCAAGGTGCTTCGCCGCGCGCTGCGCGAGCGAGCGGAAGGAATCCAGCGATGAGCACCGGCGCGAAGAACGGGTCGACCCGCACCGAGCGTGGCAACCGGACCAGGGCAAAGCTCATCGAGGCGGCCGAGAAGGTATTCGCCGAGCTCGGCTACCACGATGCCTCCATCGTCAAGCTGACCGAGGCGGCCGGCGTCGCCCAGGGCACTTTCTACCTCTATTTCCAGGGCAAACAGCAGATTTTCGACGAGCTGGTCGAGGACCTGAACCGCCGGGTGCGGCACGCGATGAGCGAGGCCTCGGCGCGCGGCGGCAACCGCATCGAGTCCGAACGGCTGGGTTTTCAGGCCTTCTTCCGGTTCACCGCCGAGCACCCGGCGCTCTACCGGATCATCCGCCAGGCGGAGTTCGTCTCGCCGGCCGCGTTGCGCCTGCACTACACCCGGATCGTCGAGGGCTACGTCGACGGCCTCGACAAGGCCAAGAGCAACGGCGAGATCACCGATCTCGACACCACGGTGGCCGCGTGGGCCCTGATGGGAATCGGCGAGCTGGTGGGGATGCGCTGGGTGCTCTGGGACAAGGACAACGACTCGTTGCCCGAGCCGGTGTTCGACGAGGTGATGGCGCTGATCCAACGCGCGCTGGGCGCCCGCTCCCCGGGCAACGGCACGGATGAGGTGAGTTCAGATGGGACATGACGCGGTGCTGGCAGGGCGAACGGCGCTGGTGACCGGCGGTGGCAGCGGGATCGGGGCGGCGACGGCGCGTGCTCTCGCGGCGGCGGGCGCGATCGTCACGGTGGCCGATATCGACGTCGAGGCGGCCGGACGGGTAGCCGAGCAGATCGGTGGCCAGGCCTGGCAGATCGACCTCAGCGACACCGCGGCGCTGGAAGGGCTCAGCCTCGATTACCACATCCTGGTCAACAACGCCGGCATCCAGCACGTCGCCCCGATCGAGGAATTCCCGCCGGAGAAGTTCCGGCTGATCATGGCGCTGATGCTGGAGGCGCCCTTCCTGCTGGTCCGGGCGGTGCTGCCCCGGATGTACGCCGCGGGCTTCGGGCGCATCGTCAACATCAGCTCGGTGCACGGGTTGCGGGCCTCACCGTTCAAGGCGGCCTATGTCGCGGCCAAGCACGGCCTGGAGGGGTTGTCCAAGGTGATCGCCCTGGAGGCCGGCGGCCGCGGCGTGACCAGCACCTGCGTGAGCCCGGGCTACGTCCGAACTCCCTTGGTGGACAACCAGATCGCCGATCAGGCCCGCATCCACGGAATCAGCGAGCAGGACGTTCTCGAACGGGTGTTCCTGGCCGAGAGCGCGGTGAAGCGGCTCGCCGAGCCGGAGGAGGTCGCGGACCTGGTGTGCTGGCTGTGCTCGGACAAGGCAGCGCTGGCCAATGGCTCCAGCTTCACCCTCGACGGTGGCTGGAGCGCCCGGTGACCGGCTATCGGACTCATGACGTCGCCGTTCGCGGCGGGTCCTTGCGGGTCGGTTCCTGGCGTAGCGACGGCCTTGCCGACGGCGCGCCCGAGCGGGTGGTGCTGGCGGTGCACGGCATCACCTCCTCCCACCTGGCCTGGCCGCTGGTTGCCCGCAGGCTCACCGGGACGACGATGGCTGGAGGTGCGGGTGCCCAGCCGCCGAGCACCCTGGTGCTGGCGCCCGACCTGCGCGGCCGGGGCCGCAGCGCCGGGCTGCCCGGGCCGTGGGGGATGTCGCGCCATGCCGAGGATCTGGCCGCCGTGCTGGACCAGCTCGCCCCGGGCAGCCAGGCAGTCGTGGCCGGGCATTCGATGGGTGGCTTCGTGGCGGTGATGCTGGCGGTGCGCCGTCCGGAGCTGGTCGCGGCCCTGGTGCTGGTCGACGGCGGGGTACCGCTGGTGCTGCCGGAGGGCTGGACCCTGCAGACCGCGGTGAAAGACGGCCTCGGTCCGGCCGCGCAGCGGCTGTCGATGAGCTTTCCCGACCGGGACGCCTACCGGAACTTCTGGCGCGGGCATCCAGCCTTCGCCGAGGGCTTCTCCGCCGCCGTGCGGGACTACGTGGACTACGACCTCGACCCGGACGGCCCGCCGTGGCACAGCAGTTGCCGGGCCGAGGCGATGGCCGCCGATCACGCCGAACAGTTCGTCGACGGCCCGGTGGACCGGGCCTGGCCGCAGCTGACGGCGGCCGTGACCTTCCTCCGGGCCCCCCGCGGGCTGTTCGACGAGCCCGGCGGGCTGTACCCGCCGCACGGCCTGGAGTACTGGCGCGCCCGGTACCCGGAGCTGACCGTCCGCGAGGTCGAGGGGGTGAATCACTACACGATCACGCTCGGCGAGATCGGAGCCGAGGCGATCAGCGACTGCGTCGCCGAGCACCTGGACTCGATCAAGCCGGCGACTGCCTGAGCCAGTTCACACCACGGGGCCACCACCGAGAGGACCTGCCACTCATGCCTGGACCCCGTGTGCTCACTGCACGTTCGGCCACCGCCCTGTTCGCGGCCGCGCTGCTCATCCTGCTGGCGGCGACCACGCTGCGCACGGCCAGACCGGCCGCCGCGGCGGCCGGCCCGCTGGTACAGGTCAGCTCGTTCGGATCCAATCCCGGAGCGCTGGCGATGTACACCTACACCCCGGCGAACCTGCCCGCGTCGGCGCCGCTGGTGGTGGCGCTGCACGGCTGCACCCAGACCGCCAGCGACTACTTCACCCATTCTGGCTGGGCGGAACTGGCCGACCGGTACCGGTTCGCGGTGATCTTTCCGCAGCAGTCCAGCGCCAACAACAGCTCGCTGTGCTTCAACTGGTACCTCATCGCCGAGGACGGCCGCGGGGCCGGCGAGGCCGCGTCGGTGAAGTCGATGGTCGACTACCAGAAGTCGCACCTGAGCATCGACCCCGCCCGGGTCTTCGTCACCGGCCTGTCCGCCGGTGGCGCAATGACAGCCGATCTGCTGGCCGACTACCCGGACGTCTTCGCCGCGGGCGCCACCGACTCCGGGCTGCCGGCCCAGTGCGCCACCAGCCAGCTGCAGGCCACCAACTGCCAGCAGAACAGCCAGAACCTGACACCGGCCCAGTGGGCGGCCAAGGTCAAGAACTCCTACTCCGGCTACACCGGCAGCTACCCGCGGGTCGCGATCTGGCAGGGCACCGCCGACTACGTGGTGTACCCGGTGAACGGAACCGAGCTGCGGGACCAGTGGACGGCGGTGCACGGACTGAGCCAGACCCCGTCCAGCACGGTGACGCTGACCGGCGGCGCCACCGAGACCACCTACCAGGACGCGGCGGGCACGACCAGGGTCGCGCTGTTCTCGATCTCCGGGATGGGGCACGGCACGGCGGTGCACCCCGGCACCGCGACCGACCAGTGTGGATCGACCGGGGCGTACTTCCTCGACTACATCTGCTCCTCCTACTACACCGCGCAGTTCTGGGGCCTGACCGGCGCCAGCTCGCCACCGCCGTCCACCACACCCGCGCCGACGCCCACTCCCACGCCGACCGGGACCTGCGTGACGGCCAGCAACTACGCGCACACGACCGCCGGCCGGGCCCATCAGCTCAGCGGCGAGACCTACGCCAACGGGTCCAACCAGGACATGGGCCTGTGGAACGTCTACATCGTCCACACGCTGCGCCAGACCGGCGCCAATTACTGGGTGATCGCCGACGGCCAGTGCTGAGCGCCCCCGGCGCCTTCTGGTGGGCCGCGCGGCTGGCGGCCGTGGGCAGTCGGCTGCCCGACGGATCCGTCGGCCGGCCGTCGGTGCCAGACTGGGCGAGCGCGGGTCAACCCCGGGGCGCCGCTGCCGGCCTCCCCGGTCCGGGAGCGAGAACTCCGCGCCGTAGGAGGACGCAGTGCCCGCGAACACGGTGGCCGGTCAGAGCGCCGGCCGGCAGGGTGACCGGTGACCGCGCTGCCCGCCAGCCAGCTGGCCCTGAAGTCGGGCGCCGGGCGGTGGGTGCTGCTGGCGACCGTGCTGGGCAGCGGGATCGCTGCCCTGGACGCGACCGTGGTCAACGTCGCGCTGCCCCGGATCGGCGCTGACCTCGACGCGGGTCTGACCAGCTTGCAGTGGACGCTCAACGCCTACACGCTGACCCTGTCCGGGTTGCTGTTGCTCGGCGGCTCCCTCGGTGATCGGCTGGGCAGGCGCCGGATCTTCTCCCTCGGTGTGCTGTGGTTCGCGATCGCCTCGGCCGGCTGCGCCCTGGCTCCGAACGTCCAGCTGCTGATCGGCATGCGGGCCCTGCAGGGAGTCGCCGCGGCGCTGCTGATGCCCGGGTCCCTGGCCATCCTGGAGGCGGTGTTCCGCCGCGAGGACCGGGCCGCGGCGGTCGGCGCGTGGTCAGGTCTCGGTGGCATCGCCACCGCCATCGGCCCGGTGGTCGGCGGGCTGCTGGTGGGGATGGCGCCGTGGGGCTGGCGGCTGGTGTTCCTGCTGAACCTGCCGCTGGCCGCCGTGGTGCTCGCCGTCACGGCCAGGTGGGTGCCCGAGACCCGGGACGAGCAGGCCAGCGGGCGGCTGGATCTGCCGGGGGCCGGCTACGCCGCCGTGGGGCTGGGCGCGCTGATCTACGCGCTCACCGAGGGGCCGGTGCGGCGGTGGCCCGGGTCGCTGATCGTGACCGCCGCCGCTGGGGTGCTGTTGCTGCTGGCCTTCGCCGTCAACGAGCACCGCCGGCCGGACCCGATGATGCCGCTGTCGCTGTTCCGGTCCCGGCAGTTCAGCGCAGCCAACCTGGTCACCTTCCTGGTCTATGCCGCGCTGTCGGGGGCGTTCTTCCTGCTGCCGGTGCAGTTGCAGCTGGTCTCCGGCTTCACCCCGGTGGCCGCGGGCAGCTCGCTGCTGCCGGTGACCGTGGTGATGCTGCTGCTGTCGGCCCGGATGGGACGGCTTGCGCAGCGCATCGGCCCGCGCTGGCCGATGACCTTCGGGCCGGTGCTGGCCGGGGTCGGGCTGGCCATGCTGGTCCGGGTGGGGGCGGGCTCGGGCTACCTGGACGCGGTGTTGCCCGCCGTCCTGGTCTTCGCTCTCGGCTTGGCCGCCACCGTGGCGCCGCTGACCGCCACCGTGCTGGCGGCGGCGCCGGAACGGCAGGTCGGCGTCGCCTCGGCGGTGAACAACGCGGTGGCCCGGACGGCAGGTCTGCTGACCGTCGCGGTGCTGCCGGCGCTGGCCGGCCTGACCCCGGCGGCCCTGGACCAGCCGGCAGCGCTGTCGGCCGGTTTCCGCCACGCGGTGCTGATCACAGCCGGGCTGTGCATCGCCGGTGGCCTGCTGGCCGGCGCCACGATCTCCGACCGGGTGCTGGCCGGGAACCCGGTAGCCGTGGCCCCGGCCGGCACCCACCCGGCAGCCGAGCCGCCACCTCCGCTGCCGGGCCGCTGAGGAGGTCAGCTGCTCGAAGCCTCCAGCGCGCCGGCCTCGGCGATGTCCTCGGCCTCGGCGATCTCGGTGTGCCGGGGAGCGGGCAGGTCGGGCAGCGTGCCGGTCTCGACCACCTCGGCGGCCACCAGCCGGAGCTTGCGGTGCAGGTTCTGGCTGGCGACGCGTAGCAGCGTGAACGCCTGGTCCTCGGTCACCTTGCGAGCCGACATCAGAACGCCGAGCGCCATGCCGATGGCCCGGCTGCTCTCCAGCGCTGCCTCCAGGTTCATCGCCTGGTCCTCGGCCTCGTTGAGCGCGACAAGGCTGGAGGCGTGCGCGGCGAAGATGGTGGCCGTGTCGATGGAATCGGAGCTGAAGGCGCCCGGGTGGTCGGCGTAGAGGTTCAGGGCCACCGCCCGGCTGGCGGCGAGCTGGAAGGCCAGCACGCTGCGCACCGGGCTCTGCGCAGCGGCAGCCTCGGCGAACTGCGGCCAGCGCGGCTCGTCGGCGATGTCGAAGAGCAGGTAGTTGGCAGCGTCCTCGGCTGCCGCCATGCAGGGCCCCTCACCAGATTGGTATTGCAGCTCATCGACCAGCTGTGCCACCTGATCCGACACCGCCAGGCTGCGCCCCTGGCCGCCCCGGACCGCGGTGATGCTGGCCCAGCCGCAGCCATCGACATGCTTGACGGCGAGCTCGACGAGCCGGTGCAGCGCCGCCTTGTTGTCGCCGTCGCCATGGAGCTCGACCCCGAGGAGGGCGAACTCCTGCGACAGCTCCAGCATTTCGGTGGTGTCCACTTGCCCTACCTCTACACGGACCCTCTGCCTGGCGCAGAGGCTGACCAACGGCATCCTGCATGATCGCGTGGCCCCTGTGCCACTTAACAGGGGCCACGCGTAGAGGCTACCGGCGGAGTCCGGGAACGCTAGTGATTGCGCTGGATTTTCAGCGGCAGCACTCCGTTCGCGGTGTCCCCGGCGTGGCCGATGTGGCCCAGGTGCCAGTTGTCCTCGATGGCGGTGAGCAGCGAGTAGTGGTTGTAGGGCGTGTGGTCGACCACGTGCTCCGCGCTGGCGGTCACCACGATCGCCGGGATCAGGCCGCCCCCGTAGGTGCCGCCCGGCCAGCTGGTGCTGACCCGCGGGTCGCCGGCCGGAACGTAGGGGGAGTCACAGCAGCCGTCGGCGCTCTCCCAGCCGCCGGTCTCGGTCTCGCCGGTGAAGTCGTTCTCGTCGGTCACGATGACGATCGCCGATCGCTTGGTCCAGGCCTTGGACGACATGATCGTCTGCACCGCGCCCTGGACGAACACATCGGCCTTGTGCTTGAGCGCGGCATCATTGGCGTCGTCCTTGACGCTGCCGTACGGGCACGGCGTCTCGGGATGCCCCGGCACCGCGGTGTAGACACCGCCGTGCATGTCGCTGCACTGGTTCGGGGTGATCCACACGAACTGGGGCGCGTCCTTGCTGTCGAGGTCGGCGGCCAGCTGGCTGTAGTCGCGGACATGGCTCATCCGGGCCGGGTTGTTCTTCACGTCGTCGAACAGCACGAAGGGGTTGTGCTTCTTGGCGTACAGCGGCACGGACACCCCGTCGACGGTCGGACCGAACCGGTCCAGCTTGTTCGCCGGCAAGGTGTCGAGGTAGGCATCCCAGCTGATGTGCTTGGCCTCCAGCTGGTCGACGAGGTTGGTCCGGTCCAGGTTGACGACGTTCTGGTCGTTGTCGTCCTGGATTCCGAAGTTGTCGCCGGCGATGGCGGCCAGGTAATTCGGCATCGAGGGGTGGGTCACGCCGTAGTAGTGGTCGGCCATCGCGTAGGTGTGGGCCAGCGACGTCAGGTACGGCGCGTTCGGGTCATCGATCACGCTGGACTGCGAGTGGTTCTCCAGCATCACGACGAAGATGCGGTCGAGGTTGCCGCCGTCCTGGCGGCCGGGGGACTGCGGCCCCTTGTGGGCCGGTGTGGCGCCGGCAGCCGCCGTCAGGCTGAGGGCCAGCGCAGCCGCGACGCCGGTGGCTACGGCAAGTCTGGTGCCGAGACGCATCTCTTCCTCCAGGTAATAAGTCCGGTTTCATGTAAACGTGCTCTGGGCATGGGCCGGAGCACGGTTCGCAATGTATGGGCACTGGCTGTTCTGCACAATATTTATGTAGCTACGATGTGAATGAGGTGATAACTAGATTTTGTGCCTGCTATCTCCAATTTCTCATCGTCGTCTCATTCGAACCTGCTCTACTAATTGCTGCCGAATCAACCATTGACGTCCTATTGGGAATTCGGTTACGTTCCCGCGGAACCGCCGAAAACGCCGGCGGTTCAGCACCCATTTCCACCCCGTTTGGCCCCAGTCAGCGACGGCGGTGAAAGGAGAACCGTTCGGCGCTGACGTCGCCGTGCCTGCCGTGTCGGCATCGGCCCGGCTCTCTCCACGCCCCACGCGCAGGTCCCCACTCTGCGCGAGTTGTCGCACGTCCCCGCACGCCCCCTCAACCCCCTGCAGAAAGGTCACCCATGACGTTGCACCTCAGATCGCGCCGCAGTGGCGCGATCATCGGAGTCGCCGGCCTGGCGGCTCTGGCTGTCACCGGAATCGTCACCGCCGGTTCCGCGGACGCGGCCACCGGCAATCCCTACTCGCCCGCCGCCGGGCACACCTACCGGCACGGCGTGATGCCCACCCGCGACAACCAGGCCAAGATGAACGCCTACGCCAAGGCGCATCCCTCGACCATCACCGCGACCGGCCCGCAGACCCTGTCCTACGGCGGCGGCATCGACGGGATTGGTGTCACCAGCGGGCACTCCAAGGTCTACCTGATCTTCTACGGCAACCAGTGGGGCACCCAGACCACCGACGCCAACGGCAACGCCAAGTTCAGCAACGACTCGGCCGGAGCGGCCGGCGCCACCCAGCAGATGTTCAAGGGCATCGGCACCAACAACGAGCTGTGGTCGGCGGACCTGACCCAGTGGTGTGACGGCGCGGGCGTCGCCACCGGTGCGACCAGCTGCCCGGCCACCGCTGCCCACATCCCGTACCAGACCGGCGGCGTGCTGTCCGGTGTCTGGTACGACAACTCGGTGGCATCGCCTGCCGCAGCTTCGGGTCACCAGCTCGGCGTCGAGGCGGTCAACGCCGCGGCCCACTTCGGCAACACCACGGCAGCCTCCAACCGTTACGCCTACTACGTGGTCCTGTCGCCGCACGGCACCAACCCGGACAGCTACCAGGGCCAGTACTGCGCCTGGCACGACTACAACGGTGACAGCACGCTGACCGGTGGCGGGGTGAGCTCGCCGTACGGCGACATCGCCTTCTCCAACCAGCCGTACAACATCGACTCCGGCGCCGGCTGCGGCGTGGGCTTCGTGAACTCGCCCGGAACCCTGGACGGCTGGACGATGACCCTCGGCCACGAGTGGCACGAGGCGATGTCGGACCAGAACCCGGCCGGTGGCTGGACCAACCACACCTCCAGCTCCTACTCGGGCCAGGAGAACTCCGACGAGTGCGCGTGGCTCTCGCCGGGCACCACCGGCGGGGCGGCCAACGTCTCGTTCGGCTCCTTCGGCACCTACGCCGAGCAGGCCAGCTGGTCCAATGACACCAACAGCTGCGCCATCTCGCACGCGATCGTGGGCGGCGGCACCAGCGGTGTGTCGGTGGCCAACCCGGGTTCGCAGACCGGGACGGTCGGCACGGCCAAGAGCCTGCAGATGTCGGCCAGTGGCGGCAGCGCGCCGTACAGCTGGACGGCGACCGGCCTGCCGGCCGGCCTGTC
>Ga0326721_10000286_pt1 | contig 16102 bp, 13 predicted proteins | sample SGPome_FD_203951 | JGI IMG/M metagenome (GOLD analysis project Ga0326721, IMG submission 203951) | Soil microbial communities from Southern Great Plains, Lamont, Oklahoma, United States - SGP_1_2016 | ecosystem: Engineered > Artificial ecosystem > Soil microcosm > Unclassified | place: USA...
CGGCCTGCAGCACTACGACGCACCGCCGTCCACCGGCAGCTCGCCGAGGGTGATCGTGAAGGTGTATGGCTCGGCGGTCGGCGGGCGCGTGAGGGTGAGCCGGACGGCGTCGCCGGGCTGGTGCGCGGCGACCGAGGCCTGCAGGTCCTGCGCCGTCCGGACATCGCTGTCGTCGATCCGGGTGATCAGGTCGCCGAGCTGCACGCCGGCCGCCGCGGCCGGCCCTCCGGGGTCCACCGCCGCCACGCCGGCGCCGACCGGCTCCCCGCGCTCGTTCATGACCGTGGCCACGGCGACCCCGAGACTGGCTCGCCCGGAGTGGACCACCCGGCCGTTCTCGATCATCTGTCGGGCGAGCTCGTGCGCGATGTTGCCGGGGATCGCGAAGCCGACCCCCGCAGCCGCGCCGCCGATCCCCTCGTTCACCGCGGCGAGCGTGGGCACGCCGACGACCTCGCCGTCGAGGTTGACCAGCGCCCCGCCGCTGTTGCCGGGGTTGATCGGGGCGCTGGTCTGGATGGTCTGCCGCAGGACGGTTCCGGGGAGACCGATCTGGGGCTCCGGCGGTTCGGAGACGGTGCGGCCCAGGGCCGACACGATCCCCTGCGTCACGCTGCTCTCCAGCCCGAGCGGGCTGCCCATGGCCATCACGATGTCGCCGACCTGCAGCTTGGCACTGTCGCCGAAGCGGGCCGGGACGAGGCCGCTGGTGTCCGTCAGACGGATCACCGCGAGGTCTTCGGTCGGGTAGGAGTACACCAGCGTCGCCTGCCGGACCGTGCTGCTGTGCGCCAAGCGCACCTCGAAACCGGTGGCCGTCCCGACGACGTGGGCGTTGGTGACGATGTTGCCCTGGTTGTCGAACACGATCCCGGAGCCGACGGCCCCGTCGTGAGTGATCTCCACGACCGAGGGCAGGACGTCCTCGACGACCGCCCCGAACTCCTGGTTCAGCGACTTCGCGACGCCGCTCACCGGAGCCGGTGCGGGCTGCTCCTGGGTCGAGCAGCCCACCAGCGCGGCGGCCATCACCAGCAGAGCGGCAACGAGGCCGCCCGTCCGAGGTCGCGCCCCTGTCATCGGTCCGCCTCCGCTTCCCCGACGCTGGCGGCCGGCTGCCCTCGACGGTGCCACCACGGCCGACCGCGCTCACTGACCCGACGTGGCCGACCTGCCGGCCTTCGGTCGTCCCGGCAGGCCGAGGGCCGGTGCACCGACCCGGGGGAGCAACGCTGCTCGTCCCGTTCGCCGTGCGAGGTCATGCCTGCACACCTCGAGGAGGGAGATGATTCGATGATGACGGTGAACTCCGACGTGGCGACCCGGCAGCCGCAGTTGCTCGGCATCTACCTCAACGACCATCTGGCCGGATCCACCAGCGGGCTCGAGCTGGTCCGTCGGACGGCCAGAGCTCATGCCGGTACCGCCGCCGGCCCGCCGCTGAGCCGGCTCGCCGGCGAGATCGCCGAGGACCGTCGCACCCTCCTGGCCATCATGCGAACGTTGCGGGTGCCGGCCCGCCGCTACAAGGTCCTCGGCGGATGGGTGGCCGAGAAAGTCGCGCGGCTCAAGCCCAACGGCCGTCTGCGACGGCGCTCCCCCCTCAGCTCCGTCATCGAGCTCGAGTCGCTACTGCTCGGCATCGAGGGCAAGCGAGCCTGCTGGCGGGTCCTGCGTCGGCAGGCCCAGGTGGATCGACGCCTCGATCCGATGCAGCTCGATGACCTGACCGCCCGCGCCGAACGCCAGATCGAGACCATCGAGGGCCTGCGGATCGAGGCCGCGGCGGAGGCTTTCGGCTGAGCGACGGCTCCCCTGCCGGGTCACGTCTCCGGATCAGCATTCGACGAGGGCCCGGAGCAGGCTTGATCGACCGGCTGAACCGTACCGCCGCGAACCGTTGCGGACGGCGACACCCCGAACCGACGCCGGTACGCGGCGGCGAACCGACCGGGATGGACGAACCCCCACCTGGCGGCGACAGAGCTGATGGTGACGGTCGCCGGATCCGCGGCCACGAGCTCGGCGTGGACCCGGTCGAGCCGGATCGTGCGCAGGTAGGTCATCGGCGGAACGCCGAAGGACCGCGCGAAGGCCTCCTGCAGCGTCCGTGCGCTCACGGAGACGGCAGCGGCCAGCGTGGCCGTCGACCAGACCTGGTCGGCGTGGTCGTGCAGCAGCTCCGCGGCTCGGCGGACCGCACCTGAACGCGGTGCCGAGGAAGCCAGCGCGAGCGCGTCGCGGTAGTTGTGCGGCTGGGCGAGGAGGAGCCCGTCGATGATCAGGTTCTCCAGGTAGGCCGCGGCGAGCCGGAACCGGGTGATGCCGTCGGGCCGGGTCGCCTCACGCTCGAGCACGTCGAGGGTGGCCAACCATCCAGCCGCCGCGGCGCCGGTGAGATCCATCGAGACGGCGAACTCGAGGGGCCGGGTCAGCTCCCGGCCGAGGAGCCGCTCGAGCTCGCGGTCCACGACGTCCCGGGCGAGCATGAGGCACAGCTGCGCCGAGCCCGCACTCCAGTGGATCTCGGCCGGGGCGCCGGGCATGAAGACCGCCGCGCGGCCCCCCGCCGCGACGACCCGGTCTCTGCGGCCGGACCGCGACGTCACAACGCCGGACAAGGGAATGTTCACGTGGTAGCTGCTCGCCTCGGCCGTGCGCATCCACAGGTCCGGGCCGTATCGCAGGAACCCGGCGGTGACCGGTCCCGATCGGACTGCGTTCAGCCGCATGTCCAGCGCGCCGGCGCGGTCGACCAGACGCAGGTCGTGCGGCAGGAACATCGCCGTCACCGACTCGCGGGCCTCGTCGACGTCGGACGTCCTGGCGACGGGCAGCCCGGGGAACCGCTCGACCGGCCGCGTCATCCAGGCCCCCCGTTACGCCGTGGCCACGGGAGCGGCTCGGTGGACGGAACCCCGCACAGCGCCTGATAGTCGCACGCCGTCGCGCGATCCGACCACCGAGGACCGATGCGTCCTCCCCCGGCGGGATGGAGGGGTGGTGCGGATCTGACGCCGGTGCGGCGTTCGCTGCACCCCGAGGGTGAAGGCGCGACCGGAACCACGACCTGCCAGGTTCAGGCGATCCGACCGCCGATCGGCCACGGTGAACCGGGACGAAGCCCGCACCCGGAGAAGGTGAGCCCGATGTGAGTGCCACCGGGGCAGCAGGTCAGGTCACCTGGCCGAGCCGGTTTCGCGAGTGGTGGTCGGGATCGGGGCGAACTCCCACCACGTCAGAGACAGCCAGTCACCGTTGACGAACGCGTCGACTGTCGCGCCCTGACCACGGACGACCACCTGGGTCCCGGCGGGGTAGGTGGTGCCGGACAGTCCGGGGACGGCGACGAGCAGGGTTCCCAGGCGCTCCGCCATGTCACGTCCTCCTCGGGGAGAGCGGTCGGTGTGACCTCGTGCGGCACGTCGGGCCCACCCTACCGGTGGCTGCGGCAGGCAAATCCACATTTTGACGCACCACAAGGACTCATCACTGATGGGAGGCGGTCGCCGTGAAAGCAGTCGTGTACAAGGAGCCGTTCAAGGTCGCAGTGGAGGAGGTGCCCGACCCGCAGCTCCAGCATCCGAACGACGTCATCGTCCGGATCACCTCCAGCGCGATCTGTGGATCCGATCTGCACATGTACGAAGGGCGCACGGCAGCGGAGCCGGGGATCGTCTTCGGGCACGAGAACCTGGGGATCGTCGAGGAGGTCGGCGCAGGCGTCACGTCGATCCAACAGGGGGACCGCGTGGTGATGCCCTTCAATGTGGCCTGCGGCTTCTGCAAGAACTGCGTGGCGGGCCACACGGGCTTCTGCCTGACGGTGAACCCCGGCTTCGCCGGTGGCGCCTACGGCTACGTCGCGATGGGCCCGTACCCGGGCGGACAGGCCGAGCGGTTGCGCGTTCCCTTCGCCGACTTCAACTGCCTGAAACTGCCTCCGGGGACCGAGCACGAAACCGACTTCATCCTGCTGGCCGACATCTTCCCGACCGGATACCACGGCTGCGAACTCGCCCAGGTCTCCCCTGGAGAAAGCGTCGCGGTCTACGGTGGTGGTCCGGTCGGTCTGATGGCGGCCTACTCCGCCCTGCTGCGCGGCGCCTCGAAGGTCTTCGTGGTCGACCGGGTTCCCGAGCGCCTGGAGAAGGCCGAGCGGATCGGCGCGACACCGATCAACTTCGCCGAGGGCAGCCCGGTCGAGCAGATCAAGGAACAGACCGGGGGCGAGGGCACGGACAAGGGCGTGGACGCCGTCGGGTATCAGGCGCAGGCCGGGGCCCAGCAACGCGAGGAACCCGCGGTCGTGCTGAACTCGCTCGTCGACACGGTGCGGGCCACCGGAATGCTCGGCGTGCCGGGTCTCTACGTGCCATCGGATCCGGGCGCCCCCGACGAGCAGGCGAAGCGCGGCATGCTTCTGGTCTCGGTGGGGCGGCTGTTCGAGAAGGGTCTGCGCATGGGCACGGGGCAGTGCGACGTGAAGCGGTACAACCGGCAGCTGCGGGATCTCATCATCGATGGCAGGGCGACGCCGAGCTTCGTCGTCTCCCACGAGCTGCCCCTCGACGAGGCGCCGAAGGCGTACGAGAAGTTCGACAAGCGGGTCGAGGGCTACACCAAGGTCGTGCTGCACCCGTAGCGGTAGCAGGGCAGAGGAGTTGCGGGGCAGTCACGGGAGCGTGCGTCATGGCCGTGGACGGTGTGCCGGACGACACCTCGAGGCGACGGCCGCGGGTCCTGGTGGTGGGCGCGGGCTTCGCCGGATTCCATTGCCTGCGGACGCTGGAGAGCCGGCTGCCGCCGGAGGCGGCCGAGCTGGTCGCGGTGAACCCCGCGGACTACATGCTCTACGTGCCGCTGCTGCCCGAGGTCGCGGCGGGGATCCTGGAGCCGCGCCGAGTCACGGTGCCGCTGCGGGCCCAGCTGCCGCGTACCCAGGTCGCGCTCGGGGACGTCGCGGCAATCGATCTTGCCGCACGGACGTGCACGCTGGTCGATGTCGAGCGACGGTCGCGGACGCTGACGTGGGACCGGTTGGTGCTGGCCTGCGGCTCGGTGACCCGGCTGCTGTCCGTCCCCGGTGTCACCGACCACGCGATCGGCTTCAAGTCGATCGCCGAGGCCGTGTACCTGCGCGATCACGTGCTGCGCCAGCTCGAGCTGGCCGAGCTGGCCGACGACCCCGCCGAGCGGGCGGCGCGGACCACCTTCGTCGTCGTGGGCGCCGGGTACACCGGGACCGAGGTGGCCGCCCAGGGCCAGTTGCTCACCGAGGAGGGGCGGCGTCACTTCCCGGCGCTGTCGTCCGGCACGGTGCGCTGGGTGCTGCTCGATCTCGCCCCCCGGGTGCTGCCGGGGCTCAACCCCAGATTGTCCGCGCCGGCGCTGCGGGTACTCCGACGGCGAGGCGTGGACGTACGGCTCGGGACCACGCTCAACGAGGTCACCGCCACCTGCGTCCGGCTCGCCGACGGCACCGAGATCCCGACCAGGACGGTCGTGTGGTGCGTAGGGGTGCGCCCCGATCCGCTGGTGGAGGCCGTGGGCCTGGCCACCCGGGAGGGTCGTGTGGTCGTCGACGAACGTCTCGGGGTGTCCGGCCACCGCGACGTCTACGCCGCGGGCGACGTGGCCGCGGTGCCGGATCCCAGCCGACCGGGAGAGATCACCACCATGACCGCCCAGCACGCCCAGAGGCAGGGCCGACTGGCCGCGCGCAACGTCGCCGCATCGCTCGGGTACGGGGTGCCCGACCGCTACCGATACAAGGACCGGGGATTCGTGGTCGATCTCGGCGGCACGCAGGCCGTCGCCGACCCCTTCCACGTGCCTCTCACGGGCCCGGTGGCCAAGGCCATCACCCGCGGCCACCACCTGGCGGCCCTGCCGGCCGGGCGGGCCCGGGTGGCCGCGGACTGGCTGATCGACGCCGTGGCCGGACCTCCACTCGTGCAGTTCGGGCTCGTGTCCGAGGCCGCGGTACGGCTCGGCGACGCGGACCGCATTGGCTGACCGAGGAGAACGCCGCAGGTCGTCGACCGACTCAACCTCCAGGGCCATACGGCCGGGACACCGTCGCCTGAGCAATCGGCGGCCGGGGCCGCAGCCCCGACCGCCGGCAGCGGACCTTCCTCAGGGATGCAGCACGACCTTGGTCCAGCCGTTCTCCCGGCTGTCGAAATTCCGGTAACCCTCGGGAGCCCGGTCGAGCGGTAGCTCGTGGGAGACGATGAAGCTCGGCCGCGCCTTGCCGCCCGCGACCAGATCCCGCAACGCGCGGTTGTACTTCTTCACCGGACACTGTCCGGTGCCGATGGTCTGCCCCTTGAACCACATCATCCCGAAGTCCAGCGGCAGCTTGCCCTCGGCTTCCAGCTCGCCTGCCCGCTGCTTCTCCCGGCCACCCGGGTCCTGCGGGACGAACACCCCGACGCAACCGATCCTCCCCGTGAACCGGACGGCGTCGATCAGGGTGTTGAGGGTCAGGCTGGCGTCCTCGTTGCCCTGCGGGTCGTGCGCCTGGTAACCGACGCACTCGCAACCGTTGTCCGCACCGAGCCCGAGCGTGGCGTCCTTGATCACCTGGACCGGATCCTGCGCGGAGTCGTCGATCGGGATGGCGCCGATCTTGTCTGCGAGCGCCAACCGGTCGGGGTGCCGATCCACGACCCACACCCGGCCGGCGCCCTTGAGGATCGCGGAGTACGCGGCCATCAGCCCGACCGGGCCCCCGCCCATGATCACCGTCTGATCGCCGGGCTTGACCCCTGCCATCTCGGTGGCGTGGTAGCCGGTGGGGAAGATGTCCGCCAGCATCACGTAGTCGGTCTGGCGCTCGGCGGCGTCCTCACCCAGGCGCAGGGCCATGAAGTCGCCGAACGGCACGCGCAGCAGCTCGGCCTGGCCACCTTGGTAGGGGCCCATGTCGGCGAACCCGAAGGCCGCCCCGGCGAAGGACGGCTCCGGCTGCATTGTCAGGCAGTAGTTGGTGAGGCCGCGTTCGCAGTTCTTGCAGAACCCGCAGGAGACGTTGAACGGGAGCACCACGTACTCACCGACCTTCACCTTCCGGACGGCGTCACCGACCTCGACGACCTGCCCCATGTTCTCGTGGCCGAAGACCCGTCCGGTCTCGAAGCTCGTCCGGCCCTCGTACATGTGCAGGTCCGAGCCGCAGATGTTGGTGGTGGTGATGCGGACGAGGATGTCGTTCGGGTCCTCGATCCGGGCGTCCGGCACGTCCGTGACGGCGACGTCTCCCGGGCCCTGGTACACGACGGCCTTCATATGGCGGTCCCTTCTGGTGCGGTCGGCGGGCGTGGCGCGCCCCGGTCCGCGGCCATGCTGCGGGCGGCATCAACGTCGCCGCCTCGTCCTGCAGGGGCGAAGACGGGGTCCCGAGCCGCTCTGTGAGGGCGGCATGTCAGCTCAGCGGGTCGCGCGACCTGCCCGGGGGGGTTCGGGCAGCGCGCCTGTGAGCACGACCGTGTCGGCGATGTCGCGCAGCTTCCGGTTCGCCGCCTGGCTGCTGCGGCGCAGCAGGTCGAGCCCCTGACGCTCGGTGATCTTCTGCTGCTGCATGAGGATCCCGATGGCCGCGCCGATCTGCCGGTTGCTGGCCAGTGCCACCTCCAGGTTGGCGGCCCGCCGCTCGGCCTGGGCGAGGGCGAACTCCCGCAGCCGGGACAGCTCGACGTGCACGCGGACCCGCGCGAGCAGCTCGGTCGGGTCGAAGGGCTTGACGACGTAGTCGTCGGCGCCGGCGCGCAGCCCCTCGGCCGCGCTCTCGGGCCCGGCCCGTGCCGTCAGCAGGACGATCGGCACCCGCGCGGTGGCGGCCGCTCCGCGGAGCCTGCGGACCAGCTCGAGGCCGTCGACGCCGGGCATCATCACGTCGGACAGGACGAGGTCGGCGTGCCGGGCGGCCTCGAGCGCGCTCGCGGCGTCCGGCACGGCCACGACCGCCCACCCGTCGTCGCGCAGCAGGCGGGTGAGATAGGCGCGCAGGTCCGCGTTGTCCTCGACGAGCAGGATGCGGGCGGAGCCCGGTGCAGGCGCCGGCGGGTCGGGGACGGGCGTCGCGCCGGCTTCCACCCAGGACGCCGCCTCGGCAGCCAGGGACCGGACCACGACGGAGGCGGCGGTGCGCCGGGCGGGTGCCGACGCCGGCGACGCCGCCACGGTGACCGTGAAGGTGCTGCCCGACCCCGGTGTGCTGTCGACTGCGGCGCCGCCGCCGAGCACACCCGCGAGGTCGGCGACGAGGGCGAGCCCGATGCCCACGCCGTCGCCGGAGCGCGACACGGCGCCGGGTACCTGGTGGAAGCGGTCGAACACCCGGGGCACCTCGTCGGCCGCGATGCCGATGCCGGTGTCGGCGACCTCCAGCACCAGCCCGGGAGAGCGCCGCCGGAGCCGGACGGTGATCGTGCCGCCCGGGGTGAACTTGACCGCGTTCGACAGCAGGTTCGACACGATCGTCAGCCACATCTCCTGGTCCAGCTCGACAGGGCCGGAGGAGACAAGGTCGAGCACGAGCCCGAGGCCGGCCCGCTCGATCGCGGCGCGGAACATGCTGGCGCACTCGGCGGTGAGGTCGGAGACGTCGGTCGACTGGCGCCGGACCTGCGGCTGGCCGTCGGTGCTCGCGAACCGCAGCAGGCTGTCGACCAGCCGCTCCAGCCGGTGGGCGGCACGCAGCGCGGCGCCCGTCCCGTCGCGGTGCTGCGGGGACAGGGACACGGCGGGGTCGTCGCGCAGGGCGGTGAGCGGACCGAGGATGAGCGTCAACGGCGTTCGGAACTCGTGGCTCACGTTCTGCAGGAAGCGGGTCTTCGCCCGGTCCAGCGCCGCCAGTGCCTCGGCGCGCTCGCGCTCCGCGGCGTAGGCCAGCGCGTAGGTGGCCGCCGTCGACATCTGCCGGGCGACGAGCTCCACGAAGCCGCGGTAGTCGGCGTCGAAGGCGCGATGCGGGCTGAGGCCCAGCACGATGCTTCCCACCGCGCGTTCCCGGACGCGGTCCGCGAGCGGTAGCACCACCGCGCGGTCGATCTCGTCGCCCATGATCGAGCGATCGACCGCGCCCGTCAGGCGCTCCCCCAGACCGGCAACCACCTCCATCAGTCCGGACGCCACGACCCGCCACATGCGGGACTCCAGACCGACCACGGCCGCCGTGGCCTGCTCTGCGAGCCCGGACGACGCTGCGAGGGCGAGCTGCGTCCCCGTGTCGTCGAGGAGGTGGACCATGGCGAACGCGACGTCCTCGCGGGCGCGGTCGAGCACGCTGCACGCCGTGCGGCACGCGTCCCCCGCGGTTCGCAGCTCGGCCGCCGACATGCTGCCCAGCTCCTGCAGGACCCGCAGCCGGCGTTCGGCCAGCACCTGGGCGGTGGTCTCCAGCACCGCGATGAAGATGCCGCCGACGCCGTGCCCGACCAGGATCGGGCTGTAGGAGAAGGTCCAGTAGGTCTCCTCGACGTAGCCGTGCCTGTGGTAGGGCAGGAACAGGTCCCGCGAGTACGTCGCGCCCTCGCCGGCGAGCACGCTCCGGGCGAGCGGCCCCACCTCGGCCCACGACTCCGGGTAGCAGTCCGCGGCGTCCTGGCCGATCGCCTGCGGGTGCTTCTTCCCGATGAGGGGCATGAACGCGTCGTTGTAGAGCTGGGTCATCCGCGGGCCCCACCAGATGACCATCGGCACCCGCGACGGCATCACCGTCCGGATCGCCGCATACAGCTCGGCCGGCCAACCGGCGACGGGGCCCAGCGGCGTCGCCGACCAGTCGACCGCCCGGTGCGCGGCGTCGGTGGGCCCGGCGTGCTCGAACAGGATCTGGCCGGAGTCGTCCGCCATGAGTGCACCTGCCATCGGTCGGCTGGACCGCGGTGCCGAAGCCCACGGAAAAGCCTGGGGGAATATGTGTACCGCGTGTGAAGTGGCGGTACCACCGCAGCTACGATCCGGGGCGGGGTTCGACCAGCAGCCCACGCTCCACAGGAGAGAACGTGTGCGCCGACGACTCCCATAGCGATCCGCCTGCCCCGCCGTCCGGACTGGACGGAGTGGAACTCCGTTCGGGCGACCACATCTGCTGCTTCTACTCCGGCCCCGACGAACGCGACCGGATCATGCTCGACTACCTCACCGCTGGGGTGCGTGACGGCGACAAGTGCATCTGCCTCGTCGACTCCACGGACCCGCAGATCATGAAGGCACGGATCGAACGCCGGCAGAAGCCCGCGCCCGAGCAGCTGGTCGTCCAGCCGGCGACGGAGGCGTACCTGCGGCAGGGCCGGTTCTCCCGTGACTTCATGATCTCCTACCTCGACGAGACGATCGGGGCCGCGGTCGGTCGTGACGGCTTCTCCCTGGTCCGAGCCACCGGGGAGATGACGTGGGTCCTGCCGAGGCCGCCCGGCGCGGAGGAGCTGTTCGCCTACGAGGCGGCGCTCAACGACTTCGCGCCGCGGTATCCGCAGGTGCTGCTCTGCATGTACGACGTGCAGCGGTTCGGCGCCGGCATGCTGGTCGACGCGATCGCCACCCATCCGCGGCTGCTGGTCGGCAGCCTGCTCGTCGAGAACCCCTGGTTCACGCCGTCCGGGTGGGGATGAGCCCGTAGGCGGGCTGCCCGCGGTCACGCGGGCGGCCCTGCCACCACACCGTCGGGCAGACCCTGGATCCGCGCACCGTCCCGCTCGACCTCCACGGTGACCCGGGCGGGGCCGAGCGGGATGTGCTCGATCCGCATCGGGCACATCCGTTCGGGCACCGCCGGAGCGAACCCGACCCGACCTGCCGGCAGGTCCGGCCCGAACCCCAGCAGCGCGCGCAGCACCAGTACGGGCGCGGCGGCCGCCCAGGCCTGGGGCGAGCACGAGGTGGGGTAGGACACCGGGACGGCGAACTCGGTGCGGTCGAAGCCACAGAACAGCTCGGGCAGCCGGCCACCGACCGACGCAGCTGCGTCCAGGAGGCCGAGCCCGACTCGCTGCGCCTCCTCGGTGAACCCGTAGCGGGCGAGGCCGGCGACGGCGATCGCGGTGTCGTGCGGCCAGACCGAGCCGTTGTGGTAGCTCATCGGGTTGTAGGCGCCCATCGTCGTGCCCAGGGTCCGTACCCCGAAGCCGCTCCACAGCGGTCCGTCCGCCAGGTGCCCGGCCACTGCCGCCGCCTTGTCGTCGTCGACGATTCCGCACCACAGGCAGTGGCCCATGTTGGAGGCCAGGGCGTCGAGCGGGCGCTTGTCCCGGTCCAGGCCCATCGCGTACCACCCGCGCTCGGGAAGCCAGAAGCGCTCGTTGAAGTCGGCCTTGAGCGACGCGGCGCTGTCCTCGCACGCCGCCGCGGTGGCCGGGTCGTCGAGTGAGTACGCGATCGACGCCCGGGCCCGGTACGCCGCGTAGACGTAGGCCTGCACCTCCGCGAGCGCGATCGGTGGCGATCCGAGCCGGCCGGCCGCGTCGTTGACGCCGTCGAACGAGTCCTTCCAGCCCTGGTTCGCGAGCCCGCGATCGGTCGCGCGCCGGTACTCGACGAACCCGTCGCCGTCGAGGTCCCCGTACCGCCGCACCCACTCCAGCGCGCGGTCGGCGGCCGGCAGCAGGGCGAGGACGTCCGCCCTGGGCAGGCCCCAGCGGTGCAGCTCGCCGAGCAGCGCCACGAAGAGCGGGGTGGCGTCCGCCGTCCCGTAGTAGGCCCGGCCGCCGCCGAGCGCGAGCGCCGCCTCCCGACCGAGTCGGACCTCGTGCAGGATGCGGCCGGGCTGTTCCTCGGTGAGCGGATCCTCCTGCGTCCCCTGGAACCGCGCGAGGGTCTGCAGGGTGCCGTGTGCCAGCTGCTGGTCGAGTGGCAGGGCCATCCAGCTCGTGAGCAGGGAGTCGCGGCCGAACAACGCCATGAACCAGGGGGCGCCGGCTGCGACGACCCGTCGCTCGGGGTGATCGGGGTCGTGGATCTGCAGCGCGCCCAGGTCCCGGCTGCTCACCCGCAACGTCGTGGCGAGGCCGGTGTCGGGCGTGGTGAGGCTCGGGGTCGCCAACCGCCAGCTCCGCAGCCGGCGCGCCGGGGCCGCGTCTTCGACGCGGTCGTCGCACCGGTAGCGCGGCGGGATCGGCCGGTCGCCGACGACGGCCCGGACCGACAGGCACACGGACCACTCGCCGCGGGCGGGCACGACCGCGCGGTAGGTCACCGCGCCGGGGGTGACGACGGGCTCGCGGGTGGCGGTCACCGTCGTCGAGTGGGTCGTACCGTCGACGGTGCACCGGTAGGTCAGCGCGTCCGGCCCGACGGCGACCTCGACATCGGGAAGGTGGCCGGGGCGACCCTCCTTGACGGCGAAGAGGTCGGCGAAGTCGGCACTGACGATGTACCCGACGATGACACCCGCAGCCTCAGTGCCGACGTTGCGGAGCAACAGGTCTTCCCGCATCCCGTCCCCGACGTACCGGGCGCGCTGCACGAGGAGAGTGCTGTCGGCGAGACCGAGCCGCGGGACGGTGCGGGCGACGAAGGTCGCCCTGTAGCTCTCGTCCTCGATCGTGGTCAGCGGCTCGACCGGGGCACCGTTCACCTGCAGCTGCCACGTCGACACGACCCTGGTGTCGGCCACGAACAGCCCCTGCGCGCGGCCGGGCAGGACGTCGCCGCTCGACGCGGACACGCAGAACGTCGATCCCTCGACGAGGGTGAGTGCGCCGCCGCCACCCGCGTGCACGGGCGGCCCCGCACCGGACGACCAGGCCGCCGTCACGGCGCCCGGCCGGGCGAGCCTCGCAAGACCTGCCAGGCCCGGGCGGCCACGTGCAGATTGAGCCGGCTGTCGACGTCACCCAGGTCCCGGCCGGTGAGCTGCCGGATGCGCCGCAGCCGGTAGCGCACCGTGCTGCGGCAGATGAACAGCGCCTCAGCGGTCTGGTCGTAGTTCCCGCCGCACTCGTAGTACTGCCACAGCGTGCCGACCAGTCCGGTCCGGTGCGCGGCGTCGTAGTCGAGCAGCGGGCCGAGCCACTCCCGGATGAACTGCTCGGTCTCCGCCTGGTCACCGGCGGCGAGGAGCCGGTAGATGCCCAGCTCGTCGTGCACCGTGACGCCGGCCGACGACGCCGAGCCCTGTCGGATCCGCAGCGCGCGTTCCGCTTCCTCGTAGGAACGAGACGCCTCGGACGGGGCGGTGAACACCCCGCCGACCCCGACCGAGCCGTTGTATCCGCGCAGCCGACGGGTCAGCTCGTCGCGCAGCACCCCCCACCGGTGCCGGTCCGCCCATGCGGCGGGTCGAGCGACGATCGCGACCAGGCCCGCCCGTCGCCGGGCCAGTAGCGGCGGTGCGCCCAGGACCCGTGTCGCCGCCTGTTCGACGGCCTGGACGAGGGCGTCTTCGCGGGCCTGCGCCCAGTCGACGAGCAGCACGTGGTGCGGCCCGGTCAGGTCGTGCCCGAGCGCGGCGGCCCGCGACCGGGCACTCTCGTCGTCGGTCCCGGCGAGCAGGTCGTCGACGAGGTCGCGGCGCAGCCGGAGCTCCGTCTCCGCCAGGGCGCGCAGGTGGGCCAGCTCCATGGCCAACACCAGCGCGCCTTCCTCGAGCGCGACCAGCTCGTGTTCGCCCGCCCGGCGGTGGGGGTCCGTCAGGGCCAGAACGCCGAGCACCTCGTGGCGCGGTTGGGCCAGAGTGATGACCCGGTCGCGGTCGCGCAGTGGTCGTCCGGCCCGGCGTGCTCGTGCCAGCATGTCGTCGCGGCGGGGCGAGGCCCGAGTGCCCCCCGCCGGTCGGCTTCCACCCGCCCAGGCGCGCACGTTGCCGAACTGGTCCTCGACGGTGACCGGCAGCCCGGTGAGTTCCGACACCGCCGTCGCGATGCCTTGCTCGCCGCCGCCCGACACGGCGACCGCGATCAGCGCCTCGTGGATCTGCCGGCGGCGTTCGAGGTCGGCGACGGTGCTGCTCAACTGCTCGTTGACGACGGCGAGGTCGTCGTTCACGCGGCGAAGCTCCATCGCCGTGCCGCGTTCCCGTCGGTGCAGCGCGGCGTTGGTGAGGGCTGCGCCGGCCTGTTGCGCGAGCGTTCTCAGGAGGAACTCCTCCTGCTCGCCCGGCTCGCGGTCGGCACCGACGACGAGGTGCCCGGCGTGGCCACCGATGGCACGGAGGGCGTACGCGTGGACCCACGGTGTGGGCCCGCCGTCGACGGGCCCGTCCGCGGAGCCCAGCTCCACGAGCCGCTGCGCCAGGTCCGGCCGGTCGAGCGGCGTGCGGTCCGGGGCGTGGGGCTGCCCGCCTTCCTCGGAGAGGCTGGTCGCGACCACGCGGCACCGGGCGAGCGACCCGACGGCGGAGACCGCGAGGTGCAGGATCTCCTGGGCGTCGCGCCGGTCGAACATGAGGACCGACAGCACGAACAGCCCGGTCAGCTGCGACATCCGACGCTGCAGGGCAGCCTGATCGCCGGCGGGGCCACGGCCCGACCGGCCCGGATGCGGGGGCGCCGGTGCGGCGCGGGGGTCACTCACCTGCTGCGATACCGGCACGAAGCCTCCTGGGGACGCGGCTATGACCAAGCAGAGGCCGATGCGTACCCCGGAGGCCTCCGGGCGAACCCCGGTCGGGACGTCCGAATCGGTGCGCGGGGAATCCCGTCCCGCCGGTCACGGCCGGAACACCGCACGGACGCACCCGTCCTCCTTCCGCTTGAACATCCGGTAGCCCGTCGGGCCGTCGTCCAGCCGCATCGGGTGTGTCGCGAGATGGCGGGTGGGCAGCTCGCCCGTCGCGATGCGATCGAGCAGCATCGGGATGTAGCGCTGCCCGTGCTGCTGGGCGCCGCGCAGGGTGAGTCCCTTGTTCATCACGGCGCCGAGCGGGAACTTGTCGACGAGGCCGGCGAAGACGCCCAGGCAGAACACCGAGCCGCCCTTGCGGCAGGCGTAGATGGCCTCCCGGATAGCGGTCGGGCGGTCGGTCTGCAGTCGCAGCTGCTGCTTGGCCTGGTCGTAGAGGAAGTCCGGGCCCGTGCTGTGGGCCTCCATCCCGACCGCCTCGATGCAGACGTCCGGGCCGCGGCCCCCCGAGCGCTCCTTCAGCTCGGCGGTCACGTCGGTCTTCGTGTAGTCGATCGTCTCGACGCCCATGTACTTCTCTGCCTGCTGGAGCCGCTCGGGGATGCGGTCGATCGAGATGACGCGCTCGGCGCCGAGCAGCAGGGCGGCGCGGGCAGCGACCTGGCCGACACCACCGGCGCCCCACACGGCCACGACGTCGCCCGGCTTCACCCCACCCAGGTCCGCGCCCATCCAACCGGTCGGGCCGGCGTCGGAGGCGAAGACCGCGGCGAGGTCGTCCTCGATGGCCTCCGGGACGACGAACGTGCCGTAGTCCGCGAAGGGCACGCGGATGTACTCGGCGTGGCTGCCGGCGTAGCCGCCGAGGGCGTGGGAGTACCCGAAGCAGGCACCGATGCTCTGCCCCCAGAGCGCCTCGGTGATGCCGGGGTTGGTGTTGGCGTTGTCGCACAGCGACCACAGGTCGTGCGTGCAGTACCAGCAGCGACCGCACGAGGTGAACGAGCACACCACCACGCGGTCACCCAGCTTGCGGTTCCGCACGCTCGGCCCGACCTCGACGACCTCGCCGAGAAACTCGTGGCCGAGCACGTCGCCCGCCTGCATCGCCGGGATGTAGCCACCGAGGAGGTGCAGGTCCGAGCCGCAGACCGCGCTCGCCCGGACCTTGAGGATGACGTCCTCGCTGTTGCGTATCCGCGGCTCCGGGACGTCCTCGACCTTGACGTCGTTCGTGCCCTCCCAGCACAGCGCCTTCACAGCCGCCCCTCCCCCTGGGCGACGCGGTCCGCGGCGGCGACGAGTCGGCCGCCGGGGCCGGGGTGGGTGGTTCCCGGTGCGTCGGGCAGCACCACCTCGCCGACCTCGAGGATCGCTTTCGCCTGCCGCAGCGCCGTGCGGAGCTTCTGCAGCGGGTCGTCGCCCTGCAGCTTCGCTGCCGGGCCCCGCTCACCGACTCGCGACGGGTCGCGCAGCCGGGCGGCCAGCTCGGCGCCCTTGTCACCCGGCGCGGGCCGGACCTGCACCTCGATCG
>Ga0326721_10000288_pt1 | contig 16060 bp, 18 predicted proteins | sample SGPome_FD_203951 | JGI IMG/M metagenome (GOLD analysis project Ga0326721, IMG submission 203951) | Soil microbial communities from Southern Great Plains, Lamont, Oklahoma, United States - SGP_1_2016 | ecosystem: Engineered > Artificial ecosystem > Soil microcosm > Unclassified | place: USA...
CAGCCGAGCCGTTTGCGCCCGCTGTGCCCGGGCCAACGCCAGCGGTCCGGCGCCCAGCTCGGCCAGGAGTTGACGCTCGACCTGGCGCACGCTGTACCCGAGGTGATCGGCCAGCCCGGACACCCCCTCGCGATCGACCACCCCGTCCGCGATCAACCGGACCGCCCGCGAAACCAGGTCGGCGCGCACATTCCACTGGGGGGAGCCCGGGACCGCATTCGGGCGGCAGCGTTTGCACGCCCGAAAGCCGGCTTCCTGAGCGGCGGCCGCGGACGGGTAGAAACGCATGTTCTCGGGCTTGGGTGGAGCGGCCGGGCACCCCGGCCGGCAGTAGATCCGGGTGGTCAGGACGGCGGTGAAGAACCAGCCGTCGAAACGGTCGTCCTTCGCCTGGACAGCGCGGATGCACTGCTCCGTCTCCCGATACATGCCCTCAGTCTGCCTGAGCCCCGACGGCGAGGCTCGCGAGAATCCGACATCACGGTCGGCGCTGACGAGCCGGCCACCAAGGCCAGCACACCCAGGCACACCACGGTGCACACGATGACGTAGCCCAGGCTGCCGGTGGGTGTTCCGGAAGGAGTGCGGCCGCCAGCGGCATCAAAGTAGGCGGGGAGAGCGGCAAGCCAGAGAACGCCGAAGACCAGGAGGAACGTCGCGCCGCCCACGAGCGGGTAGTGGCCCAGGAATCCGCCGTCCGGGCCGTGGACCCTCTCTGAGTCGCGCCGGTGTTCCTGATAGATCCGCTGGAAGGCGGCCAGGGCAACGATGGCGATCACCGCGATCTCCACCCAGAGCACCACCGACTGCGCGGTGACGTCGGGGTCGTCCGGCAACGAAACGATGCCGTAGGGCACGGAGAAGACCATCATGCTCAGCGGAGTCAGCGCGCCGACGCCGAAGATCCGCAACGCCATCGACCACGCCGGGATCGGTCCGCGGGCGGCACGGCGGGCGATCAATATCCGGGTCAGAACTGCGATTCCGAAGGGTGCGGCTCCGGCAAAGGTCACGGCGCTGGTCAACGGGACCGATGCCAGCCAGGGCGTGTTCGAGGGAGCGGCTGGATTCCAGGCCCACCACTGAAATTGCGGGCCGAGGTTGTCGAAGATTTCGTAGAAGCAGTGAAAGACGAAGGCCACGCAGGCGGCGCCGATCAGTGCGTTTCGCCGCTCCAGCACTCCGGTGCGCTGGACCAGTGCGTAAACCAGGTACGTGAGCGCGGGGTAAATCGCGATGATGTATAACGGCAATCGATCATAGAGGAACTGCACCGAGAAGAGATTGTGGACGAAGACCAGGCCCACCTGGTCTTGCAGCCCGAATCGATCCGGGAAGTACAGCGGAGGTTCCAGCACCAGGACGTAGACCACCGAGGCCAGCCACAGCCCAAGATTGGTCGGATCACGACGTTGCCGCCACCAGAGCACCGCGTGCACCAGGCTCACAACCGCACCGAGAATCATCAGAGACTCGACGACCGGCATGGACCAATGCGTCAATTCAAAGGGATTCCGCACCGAGACAATGGCGTTCGCTCCTGCGCAGTCGATTCCACCAAGGGTGTTCGCGACCTCGGTAAAGCCCGGAGTGCAGTGGCCCATGATGGCTCAACTCACGGTCGAGGACGACGTATAGAACCTGGTCACGTCGTGACCGCTGTCGTACGACCTGAACCAGATATCGGCGAAGGAAGGCAGCGGTTCTCTGGCCGGTTTGTGGTTCGGCACCTGGGACAGCAGCAACCGATAGACGAGCGTCAGCATTTCCAGGTTGGACGCTGGTGCGAACGGTGACGGCGGAAACATCTCGAGCCGATCCCGCCAGGCGGTCGGGATCGGCAGTCGAGCCAGAATTTCTTCGCGCCGCACACCGTCCGGGGAGACGTTGCGGTATTCGGCCTGCCGGATGTTGGCCGGCACGTGCTCGTCAAAGCCGGCCAGGATCTCGCGGTACACCTGGTTCACATGGCGGAACACCTTGCGGGTGGCTTTGGTGCGATACCAAGGGTTTCCAACCACGGCGTCATAAATGATCAGTGCCGAGCTCCGGTGTTCAACCTCCTCCACGAAGTGCCAGAGGAAGAGCGAGGCGACCCGCTCGTCACCGGGATGAAAAAGCTTGTCCTCGTGGTCGAGCATGACCTTGAAGATCGGGGTGAAGGTGGCTTCCAGGTCGGCCGTGTAGGCCAGCTGGAATTCCAAGGGCTCGGTTTCGATGATTTTGTCGAAGCTGGCCACCGCGGCATCCACCGTCTGTTGTAGCCCGGGATGCTGACCGACCAGCGCGGCGACGTGCTTGCGGTGGTTCTTGGCATGTTGCGCCTCCTGACGCAGGAAGGCCTCGGCCTCCTCGGCCACGGCCGGATCCTTGATCAGCGGGATCGCCCGGCGGGTGGACGTCACGATGAACTTCTCGAAAGCGATGGCGATGATGCTGATCGCGTTCGCCATCAGCCCGAACTTCGGGTGGCTCGGCAGCCACTGAAACGGGATGGTCTCGTCAAAACGGAAGTCGATCTTGCGGATATGGAGATCGGTCATCGGAGCACTCCGTCGCCTCATCGCCGTCGATGGGTTCGAACGCTGCCTCGATCAGCCGCATTCGACTGTTGTCACAAATTGTTGACGCGTGTCAAATAGGTAACCTAAGGTTCGGTCGCCGGGTTGTCTAGCCCCCCACAGCATCACCGCGGCGACATCTGCATGATCGGCTGGAGGTTCTGTGACCAAGCGCGCTGACAGCTTCGACCGTCGCGCGCCCTACCACGGTGACCAGCGCCGCGCCGCTCTCTTGCGGGCCCTCGATGAGTTCCTTCGGGAGGGCGAGTTCGACCGAATCACGATCGCGGACATCTCGGCCCGGGCCGGCGTCACGCGGTCGGCGTTCTACTTCTACTTCGAGAACAAAGCGGCCTGCGTGGCTGCCCTGGCCTCTCAGATGTACCAACAGGCGATCGCGGCAGCAGGCCATCTCTTCACCGAGGAGGTGCCACCACGACAGCGGATCGAAGAGATGATCAGTGGCCTGTTCGCTGCCTGGGAAGGTCACCAGTACCTGTACCAGGCGATGCTGGAGGCCAGCCGGACGAGCAGTTCGCTGCGAGAGCTCTGGGACGGCTATCGGGAGTCGTTCACCGAACCTGTCGCGGCGATGATCGATCGCGAGCGAGCCAGCGGCCGGGCTCCGGCCGGGCCCGACAGCCACACCCTGGCCACCGTCCTCCTGGAGCTCGGTGACCGAGCGCTGGAGCGGCTCTCTCTGGACGATCCGCTGAACACCAGCCGCCGGGCCGATGTTCTGGTCGCGATCTGGTTTCGGACCATTTACGGCACGCCGTGAACGCTCTGCGCACCACGTGAAACATCTGCGCCCTCGGCGCGAGCCGATCTGCGCCCTCGCAGAGCCGATCAGTGCGGGGCGAACTCGAGAATTGCGATGCCGATGACGACCACGGCACTCGCTGCTATCCGAGGCAGGCCGAAACGTTCGTGGAAGAACGCCGCGCCGATCAGCGCCGCGATCACGATGCTGGTCTCTCGCAGGGCTGCGATGGTCGCCAGGTTGCCGCGGCTCTGGGCCCAGATCACCACGCCGTAACCGATCAGCGCGAGGACCCCGCCGCCGAGACCCTGTACCCAGATCCGGGTTTCCAACTCGGCCAGCGCCGTCCGCCCTCGAACCGCGAACGCGTAGATCACTGGGATCGGCGCCTGTAGCAAGAAGATCCAGGCGATGTAGCCGACCACCGTGCCCGACTGCCGCACACCGAGGCCGTCCGTGACGGTGTACGAGGCGATCATCACCCCGGTGCCGACGGCAGCCACCAGAGCAGGCAACTGTTTTCGGCCGGGCAGTCCGCCGCCGAGGGCAAGGCCGATCAGGCCCGCGGAGATCACCAGCACACCAGCCAGTTCCGAACCGGAGATCGGTTGGGCGAGCACGGTGATGGACCAGACGGCGACCAGTAACGGCGAGGTGCCACGCGCAATCGGGTACATCTGGGCGAAATCCCCGAGCCCATAAGACCTCAACAGCAGAAACATGTAAACCACGTGCAGCGCGCCGGACCCGAGGATGAACGGCCAGGCGGCTGCGTCCGGAAGCGGGGAGAGCAGGACCATCACGAAAGCGCAGGCCCCGCTTGCGAGATTGAGGAGAACGAATCCGACAAGCTGATCCTTCATGCCGTGTGCCACGGCATTCCAGGTCGCATGCAGAACCGCGGCCCCCAGTACCGCAACCGGGACCAACACTGACTCTCCGGCCGCTCCGCCCGGATTCATGCAACCCGAGCGGACGGTCGGTGACTCGCCCTCAGTCGGCCATCGGGCGCTGGGTCGGAAGCGCCGCAATCCGCGCGAAGAAGTAATCGATCTTGTGTACGACCTCCGTCAGGTCGTCCAGATTCATCGGCTTGGTGACATAGGCGTTGGCATGCAGTGAATAACTGCTCACGATGTCTGCCGGGGACTGCGACGTCGTCAGCACCACGATCGGGATGCTCCGCAACTTGGCGTCGGCCTTGACCTCGGCGAGGACCTGTCGGCCGTCCATCCGAGGCATGTTCAGATCCAGGAGGACGACGTCCGGGCGGGGAGCTTGGCTGAATTGGCCGGTCTGACGAAGGAAGGCCAGGGCTTCCTCGCCGTCGTTGACGACGTACACCGTCCTCGGGGCTCCGGTGGACCCGAGCGCTTCCTCGATCATGAGGACGTCCCCAGGGTCGTCATCAACCAGGAGAACAGAGATTGGGCGTGCGGTATTGGCCAAGGTCGTACCTCATAAAATGCTCTGAGCGCCGAGGGGTTGCTTCGATGGCTGTAAAGCACCCCTCGGAGGCTGGCCGTCCGTACCCTGATCTTAGGGCTCCGCAACCGCCGTCGAACAGGGTTAAGCCCGCCTCACCGAACTGTACTTATCCCCCCAAGTCGGAACCAGTCTTGCAGCGCTCGCCAGCGAGCTCGACACCGGTCCGGCGCTGGGCGTCGGATCTGGACCTAGCGCTACGGTGATACGCTCGACACCGCTCAATGGGCGGCACTGTAGCCGTCGACGACGCTCCTGGAGGCCTGATGAAGAAGTTGTTGCTCACGCTCATCGTGTCCGCAGTCGGGTTCGCGGTGTGGCGCAAGGTCGAAGCCGGCAAGACGGCTACGCAGCCTTGGGCAGCGGCGACCGACAAGGTGTGACACCCGCCTAGTCGGGGTCAACGGGGGCCGATTCAGGGCCCGGGGACGTGGCGCAATTGGTAGCGCACTTGCTTTGCAAGCAAGGGGTTACGGGTTCGAGTCCCGTCGTCTCCACCACAGGTCAGAGGCCGGTTTCCGAACGTGGGAACCGGCCTCTGCCGCGTGCTGATGAGTAACCGCAAGACCATCCCGTAACCGGGGACGATACGCCCGGCACGTGCCGGGCGTGCGGCGAACCGCCATGCCGGCTGCACCGTGCTGCGACATTTTGTGGCTGCGGTGAAAGGAACGGGCCGGTAGCGGACAGGTGGGGGTGTGGAATCCATGCTGAGGGGCAAGTTCGCCGGGCCTCGAGAGGCCCGCTTTGAGGCGTTGGCCGGAGTGGTGGCGCGGCCGCTACTCCGATATCTGTCACGCCGGGCGGATACCGACGCGGTCGATGACATCCTCGCCGAGACGATGCTCGTGCTTTGGCGGCGCCTCGATGATGTGCCAGGCCTGTCCGACGATGCCCCGATCGATCCCGACGAAGTGCTGCCCTGGTGTTACGGCGTGGCCCGTGGCTGCCTGGCCAACGCTCAACGGGCACATACCCGCCGGTTGCGCCTGGTCGATCGACTCACCCGCTCGGTGCCGCCGGCAGGCCCCGGGGAAGCCGAGCATCCCGAACTGCACGCCGCCCTGGGCGCACTGCCGATCGCGGACCGTGAGGTGCTGTTGTTGTGGGCCTGGGAGGGCCTGGCTCCCCGCGAAATCGCGCAGGTGACTGGTCTTACCTCGAATGCGGTCAGCATTCGACTGCACCGAGCAAAGCGAAAAACCGCCGCACTACTCGAGCGAAAGAACGACGGGCAGCCCGGACATGAGACAGGCAACGGAAGGAGCAACCGGTGAACGACGACGAACTATTGGCCCGGCTCAGGATCGCTGATCCGGCACGGAACCACGCCGCTGCTCCACTCGACCTGGACCATCTCCTGGAGGAAACCATGACCGCCGACACCGCATCCCGGACCACGATCAGTGCGCCCGGTAGGCAGCGCCACCGTCCGCTGCTCATGGCGGCTGCTGCCGCCGTGATCGTGGCCGGCATCGGCCTCCCGTGGGCAATCACCCAGACCGGCGATGGGAACCGGCCGCCGGTGGCCGCCGTCCCGCTGGCGCTGACCGTTCAGCAGCAGACCGGTGCCGGCGGGGTCCAAACTGCTTGCGCCGAAGTCGACGTCAACACGTTGCGTCAGTACTCCACCGCGTTTCAAGGGACCGTGACCTCTGTCAACGGTGACCAGGTCAACCTTCGCGTCGATCACTGGTACCGCGGCGGCAACGCCGCCACTGTCCAGCTCAGCGACAATCACGACGGACAGCCCGAATTCGCCGGACAGACATACGAAACCGGCCACAGCTACCTCATCTACGCCAAGGACGGCCAGATCCCTTCGTGCCTCTTCGATGCCGAAGCCACGCCACAACTGCGTAGCCTCTACGACCAGGCCTACACCGGGTAACACTCTGAACCGAAAGGCCACCTCCGACGTGCGGAGGTGGCCTTTCTGTCTTCCGGCCGGCGCCAGACCGGTGAGATGGTCAGCCGGCCAGCGCTTGGCTGGAGGACGCTGTTCGGGTTCGCCGAGTGGTGAGGCCCGAACGCGACCGACCCCCGAACGCGACCGATCCGAGCGCGAAGAGAGGTGGAGCCGATGACCGGTCTGCTGGAGCGGCTGCAGCAACGGCGACTGTTGGCGATCGTCCGTGGCAGCGACCCGGACGCCGCGCTGGCCAGCTTGCACGTGCTGGCCGACGAGGGCATCGACCTGGTTGAGGTGTCGCTCACCACGGTCGACGCGCTGTCGGTGATCCGGCGAGCGGACACCGAAATGGGCGGTCTGATCGGACTGGGTGCGGGCACCGTGCTGACGGCGGCGGACGCCCAGGCCGCGGTCGAGGCCGGCGCCGCATATCTGGTCACCCCGGGCATCAGCGCGGGAGCCCGGGAAGGCATCCGGCTCGGGGTGCCCGTACTGGTGGGCGCTTTGACGCCGTCGGAGGTGGTGGCCGCGGTCGAGCTCGGCGCGACCGCGGTGAAGCTCTTCCCCGTCGCCCAGCTCGGTGGCCCGCCGTACCTTCGCGCGCTGCGGGCGCCCTTCCCCGATGTGCCGTTCGTGCCGGTCGGTGGAGTGGCCACCGAGGCTGTCCCCGCCTATCTCGCCGCCGGGGCGGTCGCGGTCGGGGTGGGCTCACCGTTGATCGGTGACGCGGCCGACGGCGGTGATCTGCGTGCCTTGGCCGAGCGTGCCCGAGCGATCCGGGCCGCCGCGCACCGGAGCCCTCCGGCCGACCAGAACCAGCCGGCCACCCGCGACGACCGGGCGGCCCAGAGAGCAGCCGACCGATGACGGTGGACCTGCTCACCTTGGGCGAGACGATGGCCGCGCTGCGCAGTGGTGGCCCGCTCCGGCTCGGCGGCCAGCTGCACCTGTCCGTGGCCGGTTCCGAGTCCAACGTGGCGATCGGCCTGGCCCGGCTCGGGCACCGCGCCCGCTGGGTCGGCCGGGTCGGGGACGACGAATTCGGTGCCCTGGTACTGCGGACCCTGCGGGCCGAAGGCGTGGACGTGACGGCCGCCGTGGTTGCTCCCGGCGAACTCACCGGAATGCTGCTGTTCGAGCCGGCGCCGGGCGGCGCGACCAGGGTGCATTACCGGCGCGCGGGCTGCGCCGGTGCCGGGCTCACCGCAGCCGACGTCGTCTCGGCTGTGACGCAGGGCGCCCGGATTCTGCACGTCACCGGCATCACCCCGGCTCTTGGCGACGGTCCGGCGGACGCCGTCCGGTACGCGGTCGAGGCCGCCCGGGCGGCCGGCGCGATCGTCTGCCTCGACGTCAACCATCGACCGAAGCTGTGGGGACGGGCGCAGGCCGCCGCCACGCTGCGACCCCTGACAGCTGTTGCCCATGTCCTCGTCGCATCGGAGGACGAACTGCCTGTGGTCGCCGACGGTAAGGACGAGGCCGCCCAGGCGCGGGCACTTCTCGACCTCGGAGTGCGCGAGGTCGTCGTCAAACGCGGCGCCCGCGGCGCCTCGACGTACACCGACGTCGGGCGGTACGACGAGCCTGCCCGAGTGGTCCCGGTGGTGGACACCGTAGGTGCCGGAGACGCTTTCACCGCCGGCTACCTCTCGGCCATCCTCGACGGGTTGCCGGTCGAGGACCGGCTGCGGCGTGGCGTCACGCTCGGCGCGGCTGTGGTCGCCGGGCACGGCGATTGGGAATGGTTGCCCACCAGAGCGGAACTCGACCAGATCGGACACGCACCGCAGGAGGCCCAGCGATGAGCGAGAAGCGGCGTGACGGTGGCACGCTCAGCGCGGTCCGGCTGTGCAGGTCCTGTGCGCGAGCGGATGCAGATCCCGAGATCGGGCGGTACACCTGACAGATGACGAATTCGACTCCGGGTATCCCGCCGAGTGAGCTGGAGGACGCCGATCTGCGCCGCGAACTGGAGCATTTGCACCAGACTCGGCACGAAACCCTGCTTGGAGGCTCACAATCGGCGTTCGAGCACCACACCGAGCGGATGCTGGCACTCGAGCAGGAGTTCCTTCGGCGCTTCCCCGAAGAGGGCGCACCCGATCCCCGGCGAACCCGCGCCGGCAGCCGTGAAAAGGCCGGTCAGAGTAGGTCCGGCGGGGACGGCAGTGGGATAGACACTCAGTAAACCCTCAGAGTTCTCCGGCCCAGGGCACAGGTCTGCGGTCAATCCTCGAGTCATCTACCCGAGGAGGAGCCATGCAGATGGTTGACAGATCATTGAGGGCCACCACCGAGCGCCGGGGTCGGTGATCGAGGTGTCCATCGCCGAGATGATCGTTCCCGATCTGCACCGCCGCGGTGCCAGAGTCCTGACTCGCGACCGCCGAACCAATTCCGATTCGATCGGGTGGACGTCGACCTGGAGCGCGTGGGGAACCACCGCCACGGTCACGGTCACCGACCCGGCCGCGCTGCCGGCCGCCACCCGGATGGTCGCTCGACACTTCGCCGCAGCGGAGAAGGCCGCCGCCCGGTTCCGTAGAGACGCCGAATTGCACCGGCTCTACCGGGCCGGCGGGCGACCGATCACGGTCAGCCCGTTGCTGGCCGAACTGATCGCGGCGGCGTTGTCGGCTGCCGAACGGACCGACGGCGACGTGGACCCGACGGTTTCGGCCGCGATGACCGCCGTCCATGGTCGGCTCCGCCGTGATCGCGGCGCCACCGCGATGCCAGTCTGCGGCACGCGATCCACCGGGCCTTCCCAGGTGCCCGGCTGGCAGCGGGTGGACCTGCAGGGACGCCGGCTGCAGGTACCGGCCGGCACCACCCTCGACCTCAGCGCCACCGCGACGTCCCTGACCTGTGACCGGGCGACAGCCGCCGTCCGGGCGCGGTTGGATGTCGGGGTCCTGGTCACCCTCGGCGGGGACGCCGCGAGCGCCGGACCGGGTCCCGAAGCGGGCTGGCACGTCAGTGTTGACGACCGCAGTTCCGGCAGCCGGATCGAGGTTGTGCTGCCCGCCGGGGCTGCGCTGGCGACCTCCCATTTCGCCGCTCGCCGCAGCCCGGTTGCCGACGCCGGCGCCGCGCCGTCCGGGCACCTGATCGACCCGCGGACCGGACAGGCGCCGACCGCTGTCTGGCGGATGGCCACCGCGATCGGATTCACCAGTCTGGAGGCGTCCACCTACACGGCCGCCACCCTGATCCGCGGCGTCCCGGCGCGAGCCTGGCTCACCCAGCTCTGGGTGCCGGCCCGCTTGGTCACCATCCACGACGACGTGATCACCGTCGGCCCCTGGGACTGGCATCAGGCCGGCAACGCAGACGGATCGGGCCGCTTTCCCACACCGCGACTGGCTAATCCCCGAAGGACTACCCACTGATGACGACGACCATTGACAGTCCACCTGGTTACGCGCCGAGCTCGCTGCCGGACGCCCGGCCGGCCGCAACGTCACCACCGCTCAACCGAAGGCAACGACTGATCCGTGGCCGTCCGGAGGACCCGACCTGGGTGCGGCCCGCATTCTTCGGGCTCCTGGTCGCGACCGCAGTGCTTTACCTGTGGGACCTGAGCGCCTCGGGCTACGCCAACTCCTTCTACTCGGCCGCGGCGCAAGCCGGGTCGGCGAGCTGGAAGGCCTTCTTCTACGGGTCTTCGGACGCCGCCAACTCGATCACGGTGGACAAGCCACCGGCGTCGCTGTGGTTCATGGCGATCTCGGTCCGGATCTTCGGGCTCAGCTCCTTCGCCATCCTGCTTCCGCAGGCCCTGATGGGAGTCGGCACCGTCGGCGTCCTCTATGCCGCCGTCCGCCGTCGCTTCTCGGCTCAGGCTGGGTTGCTGGCCGGTGCGGTGCTGGCGTTGACCCCGGTCGCCACCTTGATGTTCCGGTTCAACAACCCGGACGCCTTGCTGATGCTGGTGCTCACCGGTGCGGCCTACGCCGTGCTGCGGGGAATCGAGAACGGCCGGACGCGCTGGCTGCTCCTGGCCGGGGCGCTGGTCGGGCTGGGCTTCCTGACCAAGCAGTTGCAGGCCGTGCTGGTGCTGCCGACCTTCGGTGTGGCCTACCTGGTTGCGGCGCCGAAGTCGGTCGGTAAGCGGATCGGTGACCTGATCGCCGCTTTCGCCGCAATGATCGCCGCCGCCGGCTGGTGGATCGCGATCGTTGAACTGGTGCCCGCGCAGTACCGGCCCTACGTCGGCGGTTCGCAGAACAACAGCATTCTGGAACTCACCCTTGGCTACAACGGTTTCGGTCGGCTGAGCGGCGACGAGACCGGCAGTGTCGGTGGCGGAGGCGGCAGCGGCTGGGGCGAGACCGGCATCGGCCGGATGTTCAACTCCGAGATGGGCGGCCAGATCGCCTGGCTGATCCCGGCGGCACTGATCCTGCTGGTCGCCGGGCTGTGGATCACCCGACGGGCCCCGCGCACCGATCAGACCCGGGCGGCGTTCCTGATCTGGGGCGGTTGGCTACTCGTCACCGGCCTGATCTTCAGCTTCATGCAGGGCATCTTCCACGCCTACTACACCGTGGCCCTGGCCCCGGCGATTGCCGCGCTGATCGGGATCGGCGCTACCACGCTGTGGAAGCAGCGGCACACCGCCGCGATGCTGATCCTGGCCGGAACCGTGGTGGTGACCGCCCTCTGGTCGTACACCTTGCTGGCCCGCAGCGAGTCCTGGCACCCGTGGATCAAGTACACCGTGCTGATCACCGGGTTGATCGCCGCAGCAGGGCTCGCGCTCGGCAGCCGGTTGGACCGTCGATTGCTCGCCATCGTCGCCGCGACGGCCGTCTTCTCCGGTCTGGCCGGGCCGGCGGCGTACTCGATCAGCACCGCGGCGACGCCGCACACCGGCTCGATCGTTTCGGCCGGACCGACCGTCTCTGGCGGGTCGGGCGGCTTCGGTGGCGGACGTGGCGGTGGCGGTGGCGGACGCGGTTTCGGCGGCGGCCAGCCTCCGCAGGCTCAGAACGGCACTGGTCAGGCACTGGGTGGCACCACCGGCGGAACCGGTACCCGCGGTGGTGGCGGTGGCGGTATGGGTGGCTTGCTGAACGCCACCACCCCGAGCGCCGAACTCACCACTGCGCTGAAGGCGTCCAGTTCGTACACCTGGGCTGCGGCGGCGATCGGCTCGAACAACGCCTCCGGCTACCAGCTCGCAAGCGAGTTGCCGGTGATGGCGATCGGCGGATTCAACGGCAGTGACCCGTCGCCCACCCTGGCCCAGTTCCAGGCCTACGTTGCCGCTGGACAGATTCACTACTTCATCGGTGGCAGTGGTCTGGGCGGGAACAGCAGTACCGGGGGCAGCAACACGGCGTCGCAGATCAGCGAATGGGTGGCAGCCAACTACACCGCGACCACGATTGGTGGCACCACGGTGTACGACCTGACCGCCACGACCTGATCCACTTCGCTACCGGACAGCCGGGCGCAACCAGGCATGATCGCCGCGAGAAATTCTCGCGGCGATCATGCGCGGTTTGTCAGCGCTCGTCGACCGGAATCGAGGAAGCGTCCTCGGCGATCTCTTCGGCGTGCGGATCCGTCAGCGGGTCACCCTTCACGGTGGGCTCGGTGACCGGGAGGCCACCCACCGTCGGAGCCACGGTGGGCTCCGGGGTCACCGGCGTCGAGGTGTAGGCGGGGGTGCCGTTCCCCGAGCCGGTCGAGGAGCCCGTCGTCCAGGGGTCCTCCTGCTTGCTGCGTGCCTTGGCGGCGGCGACACCTGCCCCGATCGCCGCGAAGGCGATCGTCAGGAACAGGAAGCGACGGCGGCGAGCACGCCGCTTAGCCTTCTTCTTGTTCGCCGGCAGGTTGGCGATCGCGGAGTTCGACGACTCCACGGCATGGTCCCGGGCGGACGCCGCTGCCACTGAGGCCGCGGCGACACCGGCGGCCAACCGCGGTAGCACGTCGTCAACCACTCGGTCACGGACGTCGGCGACCACGGGGCCGGCCTTGTCCCGCGCCGTCTGCATGGCGGGCCCGACACGTTCGGCGACGAGCACACCGCGATCCCGCGCCCCGGATGCGGCGTTCTCCACGACTGGCAAGAACCGACCCTTCACAGTGTCGAGTTGTGCCCGCTTGGCTAGTGCTCGCTTGCTTCGCGTTCTCACGGCTTGTCCTCCTGTTCGTGCGGCTGGGGAAGCTGCTTGAGTTCTGCCGCGTTGCTTCCCATCGTTGCTTGATCCCTGAAGATTGCCACCCGAGGCACGCCAGAACGTCCGCTAGGTCGCTTCCGTCCTCTGCCCGTCCCTCTCCTCAAGCGTGACAGACTGAAAGCAAGACATCGCCGCGACGGTACTGACCGCCCGCGGCAAGACCATCGGACCGCCGGCTCGAGCGCCCGTCGTCGCAGGCCACAGGCTTGACGCGAGCATCGACCGCTTTTGAAAAGGACCATCCCGTTGACCGAGTCGCTTCCTTCGACGCTCTTCGCCACCCTGCACACGAACCACGGTGACATTCGCCTCCAGCTTTTTCCCGACCACGCGGTCAAGACGGTGCGTAACTTCGTCGAACTCGCGGAGGGCACGCAGGAGGCCAACTCCGGCAAGAAGTTCTACGACGGTGTGATTTTCCACCGGGTGATCAAGGGTTTCATGATCCAGGGTGGCGATCCCACCGGCACCGGTACCGGCGGCCCGGGCTACGCCTTCGATGACGAGATCCACCCGGAGCTCTCCTTCACCACGCCGTACGTGCTGGCGATGGCAAACGCCGGCATCCGTGGCGGGCGGGGGACCAACGGCTCGCAGTTCTTCATCACCCTGGGCACCCCCACTCACCTGCAGGGCAAGCACACGATCTTCGGTCAGGTGGCCGACGAGCCGAGTCGGGCCGTCGTTGACGCCATCGGTTCAGCCCCCGTCGATCGCCGGGACCGTCCGGAAAAGGACGTGGTGATCGAGCGGGTCACCATCGAACGCGGGTGACTGCACAGCCTTCCGGGGGTAGCGCGGCAGACGTTCCGGTCTGCCCGCGCCACCCCGATCGTGAGTCCTACGTTCGCTGCCAGCGGTGCGAGCGCCCGACCTGCCCGGAGTGTCAGCGCCCGGCGGCAGTCGGGATCCAGTGCGTGGATTGTGTGCGGGCGGGCGCGAAAAGCACCCGGACGGCGCGCACGCCGTTCGGTGCCGTCGCCTCCGCCGGCAATGCTGCGCCCCGGATCACCCAGGCGATCATCGGCCTGTGCGCGGCGGCCTACGTGCTGCAGATCCTGCCGGACTCGAACGTCACCAACGACTTCAGGTTCGCCCCGGCCTACGCCACCGCCGAACCGTGGCGCCTGGTGACCTCGGCGTTCCTGCACTCGCCGAGCTCGCCGCTGCACATCCTGTTCAACATGTACGCGCTGTGGATGACCGGGCCCTACCTGGAGGCGCTGCTCGGCCGGATCCGGTTCGCGGCGCTGTACCTGCTGAGCGCCGTCGGCGGATCCGTGGGCTACTTCCTGCTGGCGAACCCGTCGAATGTGAACCAGTGGTACGGCGGTGCGGTCGGTGCATCCGGCGCCGTCTTCGGCCTTTTCGGGGCGTTCTTCATCGTCCAGCGTCGACTCAACCGCGACACCGGCCCACTGATCGCCATCATTGCGATCAACTTCGTGTTTGGTTTTCTCCCGGGCATCGCCTGGCAAGCTCACCTCGGCGGGCTGATCACCGGCCTGCTCACGGCGGGCGTGCTGGTTTACGCGCCCAAGCCGAACCGGACCGTGATGCAGACCGCTGGCTTGGTGGCCATCGTCCTGCTGCTCGGATTGGCCTTTTTAGTCAAGATCGTGAGCCTGCCCGCTAATGCCCTCTACTGACCCGGTACGTACCTGTGTCCAGAGTTACCCACAACCTGTGGAGATCCCTGGGGACATCTTCCACGATTGTAATTCCACACCTGTGAGCAACTCTGTGGACAGGCATCGCCGCAGGTCAGAAGCGGTTATTTCCAGCGGGTCAACATTCCGAAGCCAACCAAGAGGACGCCAAAGCCAGCGACCAGGTTCCAGTCTTTGATATCCGGAATTGGGTACTTGGCCTGGGTCAAGTAGTAAATGACGACCCAAATTAGACCGGCGATGAGGAAACCAACCATTACTGGCGCGAACCATCGCGGATTTGGCTTGGGCGGGCTCGCCTTCGGTGGCGGCGGTGTGAACGCGCCCTTGCGACGCAGCCTGGACTCGGGCATCGGGAATCTCTCCTTGTTCGGCCGGGTGCTCGCTCGCAAAGCCGACCGCAGGCTCGCTCCAGAGGACCGGAGTCGGCTGCGACCGCTTTGCGGGCGGACGTCGTCCTCTAGCGTAGTGCCGTGACCAGTGAGCCGGACGACCCAGCGAAGTCTGCTGTGACCGTCCCGATCCGGGTGACCCCGAAGACGGCCGAACCGGCCGTCGACGAGCCCTCGGACGGGCGGCCGGCGGAACCGTCGAGTCCGCCCTCGGACGGGCCTACGACCCCGCCTCCGGAAGGGTCGGCGGGTCCGGTTCCGGCGGGGACGGCGAGTCCGGCTGCGTCAGAGCCCGAGGAACCGTCCCCGGCTCAGATCAGCGAACGGCCTCCGACGGAGCCCGTGACCTTGCCTTCGCCAGCCACGGAGTCGCCTGCGACGAAACCGGTGGGGTTGCCTTCGGCAGCGGCCACGGAGCCGCCTTCAGCTGCGGCCCAGAGGCCGCCTTCGCCGGAGCCTGGGGAACTGCCGTCCGAGGTCGGCTCCGAGAGCCCGACCAAGGCGCCCGCCGTCCCCCGTGACCGGCCCAAGCCGCGCTCGAGGCCCACCATCCCGGCGCCTGCACCGAGGCCGCGCCGGACCCGGGCGGGCGGGATCGGTGTCGCGATCGTTCTGGTTGCCGCCGGCCTGCTGTTCACCACCAGCGCGACCACCGCTCGCGGTACCCAGTTCCGCTCCGAACGCGCTGACCTGGCTGACCTGATCGCGGCCGAGGACCTCCGGGTGAAGACCCGGAACCAGCGCGTGGCGGCGCTGAACAAGCAGGTGCAGCGGGAAGCCGCGGCCAACACCGTGAACAACAAGGCGATCGACAGCCTGGAGAAGCGCTCCGCAAGCGTGATCACCGCGGCTGGGCTGTACGAGATGAAGGGTCCGGGGCTCACCGTCACCCTGGACGACGCACCGCGTGATGTCCCGGTTCCAGACCAGGCCGGTCCGGACGACCTGGTCGTACACCAGCAGGACGTGCAAGCCGTGGTGAACGCGTTGTGGGCGGGTGGCGCCGAGGCGATGATGCTGCAAGACCAGCGGGTGATCTCGACCAGCGCCGTGCGCTGCGTCGGCAACACCCTGATCCTG
>Ga0326721_10000289_pt1 | contig 16027 bp, 35 predicted proteins | sample SGPome_FD_203951 | JGI IMG/M metagenome (GOLD analysis project Ga0326721, IMG submission 203951) | Soil microbial communities from Southern Great Plains, Lamont, Oklahoma, United States - SGP_1_2016 | ecosystem: Engineered > Artificial ecosystem > Soil microcosm > Unclassified | place: USA...
GCGATACGAGCCGGGGATTGCAGCGCCGCGGAGCTGCGGGAGCTGGAAATAGACTGTGCCGTGTTCCGGCCGGGGCGAGCGCTGAAGGAGTGGCCGGCTAGTCCACCAGCACGGTGATGGCTGCGGCGGCTAGAGCCAGCAACGCAAAAAGTCTCCGGCGCGTGGAGACCACCTCATGTGAGAGCAGCGTGAAAAAGATCAACATGAAGAATTGAGCGTTGCTCATGGCGTGGATTATGCGCCGGTAGAGCCCATCCCGCCGTCGCCGCGTTCCGTGACGCTGAGCTCATCCACCTCTTCAAACTCGACGCGTGGCAGCGGCAGGATCATGGCCTGCGCGATGCGGTTGCCGGGTTGGATGTAATAGGGTTCCCGGCCGTCGTTGCGTAGGCTGACCCGGAGCGAGCCACGGTAGTCGGCGTCAATGACGCCTGTTGCGTTGGCCAGGCGGATGCCGTGTTTGACGTGACCGCTGCGACTGTGCACGAGCATCGTGTGGTCGCGTGGAAACTCGAAGGCCAGGCCGACGTCCAGCGTGAGCGTCTCACCGGGCTCTATCACGGCGTGGTCGAGGGCGTGCAGGTCGAAGCATGCGGCGTCAGCGCTTTTGTACTCCGGCATCGTGGCGCCGGCGCGGGTGAACTTGACCTTGACTTTCATGCCGAGATGCTCGCGATGGCGCGTTGCCGCAGTTCGGCGGGAGCCTTCATGGCGTAGGGGTCCTTGACCATGATGCCCTGCAGGATCACCGGCAGTGTCTCGGTTTTGACGGCACGCCGCATTACGGATCGCCGCAGGTCAACCATGGTGCCGAGGCGCTCGGTGACGAGTGCTGCCGACACGCCGGCGTCCTCGGCAATCTGACTGCGGGTAATCTTGGCCAGCCCGTGTTTGGCGGCCAGCTTGAGGGCCACATCGAGCAGGAGCTCGGTGCGTTCTTTTGGGGGAAGGCGTTTGTTCGTCATGGGGGTTCATTATGCACGCAATTGATGCATGGGTCAATTAATCATCCAGCACGGTACGCCGGCATTGTCGAGCCGCAATCGCATGTCGCGCGTGCCCGGCCCGCCGGGGAATCCAACGGCGTAGGTGGGCTGGAAAAATTCCAGCATCCACTGGTTGCGTTCCGAGCCGGCCTTCTTGGCATAGAAGTCCCAGTTGGCGTCGATGCGCGCCACAGGAATGCCTCTTGCCTTGCCCCAGTCTCCGCACAGCGTGTCGGCACCCCGGGCGCCGCCGTGCATGATGGCAAAACTGGTGGTGCCGAGGATGCGCGGCAACTGCGACAGGCATTGGTCGACCATCTTGGCGTCGACGTAGGTCCTGCCGCCGAAGCACAGAACGCGGTGGACGGCGCTCATTGGAATATCTGCCCGGCCACGATGAGGGCGTCGAGGCGATCCATTCCGGCTTCGCGCAAGACGGTGTAGCGATCTTTCACGAAGAGGGCTTGCGCGCGCAGGGCCTCCCAGTAGAGGGCGGTTTTACGTCGAGCCTGCATGTCGGCGATCATGCGGGTTACCGCCACGCGGTGGGCTTCGGCTTGGTCTTCTGGGCTCATGATTTTTCTCCTAGTTGGGCGCGCCGGTGATCGGAGAGCCACGCGATGACAACGACGGGCGCGAACAGGGCCGTCATAAAACCCAGTAGCTTGAACCCGAGCATCTGAAACGGCGGGTCGATGAACAGCCACAGGAACAGGGCGGCCACGGCAAACTCGTAGACGATGAACGCTGCAAAGCGGTTGTGGTTCATCATGCCTGCCGACCGTAGCAATTGATGCGCTCGATGCGGCCACCGGCGTCACGCACGGCCTCGACGCCGGCGAAGCGCAGGGTCTCCTTGATGATCTCGCCGCTCGGCCCGGCTTGAATGGGCTCTACGGCGCGCACCACCTCTCCGGCCAGGCCGTCTACCTCCATGACCTGGCGAATCTCGGCGCCATCGGCGTCCATGTCGTAGACCCGAGTGCCTTGCGGCACGACGTAGACGGGCGGGTGTTGCATGCCTTCGATGCGGTCGGCGAGGCGGCGCAGGCTGTGGGCGATGTCGGCGCAGAATTGTTTGGTTGTCATAGCGGGTTCCTTGAAGTCGTGTCGTCGATTGAGGCGTATCCATTCTTGGGCAGCCACGAGGTCGCCGCCCGTGGCCTGCAGGGCGCGCCGGCAGAGCATGAGAGGCTCGTCGGTGAGGTCGCGCAGGCGGTGCACGCCGGCGGCAGTCGTACCGGATTTGTAGGCGGTCATGGCAATTGATCCGGTGATGTGACAAAGGCGGCCCAGCCGCCGAGGCTGTTGACGCGGTTGATCCAGTTGAGCTGGGCCGGCTCGCGCCCCGTGCCGGTGTAGCGCCAGTCCTCCTTCTTGACCTCGGCGCTGGTGAATTGGCCGATGACGCGGCCGACGTGCGCCGGCGTGATAAGCACCGGCCGGCAGGCTATGAGGTCGCCGGACTTCATGATCTCGTTGGCCTTCTTGCTGTCGTTGGCCAGGCCGTAGCGCACGGGGATGCCGCGGTCGTCTGGCAGTGCGCCGACGTTGTTGCGCCAGAACGGGTAGCCTTGCGCGCTGGCCGCCAATCGCACGCGGCTCGACACGTTGGACTCGCTGCGGCCTTCGTTACCCTCCAAGGGGCTGTCGAGGGCGCCGACGCGGCGATACCAGTCCTGGCGTGCGGCGGCCGGTATGTTCCAGGCGTTGGCCCATTCCTCGAACATCACGACACCACCTTGTAGGCAACGATGCGACCGTAAATATCAGGAAGGGCATCCCAGCACCAATCCCGAGCTGGCAGGGGTCGCACGTCTGAATCGAGGTTTTGATTCTTTCGTTCCCCACGTTGGAGAATCTGGACAACCATGTGGGAGGGCAAGGGGCACACCCTGCAGGTGTCGGGCACCTCCACCCAGGCGCCGTCATCGGGGTACCAAGGCTTGATGGCGCCGGGCGCGACCTTGGCGAGCTCGGCGGCAGCATCCTCGCCGCGCATCTGCAACCAGCGCTGCAGCGTATCGACGGCCTCCTGTATGTCCTTGATGGCAGGTTTGCCGCCGCCACGCATGCCGGGCACCACCAGCTTCTTGATGGCGTGGCCGAGCGCCTGGTCGGTTACGTTGAACAGTTCGAGGACGCGGTAGACGTCGATCTCCTGCAGGTGGGCGACGCCGCGGAAGTAGTGGCCGTGCTTGCGTGCTGGGGTGGGCGCCGGGGGCACGTCTCGCTCGAAGGCATGCGCGATCTCAGGCGGGAGGCAGCGCGTTGCGGTTGAACCTGATGATGCGGCCTCTTCAATTAAGTCAGGCATTGCTTCGGGCTGAGGCAGGATGATGGCTTTGAAGCCCCGAGGTTCCCAGTCGGCACGCAGGGTGTTGGGCTTTATATTGAACTGCCAGAATCTTCCGCCGCCAAGAGGTAAGGCCATTTGCACGAGATTCGGGCTGACCTTCATGACGCGGGCGTCGACACCGTCTGTTTTGCGGCGCCAGACTTGTTTCACGACGATGGCGCGCGGCGCCTCTGCCTGCGTCCAAAGACCGCGCCAGGCACCAATCGGCACGACGATGTCTTTGCCGTAGCCACTGCCCATCACCGGTTGCATCACGACGTAGGGACTGCCTGGCGGGCATTCAGCGGCTTTCGCCACCGTGCCGTCGGAGTTGCGTGTCCAGAACGTGCCGGGGATAGGGCGGGGGAGGTCGTCTTTTTGTTTCATGAGTTAATTCCTTAATTGACATTGGCGTCAATAATACCAGCTTCGCGCAAGTCGAGGCGGATTTTTTCTTCCAGGTTGGCGGCTTCCGTGGCTCCCAGTGCCCAGGCGCTGTAGAGGTCGGTGCCGTAGCGGTAGTAGAAGCGGCGATACCCCTCGCGCTCCGAGCGGCCTTGCGCAGCCTGCCAGCCACCCCACAGCGCCGTGGCGTGGCGCAACGCCGCCTGAGCCTGGTGCTTCTCGTGGGCTACGTTGCGCAGGCGACCGGCGATGGCGTGCGTGGCGCCGTAGGGAATGCTGGCGGGCGCGTCTAGGCGCGCGATCTCGCCGAGCATGCGGGCACGGGTGGCCTCGTCGAGCAGGATGAGGTCGCCATCCACTACCTCGGGACTGTTGCGCACCGCCGGCGTCGGTTCCGTGCGGCAGTAGGGACATGCCGGCAGCACGCGTTCGTAGGTGAGGCCGCAGGTGGGGCTCTCGCAGGTGCGCGTCGGGATGTGATCCTTGGGTTCGTTCTGGCCGCGCGCCTGGCGACGGTCGAGCGACCACTTGCGGAAGGCTTCGGGCAGGCCGTGCTGCTTGACGTTGCCGACGAAATCGAAGTACCGAAAGTAGTCCTTGCTGGCGTCAGGCCTCCAGCCTCGGCCGAAGCGCTGGCGGTAGCGGATGAGCGACGTCGTGGCGGCGAGGTCCAGCACCACCTGCACGCCCGGGCAGTCGAAGCCCTCGTCAATGAGCTGCACGCTGATGATGATGTCGACCTGGCCTTTGGCGAAGGCCTTGAGGGTGCGGGCGCGCAGGCCTGCCTCGGTCTTGCCGGAGAGCACCTCGGCTTTCACGCCGGCGGCGCGGAAGTCCTGGCACAGGTCCACGGCGTTCTCGATGCTGTCGACGAACGCCAGCGCCGTGCGGCCGGGCACGTGCTTGCAGTAGTGCTCCACGGCGTCGCCAAAGATGTGGGAGCGCTTGGTCTCCTTCTTGACGTCTTCCTTCTTGAACTCGTTACCGGAGCCCAGGCCCAGGGCATCGCGGTTGAAGTCGGTGGGCGGCACGTAGATGAGGTATTTGCAGAGGAAGCCCTCTTGCATCATCTGGGCCTCGGTGGGGCCGTGCACGATCTCCTGGGCGAAGCCGTCGGCCCACAGGCCCAGGCCTTTGCCGTCGGTGCGTGCCGGCGTGGCCGTGGGGCCCAGCAGGCGGCACTCCGGGCGCAGGCGGAGGATGGCCTTGCCGTAGGCGTTCTCGCGCAGATAGTGGTGGAACTCGTCGGGCACGGCCAGCGTCACCTGGCGCAGGAAGTCATCCTCGCCTTTGACCACAGCCAGGCTATCGGTGCTGGCCACGCCGACGCGCGAGCCAGGCGCGACGAAGTGCGTGCCGAGGTCCTCGATTTGCACCTGCATGCACAGACGGGCCAGGTCGGGCGGGCCGATGACGCGGTGGCGGACGCCCTCGCGCGCCAGGGCCAGCGCCAGCTGGGCGACGATCTCGCGGCGGTGGGCCATCATGAGACCGCCACCGGTGTTGTCGGCCAGGGCGTGGGCTGCGGTCTTGGACTTGCCGGTACCGGTGCCCATGCGCAGCAGTTGGCAGCGGACGCCGCGCGTCCAGCCGCTTTCCAGGGTGTCGAGGGCGTCGCGTTGGTAGTAGCGGAGGGTCACGGCACAGCCCCTTCCATCACTTTGATCCAGGCGGCGTCGAGCTCGCGGCGCGTGCACTGCACCTGCATGTGATCGGTGAGGGTGAGGGCCTGCGCCATAGCGGCGAATTCCGGCTGGCTGACGCCCCAGCGGCCGGTTTCGGCGTGGCGGGCCTGCACTTGCTCCAGCGCGCGCTGTGCCTCGGCGGTGGCGGCTACGCCGTCAGCAAAGTGCGTGGCAGCCAACACGTGCCCCCAGTTGATGCGGAAGGCCAAGGCATGCCAGTCGGGCTCGGTGGCCGTGCCGTCGCGGAAGCCCTCCAGCATCTGGTGGGGCAACATCTGCAGGTCAAATTCGTTCTTGGCGGAAAACCGAATGGTGATGGGGATGCGGCGAGTCTTCGTCTTCTTGGGACGACTCTTGGCGGCGGCGGCGCGACGCTCGGTTCGATTCATTGTTGCTCTCAATTTTATAGCTACTGGTGCCCATCGGATAAGCGCTGGCCGCTATTTTGACTGTTTGCCGGGGTGCGGAAACTTCAGGGGCTCCAAGGCGTGCGCTGCTACTTTCTGCATCCACACGCAGGTCGGGTGATCGTTGTAGACGGCTTCGCGGATTTGCTGCAGGCCATGGCGTTCCGCGGATATGGGTGCCTGACTTTTCAAAGCAACAATCTCGGGCACCAGGTCTGGTGTGCACTTAATCAACCGCATTTTCCGGGGCTTGCCTTCCATGGCGGCCATGTCCTCAAAGGCTTTGCCAAAGCCTGGGTTGGCGTGAGACTGCTGGACAATCATCACGCGACCGTTGGCGTCCTCCCACTTTTCCAGACCTTCCCAGGAACTGGTTTTGGTGAAAACTACGCCACTGACGACGTACGTCGGAGCCACGGTGTATTCAAATTCATCGGTTCGCATTGTTGCTCCTAAATTTATAGCTACTAGCGCCTATCAGATAAGCGCTAGGTGCTTATTTCATCGCTTACCGGCTGGCGTCGGCAGGTCGTAGTAAGGCCACAAGCCTTTGTTCTCGGCGCGGACGTTTTGCCAGGCGGCGTGCGTGCCCGTCGTCTCCTTGATCTCGTCCAGCGATGCCAGCACGCACTGCCGGAACTGGGCCAGGGCGTCGACCATCTTGGGGGTCTTGTAGCTGCGTGCCACCAGCAGGGCATCGGTGGAGACAGTCGGTACGCCGGCCGCGCCCAGGTTGCGGTAGTTGGCGCGGATGGGGCGGTAGACGTTTTTGAGCTTCTCGACCAGTGCAGGCGGCACGGCCAGCAGTTTGTAGCCAGCCGGCAGTGCGGCGACCGAGCCGAGGGGTGCGCCGCCCACCAGGACGACGGCGTTCACTTCACCCTTGGCCAGCGCCTCCAGAGCCAGGGCGTTGGTGTCGTAGCTCACCAGGGAATAGCTCACCTCGGACTGCAGCTGGATCACCTTGGCCGTCACGACCGAGCCGCCGGCGGCGCCCACCCGGAGACCGGCGAGTTGCGAGATGTCGGTAAGCACTACCTCACTGCCGCCGACGCCCAGGACGCCGCCGGACTTGATGCCGGAACGCTGCGGCGCCACAAAGTGCACGGTCTCGGGATGCAGGGCCAGCAGGGTTTTGATGCTGCCCAGGTCTTCGGTCATGGCGCGCATGTAGAGCATGTCGCTCTGCACGAAGGCCGCGTTGACCTGGTTGCCCACCAGGCGGTCGAGGTTCTCGACGGAGCCCGTGGAAGGCAGCGGCACCAGCGCAATCTGGCTGCCACAGTATTTGCCCATCGTCGTGAACATATCGGTGTAGGTGCTGCCCTTGGCGCTGCCAGTCGAGACCTGCAGCTGTTGGGCGAATGAGAGTGTGGCCGCGCACAGAGCGATGGCCAAAATCAGTATCTTTTTCATGGAGGTCTTTCAGTTGATGCGGAGGTTTTTCATGGCGGCATCGTCTTGCGACGGCGCCGCGGCGGGGATGTTGGGGCGCGGCGCGCCACCGCCGGCCTCCAACAGATATGCAGTGCCGGCCAGGACGGCAGCCAGCAATGCGAATGCCAAGATGTAGAACTTCATCGCACACCCAGCCTTTCCCGTGCCGCCACGTCGATGGTGATGACGGCAGATGGGTTGTTGGTCAGCGCTGGCGGCGCGCTCATGGCCAGCACGGTGTCGAGCTCCGACAGCGCGCGGTTCATGGCGGTCTGCACGCTGTCCAGCGATTCGGCGGCCAGCAGCTTGTCCATGGCGCTGTCGGCCATGGAACCCGTCAGCTTCTGCATGCGTAGAGCCGACTGGGCGACCTTCCACTTGCGGGCGGCGCGCTCCGTGGCGGCCTCGAACTCGTCGGCTTTCGTGACGGCCTCGGCCAAACCTTGCTGCTTGAGGCCGAGCAGGCGCTGCAGGCCTTTGAGCTGCTCGTCGAAGTCGGCGGCGTCATCAGGCTGGGTCTTGTGCAGGTCGCGCACCTGGTCGGCAAAACCCTTGACCTCGGCGCTGAAGGCCGTCAGCTCTTCGCCGGCGCGTCGTATGCGCTCACGGGCCTCCATAGCCATGTTCTGGCGGGTCTCGATGGGGTTGGCACGGGCCTCCTGCTTGAGGCCCTTCAGGCGCCAATTGGCCAGCTTCCTGCCCACCACGGGGGCGGCAGCAATCGCTGCGGCGCCGAGTAAAGCGGCTACCGCCAGCCCCACGATGCCCTGGATGAGCAGGAACACGAAGGGCGCCACCAGCACCACCGCGACGGCGACCACCGCCCATTTGAGGTGAAGGGCCAAAATCTCTTTTCTGTCGTCCATTATTTACTCCTAATTTGATAGCTACTAGCGCTTGCCAGTTAAGCGCTAGATGCCAAAACGACCCAAAATTGCTGCGGCCAGCAGGTACCAGCCCCAGGGCGGGAACGCTACGGCGGCCAGCGTGGACCAGAAGCCGGAGGCCAGCACCCAGCCGCAGACCCAGATGGCTACGGCGGTGATAAACACGACGCGGCCGGCGACGTAGCGGATGGTGCCCAGCAAGTAGCCGATGAGCATGATGACTGCGTCGGTCACTTTGCTGCCTCGCGCGCCAGCATCTCGGCATGCTTCTCAGTCATCGCCTTGAGCAGTTTCTCGCGACGCTCGGCTGGCAGGCAAAAGAACGCCGTCAACATGCCTTGAGTAGCACTGCCCTTGCCTTCCAACGCGATGCGGTTGCCCTCGGGCGTCTTGATGACGATCTTGGTGCTCTCGATCACGGGCCGGCTCACGACTGCACCTCGCCGCCCAGGGCTTCGATGACGGCGGGGACGAGGCCTCGCAGTTCACCGCTGAGGATGGCGACGTCGGCGTCAAAGCCTGGGTCGTCGGCATCGGTGCCGTCAAACACGATGTCCAGGAACTTGATGCCGGTGAGCTGGCCGCTGGCGTTGAGGGCGAAGGACACGCGGTCGTTCCAGGTCATGGCCAGCTTGACGGGCATCATGCCGGCGCGTACGTGGTCCTGCACCTCCTGGGTGTTCAAGGCGTGGCGCAGGTAGCGCACGGCGGCCTTGCTCTCATCCTGGGCCTGGAGGTAGCACTCGCGGTCGACGGTGAAGCCGGCTGGCGCCTCGTTGGTGCTGAGCCAATCGCCCATGCCGCCGGCGGGAGAGCGCTCGGTGTTCAGCAGTGACAGCGACATGCCGGCGAAGCATTCCACCAACAAGCTGCTGATGTCATCGGCGCGCGTCTGGCTGGCGGTGTCGATGACCACCAGGCCTTCCGCCAAGTTGATCCACACCCAGGTGTCAGCCTGTGCCGGGAAGGCGTGGGGCAGTAGCTCCAGGCGCACGTTGTCCTTGATCTCGCGGGTTTCCTTCTTGCCGGGCTTGCGACCGCGCAGCCGCTCGATGTCGGCGGCACGCTCCTTGACGCGACGGGCCAGCAGGGGGCCGGGAACCTTCTTGGTCTCGGTGCGCAGCCGCAGAACGATGCTGCCGTCCACGGATTCGATGAGGGCGCCGTGCGCCTCGCCACGTGGTGGCACCCAGCCGCTGGAATATTCCTGGGCGGGGCCACACTCGGTGAAAGGCGAAGCGTTGATGGCTGCAACAGCAGCGGTTCCGTCTGGCACGTAGCCGGCGGCTATGCGATAAATAGTGGCGTTCTTAAACACAGGTTTTCTCCTTGAATTGAGGGACGTGGGTGAGGTCGGTCCCGCGCAGGCCGGGAGCGTTGAAGTTGACGGCACCGCAACGCGTGGCGCCGCATGCGCAGCGGTACGTGCCGAAGGCCAGGTCGCTGCTGTTGCCCTGCCAGCGCCACTGGTGGCTGTGGCGAAACGCGGCGACAGGGGTGAAGCGGATGCCGTTCACGACGCCACCACCTGGTCAGCCAGGGCGTGAGCCTCGGCAAAGTACATCGCCAGTTCGGGGTACGCGGCGACCGCAGCGGCAGCGGCGTTGCGGTAGGCGTCAATCACCTGTTGGGGTTGCGCGGCGTCGTTGTCTTCGGCCAGTTCGATTGCCATGTGGTTCTCCGTGTTGATGCGCAATTGTCTGGCTAATTGACGCTGCTGTCAACAACTATTTCGCATCGTCATCGCTGTAGAAGCCGAAAACTATCTGGCGGAGTTCCCACGGGTCGAGGCTCGGCATCGGCGCAGCAGCGGCACGATCGAACTGCGCCTGCAGTGCCGGTAGGTCTCGCTCGGCCGCCCTGCGATTCGGGTAGCTCGTCTCGGCGGTGGCGCCGACGCAGGGGTGGTAGCGGCACAGCGCGTACCGGCCCTGGCCGCGGGGTCGGGGAGGACTACAGCAGTGAACATTGGTCGCCCCACATATCAGGCCACCAGAGGTTGGCCTTGGCGGCGTTCTCGCGCCAGTGCACGACGCGCAGGTTGGCCGGCACGTGAAGTCCGCATACGTAGGGGCTGATTTTGGGCACGACGTGGTCGACCACGTGCAGCTCGCCCGTCAGCTGCGTCAGGCGGCGGGCTTCGGCGTAGAAGGAACGCACGGCCTCCAGGTCGGCCCAGGCTGGAGTGGCCCGCACGGTCTGCGCGCGGTGCACTACGCCTTCTTTGCCCCGGGGGCGCACTGGTGGCCGGCGCTTGACGGCTGGTGCAAATAGCGGCCCGCTGTCATGACCGTCGAGGGGCAGGCCGTGCTGGATCATGACGGCTTGCTGCGATCAAAGACCGTTGCGCTGCCACGGTTCCGGCTGCGGCCGATGCGGGAGTGCTTGAGCGCCGCGGCGGCCAGGCGCTCGTCCAGCGGCGATGACGTCGGCTCCGCCTTGACGCAGTTGACGCTGCCGTAGCCGCGGGGCTGGTTGAGGGGCTTGCGGGGGTTCCAGAGGGTAGTCATGATGCTTGCTCCAAGGCGATGCGGTGAAGGGCTGGATGGGCGCGCGTCAACACCGCCAGCAGGGCGCGCTTCTCTTCCAGGTAGATGACTGCGAATTTGGGGTCGTGCATGACGATGCTGCTGGTGTTACTGATGAGGTCGGCGCACTTGATGGTTTGCACCCAGCCGGGGGCATCGGCCAGACGTCGGCACGTCATCGCTTTGCGCTCAGCGCGGTTGTGTCCGGTCTGAGTTGCCTCGTCCCATTTTGGTTCGAGATCGGACAGCGCGAGCACTCCGTAGGCGGTGGCGGGTCCAAAAGCGCTCTCCAGCACTGACAGCCCGTTCTTAGGATTTACGTCTTCGATGTAGTCGTGCAGCCAAGCCACTGCGATCATGACATGTGCGTAATCGCCGTATTGCCGGGGCGTAGCTACGGCGGCCACGATGCCAGCCACCTCGGCCAGGTGATCTGCGTAGGGATTGCCGGTGTACTTGCGCACCTGCTGCGCGTGAGCCGTGCGGGCGAACTGCATGGCTCGGAGGGCGAGAGGGTCGGTCATCAATTGCTCCAAAGAAAAAGACCGCGGCCCGGTGAGAGGCGGCGGTCTGGTCAGCTTAAAACCGGCCAAGACCGGAGAGCTTACAGGGGCGCCAGGCCTTGACGTGCGCGCACCAGAGGGTCGAGCGATTCGCCACGCTGATTCGCGTGCATCATGGCCAGGTCGCTGGGGGTAGCCAGGGAGCCGCGGTCATCACGGGGCTGGCGCGCGGCTGGCGCAGGTGCCGGCACCACGACAGCGGGGGCTGCGCGGGGAGCTACCACGGCAGGCGCTGGTGCCGCGCGCGGGGAGGTCACGGCGGCCACAGCCACCTTGCAAGGCGTACCCGAGTCGGCCATGGCTTGGGCGATCTCGGGCTTCATGCACAGGCGAGCGCGAGCGGCGGCATGCAGGCCTTGCAGGTGCAGAGCAGATGCGTCATAGCGGGCGTCGCAACCCTGGTCGGTCCAGGTAGTGCCGAAAGACACACCGAAGGACACGCCTTGAGCACCGGCGCTGGTCGAGCCCATGCAGGTCCCGTTGGCGCTGGTCAGCGCGGCGGCTACAGCCGAGGACACGGGGTTGCGTTCCTGGGCATGGTAGGTCACCGTGTCGCCCGTCACCGTCACGGCGCCAGTCGTTTGGGTGGTCGCGCCGCCGGTCTGCACCACGGTGTTGCCGCCGCTGTTGCTGTTGGAAGTGGCGGTGCCACCGGTTGCCGATGCGCCAGAGCTGCCGCCAGTGGCGGACTGCCCTTGCTGTTGGCCTTGACCCTGCTGCTGCCCCTGCAGGTTGGTGTTCGCGTTGGTGTTGGCATTCAGGTTCGTGTTGCTGCTGTTGCCGCTACCGATCACGCTACCGCCGGCACCGCCACGGCCGCCTTCACCGCCGTTGGCAGTGTTGGTGTTCGTGTTGTTGGTGGGGCCGACGTTGGCGGAACCGATGCCCACGCCTACGCCGACACCCACGCCCACGGCACCAGCGCTGCTGTTGCTATTGCTGTTGTTGGGTCCGTTGCCATTGTTGCCGTTGCCGGTAGCGAATGCCGACGACGCGGCTGCGATGATGGCGATAGCCAGGAGAGATTTTTTCATGATGTTGCCTTTAAGAATATAGAGAGTTGTAGCCGCGTTATTGACGGCTGCGTCAATTATGCAATGAGATTTTTAGATTTGCAACCTCCTGCATAAATTGTGGCGGAATCCACCACACTTCGGAACTCGTCGAGGCCAGCCGGCTGACCGCCGTAGCGCCGCATGAAGCCCTCAAAATGTTGGTCGCGTTCCAGGAAAGCTGTGGCCAGCGCGCGGAAGCGCTCGGCGTCTTCGCGGTCGGTCGCCACGTCGTCGCGCAGCACCACGTGAGGCGTGAAGCCGAGGATGGTCATGCGTCAGTCTCCTTGACGTGACGCGGTGCCGCCAGGCTGTCGTGCACGTACTCCAGGATGGCCAAAGGCCGGTAGCTCTGGTGCGTGATGCCGTCGGCGTCGGGCGTGCCGCGCTTGATAGGCAGTGGAAATCCAGGTTCTCGCTGCCAGTTGGCGGCGTGGGCGATAGTCATGGGACGCTGGTCGAGCAGGTGTTGGAGCGCCTGCCGGGCCAGGTACTCAAGGGCTGGGGGTACTTTCACTTGTGCACTCCTATGAATTCGGCGTTGGCAATCAATCGGCCGTCGCGCATATGAACCTCGATGGTGCGGGGTAAATTGCTGGGGCGTACGCCGGGCGTCGTGAAGGTCCAGTGGCCGTCGGTGGGGTCGAGGCGCGGCACACGGGCGTCGGCTGGCCAGTAGTCGCTCCACATCAATTGCTCGCGCCGGAATTGAACGCCGTATGTTGGCATAGGCGCGACCGAGCTGGCGTGTACCGGCAGTGACCACTCCTTGCCGTTCCACCACCGCCAGACGTCTACGTTGAGGCCGTCGCGGCTGACTTGCCACCAGCCGATGTGCGGCGGCGACCCGTGTTTCCACGTGCGTGTCGTCATGATTTATTTCCGGTTGCAATGGTGAAGCCGAACCACATGGCGCTGACCTCTGGCACCACGTAGTCGCCGTCGGCGTCGCGCTGGAATAGCGTCTGCCAGGACTGGTTGGCGTCAGCGGTTCGGACGTTGGCGCAGTACCGGGCGAACACCGCGGCCTCGAAGTCGTCGCGCGTCACGATGGGTTTCCTAGGTAGGGTGACATCGCCGCGCGCAGGGCTTCCGCAGACACGCCGTGTTGGGCGGCTACGTCGGCAATGAGCTTGGCGAGGGGCGTGATGCAGGCGACGGCTTCGATGCGTTTGCGCAAGTCGGCCAGGGCGGGGGTGAGTTTATTGTTGACCATGACGTCAATTATGGAATTGTGCACGGGCTTTGTCAACGCTTGCCTGCATTGCCGTCATCTTGGCAGCCAGGCAGATGTCGAAAAGCGGGAGTTCGAGCGCCAGCGACAGCTCCAGCGCCAGGACGGCGTTGAGGTACGTCTTGCGGCCGGTTTCGAGCTGGTGGTAGACCTCCGGCGAGAACGACGTCTGGCGGGCCACCTGCTTGAGACTCCAATTCTTGGCGCGTCTGGCGACGTAGAGCTTGTCGCCGAGCACGGTGGGCTGCACGATGCGGCGCATCAGCATGACGTCTCCCTGACGTAGACGAAGGCGTAGGCGGCATCGAACGACCAGCCGTAGTGCAGGTAGAGCTTGAGGAAGAGTCGCTCGCGGATGGCGCTGACGCGCTTGATGTTGGCGACGACGGGGTTCACGCCATGCCTCCATACGCGAGTCGCGCGCGGGGCACGCGGGGTTTGGGCGGCCGGCAGGCTGCGAAGTAGTAGAAGCTGGTGAAGGCGGTGTCCAGCACGGTGGATAGCGCCCAGCGCGCCGGCGTCGTGTCGGTCGCCCACATCACGACATCAAGGGCGGTGAAGACGAGTAGGAGCGCGCGGAACCAGAGGTTGGTAGAACCGGCGAGTAGGGGCGGCGCGTACGTTGCGGCGGTCAGCACCGCGGCGGCTGCCAACGCCAGTACCAAAATCCACGCGGGGCGCTCAAAAATGAATGCGCCGATGATGTTGGCGAGGCCCCACGCCAGCACGCACTGCCGCGCCAGCCACGCCGGTTGCTTTTGCGTGGCGTCCACGACGGGCTGGTAGACGCGGGCCAGGAGCCAGGTGTCGATGCGGCGGATCATTTTGCAATACCTTGGAGCGCGTACTCGGCGGCGGCCCAGCGGCGCACCAGTGTGGAAAAAGCAGTGCCAAATAGGCCTGCCTCTAGGTCGTAGCCTTCGTCTCTGTCGGCCACCAACGCATCTACGATCTCGCCAGCCAGGGCTTGAACGGCCATGCCGGGGGCGGGCGACGCCATGCAATGTCTGAGCTGGGCGAGCTCGGCGGCACGGCGCGCAACCTCTGCCTCCAGGGTTGCGATGCGCTGCGCGTGGTAGGTGGTGTTGAGCACCTGTGGGCCGTTACCCTCGTCTTCGTAGACGTGAGCGCCCAAAGCGTCGCCCATCTCCACTTCGTGAGAGCATTGGTTGCACAGGGTGGCAGAGCCCACCTCGTCAACGGCTTTCTGTTCAGCTTCTTCGGGGCTGTCGGCCTCGACAGTAATGCCGCGACTGGCGTCGAACAGGACGGTGACTGCGTACTTCATGCGGCACCGCCTTTCTCGGCGGCGTCAAGCGCCGCGCGTTTCTTGAAGATGCTCACACCCATGGCGCGGTACTTGTCGCTCATGGCTTCCAGCCTCGCTCGACCGGCGGCGATGGCGTCGGCCTGCGTGTCGTAAACCGTGTTGACGCCGACGATAGTGCCTTTGTTGGTTACCAGCCATTCGGGTCGGTAGTCGGCATAGACTCGCGCGATCTCGACCGGCACGGGTTTGAAAGACGGCAGCAGACGCCAAGCGGTGTACGGGTAGGTTTTGGCAGTCATTTTGGGGTCTCAGTGTTGGCGGCGAGGCGTTGTGCCATCAGCGTGTATTGGTGCCAGTCGACGAGAGCCGCGGCGATGGATTTGGCGAGTATGGTGTAGCGCATTGGGGTTCCTATGGACGGGGTGGTGGTAAAACTTTTCGCTTCTCGACTTCCTCCAGCATGGTGGAACCCGACGACAGCAAAATCTGGCCGAGGAACGCGCCTTCAAAGGTAAGGACGCCCGTCTCGATCGCCACGACCTGGCCCTTCACCCAGTCGCGCAGCACGCTGCAGACGCTTATCTCCGCCTGGGCCATGGCCTTCTGCTCGTGCTGGGTCTGCGACACCCGGGATCGCGTCTTGTTGAAGGGATGCTCGCGCAGCCAGGCGGCGGCATAGCCGCGGTAGCTGGCCTTGGCGGTGACGTCGCGGCCGCGGTACGTGAACTGCACGATGAGCTCGCCGCGTTCCGTGTCGGTCATGGTGCCGAAGCGCGCGCAGCCGAATTTCGTCAGCGTCTTGCGTATCTCTTCGAGGGCAGCGCTGCCGCTGGTGGCGTTTTCGTAGGGCAAGGTCACTGCGACTCCTTGATGCCGTGGGCGGCTTCGATGCCGCGCACGAACTTCACCAGCATCTCGCGGCTACCGATGAAGCCGTGGTGAGAGGCTTCGTCCATGATCTGCTCTGGCGTCAGCGGCTCTCGCGCTGCCGCTGGCGGTGGTGTGCCGCGCGCATGTTCCAGCGCTTTGAACCATCCGAAGGCAAATGCAGTTCGCTCCGCCTCCGTTTTGCACTCGGGAGGCGCCGCGGGCGGTGGTGTGCGGGTGTTCCAGCGTGCAGTGACCTCGGCCTCTGTTTCGCCAATCAACCCACTGCCGCACGCGCAATCGCCTTCAATGACATAGCTGCCGTTATGGTCCTGGATGCCGAGGGCCTGCAGTGGTGCGGAATGGCT
>Ga0326721_10000290_pt1 | contig 16023 bp, 21 predicted proteins | sample SGPome_FD_203951 | JGI IMG/M metagenome (GOLD analysis project Ga0326721, IMG submission 203951) | Soil microbial communities from Southern Great Plains, Lamont, Oklahoma, United States - SGP_1_2016 | ecosystem: Engineered > Artificial ecosystem > Soil microcosm > Unclassified | place: USA...
CCGCTCATCGAGCCGATCGTCAATGCAAGGCTGCACCACGGCGTGATCCAGACCGTGACGCAGCAGCCAGTGCTCTTCCAGCAGGCCTGCGCTGATCTGCCCTGCTACAGGAGTCGGCAAACCGAACGGCGCCGGATACAGCCCACGCAATGGCAGACGCATATGACTCAATAACCCGGTCAGCCGATCCAGCGACTCTTTTGGCAGCCAGCCGACCTGTACATGACCGTGCGCGTCCCGGGCGCTATGGGCGATGTGCATCTGATCACTGTTTCCGAGCATCAATCCTTGTGCGGCGCAGATGACGGCAGCCTTGAGACGCGACTCGCTCAATGGCGGAAGATCGATACCGGTCAGGACGCTGTCCAGCGGGTGCAGGTAGCATTCAACGCCCGACGTCTTCGGCCCTGTGGCCAAGGCTGACAAGGTGCTGTGTCCGCTTTCGGTGACACGGCCTGCACGGTCCAGACGAGCGAAAGCCACCGTCGTCTCCCGCGCCAACTCAGTCAGAGGCGGCAAGGCGATGCGCAAGCGGCTCATATGCCCACCCGCGACCAAATGACCCGTGGCAGCGTGTCGCCAACGCGATGCAGCAAGGCCTGGATTCTGACCTGACGCTGCTGGGGACGCGCCTGCCCGCGCAGCATGAACCACTCACTGGTCACGCCGACATTGAGGTTGTCGACCGTCAGTTTGGGTACCCGCAGCCGGTTGATCAGGTCGCCCCGGTTGACGAACCACACTCCCCTGTCGCGCTCGGACACCACCGCCTGCGCTCTGGACAACGACAGACTGGGAATGACCGCCGCCAGCACCTCGGCGCTGGCCGTGTTGCCGTTTACCCAAGTGTTGCTCGGCAGCACACTCACGTAGTAGTCGAGACGCGTTAGCGAGGCTTCGGTGAGTCCGGCCATGCCACGCAGGTCTTCGAGGCTGCGCAGCATCGGCTGGGTGGCTGGCAGAAGCGTTTGCGCGGTGCCGGGCGAAGTCACTCGCCCACTGTCGAAACTGCTCGCTGAGCCCGTCGACATTGACGTGGAAAGCAGCCTTGGGTAGGACGCGATGACCCGCTGAATGATGCGCTGGGCCAGTGCGGCATCGATGCCGATCAGTTCACACAAGCGCTCGAAGCTGCGCTGCTGACCGATATCCGCCTGTTGGTTGGTCAGCAGGTTGCGCAAATTGAACTTGCCTTGCTGATCCTGCAATTGCCCTTCGAACTCACCCGGCTCGGCATTCGACGCGTCGATGATGATCGGTCTGGCCCACGGCTGATCAAGGCGCGTCGAAGCGTCCTGCTGACGCGAGTCCCATAGCAGTTGGCGACTGATCTCAAGCCCGCCCAACAACTGCTGACTGCCCTGCACACGCGATTGCTCGGCTTCAAGGCTGCGGGTCAGCACGCCCTGACGAGTGAGCATGCCTGCCGCAATCACCGCCACGATTGCCGCGATCAGCAACGCGCTGATGATCGCCGAGCCACGCTGTCGGGACGCATTCAAGAGAACGTTTTTCATGGCAGCGCTTAAAGCTGCCAGGAGCCGATATCGGCATTAACGCCGTCACCGTCCGGCTGGCCATCGGCACCGAGGGAGAAAATGTCCACCTCGCCGTTGACGCCAGGATTCAGGTAATTGTAGGGGCGACCCCAAGGGTCATTGGGCAGTCGTTCAAGGTAGGAGCGCCAGTTGCTTTTACTGACATTGGCCGGGCGCTCGACGAGCACCTTGAGGCCCTGATTCTGAGTGGGATAACTGCCGTGATCGAGGCGGTAAAGCTTGAGCGCCTGCATCAAACCGCCGATATCCTGCCTGGCTGCCGTAGCGCGGGCCTGATCGGGGCGGTCGAGCACTTTTGGGACCACGATGGCCGCCAGAATACCCAGAATAACGACCACAACCATGATTTCGATCAGGGTAAAACCAGCCTGGGCGCGATGCCCTGCAGGCCGCTGCGTGACGCGCGCGACTTCCATATCTACTTCCCTTGATAATCCTTATCAGCGCCGCAGTGTAACAAAACTATAAAACGGGACGAGGGAAATATTCAGTGATTTGCGTTCGCATCAGAACGCCGGACCAGTGCTATTCTGCGCCCCTGTAGTCCGCCAGGAGGCACCATGGGACAGACACACAAGGAACGTGGTTTCACCCTGGTCGAGGTGCTCGTCGCGCTGGCAATTATCGCCGTGTCCATGTCAGCAGCGGTGCGTGTTGCAGGTGGGATGACGCAAAGCAATGGTCTGCTGCGTGACCGATCAATCGCCCTGCTGGCCGCGCAGAACCGACTCGCGGAATTACGTCTTGAAGGTCAGCTAAAGGCTGGTGTGAAAACCCTCGATTGTGATCAGGGACGTCTGTCGCTGCGCTGCGATCAGACCCTGAGCGCCATGGCCGGTGGCACGCTGATGCGCGTAAACGTGAGGGTGTCGGAACGTGAGCGACAAGGGCCGCCGCTGGCGCGTCTGGAAACAATACTGGGTCGCCCCTGGGTCAGGCCGCAGTGAGCTATTCAGCGGCGTATCAGGTCCGGCAGCCCGGAGACCTCGGAGAGCGTGCTGACCTTGATTCGGGTCTGCTCCGATCCTCGCTCGATCACCACGCCGTCCGCTTCTATCGCGACCAGACGCACATCCCTCGCCAGTCGCTCGCCCGCCATCACGCTGCGCGCCGGACCATCATTGAGCCGGATAACCGCCACCGCACCTCGTGCGCCCGCCATGACACCGGACACACTGATCTGCACTTGCGAAGGCTGATTGGCAAACCATTGGCTTGCCGGGCTGGCGGAACCACCTTCCTGGGTTACGCTCGTCTGCACAGGCGCGGACGATTGAGCCGATGTCATCAATAACGAAGACCAGACCACCACGCCTGCCAGCGCCGCAAGCAAGGCCGCTGACTGCAACAATCGCGGAGCCGATACACCAAAAGCAACTGCCATGACTGAACCTCCTGTTCGTCTGGAACCAGAGTCTACATCAGACTGCGCGTCGGTATAGCGGCTCAACCAAGGACCCCGGCTTCATGACCATGGACAGGCAACAGGGCTTCACCTTGATCGAACTGATGGTCGTGCTGGTCATCATCGGCATTGCCAGTGCCGCCGTCAGCCTGAGCATCAAACCCGATGCCGACGCACTCCTGCGCAAGGACAGCCAACGGCTGGCGCAACTGCTGCAGATCGCCCAGGCCGAGGCCCGCGCCGACGGCCGCCCGATCACCTGGCTGGCCGATGGCAAAGGCTTCGTTTTCCAGCGCCGCAACGCAGAAGGCGACGGTTTTGATCACTTCACAGACGACCCGCACCTCCATCCGCGCAACTGGGAAACCCCGTCCATGCGCGTGCAGATCCAGCCTCGCCAATCCGTCGTCCTGAACGCCGAATGGATCACACCGGTGCTGCACATCCGCCTCTCCGATGGCGAACACACGCTGGGCGTAGAACGTTCGGCCTTGGGCCAGTTGAACGTGGTTAGTGCGCCATGAACAAGCATCAGCGTGGCTTTACCCTGCTCGAAGTGATGGTCGCGATTCTGCTGATGTCCATCGTCAGCCTGATCGCTTGGCGCGGCCTGGACAGCGTGACCCGCACCGACGCCCGACTGCGTGAAAATACCGAACAGACCGAGTCCTTATTGCGAGCCTTTAACCAGCTGGAGCGCGACATGGCCCTGCGCGCCAGCATCGAAATGCAGGAACCGGACCTGGACGGCGATCAGAACGACCGACCTCAGGCCCCGGCAGCAGTCAGCGTGCGTGCCGCTGACACAGGCGACTTTCGTCTGGACGTGATTCGCAGTGCCGCCGTATCGGGCGAAGGTTTGCAACGCGTGCGCTGGTGGCTGAAAGACGGAACGCTCTATCGGGCCATGGGCCTGCCGAGTGATCGATATCCATTGCCCGCGCCCAAGGAAGGGGTTGCGGTGCTTGCGGGTATTGTGGATATGCAGACACGGATCTGGAAGACGGACAATGAGTGGCACACGCTTGATGGTAATCGGGAGAATAATCCCAAGGGGATCGAGATTCGATTGATTCGGGAGACGGGTCAGGGGCGGGAGAAGTATAGGAAGGTGGTTGGGCTTTTGGATTGATGGGGGAATTAGGGCATTTGCGGGTTGGTGCGGTTGTAGACAGAGCCGTCGGATCACACCGGTTTTCAGTTCATCATCGATCACCTTGTTTTTACCGAAGACATGAAGTCTTCGTAGGGCTCGCTGCATGATCACCTGAACCTTCAGATTTCATATTAAGCAATTAAACTCCTGACTTCGATACGCTTATCGAGAGGTTTTCTACAAGTGCAAGCAGCGATCTCCTTATAGCGTCTCGCGCAATCGTCTCTTCGTAAAACCTACTATCAGGCCAATAGTGCGCTCATACCTCGACAAGCGCATCAGCCTCACTTACACGGCAGCCACTATCTAGTATTCGATCGTGAAAATTTCCGACCAGTTTACCAGTGTCAGATTTAAGTACCTCAAGAACCCTATACCCCACTCAAGCAGAGTGATGCTATCACCAAAGTGTTCGTACAAGCCGTTAGCTGTGTCTTTGTTTAGAGTATTGCAATAGACTGCAAAGCATTAGGTGCTCGGCCGGCTGTACCGATGCTGTAGGAAAGGTAATGTTAGCTCTTCACCATCAAACCATTTCCTACGAATCAGATGATTGCCTTCTGGACAAGTTAATCAAGCGACCATGATGAGAAGTAAAACAACAACTTTTTATCCTCAAGATCACTAAATTGATAACGCACCCTATCAAAGCCAGAGTCCAGCTTATTAACGCTCATATGCATCAGCTGAGTTAACCCGCCGCCGAAATCATGGGCCACAAACTGGCTAACATCAATAAATCTGATACGTACGACATCAGCCCCTACCTCTTCAGAGGCGGAAATTGATAGAAACAAATCATAAGCCATCACATCAGCATTCAACTGAATACTAATTCCCTGCACGCAGTGGTGAGCAACAAGTAACTCATTCAATTCTGGAAGACTAATCATTGTTGATCCTCGTCTCTTTCCCATTGCAGCCATAGCCTGGGCCATATTCATAGGTGTGTGTATGGGGGTCGGAATGATATTCAGTAAGCTTTTCTTGACTCCCATATCCGTGATAGTGTAATCCGTTCTTTTAACCTGCCGCACCGCCATTCTCAATCGTCAGGTCTTTCCCGCTCTCCAGCTTCGCCACCTGATACTTCTGATCGCCACCACTCGCCAGAACCAGATCACCGCCGGTCTTGATTTCACTTCCGATGTTCTTCACATCGGTCACTTCATCGCGCTTGAAGCTCTTGGCGCCAAACGAGTCCTTTTTCTTTTTTTCGTACAGCGAGTAATCACTGTCCTGCGCTGCGAGGATGCCGAGGTTTTCGCCCGCCACCAGGTACGCTTGCTGACCTGCTGTAATCCGACTGGAGATCAAGGCGAGGTTCTGGCCGGGCTGCAACGCTACGCTGCCACCCGCTTTCAGATCCGAAGACACTTGGCTGGTTAACGGCCATGAGCTTTTCTCAACGCATCGTCGAGCTACGCAAAAAGCACGGCATGACACAACGAGGTTTCTCGGCGGCAACAGAGATTCATGTACAGCAGATAAAGCGCTACGAGGTTGGTAGCTCCTTGCCTACAGCTGACGCACTGAAAAAGCTGGCTATCGCGCTGCACGTAACCTCGGACTTTTTACTATTTGAAACCGACTAACGCGGGCCGGATGATCGCCTGCGTTACCAGTTCGAAGCGATTTCACGCATGCCGATGGAAGAGCAAGAACTGGTACGAGGCCTGCTCGATGCAATGATTGTGAAAAATCAGGTAGCCGGGGCCATTGCCCGTGCAGCAGGACCCGCGACTAAAGGGAAGGAGTAATCGAAAGGCGGTAGATCGGTGTATTAACAAGGTAATACACCGAACGCCAGTGTTTATTGTACGAAACATGCATTTTGTATGACAAATGTATAGAACTGCCTAGCAGGCAAAAACCAAATAACCAATTGATACCTATAGAAAATATCCACCTTGCAAGAGATGCGTGTTGTGTATTGAGATTTTGCTCCTGTTAAAGGGCGAAAAATCATGCTCAAAAGGGCGTGTTGAGCAGCTAGAACGTAGGTCGTGAGGGTGGGTGCAAAAGGGATGTAACTTGACTGTAGAAAGCATGCAAGAAGGCGGCAAAAAAGGTGCAGATTGGGTGCAAAACACCGGCGCTAGGCCGGCGTCAGATCACATCCAGGCCTCTACAATTAACAAGAGACATTCAAATCGCAAACAGAGATAAAATCACGCATCGGCATATCAAGAAAGCTACTCTCTCCAGCGGAAAGAACGTCTTGCAATATGACAATGCCTTTTTCAAAGTCCAAAAAAACGTCAAAACAATTAAACTCGAACTCCCTGAGCAGAACGCTCTTTGAGCAAATTCGCTCATCAAAGGCATTTTTTTAAATAGAGCGAACGCTGTCGTCCAACTCCCGGGCGACAAATCGCTCTATTAGTGTGCCGCTAGTGATCATAAATATTCCTAACTAGTACGGGAATGCAGTCTGAATCACACCATCCCGAACATTTTTTGACTGTCGATGTTGGAGCGCCTGAGACGTTTGTTCCAATCACCTTACCTGCGTTGTACTCAATAACGTGCCCGACCGGCCCATTAGGAGTTACCTTCTCATACCTCAGTACGTTATCAACGTAACTAGAGACATCGTTAACAGATGTTCCTTGCGAGAACTTACTAACATTCGCAAATCCTGAGCCAGGTCCATGGCGATACAATACATACTCAATACCTGTCATCAAACCGCCTTTGTTATAAGTACTCGCGCTCCACGATGCATCTATTTGTCTTGGACTGATAATGCCTTGATTGTGTCATCTACAACAGCCCCAGCTCTTTTTACAGCGACGGCCAAATAAAAGCCATGCTAATTAACTTACTAAACTATCCATTCCACCTCAAAGCCAACTAGCTGATCCTGAAGCTCTGCCTCATGCCCGAACCAGTAGTCGAACCCTTCAACATCACTTTTCTTCAAATAAAGATAATACCCGCCAGTGTCGCCATCACGGTCGTCCGCAACAACAATTTCCCAGCCGGAATATTCGCCAGTGACAACAATACCCTTCCGAACGATAGACATATCCAAATCCTAGTCCGCATAGGGAACATGATTATCAGGCATGAAACGTCCACTTACCTGGGCGGACCGCCTGCAAGGTTGCTTGTAGTGCGAGGCGCTGAAGGGGGATTTATTAAATTTTCACCATTTAGAAAGGAGGAAAAATTAACTTCAAACATCATCGACCATATTCTTCAAAAACTTTACACCATACTCATCTCGAATTACATACACGCTCTCATATTGAAAAGAGAGTACAAACCTTAGTTTTGTACCAATAGAAAACTCTGCAAGAAAAATTTTAATGTCATTCCAGCTTTCAGAGAGGGACTTAATAGGCGAATGAAATGCACCTCGCACACCGACTTTCCAACCAGCTTCTACACCCTCTGTGGCTACAGCATCATGAGGGATAATATAGCGAAAAACAAAATAGCAGTTCGAACAATTAAAATTCCCGGTCAAATATTTCTCATCAACTGAGTAGTCAGCCCCCATTTTTAAAAGAGCTAAGGAAACCGTATCAAATGAGGTGCCTTCTTCAACCTCAAGGCTCATAGTAATAGTCATTTTGAAGCCTCAATCAGCCTGAATTCATTATTTTTCATCAAATAAAGCTTTTTCAATCCATCAACAGGGCGAGATAGCAATGCTTTCTATATCTCGCCAGATGTTAGTGGAGAGTCCACCAAATTCACAACAACACTGCTAGCCTGTTTTTCAACCTTCTCAGTGAGAGTCATTAATACTGAAATAGGCTATTCGTTCTAGGGGAGAATACATCAGCCAAGTCAACATTAATTCGCAAGTCAGGATTCCCACCCTTCCGCCCCGTGTTCGCTAACTGCTCCACATCAAACCCTGCTTGACCAAGTTTTTTAGACACCTCATTTTGACGTTCTATTGATCGAACCATGTCTGGAGACGCATTTTTTGGTGGGAGCTCAGGCTCTCCTTTCAAAGAGCCCAGTTTGGGTAGCCCGCTAGTGCCAGCCTCTGCATCTGTTATGGCACTTGTTACATTCGGGCTCTTTGGAACTCCTGCAACTTCTTTTGCACCTAAATTTACGTCACTTTCCGCCGCCCCGGCAGTCTTTACACCCGATCCCAAAACCTTCGGGACACCAGCGCCCAGAACAGCAAGCCCGCCCATTACGATGTTGCCCGCAGCGCTCCAGGCATCACCATCAACCGCTTGCTTCATGCCATAACCGGCTTGCGCAATACCGTTGATCGCCGCAGCGCCTCGTATCGCGTTCCCCAATGGCCCAGTCAGCAAATATATAGCAGGGCCACCTATGTTCGCCAAGCCTTGCTGCTCGCTGTTAAGGCGCAGCAATCCTTTTGCGTCTAGATATGTCAGTTCGGCAGCAGTCTTTTCTCGGGTCCATGCTAATTGATTCCACAGACCTACCTCTTGGGAGCGCGCCGCATCGGCGTAGGTATTCTTCGCATCTGTTGTACCTGCGTAGGAGTAGCCGGTCGTCAAGGGGGATGCGGAGGTCAGCAGGTTGTTTAGATTGGCCTGCGCTTGCTGCGGACCAAAGTCTCGTGTCTGCTCATAGGTCTATACCTGAAGATACGCGGTGAGTTCTGTCAGGTCTGCCTTGGTCAGCAAACCTGGATCTCTCTTGAACGCGTCCAGAAGATTATTGTTACGCTGGTCGGCCCCCTCCCAGACTCGTCAGCTTCTGAGCTGCCTGTATTGACTGGTTTTTTGCGTATGCCTCGCTGGCGTCTTTGCGCTCCTTGATAGAGTGATCACTCAGGAAGTTGTACTGCGTGGCGTTGTTGGCAATCCAGCCTCCACGTGCAATTGACTCGGCATCAGCGTCCCCTTGGGCAGCGGCCGCCAGTACGCCTACGATCTGAAAACTCATGCTAGCTGGCCAATAGGCTGTCGCGCATTAAATTCAGCAAGGGTTGCAGGTGTTCGCCGCACTGGATTACCCAGCGAGCCAGGGTTTGGCGGGGGATATCAATGCCGTGGCGGCCCAGTACTTTTTCAAATCGATGAAGCGGTAGACCGTCAACGTATTTGGTCGTCAGCAACATCGCCAGAACGCTGGGGCTGGCCATGCTCTTTTCAATCAGTTGAGCAGGCTTGTCCGCGGTGACGGATGCGGCTTCGCACTCGCGGCAACCGTAGATCTTGCGCACATGCTTGATGACCCGGATCTGCATCGGCACGATCTCAAGCTGCTCGCTGACTTCCTCGCCGATGGCGTGTTTGCGGCAGCCGCAGACGCAAGTCAGTTCGTGCTCGGGAAGTTCGTGGATGACTTTAATGCGCGGCAGATCGGCAGGCAGTGGCTTGCGCTTGCCACGACGTTTAGCGGGGGCGACAACCTCTTCTTCAGCGTTCTCGTCGATAGCTTCCACAACGCTTTCGACTTCGTTGAAGAGCGCCAACTGCGGTGTAGCCGGATCGGCTGTTTGCTCGGACTTGCGTCCGAACAAGCGCTGGCGTAGCAGTGCATTTTCTTCTTCCAGATGAACAATACGGCCCTTGCTCTTTTCGCGCTCAAGCAACATCTGCTCAAGCAATTGTTTGAGCAGCGCAGAGTCGTCAGGAAGATCTTTGGGCATCGAAATCATGCCCTGGATTACACCGAATCAGGCCACGAATCGCGGCGTCAAAACCTGATGAGGGCGGTTACGCCAGAGGTCAAAACCGTCGAGCAGCCAGTTCAGTTCCTGGACGGTCAGGACAATCGCCTCGTCGGTGGCATCGGGCGATGTTTTGAATCGCTCCGATTCCAGGCGTTTGAGCCAAAGGCAGAAGCCGTTGCGCTCCCAATACAATATTTTCACTCGGTTGCGCGGCTTGTTGAGGAAAACGAAAAGTACCGGGTCGAACACGGCAACCTTGATATCCAGTTCGACCAGCGCAGCCAGTCCGTCGATGGATTTTCGAAAGTCTACAGGTTTGGGGTAGAGGTACACTTTTTCGACTTTGGCGTCGGGTCGCATCATGGTCGTTGGGCTCCTGAGAGAATCGGGAGCCCAACATCTGGCATTAGCTTAGTGCTTTGAATGTGGGGTTAATGGAGGGGTTACAAACAACACCGGCACGAGGCCGGTGCAATTCCAATCACTTTTACAGAAAACACCAGTGCGAGTTCTGCTATCGGGGCCAAGCAAAATATCTAAATATCAAGTTATGGATATATACCGAGCCGCTCAAGCTCAGAGAAAAAATATTCCATACCTTCCCGTATGCTATCTGTATCTTTTCTTATTACAACATCGTTACTTGTCGACATATTTAAAATAAAAGTATAAATATTACGCTCTCTTTCACCATCCACCTTAAAGATGAAAAAACCCTTATTTTTCATCGCCACCAACTCTAGTATTTGAATAAACTCCTCTAGCCCGACGCCATTCATACTTGGCGAACCGAAACGAGCCGCATACTTTTCAGAAAGCTCATTGAAAGACATTAATCCAGCCCTCTTAATGCTTTTGAAATGTCTTGGACATTAGTTAGCTTCCCCGTCGCAACCTTATCCACAACATTCCAAATAATTTGTTTTGGCGGACCATCCACGCCGTTTTTTATAATCAACTGCTCAACCACCTCAACAGCAGTCCGCTTGTTCCCATTATCAAACAGATGCCCGCCTGCAATATCCCTGATCATTGAGCCAGCCTTATTATAAAAACCATCATAATTGGCAGCATTTGCAATAGCCGTATCTACTTCTCTGAATGAAACCGAACCGCCAAACTGTGAATTTATAGCAGTGATGTCGTCTGCACTTAAGCCGACCTTGAAACCACCAAGACCTGTTCCACTTGTAAGGTTTGACGCTGAACTTAAGCCACTAGTAGCTAGATCATCTACCTTTCCGGCAGCGCCACCAGTTGCTTTTGCACCAACAATCCCGTCATAAGCATAAACTTTTTCACCTGCTTTCGCACCAGCCCCGTACTCCCCCAACAGCAGCTTTCCCGTCCCCCGCAACAGCAGCATCTCGCCCACCGACATGGCAGCGGCTGTGCCTGCTGCCGACAGAGCGCTGTTCTCAGGAGTAGCGTTGCCGGGATTGAACGAGCTGATGACTCGTTCACCCTCGGTCGACACATACGGAGCTGTAATCGTACCCGCCGAGTCCCATGCATTGGCGAACGACAGTGCTGACAAACCGGTCAAGCCGATTGGGGCGAGGCAGCCTATGCCTGTCAAACACGCCGGCGAAGCGGCGGCGGCTCCCAGTGCGGACGATCCACCAATAAAGGTGTTAACGCCCGTGCTAATGGCGGCACCGCTTCGTGTCACGAACTCGTCTTGCCTTGCAGCGAAGTCGTCAACGCTATCCAGATAGCCGTATTCGAACCGCCCTGTTGCCTTGAGCTCGTTGAGTTCGCGAGTGAAGGCAGCTCCGGCTGTTTCAAGCGCCTTGAGTTCAGGGTAGCGTTCGTCGGACGTCGGCAACGAAGCGCTGCAATGCACAAGCGCGCACGCCGCGGCGTCAAAGCGCAGCGCACGATCCGGATTTTCATTACGCGCCTTTTCCAGCGCCATGGCCTCCTGCTGGTGCAAACCCCGGTTGTATTGGGTGGCGTTACGTGCGACCCAAGTGCCCTTCTCCAGCTGTTTTCCATCGCCATTGTTTTGAGTCGCTGCGGCCAGCAGACCGATCATCTGCGAGCCCGCCGTCAGCAAGTCGGGGTTGCCGTTCACAAGGGTGCTCAGTTGATCGACAACCAGCTCGTTTGCCCCGGCCGCGATGGCACCAGTCCTGAAATCGCCTCCTGATGTTTCTGCCAACAGACCGCCGACCAGTGCATGGGCAAAGACTTTTTGAGGGCTACCGTCGTCGTATTTGCCAAAGCTGTAGTCACCCACTGCGCTGAAGCTGTAAGCCGCCAGCGTATTGAAAAACGCCGTATTCAACGCATCCTTGCCGCTACCACCCTGGCCCAACGCTTTGCTCAGTACTGTGGATGTACCGTTTTGCAAAAGCTGATTGGCGCCGAAACGACCTACGTTTTCCCAAGAGTTGAGCGGAGCAATGGTAATTTTGTTGGTGTTGGAATTGGTCAGCGTGCCCGTCCACTCATTGAAATATGCGGTGGTCAGGCCAGCTGTGACGCCGGAAATGACGTAACCCTTCATCGCGCTCGAAGACGTTACGTCCTGAGCAACTTTGCCCAGATTGCCTCTGTTGTTCACCACACTGACGGTGGCATTGGTCGCTGCACTGGTCGCCACGACGCTGCCCACCGAAGCCGCCACGCTGCCCATACCCGCCATAGCCCCCATGACAGCAGGACCTACGAAGGCGGCCATGAAGATGGCGATGGCCATCTGGGCACCGACGCCCAATCCAGAATTGCTGTATTTGAAACTCTCGTGAATTTCCCGGACCTGCCGCCAATCCACATCCCCGCGCTTATCCGCTTCCTTGAGCCAAGCCAACTGCGGATCAGCCTTGACCATCGCATCAATCGTCTGGCTGACGCTCTGTTGATCGATCTGCCTGATGTCGATTTTCAGTCCATCGACCGCCCGAATGGCCAGTTCGCCTTTGGCCACCAACTCACTCTGGCGCAGCGTCTCATCAGTGTTGCCCTTGCCACTCATTGAGTTCCAGGCAAGGTCACCTTTACTCTTCTCGTGACTCTCCTGATGCAGGTCTTTAACCCCCTCAAACGTCACCGCCCCGCCACTTTGAATCGTCAGGTCTTTCCCGCTTTCCAGCTTCGCCACCTGATACTTCTGATCCCCGCCGCTGGCCAGCACCAGGTTTCCACCCGCAGTAATCTCGCTGCCGATGTTCTTCACATCGGTCACTTCATCGCGCTGGGTCTTGCTGGCGCCGAAGCCGCCTTTTTTCTTCATGTCGTACAGCGAGTAATCGCTGTCTTGTGCCGCGAGGATGTCCAGGTTTTCACCGGCCACCAGTGATGCATCTGTTCCGGCAGTGATGCGACTGGAGATCACGGCGAGGTTCTGGCCGGCCTGCAACGCTACACTGCCACCCGCTTTCAGATCCGAAGACACTTGGCTGGTTAACGGCCATGAGCTTTTCCCAACGCATCCTCGATCTACGCAAAAAGCTCGGCATGACACAACAAGGTTTCTCGGCGGCAACAGAGATTCATGTACAGCAGATTAAGCGCTACGAGGCCGGTAGCTCCTTGCGTACAGCCGACGCACTGAAAAGCTGGCTATCGCACTGCATGTGACCTCGGACTTATTGCTATTTGAAACCGACGAACGCGGGCCGGATGATCGACTGCGCTACCAGTTCGAAGCGATTTCACGCATGCCTATGGAAGAGCAAGAACTGGTACGGGGCTTGCTCGATGCGGTGATTGTGAAACATCAGGTAGCCGGGGCCATCGCTCGTGCAGCCGGGCCAGCAGCTAAAGGAAAAGAGTCATTACGACAGCCAAATACAGCCTGTAGTCGCTCAAACACAGGAATGGCGTGGCCTACAGCCAAAGCTGTAGTCGCTTGGTAATACAAGGAAGAATCCAAAAGCTGGATTAATCTTATATAGTTCAAGTCATTACGATCACCCGCAGGGTTTACCAGATGACTCTATTTTTGTATTTACACGATCAGCTATGAGTGTCGGCTGGTCAACTTTTGCTTGAGAGCTGGACCTCGCCGTCTGGCTAACATCAGTGAACGCCTGACCGCTAACCTTAACTTCCGCCGTTACTTTCGGAGCAATAGCTTTTGCACCGACTAACCTCAGGAATTTCTAAAAAATTTCATGCCTAAGCAACTCAAAACCAGCACTCTGGCTCATCGCCTTTTCTATATCTGAAGAGCACTCTGTAGCATTTACATAGAGCAAAATCTTATGCTCCGGGTATTTTTGCTCTGCTGGATCGCCGTCAAATGGATCAATATTTAACTTTAAAATAAAATTCTCGGAATCGCTTCCGCGCCACATGTAGTAAACACCACCCTGATAAGAACTATCTCTTTTTTCAAAAACTTTCCCTAACATTCTTTCCACATCATCTTTCGCCGGCAGGAGACTTAATTTTTTTGCACCATACAGATCATACGACATAGTCATTTCGGCGACACCACACTTGGGTCACGACTTGCGCCTGTTGCCGCAGAGTCATAAATCATAAAATTAACTTCACGTCCTGCTGCCAAGGAACGCAATCCGAAAACATGCGACGAGCCAATCGGATAGCTGTGTAGAAAATAGCATCTCAATTCCTCGCATCTGGAAAAATGTGGGCACCATTTTTCCCATATTGAATCTGCCCTCTGGTAACTAACTGCCCTGTTCGTCCGTCTACCCCAATTAGCCTTACAAAATCCACAATTGGATTACCACGAACGCCAGCGCCAACAGCAGAATATTTACCGCTGTGAACACTTTCCAAAAGCTCCGCTGGGTCGACGCCATCGTTAAAACAACTACGTCCCTCCTTAAAATCATTGTGACCTTTTATATGTTTTCCTTTGTTGCCCCATATGTATTCTGATCGAAAGATCGTTGACACGGGGAGATTACTTGTCTATTTTGCACCAACAAATAGAGCATTTAATTATTTTTTAGTTGCCTAACCGGATCCCAATCATTAGGCCTGAGTTTATGCTTGCTCCACCATTGCATCCCCTCAAAAACCCACTTTCCGCGCAAATCAGAATGAGCAATTGTCGAGTCATCATACCCAAACTCCGTCCCGCAGCATGGGCAAATATTGTATGAGGCACAGCCAAAACTGTCATACGCTGGCTCATCAAGATCAGGATATCTGCATACCGGACATACATATGCTTGGTTGCTATTGGGCATTAAAATATTCCAAGTTTTAACCCTTACCATGTACTGCTGGATCAGGCTTGTAGTAAGTGCGAATACTTCCCCCACTTGATATGACACCAAATTCATCAGTAGCAGGGTTGTAACGCATGATATCTCCATTAGGTCTTGCTTTTTCAAGCACGCCCGCAGGCTTCGACGCTGTTAAGAATTTATCAGCTTGTGCTTGATACTCAAGCGTACTTTTCGCGCCAAAGTCACCACCGTGACGTGCAAAGTGATCATCAAGCTTGGCTTGGTCGGCAAACTTCGCTCCGTTTCCTGTCGCTTTTGCACCGACTAATTATCGGCTATGGGCAATACTCCACCGTATAATCACTCTCTAGTTCTTGTTGTATCGATTTGGCCAGTTGCATCCCCTCGGCGTTGTGCCGAAGCTCTGCCTCAGGTGTAGTAAAACCAGAATCTGGCGGGTAGTCACTGTTGAACGTCGCCTGATACTCACCGTCCCACTTACTGATTTTGGCCCTCAACTCTTGAGAAATCGGCAGATCTTCAATATCAATGTGCCCCATTCTATCCGGATCTGGGCAGAATATCGGCCCAGCCAAATACTCACTTGTTAGTCTTAACTTGATCATGGCAATGGCTTCCAGAAGCTGACCGGATTAGCTCGAACCACGAAGCCGTTTGAGCCAACCCCAACAGCAATATTTTGTTCAACACCATTGTACGTGATGCGATAAACGTTAGCCGAACCATTGGTCCCGACAACTTCTCCACGCTCAAGAGCATTCATCACAACATTTGGAATGTCATCACGGGAAATCCCTTTATTGATAAAGTCGACTTCGTGTCGCTTGTAGATGTGTTGCAACCCGGCGGCATCAGTACCATTTTCCAGCCAGACGGTTCGGCCGTCTGGCAATCTACGGATATCAACCACATTTTCTGGTGTGATCTTAGTGCCTACAGGCAAGCCCGAGATCAATTCGTCTCTTGTCAGAGTCGAACCTGACACTCCTTTTGCACCACTTTCCGCATTAACCCGATCCGCCCCGACCCCTCGGTCGGTCCCACTATAATTCTTCCAGTCAGGATGATAAGGATCGGCTTTCATCTCAGCCGAAATCGTCTTGGAC
>Ga0326721_10000292_pt1 | contig 15992 bp, 12 predicted proteins | sample SGPome_FD_203951 | JGI IMG/M metagenome (GOLD analysis project Ga0326721, IMG submission 203951) | Soil microbial communities from Southern Great Plains, Lamont, Oklahoma, United States - SGP_1_2016 | ecosystem: Engineered > Artificial ecosystem > Soil microcosm > Unclassified | place: USA...
GAGGACCGTGCGCGCAGCGGTCGCCTCGGGCTCCGCCGGCCCGGCGAGCTCCAGGGCCCGCTCCAGCCGCAGCGTCGCCGTGTCGAGGGCCCCGCGGGCCTGCGCCCGGCGCCCGGCCTCGACCAGGTGCCGGGCGGCAGCGGCGGTGTCGCCGGCCTGCTCGGCGAGCGACGCGACCAGCTCGCACCAGGGTCCCGGCAGGCCCGGGTGGGCGTCGCCGACGGCGGCGGCGGCCCGCTCGGCGAGCGCGACGCGCTCGGGCGGCAGCAGGAGTTCCACCACGCGGTCCCGGGTCAGGGCGTGCCGGAACCGCACCTCGCCGCCGTCGACGTCGAGCAGCTGGGCGTAGCCCGCCTCGCGCAGGGCGGCGAGCACGGTCTCCTCGTCGAGGCCGGTGATGCGGGCGAGCAGCGCAGCGTCGAGCTGCCCGCCGAGCAGGGCAGCGGCCCGCAGAACGTGCTGCGTGCGGGAGTGCAGGGTCGCCAGGCGCCGGTCCACCGACTCGGCGACCGTGGCCGGCACCGTGCTGCGCATCCGGTGCCCCACGACCTGCCAGCCGCCGTCGACCCGGAGTAACCCACCGGTGCGGGCGAGCCCGGCGAGCAGCTCCTCGACGACGAACGGGACGCCGTCGGCGTGGGCCCGGACGAAGTCCAGCAGCGCGCCGGGAGCCGCGTCGGTGCCGAGGCAGGCCAGCACCAGGTCGTCGACCTCGGCGTCGGTGAGCGGTCCGAGCTCGAGCAGCGTCGCGGCCCGCGTGTCGGCGAGCCGGCGGACCATCGTCAGGGCGTCGCCCGGATCGGGACGCAGGGACAGCAGGCACAGCGCACCGTGGTCGTCGGCGTTGTCGAGCAGGTAGCGCGCGACGGTCAGCGTCTCGCGCTCGGCCCAGTGCAGGTCCTCGAGGACGACGATCGCACCGCCATCCCGCGCCGTCACCGCGAGGAACCGCAGGAGGGCCTCGGCGACAGCGACCGGGGACGGCTCGGCGAGTGCCCTGCCGGTCCACTCGCCGGCGAGCTGCGCGAGCACCGCCCGTACCGGGAGCAGCTCGCGACGGGCAGGCGCACCCAGTGCGCGGACCCCGGCCGCGACCGCCTCCTGCACCGGCCCGAACGGCCCCGCACCGGCCACTGCTCGCCCCCACATCAGCGGCAGGCCGGACTCGCGGGCGCGGGTCCGGCCCTCGTGCAGTAACCGGGACTTGCCGATCCCGGCCTCGCCGAGCAGCACCAGCCCTCCACCCCGCTGCGCGGCTCCGTCGACGGCGGCGAGGAGCTCCCGACGCTCGGGGGCCCGCCCGACGAGCCGGGTGCTCAGCAACCGGTGCACGGTGCGCGGGGGTGGCACGGTCAGAAGGGGACGGGCGTGGCGAGGAGTCCCCGCCCCGGCGCGCGGCCGGACACCGTGCGGCAGAACTCCACGGCGTCCAGGGCGACGGGGGAGCCCGCGGTGCCGGCCACGAACCGGCCGCCGGCCGGCCCGGCCAGCGTCAGCACGAAGGGCTGCCGGTGCCGGCGCGCCCAGTCGGCGACGACGTCCGCGACGACGCGGCCGTCGTGGTCGGGGGTGAGGAGGGGTGCCCGGCCGACCGCCCGGGAGATGTCGATGCGGTGCATCCACACGTCGCGGGTGTAGATCACGGCCATGAGGTAGCGCACCGGCCAGGTCTCGTGCACCGGTGCGCCGACCCGCATCGGCACACCGCCGGCGAGCCGCGACCACCGCGCCCGCCAGCGCACCGCCGCCGGCACGGCGCGGCGGAACCGGTGCTGCAGCTCGGTGGGGTCCAGATCCTGCCGTTCCCGCACCTGCACGTCGCTGACCGCGTCGACCCCCACCGCGGTGCCACGCCGTCCCCGGCGCAGCTGGTGCAGCATCTCTGCCGGCGACGCGTTGGCCTCGGTCGCGCCGAGGACGTGGGCCGCGAGCAGCCGCACGTCCCACGGCGGGCACGCGGTCGGCCGCGACCAGTCGGCAGGGCTCAGCGCGTCGAGCAGGTCGGCGAACCGCTGGTACTCCACGCAGGCGACGGCCGCTGCAGCCCGTCCGGACAGCTGCGGCCGGGGCTGGGCGAGGACGTCGCGCGCTGTCTCGTCGGACATGGCCCGGCGAAACTACCGCCGGGCCGGTGCTCGGTGCCTGACGACTGGCTGACGATCCGCGGCGTCCCGTCGGGCCGCCGCCCAGCTGGTTCCCTAACGCTCTACACCAGCGACACGGCCGCGAGGCCGGCCAGCCACCACACACCCAGGCCGCCGAACAGCGCCACGGGCAGGCGCCCGTCGCGCCGCCACAGCAGGACCGCCGTGGCCGCGGCGAGCAGGGCGGGCAGGGTCTCGGCGAGCGCGATCGTGCCGCGCGGGGCGAGCAGGGCGGGCAGCGTGATGGCGGCGAGCACGGCGGGCCCGACGTGCGGGAGGAGCCGGGCGAGCCCGGCCGGCGCCGCCCGGGCCGTCACGATGAACGCCGCCCGCATGGCGTAGGTCCCGAGCCCGATCACGGCGAGGACGGCCAGCTCAGTCATCGCGGGCTCCCGCCGTCAGTGCCCCGGCACCGACACCTGCCGCCGCGCCGATCAGCAGGCCCAGCCCCAGCGGCAGCCCCGACGCGATCACCGCGACGGTGCCGCCGAGTGCCGCGGCCACGTACGCCGGCCGGGACGTGAGCATCGGCAGCAACAGGAGCAGGAACGACTGCGGCGCGGCGAGTTCCAGCGGGAGCGCCGCCGGGAGCGCCCCGGCCAGCAGTGCCCCGGCGGCCGTCAGCAGCAGCCAGGCCACCCACAGCGTGAGGCCGACCGAGAGGTAGTAGGTGAGCCGGTCGCGGGCACGGCCGCCGCCGTCGGGACGGGAGAACCGGCCCAGCGCCAGCGCGTACACCGGGTCCGCCAGCAGGAACGGCCCCGCCCAGCGCCACCTGGTCGGCCAGTCCCGGGTGTGCGGGGCCAGGGACGCGCTGTAGAGCAGCATGCGGGCGTTCACGACGAGCGCGCCGAGGACGACGACGGCCGGGCCGGCGCCGGCGTCGATCAGTTGCACCGCGAGGAGCTGGGCCGCGCCGCCGAACAGCAGCGGCGACGACGACCAGGCGAGCAGCGGATGCACGCTGGTCGTGGCCAGGGTGGCCCCGAGCGCGACGCCGAAGGGCACGTAGGCGACGACCACGCCGGGGGAGTCCCGGCAGCCCTGGCGAACCGGGCCGATCGCGGGCGTCCCGGTCGACGTCGTGGCGACCCTGCTCATGCCGCCACCCGCCAGGTGCCCCAGGTTGCTGGCGTCCCGGCGGCGTCAGCGGACACGAACGCCTCCGTCGACCACCAGTCCCGCAGCCGCTCCTCGCCGATCGCGGCGACGAGGCCCCCGGTCTGGCTGGCCTGGGCCCGCAGTGCCACGAGCTTGCGATCCGCGAGTCCGGCGTCGAGTTCGAGGTCCACGGCGAGGGCGGACGCCGGCGTGCGCAGGGGAAACCCGTCGGCGAGGAACACCGCGAACGCGTCACGGTGCGGTTCCCAGCGCTCGACGAACACGTCCGTGGTCGTCGCGTAGAGCAGGCGCGCATCGGGTGCGGCGGCCGCGCGGGCGGCGGTCGCCCAGGCCGAGACCGTCTGGTGGTCCTCGTGCCCGGTGAGCCCGTCCGGGCCGAAGGTGACGATCGTGTCGGGCGCGACGGCGTCGACGAGGCGGGCGAGGTGCTCCACGACCACGTCGTGCGGTTGCGCGGCGCAGGTGCCGTCGGTGATCCCGAGCAGGTGGTGCTCGGTCACGCCGAGCACGGCCAGCGACGCGCGGATCTCGTGGGCCCGCACCGCGGCCAGCCGCTCCGGCGGCCAGCGAATCGGGTCGGGTGTGCCGTGCTCGCCGAGGGTCGCGGTCACGCACACCACGCGCTGGCCGGCGTCGCGGGCCGCGGCCATCAGGCCGCCGGACAGGAAGGCCTCGTCGTCCGGGTGCGCCCAGACCCCGAGCACGGTGCCCAGCTCCCGGGCGTCGGTGATCGGCGGCGGTGGGGGTGGGTGCAGGCGCGTCAGGTTCGTCGACATGGGGTGCTCCTCGTGGGAGTCGGGGTCCCGGTCAGCCGGCCGGGACGGAGTCGGGTGCGGCGGCCAGGTCGTGGCCGAGCACGTCGCGCTTGGTGCGCAGGTAACGGACGTTGTGGGCAGTGGGCGCCGTCCGCAGGGGGACGGCGCGGGCCTCGACCCCGCCGGCGCGCAGACCGGCGGTCTTGGCGGGGTTGTTGGTGAGCAGGCGGACGGTGGGCAGGCCCAGGTCGAGCAGGATGCCGGCGGCGTCGCCGTAGTCCCGGGCGTCGACCGGCAGGCCGAGATCGAGATTGGCCTGGACGGTGTCGCGCCCGCCGTCCTGCAGTCCGTAGGCCGCCAGCTTGGCGGGCAGCCCGATCCCGCGGCCCTCGTGGCCGCGCAGGTACACCAGCGCCCCGCTGCCCTCCTCGGCGATCCGTCGCAGCGCCGCCCGCAGCTGCAGACCGCAGTCGCAGCGCAGGCTGGCGAACAGGTCGCCGGTGGCGCACTCGGAGTGCACGCGGACCAGGGGCGCGGGTGCGCGCTCGGGCTCGCCGCGGACCAGCACGACGTGCTCGGCGCCCGCGGACCCGTGGTAGGCGACCGCGCGGAAGGTGCCGAACGGCGTCGGCAGCTCGGCTGCGGCCAGCCGGCGGACCGGCGGCGCGGCCGCGCGGCGGTGGGCGACGACGTCGGCCACCGAGATCAGCGGCATCCGGTGCCGCCGCGCGACCTCCGCGAGCTGGACGCCCCGGGCCATCGAGCCGTCCTCGGCGAGGATCTCGCAGATGACCCCCGCCGGGGCGAACCCGGCCAGCCGGGCCAGGTCGACCGCGGCCTCGGTGTGGCCCCGGCGCTCCAGGACGCCGCCCGGCCGGGCACGCAGCGGGAAGACGTGTCCGGGGCGGCGGAAGTCGCCCGGCCGGGCGGCGGGATCGACCGCGCGGCGGATGCAGCGGGCGCGGTCGGCCGCCGAGATCCCGGTGCTGCCGGGTTCGTCCAGGTCGATCGAGACGGTGAACGCGGTCTCCGCCGCCGGCCCGCCCGTCGTCATGTCGGGCATGTCCAGCGCGTCGAGCCGGCTGCCCTCCATCGGCAGGCACAGCAACCCCCGGCCATGGGTGATCATGTGGTTGACCGCGGCAGGGGTCACCCGATCGGCGGCCATCACGAAGTCGCCCTCGTCCTCGCGGTCAGGGTCGTCCACCACGACGATCATCTCGCCGCGGCGCAGCGCGGCCAGGGCTTGCGCGATCGGGGCAGGCATGGCGGTTCCTTTCAGGTGTGTCTGGGTGCTCGCCGTCCGTGGATCAGCCCCACCGGGGCTGCTCGTCCGGGTCGATCCCGAGCGAGAACTTGGCGACGAGCTCGTGGGTGACCGCCGAGTTGGCGGGGTGGGCGCGCCCGAGGCGGGCGTCGCGGAACAGCTGCTCCAGCCGGTTGCGGCGGAAGATGCCCGATCCGCCGGTGACGTCCATGGCGGTGTCGACGACCTTCCAGGCCTCGGTGACGGCCACGTACTTCGCAGCGATGATCTTCAGCGGCCATTCGGGCCCGTGATCGACGCCGTCGGACCAGTCGGCCGCAGTCCGGTCGACGATGGCCCGGGCCGTCTCCAGCGCCAGGCGCATCTCGGCCACCTGGTGCTGCACCTCGGGGTGGTAGGCCGTCGACCGGGTCAGCCCGAGCGCCGTCTTCTTCCGGGCCGCGCTCACCACCAGGTCGAACGCCCGCTCGGCGATGCCGGTGTAGACGTTCGCGAAACCGAGGAGGGCCCACGCGAAGATCCCGACCTGGAACGGCCCGGCACCCCCGAAGCCCGCGGGGCAGACCAGGGCGACGTGCTCGTCGGCGACGAAGGTCCGGTCGAGGATGGTGTCGTTGCTCTCCGTCGCGCGCATCCCCAGCACGTCCCAGGTCGGCTCGATCCGGTAGCCGCGAGCGCCTCGCGGGACGAACGCGTGCACGACCCGCGGGTTCTCCGGGTCGGACGTGTCCATCGCGTGCACTCCGAGCCAGTCCCAGACGGGGGAGAGGCTGCCGAAGATCTTGTGGCCGGTCAGCTCCCACCCTCCGGGCACCCGGTCGGCTCGGGTGGTCGACGCCATCAGGCCGAGGTCGTTGCCGGCCTCGCCGTGGCCTGCAGCGAAGACGTCCCCGGCGGCGGCGCGCTCGAGTACCCACGCACAGCTGCTGTCACCGGCGCGCAGCAGGTCGGCAGCCAGCCCCGTCCAGTAGAAGTGCATGTTGACCGCGACGGCGGTGGCCGGGGCGTGGTAGGCGAGCCGGCGCTGCTGCGCGCCGATCTCGGCCAGGGTCAGGCCCGGACCGCCGTATGCGGCGGGCAGGGCCAGGTCGAGGTAGCCGGATGCGCGCAGCTCGGCGAGGTCCTCGGTGAAGAAGCGGTTCTCCCGGTCGTAGAGGGGGGCGCGCTCGTCGAACCGGGCGAGCATGTCGGCGTTCAGGGTGGCGGGTGCGGTGTCGGGCGTCACGGTGGCGGTCACGGGTTCTCCTGGTGGAAGCGATGCGAGTGCTGGACTGACCGCTTCGACGTTAGGAACCCGGGCTCGCCGGCACATGACCAGCGTTGATCCTTCGCCCGGCCCCTTCAGGTGACGGGTCGAGCGCCTCGGTAGTCAGTTCTGACCAGGCCCGCCGGGCGCCCGTCCCCTGCGACCTTGCGGTTACCTGACCGACATTGCGGCGGGTGGGTTCAACCGGGCATCGTCGGCAGTTCCGAGCGGACGGCGGCTGTCGATGGACCGAGCAGACCTCCCACTGCCCGGGTCGCTGCGGCTGCCGCCACCGTTCCCGTTCGTCGGCCGGGTGGACGAGCTGGCCCGGCTGGCGCGGCACTGGGGGCAGGTCGACGACGGTCGCCGGCTCGCCCTCGTCGGCGGCGAGCCGGGCGCCGGGAAGAGCCGCCTGGTGCGCGAGCACGCCCTCACCGTGGCCGCCGGGGGTGGCCTGGTGCTGCACGGCGCCTGCGACCCGACGTCCGGCCTGTCCTACCAGCCGTTGACCGAGGCGCTGGCCCACCTGGTGCGACATGCGGACGGGTTGAGTGTGGTGGACGTCGGCCCCCTCGGCGGGGAGTTGACGCGCCTGTTCCCAGACCTGCCCTCCCGGGTCGCAGGGCTCAGTGCCCCCACCCCGGCGGCCCCGGAGACCGAGCGGCACCGGCTGCACACCGCGCTGGTGGACCTGCTCGCCAACGTCAGCGCGACCGTGCCCGTGCTGCTCGTGCTCGACGACCTGCACTGGGCCGACCGCTCCACCCTCCTGTTCCTCCGCCACCTGCTGCGCACCCGCGCTGAGGCCCGGCTGATGGTCGTCGGCGCGTTCCGCGACGCCGAGGACGAGATCGGCGAGCCGCTCGCCGACGCCCTGGCGGACCTGGCCCGGACGCCCGGGCTGCTGCGCCTGCACCTCACCGGCCTGTGTCCCGACGAGATCGGCGAGTTCCTCGACCGGGCGGGCGGGCGCGACGGGGATCGCGAGGTCCTCGTCGCCACCCTGCGCGACCTCACGGGCGGTAACCCGTTCCTGCTGGGCGAGCTGTGGCGCCGCCTCGCCGAGACCGGCGTCCTCGTGCACACCACGGACGGCTGGGTGCTCACCGGGCCGGCCGCCGACATCGGCACGCCGGACGGCGTCCGCCAGGTCGTCGGGCAGCGGCTTGGCCGCCTCGACCCGGCTACCCGGGCGCTGCTGGAGACCGCAGCCGCCGCCGGGCCGGAGACCGGGCTGGGGCTGCTGCGCGGTGCGGTCGACCTCGACGAGACCGCGCTGCTCGGCGCGCTCGAGGACGCCCTGCGCACCGGCCTGGTGCAGCAGGTGAGCGGGCCCCGCCCGGCGTACCGCTTCGCGCACGAACTCGTCCGGCGGGCGGTCTACGACCGGCTGAACCCGGTGGCCGCCGCCCGGCTGCACCTGCGCGTCGCCCGCGCCCTGGAGCGGCTGCCCGTCGACGAGCCGCGCGTCCTGGCGGACCTCGCTGCGCACTTCACCGCGGCTGCTCCACTCGGGGTCGCCGCCGAGGCCGTCGCGTACAGCCTGCGTGCGGCCGAGGCTGCGGTGCGCCGCTTCGCCTTCGACCAGGCCGCCGCGCTGCTCGGCCACGCGCTGGAACTGGGTGTACCGGAGGCCGACCGGGGGCGGGTGCAGGTCCGCCTCGGTGCTGTGCTGCGGGCGGCGGGCCGCTGGAGGGAGGCCGTCCAGAGCCACCACGCAGCGGCCGAGCACGCTCGGCGGGAGGGTGACGCCGCGCTGCTCGCCGAGGCCGCCCTCGGGCTGGAGGACACCTGTTGGCGGCCGGGCATCACCTCGGCGGGAGCTGCGGAGCTGCTTGTCGAGGCCGTCGCGGCCGTCGGGGAGCGCAACGACCGGCTGCGGGTGCGGCTGCTGGCCGCCCTGGCCCGCGCTCACGGGTACGCCGGGGACTGGCGCCGGGCCGCCGACGCGCGGCGGATCGCGGTCGCCCTCGCCCGGGAGACCGGCGACCCCGCCACCACGGCGCGGGCCCTTGCGCAGTCGTACTGGGGTCGCGGCACCGACGACGCTCACGACGTCCTGGCCGCGATGGACGAGGCGCTCGCGCTCGCCCGTGGACTGGGCGACATCGAGCTGGCGTGTGCGGTGTACTGCTGGCGCAATCCGCTGCTGGCCGAGATGGGCCTGTTCGACCAGTTACGGCAGGCGACGGCCGAGTTCTGCGACCTCGCCGAGCAGCTGGGCCAGCCCGTCCACCTCTACCAGTGCGAGCAGAACCTCGCCGCGATCGCGCTGGCCGAGGGGCGCCTCGACGAGGCCGAGGACCGGGCCGAGCGGGCGCTGGAGTTCAGCCGCGACGGGTGGTTGGACGCCGGAGGCGCCCACGGCATCCAGATGTTCTCCATCCGGCGGGAGCAGGGGAGGCTCGCCGAGCTGGCGCCGGTGGCCCGGCTCCTGCGCGCCCAGGGCGGCGCGGCGCACGTGTGGCGACCGGGCCTCGCGGTCCTGCTCGCCGAGCTCGGGATGGCCGGCGACGCGCGCGCCGAGATCGCCCGCCTCTGCGCCGACGACTTCGCCGAGGTCCCGACCGACTCCCTGCGCACCGCCGCCCTCAGCTATCTCGCGGACGCCTGCGCGACGACGGGCGACGCCGAGCACGCCGCCGCGGTGTACGCGGAGCTGACCCCCTTGGCGGGCACGGTCGTCGTCGTGGCGGGCCTCGTCGCCTACTACGGAGCCGCCGACCGCTACCTCGGCCTGCTCGCGGCCTGCTGCCGCGACTGGCCGAACGCGGAACGGCACTTCGTGGCTGCGACCGAGCTGAACGAGCGCCTGAGGCTGGTGACCTGGCTCGCCCGCTCCCGGTACGACCACGCCCGCATGCTGCTCGACAGAGGTGCCGAGGGAGATTCCGAGCGGGCCGCCGAGCTGCTGGCGCGGGCGCGCCGCGAAGCGGTCCGCCACCGACTGGTGGGTCTACGGGAGCGGATCGACGCGCTGGCCGCGGCGCAGCAGTCCCGAGACCGGCTGCCCGACGGCCTGACCCCGCGCGAGGCCGACGTGCTGCGCCTGCTGGCCCGCGGGCACAGCAACCGCGAGATCGGACAGCTCTTGTTCATCAGCCAGAACACGGCCGCGAACCACGTCCGGAGCATCCTGATGAAGACCGAGAGCACGAACCGCACCGAGGCGGCCGCCTTCGCGCACCGCCACGGCCTCACCGGGGAGTGACCGGTCCCGACGACCGAGGAGGGCGTCGTGCCCCTGTTCCTGATCGAGCGGCAGCACGCCGAGCAGATGGAGCTCGACGAGCTGGGCGCGCAGAGCCTGGCCAAGGAGGACCTGGACGAGGGCCTGCGCTGGGTCTACTCGTTCCTCAGCGCCGACCGCCGCCGGACCTACTGCCTCTTCCAGGCCCCGTCCGCCGAGGTCGTCCGGCAAGCGTCTCGCCGGGCCGGGCTGCCGGACGCCGTCCTCGTTGAAGTCGACCCCGTGGGTCCCGAGCCGCCCCCGTCCCGCACCGCTGACGCGAGCCGGCGCTCCGGACCGGGTGACTAGCGCTGCACGGCTCCCGCCACCAGGTCGGCCAGCGGACCGCCGGCGACCGCGGTGGGCCCGGGCACGACCGCGAGGATCCGGGAGGAGAACCCGGTGAACCGCGGGTCGGTCACGAGGATCCGCGCCAGCCCCTCTCGGGTGTAGGTCTCGGCGTCCTCCCGGTTCCGCCAGAGGTAGACCCCGCCGTAGGCGCCGTCGTCGTCGGGGTCGGCGACGAACACCTTGCCGACCAGCCCCGCCGGCGCGGTCGGGCCCGATCCGGGTCCGGATCGTCGCCTGCAACGCCGCCAGCCGGTCGGCCTCGGCGCCGACCACGGCAGGTGCGTCGGGGGCGACGTCGGCGCCGCCGAGCAGCACGGCTGCGGGCTCGTCGGCCCCCACCGCGACCAGCAGCTCGGCGAGGATGCGCAGGGTGGTCCACTGCTGCACCTGCATGCCGGATCGCTGCCAGTGCCGGATGGCGTCCGGGACGCGGCGCAGCGCGGCCCGGTGGTCGTGCACGCGGGTGGAGGCCGCGAGCAGCGCGACCGCGGCGACCCCCTCGACGAACGAGGCCCCCACCGAACGCGCGGTCCGCACGGCTTCCTCGAGCGCCTCCGGCGCACGCGTCGGGTCGTCGACGGATGCCACCTCGCCGTCGACGTAGCAGACCCAGGCCCGCCCGGTGGGAGCTCCGACCGCCGCGGCCAGCGCCTGGCAGGGGCCGACGGCGGCCCGGGCGCCGCTGACGTCACCCCGATACACGCGGGCGAGCGCGATGCTGCCCAGCAGGACCACCCGCCACACCGGGGTGGCCCCGGGCGCGGCAGCTGCTCGGCGGGCAAGGTCCTCGGCCTCGCCGTACGCCGTGCGGTACATCGCCAGGACATACCGGGCGGCGGTGCACCACCAGCGACGGCGGTGCCCGTCGGGGTCGAGCGGGGCGAGCCCGGCCGCGGCGAGGCGGTCCGCGTCGCCGAGATCACCGGTGAGGTAGGCCGCTTGCGCCGCGGCCCCGAGAACGGCGGTGCCGAGCGGGCCGTCGACCAGATCCTCGCGCGCGGCGAGCGTCCGCGCCCAGGCCCACAGCTCGGACCGGCACTGCCAGTGCGCATAACCGGCCAGGGCGACGCTGACCCGGGCTGCCCGGTCCGGCTCGCCCGCGTCCACGGCGAAGTGCCATGCGGAGCGGATGTTGGCGAACTCCGCGTCGAGCCGCCGCACCCAGCGCAGCTCGTCCGGACCGTCGAGCCCGCGCTCGGCCGACTCCGCCAGGTCCACCACCCACGCCAAGTGACGCCGGGCCGTCGCCGCACGGGCGCCACGGCCCGCCAGCAGCTCGGCCGCGTAGGTGCGCACCGTCTCCAGCAGCTGGTAGCGCAGCCGGCCCTCGCCGTCGTCGACGACCGTCACGAGCGATGCCTCCACCAGCCGGGCGAGCACCCGCGCGACGCCGCCCCCCGTCGCCGGGACGGTCGAGCCGACGACCTGTTCGGCTGCACGCAGGGTGAACCCTCCGTCGAACACCGACACGACCTCGAGGAGGCGACATTCGGACTCGGCGAGCAGGTTGTAGGACCAGTCGAGCACGCCGCGGAGCGTGGCGTGCCGGGTGCCGGAGGCTCCGTCGGCCGCCGCGTCCGGGTCGCCTGGCGGACGTCCCTCAGCGGCCAGGAGGTCCAGCCGGTCGTCGAGCCGGTCGACCAGATCGGCGACGCCGAGAGCGCCCAGCTGCCCCGCGGCCAGCTCGATCGCGAGAGGCAGACCGTCGAGGCGGCGGCACAACTCGGTCACGAGCGGGCGCACCGCATCGGTCAGCGCGAAACCGGGCCGCACCCGCTGGGCCCGGTCGACGAAGAGCTCGACGGCGGCGGACCCGCCGCCATCCGGGCCACCGGGCTCCGGCCGCGCGCTCGGGTGGACGGGCGGAACGGGCAGCGGGTCGAGCGGCAGTACCTGCTCGTCGTCGACGCCGAGCCTGCGCCGGCTGGTCGCGAGGACGGTGACGCCCGGGGCGCGCCGCGCGATCAGCCTGACGAGACCGGCGACGTCCGCCAGCAGGTGCTCGCAGTTGTCGATCACGAGGAGCATTCGACGCGTGCTCAGCTCCTCCGTGATCGCATGCTCGAGCCGGGTGTCCGTCCCCGCACGCACGCCCAGCAACGCGGCCAGCGCCGGGGCGACCGCGTCGCGCCTGCGCAGGGGAGCAAGCTCGAGCACCACCACGTCCGTACCTGCGGCCTCGCCCCAGCCTCCGGCGAGCGCCTCGGCCGCGAACCGGGACTTCCCGACGCCACCTGGTCCGGTGACGGTGACCAGGCGGCACTCACGCAGGACCGCGGCGAGACGCACCAGGTCCTCCGCCCGGCCGACCAGAGGGGTGGAGTGGTGCGGACGGCGCCAGGACGCGAGCTGGGCCGCCCCGGGGAGGGCGGCCGAGGCGAGCGGCGCGGCCGACGGCGCGGCCAGCGCGGGATCCTGGTTCAGGATCTGTTGCTGGAGGGTCTCGAGCTCGGCCGACGGATCGAGCCCGACCTCGTCGCGGAGGCGGGCGCGATAGCGGCGCAGGGTCTCCAGCGCGTCGGCCGGGCGTCCGGCGCGGTGGAGGGCCAGCGCCAGCAGCCGGTGCGTCCCCTCGCGCAGCGGCCGGCGGGCGGCTTCCTGTTCCAGCTCGGGAAGAGCCGTCGCGTGGTCGCCTGCCCGCAGCCGGGCGGCGCACAGCTCGTCGCGCACCGCCGACTCGAGCTCGTCGAACCGGGCCCTGGCCGCCGCCAGTCCGGACACCTGCCAGCCCGGCAGCCCGGCCAGGTCCTGCAGAGGCGGGCCGCGCCAGTCGTACAGCGCATCCAGCAACAGGGGCACGGCGGCGGCCGGTGTCGACGCCCGCGCCTGCGCGACGAGGGCCTCGACCCGCGTGCAGTCGACCTCGCCGGACTCGGCGCGGAGGTGGTAGCCGCCGGGACCGCGCCGCAGCCGGTCGCCCAGCGCCGGACCGCCGACCCGGACGAGCTCGCAGCGGAGCCGGGACACCTGGCTCTGCAGGCTGTTCCGGGCGCCAGGTGGTGGGTCGTCGCCCCACAGGGCCTCGGTCAGTACGTCCTCCGATACGGAGGCGCCGCGCGCCAGCAGCAGCAGGGCCAGCACGGCGCGGCGCCGGGCTCCGCCGAGAGCGGCGGACCGGCCGGCCACCGTGACGTCGACCGGCCCCAGCAGGCGGAAGGTGACGGCCGTCGCGGCGTGGGAAACGGCGTGGGAAGCGGCGTGGGAAGCGTTGTGCCGCGCGGTCACGGCAGGGCCTCCCGGTCCGGCCGAGGCCGCCTGCTTCCGTACGCGTAGGTCGACGGTGCGCACCGTGTGCGCGCCCGGTGCGCAGCATCCCGCAGCCTTCGACCCATCGTCACCACGACCGATGGAGGCCCGCAATCATGACGAGCACGACGACTCCCGCTCCGCCGCCCACGACCGCCTCGCCCGAGCGCGTCGCCGACTTCGCGCAGCGGCTGATCGACGACCAGGGCACCGTCTTCTCCGGGGTCCTGACCTACCTCGGCGACCGCCTGGGGCTCTACCGGGCAATGTCCGGCGCCGGGCCGCTCACGTCCGCCGACCTGGCCGGGCGAACGGGGTGCGCCGAGCGCTACCTGCGCGAGTGGCTGGCCGCCCAGGCAGCCGGCGGCTACGTCACCTACGACGCTGCCACGGGCCGCTACACCCTGCCGGACGAGCACGCCGTCGTGCTCGCCGTCGACGACGCCCCGACCTCGTTGGTCGGCGGGATCCTCGTCGGCGCAGCGGCGTGGGCCGACGCCGACCGGATCGCCGACGCCTTCCGCACCGGCGAGGGCGTGGGATGGCATGAGCGCGACCCGCGCCTGTTCGCCGGGACCGAGCGGTTCTACGCCGCCGGATACCGGGCGAGCCTCCTCGGCGAGTGGCTGCCCGCCCTCGACGGAGTGGTCGGCGCGCTGAGGCGCGGGGCCCGGGTGCTCGATGTCGGCACCGGCCACGGCACGCCGCTGCTCATGATGACACAGGCCTTCCCGGCCTCGACGTTCGTCGGAGTCGACTACCACCCGGCGTCGGTGCAGACCGCGAACGAGCGCGCTGCCGCTGCGGGGTTTGCGGACCGCGTCCACTTCGAGGTGGCCTCCGCCACCGACTACGGGCCTGTCGACGGGGGATGGGACCTCATCTGCCTGTTCGACGTCCTGCACGACCTCGGCGACCCGGTGGCGGCCGCGGCGCACGCCCGGGCCCGATTGGCACCGGACGGGACCGTCATGCTGGTCGAACCACGGGCGGGTGACCACGTCGAAGAGAACCTGCATCCGCTGGGCAAGCTCTTCTACGCCGCGTCGACCGTCTTCTGTACCGCCATCGCGCTGTCCCAGCACGGGCCCGGCGAGGGCAGCCGCGGGGCGCTCGGCGCTCAAGCAGGTCCCGAGCGGCTCCGGCGGGTGCTGGACGAGGGCGGATTCACGCGGATCCGCGAGGTCGCGGGCACACCGGTCAACACCGTTCTGGAGGCGCGTCCGTGAGCCTGCCCAGCTGGGTCTCGTGGTCATGGGCCACCGGTGACGCGAGGGGTTGGGTCTGCCTGGAGAGGGTGCCACTCCGCACAAGCAGGGGACCTGACGATCCGGTGACGGATCGGCGGCCTTTCCACCCGGGTCACGCCGGCACCGGCGCCGGGCCGAGGGTCCGGCCGAGGGTCAGCAGCCCGTCCATCCGGAGGTCGCCGTAGGGGGCGATGTCGGTGAACCCGGCCGCCCGGTACACGTGCACAGCCGCGGGCATCGTCGCGGGATCGGTCTCCAGCCACAGCTGGGTGAAACCGTGGTCGCGGGCCACGGCGACCGCCTCGGCCACGAGGCGCGCACCCAGCCCGTGCCCGTGCGCGGCGGGCCGTACGTACATCCGCTTCAGCTCGGCGGTCGTGCCGTCGAGCCGGTGCACACCGACGATGCCGGCGGCGCGGTCGTCGAGCCGGGCCAGCACGAGCGTGCCCGCGGGCGGCCGGTAAAACCGCCGCGGGTTCTCGTACTCCGTGGCGGCGGCGGGCTGCCGGCTGCGGACGTCGAACCCGACCGTCGCGTTGACCCAGGCCAGCTGCTCGGCGAGCAGCGCGCACGCGTCACGCCAGTCCCGGCTGTCCGGCACCCGCGTCAGCTCGGTCCGCGCGGGCGCGCCGGTGGCCGCCCGCCGGGCTGCTTCGTCGACGGTGATTGGGGCGGTCATGGTTCCTCCCGTGGTGTGGGTGCCTGTCACCTGTCGAGGGCGGGAGGTGCGGCCTCACGGCGGGAGGTCCCGCCTACCGCCGCGCTCGCCCTGCGGCGACACTTGCGGCGTGCTGCTGGGCCGCGATTCGGAGCTGGCCACGCTCGGGGCGCTGCTGGCGCAGGCGCGGCTGGTCACCGTCACCGGGGTCGGCGGCGTCGGCAAGACCACGCTCGCGCTGGCCGCGCCCCGGCGGCCACCGTCTGCGAGCTGGCCGGCACCGCTCACCCTGAGGAGGTCGCCGGGGCCGTGGGGGCGGCGCTGGGGTACCCGTCGCTGCCGGCCGCCCTGGTCGGGCTCGCCGACGCGGAGGCCCTGGTGCTGCTCGACAACTGCGAGCACGTCCTGGACGCGGCCGCCGACGTCGTGGCCCGGCTGCTCGGTGAGTGCCCGCGGGTCACGGTGCTCGCCACCAGCCGCGAGCGGCTGGAGCTGCCCGAGGAGCGGGTGCTGCCGCTGCACCCGCTGTCACTGCCGACCGGTGACACTGTCGCGCAGCTGCGGGACTCCGCCGCCGTCGCGCTGCTGTTGGCCCGGGCCCGAGCCGCGGGTAGCGAGCTGACCCTGGACGCCGGCAGCGCGGAGGCGATCGCGTCGCTGTGCCGGCGGCTCGACGGGCTACCGCTGGCCCTGGAGCTGGCCGCCGCCCGCACGGTCGCCCTGA
>Ga0326721_10000293_pt1 | contig 15982 bp, 10 predicted proteins | sample SGPome_FD_203951 | JGI IMG/M metagenome (GOLD analysis project Ga0326721, IMG submission 203951) | Soil microbial communities from Southern Great Plains, Lamont, Oklahoma, United States - SGP_1_2016 | ecosystem: Engineered > Artificial ecosystem > Soil microcosm > Unclassified | place: USA...
CTGGCGGTGGCCACCGCAGCGTTGACCACACTGGCCGCCAGCCTGTTCGTGAACATTTCTCCCGCCTCGGCCGCGACCATCGACACCAGCGCCTCGTACGTCCTGGTCAACCGCAACAGCGGCAAGGCGTTGGACGTGTACAACCTGGTCACCACCGACGGTGCTCGGATCACCCAGTGGACCCGCAACAACGGCAACCAGCAGCAGTGGCAGTTCGTCGACTCCGGTGGTGGCTACTACCGGCTGAAGTCTCGTCTCTCCGGCAAGGTCCTGGACGTGACCGGTAAGTCCACCGCCGATGGTGCCGCGATTACCCAGTGGACCGACAACAATGGCACCAACCAGCAATTCAGCATCCAGGACATCGACGGCTACATCCAGCTGATCAACCGCAACAGCGCCAAAGCCGTAGAGGTGCAGGGTGCCTCCACCGCCGACGGTGGCAACATCGTCCAGTACGCCGACTGGAACGGCACCAACCAGCAATGGCAACTGAACAAGGTCGGCAGCGGAACCACCCCCACGACCCCGCCACCGTCCGGAACGTGCACCCTGCCGTCGTCCTACCGCTGGAGCTCGACCGGCTCGCTGGCGAATCCGAAGTCGGGCTGGGTCTCGCTGAAGGACTTCACCACGGCCCCGTACAACGGCAAGCAGCTCGTCTACGCCACGACGCACGACACCGGGACAAGCTGGGGATCGATGAATTTCAGCCCAGTCACGAACTTTTCCGACCTGGGCGCGGCTAGCCAGAACACCATGAGCTCGGGAACTGTTGCGCCGTCGCTGTTCTACTTCGCCCCCAAGAACATCTGGGTGCTGACCTACCAGTGGGGGCCGACCGCGTTCTCCTACCGGACGTCGTCCGATCCGACCAACGCCAACGGCTGGTCGTCGGCGCAGCCGCTGTTCACGGGTAGCATCACCGGCTCCGGTACCGGACCGATCGACCAGACCGTGATTGGCGACGGCACCAACATGTACCTGTTCTTCGCCGGGGACAACGGCAAGATTTACCGGGCCAGCATGCCGATCGGCAACTTTCCCGGCAGTTTCGGTTCCAGCTACACCACCATCATGAGCGACACCACGAACAACCTGTTCGAAGCCCCCCAGGTCTACAAGGTCCAGGGTCAGAACCAATACCTCATGATCGTTGAGGCGATCGGAGCCAACGGGCGATACTTCCGCTCGTTCACCGCCACCAGTCTGGGCGGAACCTGGACCCCGCAGGCTGCGACCGAGAGCAATCCCTTCGCCGGCAAGGCCAACAGCGGTGCAACCTGGACCAACGACATCAGCCACGGCGAACTGGTCCGCACCAGCGCCGACCAGACCATGACCGTCGATCCGTGCAATCTGCGACTGCTCTACCAAGGGCGCTCGCCCAGCTCAGACGGCCTGGACTATGGCCTCCTGCCCTACCGGCCGGCTCTGCTGACCCTGCAACGCTAGCGGCCGGGGTGCCGAACCGAATTCACTGACGAAGGGCCGACCGGGATCCGTTCCTGGTCGGCCCTTCGGCCGATCAGTACCTTTTACGCCGGAACACTGACTCCGCCCGACAAACCAACCCGATAAGTCTTATTGGGCCCTTATCGGTCACGGTTCGGAAGGCGATACCCGCTCTTCTTGCAGGGCGCACCATGACCTATCTTTGGCGGCGATCATCCACTGCCGCCGTGAGCGCATTCAGTAGTGCTGCTGCCGGTGGCCCGCTCAGGACGGCCTCAATGAACGACCACTCAGCTTCGGTGACGGCCGAGGACGCCAGCGAAGACTCCGGTCAGCGCCCTGGCAACGCCACTCCCAGGACGATTGGCGACGTCGAAGCTGACACCGGGTCGCCCGAGGTCTCGGTGTATCGGCCGGACTTTCGAAAATTCCGGCACACGACACTGCTCCTGGTCGCTGTCGGTGCCGTCGTCCAGTTGCTGCTCAGTGCGTACTACCTTTCCATCGGCCACGCTCCCGCCCCGCACAACCTGCCGGTCGCCGTCGTTGCCGCCGCCGAACAGCAACCAGCCTTGCGCCAGCAGATCGAGCGCGGCGGCAACTTCAAGGTCACCTTCGTCGACGACGCGGCCACCATCCGCTCCGACATCCTGCGCAAAGACATTTACGGCGGTCTCGACCTGTCCGCCACGAGGCCGCACCTGTACGTGGCCAGTGCGGCCGGTACCGGCGCGTCGAACATCATCAAGACCACCTTCACCAACGTCATGAACGACCAGGTGGCGCAGAAGGTGAAGGATCTCCAAGCGGCCGGTGACCCAGTTCCTCTCAGCACGGTGCAGCAGCTGACCGCACCGCCCGACGTCACCGACGTTGCCCCGCTGCCCTCCTCCGACACCACCGGCGGTTCCGTGGGTCTGCTCATCCAGGCGCTGGCCCTGGGTGCCACGGTGGCCGCCCTGGGACTCGGTCGACTCGTCGACAAGCGGCGGCGTTCCCTGCGGCGAGGGGCCGGGCACGTCGTGATGATGGTTGTCTACTCGTTCGTCTCCGCGGCTGTGGTGCTGATGGTGGCCGGCTGGTTCGGTGTGCCGGCGTCCGGGTCGAGATGGTCGGTGTTCTTCAGCTTCTTGCTGGTTTCCCTGGCTATCACGGGGTCCACCGCCGCGTTCGTGTCTCTGTTCGGGCCGGCCGGTGCGCTGGTCGGCACCATGTACTTCACGCTGGGTGTCATCATCTCCGGCTCCAGCATCCTGCCTGAGTTCCTGCCCGGGCCCGGCCGCGCGTTCGGTCAGGCCCTCCCCACCGGTGCCGGGGTCGCCGCCATTCGCGACAGCCTCTACTTCCCCGACGCCCCCATCGGCGCCCCGCTCACCGTTCTCGGCCTGTACGCCGGCATTGGATTGGCCGGCGTCCTGATCATCAACACGATTCCCGTCGGACGAAATCGACCCAGCAAAGCGACGTGACCCTGGCGAAGTGGTCTCGGCGGATGACCCCGGGAAGGGGTCAGATCACGAGACCACTTCGCCGGGTCTGAGTGCGATGTCACGCGGGGTTAGGCAGCGCCCGGGTCAGGATCGCCGTGAGGTCGGCAGAGTCGGGAAGGGTGCCGAAGGCGTGCCCCCAGTCGCCCCCGAGCCGGGTGGCGCAGAAGGCATCGGCGACGGCCGGCGACGAATGCCGGACCAGCAGCGAGGCCTGCAGGACCAGTGCCATCAGCTCGACGAGCCGGCGGGCCCCGGCCGGCCTGGCTTCGGCCCCCGGCAGTTGCTGCTTCAGCCGGACGACGGCGGCGTCCAGTCGAGGATCGGCGCCGTGCGCGAGCGCGAGCTCGGCCAGTAGGGCTTCGGCGGTGTCGGGGGAGCGGCCGACGGCTCGTAGGACGTCGAGGGCATTGACGTTGCCCGAGCCTTCCCAGATGGACTGCAACGGAGCCTCGCGGTAGTGCCGGGGCATCCCGGACTCCTCGACGTATCCGTTCCCGCCGAGGCACTCCAGGGCTTCGGCGGTGAAGGCGGGGCCCCGCTTGGTGACCCAGTACTTGCCGATGCCGGTGGCGACCCGGCGGAACGCCGCCTCGTGCTGATCGCCGCGGATCGCCCGGTCGGCTGCCCCGGCCAGCCGTAGCGTGAGCGTGGTGGCAGCTTCGGACTCCAGGGCGAGGTCGGCCAGAACGTTGCGCATCAGCGGCTGGTTGATCAAGGACGCCCCGAAGGCACTGCGGTGCTGCGCGTGATGGCCGGCCTCGACCAGGGTCTTGCGCATCAGCGTCGCGCTCATCATCGTGCAGTCCAGGCGGGTGCAGTTGACCATCTGGAGGATGGTCTTGACGCCGTTTCCCTCGGGGCCGACCAGCCAGCCGATGGTGCCGTCGAATTCCGGTTCGGAGGAGGCGTTGGAGCGGTTGCCCAGCTTGTCCTTGAGTCGCTGGATGCGGAACGGGTTACGGGTGCCGTCGGGCAGGATCCGCGGGACCAGGAAGCAGGAAAGACCGTCCGGCGCCTGAGCCAGGACGAGGAACAGGTCGGACATCGGGGCAGAGGTGAACCACTTGTGCCCGTGCAGCGCGTAGACGCCGGGCTCGGCGGTCGGGGTGGCGGCGGTGGTGTTGGTCCGGACGTCCGACCCGCCTTGCTTCTCGGTCATGCCCATCCCGGCAATCAATCCCGGCTTGCTGGTCGGCACTCGCAGACCAGGGTCGTAGATCCGGCTGACCAGCAACGGTTCGTAGATTCGGGCGAGATCTGGCTGCTCGCGCAGGGCGGGCACCACCGCGTAGGTCATGGCCGTCGGGCAGCCGTGTCCGGCTTCGGTATGCCCCCAGACCAGGCTGCCGGCAATCCGGGCGACATGGGCGCCGGGGCGGGAGTCGGCCCAGGGCGCCGCCCCGAGACCTTCGCCGATCGCGGTCTCCAGCAGGTGGTGCCAGCTGGGATGGAATTCGACCTCGTCGATCCGGTTGCCGTAGCGATCATGGGTACGCAGTTCCGGTTCGTACCGGTTGGCCTGCTCGGCCCACCGCTGCGCGGTTTCGCCGCCGGCCTGGCGCCCGAGCCGCCGAACGTCCTTCTCGGCCCAGCCCGCCCCTTCTCGGATCAGCCCTTCCAGCAGGGCCGCGTCCGCGGCGGCATCGTACGGCGTGAGCGGCGGGACCTGGTTCGTCACCTGGTGTGGGTAGGACTGCTCGGGTGCGAGACTCGGGACCATCTCCCCAGTGTTGCACTAACTCCACAGTCGTGGCCATCATGCAATATGCAAATCCATCATCGGCCGCACTGACCAGGCACACTTCCACTCATGCGGATCGACATCTCAGCGTCGGCGGACCGGGTGCGGCTGCGCCCACTGTCCGCCCGATCGGTCGTCCTGAGCCTGCTGCTCGGCATGCACCCGCCCGAGCTTCCGGTCCGGGATCTGGTCCACACCGTGGCTCCGTTCGGAGTCGCCGGATCGACATTGCGGGCCGCGCTCAGCCGGATGGTGACCGCGGGCGATCTGCACCGAACGGACACGGTCTACCGGCTCAGCGACCGGCTTCTGGAACGCCAACGCCGGGTGGATGCCGCCGTCCACCCCGAAACCCTCGCCTGGGACGGTGATTGGGAGATGGTGGTGGTTACCGCAACCGGACGTGGGTCGGCCGAGCGAGCCGAGCTCCGGGCCCAGTTGGCCGGTCTGCGGCTCGCGGAACTGCGCGAAGGAGTATGGCTGCGGCCGACCAATCTGCTGCGGCCCTGGCCCAGCCAGCTGGCCGACGTCACTCGATACTTCACCGCCCGGCCCGAGCAGCCCGCACCGGCCCTGGCCGCCAGCCTGTGGGCGCTCGAAGAGTGGGCCCAGACCGCCAACCGCCTACTGGCGCACTACGTTACAGTGAAGCGGCCAGCCGATCGGTTCGCCGCCGCCGCCGCCATGGTTCGGCACCTGCTCACCGACCCGGTCCTGCCGGACGAACTTCTGCCCGCCGACTGGCCCGGCCCCGCCCTTCGTACGGCGTACGCCGGATACGAGGACGAGACGGCCGAGAACGTGCGGACTGCACGGCCAGACGGCACCCGGTGACCGGTTCGTCAATTTTGTCCCCATGAACCCGGGATTCTCGTCACCAAATTTCGGTATTTCCGGCGAAGATCGAAACCGTTGCCATATTGTGGTCTTCGGGCATACATTGAATACCGAGTTCGACGCGGGGTCGCGAACTCTTCCCTCTTGGGGTGTGATGCTGATGGCCGAGAACAGCGGAACCGGCACCAGAGTCGTGCGCAGACGCTTCCGGATCGAAAGCGCTCTCAGCGGTATAGCCGGAGTTCTGGCGATAGTCACGGTGATTTCCCGGGAGTGGATCGAATGGCTCACCGGATTTGATCCCGACGGCGGTGACGGTTCGCTCGAATGGGCTTTGGTTGCTGTCCTGGTCGTAATCTCCATCAGCGCAGGAAAGCTTGCGCACCTCGAATGGAATCGGGCGCACCCGGCCACCGACGCCGAGTAAAGCCTTACCTCAAGGAGGCCTGCATTGGCCGACGAAGACGTCCTCGCCCTACTCCGCCAATCAGCGATCAGCTTCATCGGCACCGTCGAGATGCTGGGCGCGTCGACTATGCCCGACCTGCCGGTGGACGAGCGAACCGCAGTGGTGGTGGTCGACCAGGTGCTGCACACACCGGCGGCGTTCACCAACCTGGCCGGCACGCGGGTCACGGTCCAGCTCGATCCAGCGGTTGATCTTCCCCCGGTGGGCACCCGGCTGGCGCTGTTCGCCAATGCGATGGCGTTCGGCGACAGCCTCGCGGTGCGCGAGGTGGGCCGGCTCTCCCCGCAGGAAGTGGAGCCGCAGGGGCAGGGCTTCGCCGCTGGCGATCCGCCGGTTACCCGCCTGCAGGACCAGCTCGAGCGGGCCCGGGCCCAAGATCACGCCGCCGAGGTAGCTGCGGTCGTGGTGGCCCGGGTGACTGGGCTGAGGAAGGCGGGCACGCCGGCGACCAGGGAACACGACCCCGACTGGTGGTGGGCCGATCTGGAGGTTTACCACGTCGAGCGAGGCCCGGTCAGCGAGGGTGCCCTCAGCGTGCTCTACGCCAACAGCCTCGACGTCCGTTGGCGGGCGAAGCCGAAACCGAAGGCCAGCCAGGACGGCTTGTGGTTCCTGCACGCAACCGAAGGCAGCCTGGCTGAGCTCGGCCCCTACTACCTGATGGACGGGGACGACTTCGCGCCGGTCCAGAGCATCGATGCGCTGCAGGCGGACGGCCAGGAGAGAGCTGGGGACCAATGATTCGCGTGGTCAACATGATTCCGAATTCACTGAGCGGCGAGCATTCTCAGGACAGTGAGCCGAATATTGCGGTGAACCCGGAGAACCCGGCGCACATGGTGGCTACCGCATTCACCCCGGCGCCCCTGGGTGGGGCCTTCGCCCCCATCTACGTCTCCACCGACGCGGGTCTCACCTGGTCGCTGCGGACCGTGGTGCCGGGCAACGGCACGTTCGGCACCGGCGACATCACCGTGGGGTTCGCCACCACCGGCGGCGTCCTCTATGCGGGCATCCTGCACGGCACTGACGGCCGGCTGCGCTTGCTGCGGACGGCCAACTTCCTGTCGGGCACGCCGATGACCACCCTGGTCGATCGCGCCTCCGAGGATCAGCCGTGGGTGGTCGCCGGCAGTGTCGTCGCCGCCGGCTCGTCACGCGACCGGGTCTTTGTCGGTAACAACAACTTTGGCCAGCCGGCGGGCGGGACGGCGACCGTCGACGTCTCGCAGGATGCCGCCACTGCCGGGGCTCCGGCCGGGTTCGCCCCGGTCCAGCTCGAGCAGCGCACCACGACCGGTCAAGACGGCCCCCCGATCCGGGTCGGTCTGCACCCGGATGGCACCGTATACACCGCCCACCAGCGCTGGGTCGGCGGCAGCTTTCCGAACCTGACCATGGACATCGTGGTGACTCGCGACGACAACTGGGGTGCCGGCGGTTTCGCCGACCTGAGCGATGCCGGTGACGGCCAGGCCGGGGTCCGAGTGGCCACCGGTCGATTCATCCGATTCAACGACCAGATGGGACAGGAGCGGCTCGGCGGCGACCTGACGATCTGTGTCGATCCGACAGACTCCTCCACCGTCGTCGTCGCCTGGTGCGATCGGGTCGGCGGGGTCAGCGGCTCCGACTGGACCATCCACGTGCGCCGCTCCACCGATCGCGGGATCACCTGGTCAGGTGACATTCGGACGGTGACCAACGCGAAGAACCCGGCCCTGGCCATCAATTCGCTCGGCAAGCTGGGCTTTGCCTGCCAGGCTTTCACCGGGAATCGCTGGGTGACAAGCCTGGAGGTGACGGCCGATGCCTGGGCCACCGCCGCGACCACCTTCGTGCTGCACACGGCACCCTCGACCGCACCCAACCGGACATTCCTGCCCTACCTGGGAGACTACATCCGGCTGATCACGGTGGGCCGGGACTGGTACGGCGTGTTCTCCGGCAACAACACCCCTGACTCGGCGAACTTCCCGAGCGGCGTCACCTACCAGCGCAACGCGGACTGGACCAGCCGGACCCTCCTCGACACCGACAACGTCACCCCGGTGGCAATTTCGATCGATCCCTTCTTCTTCCACCACGACGACAGATTCGACCTGATCCAGCCGATCATCACCCGGATCCCCGTCACGCGGACGCCGATCATCCGGACTCCGATCCTGCGCGAGCCCATCCTGCGCGAACCGATCCGCCGCGAACCGATCATCACCCGGGAACCGATCGTGACCCGGGAACCGGTCATCACCCCCTCACCGATCGACCCTCCGCCGGTAGTCCCCGGCGAGGCGGATCCCTCAGGCGGTGCGGATGGCCCCGAGTTCGATCTCTAAGGAGCGGGTTCTCCTCGTCAGCATGCCCTTCGGGGCGATCGAGCGGCCTTCGCTGGCGCTGGGTCTGCTCGGTGCGCACTGCGCCCGGGACGGCGTTGCGTGCGAGACTCGTTACCTCACCGTGTCGTTCGCTGAGGCGATCGGCCTGGCCGACTACACGTGGGTCTGTAATGAACTTCCCTACACTGCTTTCGCCGGTGAGTGGGTCTTCGCCGAGGCCCTCTACGGCCCGCGCGTGGCGGAGGACCGCCAGTACCTGGACGGCGTGCTGCGCGACATCTGGCAATTAACCCCAGTCGACGTCGTCCGGCTGCGACGGATCCGGGAGCAGGTCGAGCCGTTCCTCGACTCCTGCGTGCGGGAGCTTGCCGGCGCCGGGCACACATTTATCGGCTTCACCTCCGTGTTCCACCAGAACGTGCCGTCCCTGGCCCTGGCCCGGCGGCTCAAGCAGGCCCAATCCGACGTCACCATCGCTTTCGGCGGCGCCAATTGGGAAGAAGAGATGGGCCAGGCGCTGCTCGACCAGTTCGATTTCGTTGATCTGGCCTTCTCCGGCGAGGCGGACCGGTCCTTCCCGTCCGTGCTCGCCGCCCGCCGTGACGGCCGGCTCGTCACGGACGTTCCCGGGGTGATGCATTCGGGCACCAGCCACGCCAGTGCCACCACGGTGCAGGACCTGGACGAAGTGCCCGAACCGGATTACGAGCCGTACTATCAGCAGCTGCGCGCCAGTCCGGTGACCGCAGATGTCACCCCGACCCTGCTCGTCGAGACCTCCCGGGGTTGTTGGTGGGGAGCCCGCTCGCACTGCACCTTCTGCGGGCTGAATGGCGCGACAATGGCGTTCCGCAGCAAGTCGACGGAGCGAGTTCTCGCCGAATTCGCCGCGCTGCGGGAGCGTTACGGCGACCGCACGTTCAGCGTGGTCGACGACATCATCGACTCGCGCTACTTCCACTCCGTGCTGCCCGCCCTGGCTGCCGCCCAGCTCGATGTGGAGCTGTTCTGGGAGGTGAAGGCGAACCTTTCGCGCACCCAGGTACAGACTCTGGGCGCAGCCGGGGTGAAGTTCATCCAGCCCGGCATCGAGAGCCTGAGCGATCACGTTCTGACGCTGATGCGCAAGGGCACCACGGGTTTGCGCAACATTGAACTGCTCAAGTGGTGCAAAGAATACGGCGTGGCGCCGATGTGGAACCTGCTGTACGGGTTCCCTGGCGAGACCGAAGACGATTACCTCGAGACGGTTCAGCTGATCCAGGCGATCTGGCATCTCGACCCGCCAACCGGATACGGCCCGGTCCGGCTCGACCGTTTCAGCCCGTATCACGCCGACCCAGCGATGTTCGGCATGACCAACATCCGGCCGATGGCGCCCTTCCTCAACCTCTACCCGTTCGATGACGAGACCGTCAACCGGATCGCCTACTACTTCGACTTCGACTACGCAGACGGGCGCCACGACGACGTCCACGCCCGGCCGGCGGTCGACCTGGCCCTGCTCTGGATGCGGGACGGCGACCGGGGCGAGTTAACTGTCACCCCGGACGGCGACGCCATCCGGATCCTCGACACCAGGCGCGGGCTGGCCGCCCCCCGCCGGGCCACGTTGCGCGACTGGAAGGCGGAGGTCTTCGAGAAGTGCGACCGCAGCCAACGAATCGACACGCTGCTGGCGTTGCCTCTGGTCCGGTCGCAGCGCGTCGACCTCGCCGAGCTAGGGCATTTCCTCGAACGGTGCGCCCGCTACCAGTTGATGGCGCTGAGTGGCGGGCGGTGGCTCAGCCTGGCCGTCCACCACCCGGCTCGGGTCGGCGTCCCCGATGACTCAGCCGCCGGTCTGACCCTCACCCCCGTCAGATAGCCGACGGCTGTCACTCGGTCATGGTCGCGCCGAGCGAGGTGTCCTTGGTATTGACGAGGAACGTGGTCGACGGCAGGGTGCCGTCGGCCTTCCGGGCGCCCTGGGCCACCGTCGGGCTAGTGCTGGAGAATACTGAAATGCCCCAGCCGGTAACGTTCCAGGAGTTATCGGACGCCGAGGCGCTCGAGCCGACGTTGGCGTTCGACCCGTTGGAGATCGCGATGTTCTTCCTCAGCATGGCCTTGGAGTCACGGAAGAAATACCCCGACGCGGTGTTTCGGAAAGCCGTGTTGTTGCTCAGGACGAGCGCGCCCGGGTTGCTGTTCTCGGTGAACCCGTTGGACAGGTTGTCCCAGGAGGCGTTGTTCTTCACCACGTGAGCCACCGCCGGTGCGGGGTTGCCGCCGCCGAGCTTGAAGCCGTTGCCGTTGCCTTCCCAGCCCGAGATGTTCCAGCGGTTGACCCCGTTGCCGTAGGCCCAGTTGCTCGCAATAGTGATCGGCGAAGTGAACATCCACAGGTCGAGGCCGTCGTCCGCGTTGCCGAACAGGCGGTTGCCCTTCATCAGGTTGCCGGAGCCCGAGCCGAACTTCCAGGCCATGCCGTCGGCGTTCTGACCCTTGGTCGCGTCGTCGTGGTTGTAGTACAGGTCGTTGTCGAGCACCTGGTTGTTCACGGTGTTGTCGCCGCGGAAGTTCAGGCCGGTGTCCTGGTTGTCGTGGATCTTCATGCGCCGCACGATCGACCCGGTCGATGAGGTGAAGATCAGCGGCTTGGTCCGGGCATTGCGGATCTCCAGCCCTTGAACGGTGATGAAACTGGCCTGTACGTCGAGGAACCACTGGGCGGCCGGGACCTGGCTTCCGTCGAGGACGACGGCCTCGCTGCCGTAGTTCGAGATCGTGATCCGGGCGCCGGACGTGCCGCTGGTGAGGAGCTTCATCCCAGCGGTCGGCCGGTAGGTGCCGCCGCGCAGCGCGACGGTCTGCCCGGCCTTGACCACGGACAGCGCCTTGGCCAGCGTCGCGAACGGCATGGCCGACGTCCCCGCGTTGCCGTCGCTGCCCGAGGTGGCGACGAACCAGTTCGCCGAGGTGACGCCGGTGGCGGGCGAGGGGGAGGCGGGGGAGGGCGAGGGTGAGCCGGAGCCGACCAGGGTGAGGCTCATCAGCTGCGAGCTGTCGTTGCTGCACCCGTGCTGGACAATCGGGTTCCCGGACGTCGTGAGGCCGTTCTGGTCGGTCAGACACAGGGCGCTGGCAGCGTTCTTGACCGCGTAGTTGCCGGTGCTGCCGTAGAGGCTGAAGGCGAACTGCTGGTTGGCCTTGCCCGAGCCGCAGGCCCACAGGTTCAGTTGCAGGCCCGAGGTGGTCTTGCTGCCCGGCACGTCGATACAGGTGCCGGAGGCGACGTTCTTGAGCTGGAAACCGGCACCGGAGGAGGCCAGCGTCCACTGCTGGCGGCTGGCACCGTTCGCACAAGTCGCCTGGACCAGGCCGACCCCGTTGCTGGTGTTGCCCGAGGGGACCTCCAGGCACAGGGAGCTCACGGCGGGGCGCAGGGTAAAGGTGCTACCGGCGACCGGTTGCGCGGCCTGCGCAGGCAGGGCCAGCACGCCGGTTGCGGTCAGGGCCACGGCGGCGGCCGCACCGAGGCCGGCAGCGCGGGCGCGGCGAGATGAGCGGAGGAAGGACATGCTGCCAAGCCTGGCCGGTTCTGCGGCAACGAGGCGGCCGCACCGGAGTTTCTGTACCGCCAAGGGCGTCCATGCTAACGCAGCGTTACTGAATCGTCACAGCGGCCGTGGCCGGCCATGGCGACACTCTTTCGTCAATGAGAGAGGGTGCCGTTCCCTCACCGTGGCGGGGGTTGGGTCGACCTACGAGGGGTCAGGACCGGCTGCACGAGCCGCCGCCGCTCCACACCGCTGCGGGCGTTGATCACAGCGATCAGCAGATCGACCGCTTCGTTGCTCTGCTGGTCCGGGCGCAGGCTGAGCGTGGTGACGGGCGGGTTCGTCGTCGCGTAATCCGAATCCTCGCTGATGCACGCCACCAGCAGATCCTGCGGCACCCGAAGCCCGTGCCGCTGGGCGGCGGCCAGGATGTTGTATCCGGAGTCGGAGTAGACGCCGATGACGGCGTCCGGTCGCGGATCGTGGTTGAGCAGCCGGCCGACCGCCTCCTGTTCAGCTGTGAAGTAGTCGGGCATGGAGGCGTACTCCTCGACCATGGCGGGCAGGTCGTGCTCGGCGCACCAGGATGCATAGGCGCGTTCGATCAGGTGCGGATACTCGTCGTCGTGCTGTGGCAGCGAGAGCCCGATCCGCCGGGCGCCGGCCCCGGTGAGATGGTCGAGCAGGAGATGCAGGTCTGCGTCGTAGTCGGTGTCGACCCACGCGTCGCACCTGCGTGGTTGGGGCGGTCGGCCGATGCAGACCAGGGGGATGCCACGCTGCTGCAGGAGGGAACGCACCGGGTCGTTGGCACGCGGCTCGACGTGGAGGACGCCGTCCATCGGCGTGTTGAGCCACATCCACGGTGACAGCGAACTCGGCATCACCATGAGCAGGAATCCGCGCTCGTGCGCGGCGGCGATGGCGCTCAGCGCCAGCTGCGCGTAGTACGGGATCTCGGTGTAGGGGACGGGAATCTCGCCGTAGGTCGTCATGGTCAGGCCGAGCACTCCGGTGCTGCCGCGGGCCAGGGCCCGGGCCGTGCTGGCCGGCGTGTACCCGAGTTCGCGGGCTGCGGCGAGCACGCGCTGCCGGGTCGTCTCGGACAGCCGTCCGGTGCCGTTGAGTGCGTTCGACACCGTGGCGGTGGACACCTCGGCCCGGGCGGCCACGGCACCGAGCGTAGGGCGTTGCCAGACACGCGAGCTTGTCATGGGTACCCCAACGGCGCCTGGTGTTCCGCGACAGCCCGGTGAGGGCTTGTGGTTACAACCTTAATCACTCAGCGTACCCGGCGACGGGGGCTGCAAAGGTCGCCGGACGAGGAGTGATCAGATGCCAGATGTTCACGGCGGCACCTCCGCGGCATCCGCGGCCGGCGCGTTGCACCGGCGTACGTTCCTCGCCGGGGCCGGGGTGGGCGCCCTGTTGATGGGCCCGCTCGGGACGGCCGCCCAGGCCGCGACCGGTCGGCCGGTGCGGGTGGCCACCGCGGTGGTGAACGGGCGGGTTTTCACCGCAGCTCCGGGCAGCGCGCCGGCCCAGGCGGTGGCCATCGGCAGCGACGGAAAAGTGCTCGCGGTGGGCACCAACGCGGACATCCGCCGTTGCATCGGCACCCGTACGGTCGTTCTCGACGCCGACGGCGGGACCGTCATGCCGGGCATCCAGGACGGGCACATGCACCCGCTGGGGGCGGCGGCGCAGTCCCTGAACCCGTCGCTGGGCAATGCGGTCACGACGGTTCCGCAGTTCCGCGCCCGGATCCAGGAGATGCTGGACGCGACGGTGGCGCAGGAACCAGACGGCTGGCTCGAGGTTGCTGACTGGAACCCGGTCGGCCTGCTGCCCGCGGGTACCGTGGCAGACAAGTCGCTGCTCGACTCGCTGAATACCAGGCGCCCGATCTACCTGCAGGGTTCCGACTTCCACAACAGCCTCGTCAACAGCAGGGCGCTTGCCCTGGCGGGAGTCGACCGCACCACCGCCGACCCCACGGCCGGACAGATCGTTCGCGACGGCAACGGGGAACCCACCGGCCTGCTGAAGGACGACGCCCAAGGGCTTGTCGCTCAGGTGATCCCGCCGCCGAGACCCGAGCTGATCCTTGCCGCTCAGGTCAGGATGGCCGGCGCGCTCCTGGCCGCGGGCATCACCTCCTTCCTCGATGCCGCCAGCGGTGAGGACACGGTCAAGACCTACGCCGACCTCATCGCCAAAGGCATTCTGCCGCAGCACATCACTCCCGCGCTGGTGATCGACGCCGAACTCGCCAAGCAGCCCGGGGCGGCGGCCGAGTTCCTGCGTGACGTGCGCCGGCGGTTCACCGGACCCGACACGCTGCGGTTGAGCACGGCCAAGGTGTTTCTCGACGGCGTGATCGAGTTCCCGGCGCAGAGCGCTGCCCTGCTGGAACCGTACCTGGACGCCCAGGGCAGACCGACCGACAACCGTGGCCCTCTGTACGTCAGCGATCGGGACTATCGAGCCCTCGTTCGCGCCCTGGACGCGGACGGCTGGCAGATGCACGCCCACGCCATCGGCGACCGTGCCGTCCGCACGGCCCTGAACGCCTACGAGGCCGTTGCCCGCCCAGGTCGCCACGGCCGGCGGCACACCATTACCCACCTCGAACTGGTGCACCCCGACGACTACCGGCGCTTCGCCCGCGCCGGAGTGGTGGCCAGCATGCAGCTGCAGTGGGCGATGCCCGGCCCGTTCACGGACGACGCGCTGCGGCCCTATCTCGGACCGGAGCGGCACGCGCGGCTGTACCCGGCTCGGAGCCTGGCCAAGGCCGGGGCCAGGCTGGCCGGTGGCTCCGACTGGCCGGTCGACCCGCTGCTGCCGTTCACGCAGATCGCCACCGCTGTCGACCGCAGCAATCCGGAGCAGAACCAGCCGCCCCTCAACGCCCGCGAAGCGCTGACCCGATCCCAGTCGCTGGTCATGCACACCGCAGGCGCGGCCTACCAGCTGCACGACGACGGGAAGTCGGGAACCGTTCGGCCCGGCCGGCGAGCCGATCTGATCGTCCTGGACCGGGACATCACCAGGGTGCCGGTGACGGAGATCCGTGCCACCCGGGTCCGGTACACCCTGATCGCCGGACGGGTGGTCCACGACGCGGGATCGCAGACCGGTCGAGCCCAAGCCGAGGCGGCGCAAAGCATGGGTGCGTTGGGCACCGGCCGGGCACCGGGCGGTTCCTGCTGCCAAGGGCACTAAGAGGCTCCGAACACCGAGTCGTATCAGGTCGGTACGCTCGCGACCTCTGATCTCGCGAGTGCCGGGCATGAACGCATCACATTGGACATCAGAAGGAGAAGCGTGAAGGCGACGAGTACACAGGTACGGACCAGCGCCGTACCTCCGGTCGTTGCGGCGCGCCGGGCGCTGTGGACGTTCGTCATCGGCAACGTGGTGATCGTCGAGGCCTTGTTCCTCACCGCCGGGACCGGCAAGAACGAGGTGCTCACGGTCGCCAAGTTCTTCGGCCTGAACGCCGCCGTACTGCTGCTGTTCCAGCTGCTGCTGGTGGCCCGGCTGCCGTGGCTCGACCGCCGGATCGGGATGGACCGGTTGACGGTGTGGCACCGGTGGGTCGGCTTCACCCTGCTGTGGACCGTCCTCACCCATGCCGTGCTGGTGGTGCTGGGCTACTCGAGGCTCGGTGCCGGTTCGTCGATGACGGCGACGTTCTTCGGACTGGCCGGCGTGACCGCCTCGCTGCTCGGGATGCTGGCCGCGGCGATCATCGTGGTGATCGCCGCGGTGTCCACCCGGGGGATCAGACGGCGGCTTCAGTACGAGACCTGGCACGGCGTGCATCTGCTGCTGTACGTGGCGTTGGGGCTGGCCTTCGTCCACCAGTTGTGGGAAACCACGACATTCAACTCGTCCGCGCCCGCGAAGCTCTACTGGTGGGCCAGCTGGCTGTTCGCCTTCGGTGCCCTGATCACCGGTCGGATCGTGCTGCCGTTGTGGCGCAATGCCTATCACCAATTCCGGGTCGCGGAGGTGGTGCTGGAGTCGGACGACGTGGTGTCGGTGCGCGTCACCGGCCGTCACCTCGACAAGCTGCCGGCTCAGGCCGGTCAGTTCTGCATCTG
>Ga0326721_10000294_pt1 | contig 15947 bp, 13 predicted proteins | sample SGPome_FD_203951 | JGI IMG/M metagenome (GOLD analysis project Ga0326721, IMG submission 203951) | Soil microbial communities from Southern Great Plains, Lamont, Oklahoma, United States - SGP_1_2016 | ecosystem: Engineered > Artificial ecosystem > Soil microcosm > Unclassified | place: USA...
AGCTCCACATCCCGGCGCGGGGAGGTTCGGAAAGCGCGCGGATGCTGGAGAGCCACCCTCTCCCGGGACGGGAGAGGGTCGCGCCCTCCGGCGCGGGGTGAGGACGGCGCGAGGGTGAGGACGCGCACCTCGGCGCGGAACACGCCCCAGAGCCCGCATCTTTTACCGTTTTTTGCCGTTGCGCGGTTGTCGCAACCGGTATCAGGCGGTAAACTTCCCGCCATGACGCAGCAGACGGACGCGCAGAACGCCACCCGGGCCGGAACCGTGGCACTGGTCGGCTTTCCGAACGTGGGAAAGTCGAGCCTGATGAACCGGCTGGTGGAGCAGAAGCTCAGCATCGTGACGCCGCTGGCGCAGACCACGCGCGAGCGCGTGCTGGGGATCGACACGCGCGGCGGCGTGCAGATGGTGTTCATCGACACGCCCGGCCTGGTGGACCCGCGCTACCTGCTGCACCGCGCGATGATGCACGAGGCCACCGAGGTGATCGGCGACGCCGACGTGGTGCTGCTGCTGGTCGACGCCAGCCGCGGCGAGCCGCAGCTCCGCGAGGACGTGCTGGAGCTGGTGCGCCGCGCGAAGATCCTGATCGTCGTCTCCAACAAGATCGACGTGGCCTCGGACGCCGACCGCGCCGCCGTGCGCAGGTGGGCGCGCGAGCACCTGAACGCCGACGCGGCGGAGGTGTCGGCGGAGACGGGGGAGGGGACGGAGGCGCTGCGCGCGCGGGTGGCGGAGCGGCTTCCCGAATCGCCCTTCCTGTACCCGGAGGAGGACGTCAGTTCGCAGCCGGTGCGCTTCTTCGTGGCCGAGCTGGTGCGCGAGACCATCTTCGAGCTGTACGAGAAGGAGGTGCCGTACAGTGTGGCCGTGAAGGTGGAGGAGTTCCGCGAGAACGCACAGCCGGTGTACATCCGCGCGGTGGTGTTCGTGGAGCGGCCCACGCAGAAGGCCATCCTGATCGGCAGCGGCGGAAGCGCCATCAAGCGGCTGGGGCAGGCGGCGCGGTTGAAGGTGGAGGAGTTCGTGGGGGCGCCGGTGTACCTGGACCTGTGGGTGAAGGTCCTGCCCAAGTGGCGCAAGAGCCCGCTGGAGCTGCAGCGGCTGGGTTTCACCCTTCCCGAGGAGCAACGGAAGTGATCGAGCAGTGGCTGCTGGACCTGCTGGTGTGCCCCAAGTGCAAGGGCGAGCTGACGCACGAGACGGAGCCCGAGGCGCTGGTGTGCCCGCGCTGCCGGCTGCGCTACGAGGTGCGCGAGAACATCCCCGTCCTGCTGATCGACGAGGCGAAGCCGCTGGCCTGAGCGGCCCTGCCCCGCGGACGCGCGCTTCCGGCATGTTTGACACCGGGTTACGCGCGGAATATCATTTTCCTTACACTCCCCCCTCACACGTTCCCCGGCCTGCCCCGCGATGCCCCAGCGCGTCCTCCTGCATCACTCGCCGCACGGACGCCCCGCGCCCAGCGCGGTGCGCGAGTTCGCCGCGAGCCAGGGGTTTCCGGTGGTGGAGGTGCTCACCCCGGAAGAGATCGGGCCGCGCGTGAGCCGCACCTATCCCGCGGCGCTGGTGATCGACGCCACGTCGCCGGCCGACGACGCGCTGGCGGTGTGCCGGCAGATGAAGGGCGACGCGTTCACCTCCGTCGTGCCCGTCATCATGTACCTTGCCACGGGGGAGGGGAGCGACGGGATCGTGGCGGCCGCGCTGGAGAACGGCGCCGACGAGGTGCTGAACGGAAGCGGGAGCGCGCGCGAGGTCCTGCTGCGGCTGAAGATGGCCGTGGCCCGCGCCGAGCGCGACGTGAGCGTGCATCCCACGACGCTGCTGCCCGGCACCGTGCAGATCCAGCGCGACATCGCCGAGCGGCTGCGCGGCGGCGAGAAGTTCGCGGTGTGCTATGCGGACCTGGACCACTTCAAGGAGTTCAACGACCGCTACGGCTACATCCACGGCGACCGGGTGATCCTGATCCTCTCGCGCATCCTGCGCGAGGTGGTGCGTGCGTACAGCCCGTCGGCGTTCGTGGGGCACATCGGCGGCGACGACTTCATCTTCAACGCGCCGTTGGGGGACTTCCGCATGTGCTGCGAGGAGGTGATCGGCGTGTTCAGCGAGCTGATCCCCCTGCAGTACACCGAGGAGGACCGCGAGCGGGGCTTCTTCATCGGCAAGGACCGCCGCGGCGAGGTGTACCAGGTGCCGCTGATGACGCTGTCGATCGGAGTGGTGACGAACGAGCACCGCAGCTTCGTGCACACGGCGCAGATCAGCGAGCTCGCCACGGAGATGAAGGCGTACGCCAAGACCTTCCCCGGCTCGATCTACGTGGTCGACCGCCGCACCGACCGGCACCCGGCGGAGCAGCTGGACGAGGCGGCGGCCGCGGGGAGCGAGGCCGCCGCGCTCCCCGTCCCGCCGCCGGCCGAGGAGGGGGAGCTGCCGCGGGGGATGGAGGCCGCCGCGGCGGTGGCGCCGGAGGCGGGCGCCTCGTAGCTTGGTGGGCTCGGACTTCCCGCACCTGAGCCGCGCCCGCCGCGGCCTTTCGACTTTTGCAAGCCGACGCTCCGTTCATGAACGTTCAGTGCACGAGCTGCAAGACCGTTTTCCGGGTGGACCCGGCCAAGGTGCCCGCGGGCGGCGTGCGCGCGCGCTGCTCCATCTGCCGCGCGGTGTTCGAGGTTTCCGCACCGGCGGCTGACGGCAACGCGTCGGTCGCGACGCCGGCGCCCGCTCCGGTCGCTGCCCCGGCTTCCGCGCCCCAGCCCGCGCCGGCGCCCGTCGCCGCGCCGGCATCCGTGCCGACGCCGACACCTGCGCCCGTCGCTGCGCCCGCGCCGACTCCGGCGCCGGTGCGCGCGGAGACGCCGGCGGCACCGCGCGCGCCGTCGCCGTTCGGCGCGTCGGATCCCGCCTCGAAGGCGCGGCGGCTGGCGCGTGCGCTGATCTCCGACATCGTGACGTACTTTCCCGAGCGGCGCGACAAGGCGCTGGCGGACGGGACGCTGCGGCGCGAGTTCACCGAGGAGATCAAGAAGAGCTGGGAGGAGTACGTCGCCCAGGTGGGCCAAGACATGGCGAAGAAGACGCCGCACTTCCGCGAGGCGCTGAACGACATCCTGGCGAAGGGGCAGGCGGTGTTCTGAAACGAAGTGCCAGGTGCCGAGTGCCAAGTGCCAAGTGGTTGCGGCGTGAGACGAGACTGACGTTCGCACCGGGCTACCAGGCACTAGGCACTAGGGACTAGGCACTTGCAGTTATCCGACGCGACCCGGTAGCTTTCTTGCGGTGTACCATACGGGGCCGTCCAAGCCGGGCGGCCCTTGTCGTTGCCGGCATGCAGGCTCAAACTCGACCCTGAAACTCCACGATGAACGAAGATCTGCGCTCCGCGCTGGATGCGAACCGCGACCGGCTCGGTGAGCTGAGGAGGTTCCTTTGACCTCGACAGCAAAGAAGAGCAGCTGAGGCAGCTGGAGGCCCGCATGGGCGACCCGGGGTTCTGGAACGACCAGAACGCCGCCCGCGAGGTGATTGACGAGGCCAACTCGCTGAAGCAGTGGACCGAGCCCTGGGCCCAGCTGGACGCGAAGGTGACCTCGCTCTCGGAGATGGTGGACCTGCTGGAGGGCGAGGACGACCCCGAGATGCTGGCCGAGGTGCAGCGCGAGGCCGACTCCATCGGGCCGCAGCTGGAAGACCTGCAGATGCGGATGATGCTGCAGGGACCCGACGACGGCCGCGACGCGCTGGTGACCATCCACCCCGGCGCGGGCGGCACCGAGAGCCAGGACTGGGCCGAGATGCTGCTGCGCATGTACCAGCGCTGGGGCGACCGCCACGGCTTCGAGGTGGAGCTGCTGGACCGCCAGGAGGGCGAGGAGGCGGGGATCAAGGACGCCACGCTGGAGATCCGCGGACAGTACGCGTACGGCTTCCTGAAGGCCGAGCGCGGCGTGCACCGCCTGGTGCGCATCTCGCCGTTCGACAGCGCGGCGCGGCGCCACACCTCGTTCGCCTCGGTCTTCGTCTACCCGGTGGTCGACGACAACATCGAGATCGAGATCCGCGACGAGGACATCGAGATGGACGTGTACCGCGCGTCGGGCGCCGGCGGGCAGCACGTGAACAAGACGTCGTCGGCCGTGCGGCTGCGGCACCTGCCGTCGGGGATCGTGGTGGCCTGCCAGCAGGAGCGCAGCCAGCACAAGAACCGCGCGACCGCCATGAAGATGCTGAAGGCGGCGCTCTACCAGCGCGCGCTGGAGGAGCAGGAGAAGGAGAAGGCCAAGCTCGAGTCGACCAAGACCGACATCGCCTTCGGCAGCCAGATCCGCTCCTACGTCTTCCAGCCGTACACGATGGTGAACGACCATCGCACCGAGCTGAAGATTCCCGACGTGCAGAAGGTGATGGACGGCGACCTGGATCCGTTCATCCACGCGTACCTGCGCGAGTACGGGCGGGTGCAGACGGCGTAATAAACGAAGTGCGTGAGTGCGGAAGTGCGCGGGTCTTCAGCGCACTCAGAACCAGCAGCCTCGCGCAGTTTGCGAGGCTTCCCGTAGTTGTTGCTGCGGCTTCAGTCGCCGGTCCGGGATCGGCCGGGCTGCTGCCTCGGGACCGATAGCCTTTGAATCACCAGAAGCAGTTCAGCTCAGCCTGCGCGGAAGATGATCGGGATGGACGAGATTCGGGATGGTGCGGAAGCGCAGGGCGGCGACGACCGCGTGATGGCCGACCGGCTGGCGAAGCTGGACCGGCTGCGCGAGCGCGGCATCGAGCCGTTCGCCTATCGCTACGAGCCCACGCACTCCGCCACCGGGGCGCTCTCCCTCTTCCAGCAGTGGGACGAGGGGAAGGGCGAGGCGGCGGGCGACGGGCCCGAGGAGACGGTCCGCCTGGCCGGCCGCATGGTCAGCCGGCGGGTGATGGGGAAGAGTACCTTTGCGCACCTGGCCGACCGCACGGGCCGGATCCAGCTCTACTTCCGCGTGAACGACCTGGGCGAGCGATACGAGCTGCTGGACCTGGTCGACCTGGGCGACTGGATCGGCGCGGAGGGCACGCTCTTTCGCACCCGCACCGGCGAGGTGTCGCTGCGCGTGAAGTCGTTCGACCTTCTCGCCAAGTCGCTCCGCCCCCTCCCGCTGGGGAAGGAAGAGACGGACCCGGAGACGGGCGAGCGGCGCGTGTACTCCGGCTTCAGCGACCAGCAGGCGCGCTACCGGCAGCGCTACGCCGACCTGGCGGTGAACCCGGAGGTGCGCGACGTGTTCGTGCTCCGCGCGCGCGCCGTCACCGCGCTGCGGCGCTTCCTGGACGACCGCGGCTTCATCGAGGTGGAGACCCCGGTGCTGCAGCCCGTGTACGGCGGCGCGGCGGCGCGGCCCTTCGTCACCCACCACAACACGCTGGGGATGCAGCTGTACCTGCGCATCGCCGACGAGCTGTACCTGAAGCGGCTGATCGTGGGGGGGATGGAGCGCGTGTACGAGATCTCCAAGGACTTCCGCAACGAGGGGATCGACCGCTTCCACAACCCCGAGTTCACCATGCTGGAGTTCTACGCCGCCTATTTCGACTACGAGGCGGTGATGGACCTGACCGAGGAGATGCTGGGCCACGTGGCCCGCGAGGTGCTGGGCGACGCGCCGATCAGGCTGGCGGGGCAGGAGATCAGCCTCACCCCGCCTTTCCGCCGGCTGACGATGTACGACGCGCTGCGCGAGGTGGGCGGCGTGGACGTGGCGTCGCTGTCGGAAGCGGAGATGCGGGAGAAGGCGATCGAGGCGGGCGTCGACCGCGCGGAAGCGGCGAAGATGGGGCGGGGGAAGCTGATCGACGAACTGTTCGGCGAGCTGGTGGAGCCGAAGCTGATCCAGCCCACCTTCATCACCGACTACCCGCGGGAGATGAGTCCCCTCGCAAAGCCGAAGCGCGGCAACCCCGAGCTGACCGAGCGCTTCGAGCTGATCGTGGGCGGGAAGGAGCTGTGCAACGCGTACAGCGAGCTGAACGACCCCATCGACCAGCGCGGCCGCTTCGAGGCGCAGCGGCGCCTGCGCGAGCAGGGCGACGACGAGGCGCAGCAGCTGGACGAGGACTTCCTGCGCGCGCTGGAGTACGGGATGCCCCCCACCGGCGGCTTCGGGATGGGGATCGACCGGCTCTGCATGATCCTGGCGGGGCAGCCGTCGGTCCGCGACGTGATCCTGTTTCCCACGCTGCGGCCGGAGGAATGATGGGGGGGACGAGGGGACAGGGGCCGGGGGACAGGGGACAGGGACCGCTTCGCGCGCACGGGTTTTCTTGCGCGCTGGCGGCGAAATCCCCATGCGGTAACGCGGTTCTCACCCCGCGCCGGGAACGATCGCGAGGGAACAGGTTACAGCCTGCCATGCGAGCGAATCCCGTGTTTTCCCTGTCCCCTGTCCCCTGTCCCCTGTCCCCTCGATGAGCCTGGAATGGTTCATCGGCCGGCGCTACCTGGCGTCGCGGCGGGGGACGCGCTTCCTCTCGCTCATCACCCTCATCGCCATCGGCGGGGTGAGCGTGGGGGTGATGGCGCTGATCGTGGTGATCGCGGTGATGACGGGGCTGCAGGAAGACCTGCGCGACAAGATCCTGGGCGTCAACCCGCACATCTGGGTGATGACCTACGGCGAGACCATGCGCATGGACGACTGGCAGGAGGTGCTGGCCAAGGTGCAGCGCATCCCCGGCGTGCAGGCGGCCGGCCCGTTCGTGCACACCGAGGTGGGGATCCGCAACCGCGCCAACTACTCCGAGGCGGGGATCCTGCGCGGGATCGACGCGTACCGGCCGGGCGAGACGGTCACCGACATCGTCTCCACCATCCGCACGCACGACCTGCTCCCGGCGCGCACCCGCAGCGGGCTGCCGCCCATCGTGCTGGGCGAGGGGCTGGCAATGCGCGCGAGCGCCCTTCCCGGCGACACGCTGATCATCATCTCCTTCCAGAACGCCACCGTCTCGGCCGTGGGCGGGCTGATGCCCAAGCTGCGGCAGTTCGAGGTGACGGGCACGTTCCGCACGGGGATGTACGAGTACGACAACAAGTTCATGTACACCTCGCTGGCCTCGGCGCAGGACCTGACCGGGCTGGGGAGCGCGGTGAGCGGGATCGAGGTGAAGGTCCCCGACCCCATGCATGCGTCCGAGGTGGCGCGCCGCATCGACGAGCGGCTGGGGCTGCCCTACCGCACGGACGACTGGAAGACGATGAACTCGGCGCTCTTCTCCGCGCTGAAGCTGGAGAAGCTGGCGATGGGGCTCATCCTCCTCCTGATCGTCGTGGTCGCCGCCTTCAACATCGTCTCCACGCTGGTGATGGTGGTGACCGACAAGACGCGCGAGATCGGGATCCTGAAGTCGATGGGGCTCACCGGGCGGCGGGTGCTCAGGATCTTCATGATCCAGGGGCTGGTGATCGGGATCGTGGGCAGCCTCCTGGGCGGCGGCGGCGGGCTGCTGCTGAACTTCCTGATCGACCGCTACCACCTGATCCGCATCCCCGGGGAGATCTACTTCGTGAGCCACCTCCCCGTGCGCAGCGACCCGTGGGACGTGCTCACCATTCTCCTGGCCACGGTGGCGATCTCGTTCGTGGCGACGATCTACCCGGCGCTGCAGGCGGCGCGGCTGACCCCGGTGGAGGCGATCCGCCATGAGTAGCCCCGCCGAGCGCTTCGCGGCCGAGGCTCCGGGTACCGATGTCCGCGGGGCCACTGCGCCCGCGGCGGAGATCGCGGTTTCCGCGCGCGGCGTGCGCAAGGAGTACCTGGGCGGCGACGGGCGCACGCTGACCGTGCTCGCCGGCGTGGACCTCGACGTGGCGCGCGGCGAGGCGATCTCGGTGATCGGCCGCAGCGGCTCGGGAAAGAGCACGCTCCTGCAGGTCCTGGGCGGGCTGGACGTGCCGAACGCGGGGACCGTGCACGTGGGCGGCCGCGACCTGGCCCGGCTGAACGAGGAGGACCTTGCGAGGGTAAGAAGCACCAGCATCGGCTTCGTCTTCCAGTTCCACCACCTCCTGCGCGAGTTCACCGCGCTGGAGAACGTGATGATGCCGCAGCTGATCGCCGGCGCGGGCGACCGCCAGGCGCGCGACCGCGCGCGGGAGCTGCTGGCCGGCGTGGGGCTGGAGGACCGGGCCACGCACAAGCCGTCGCAGCTCTCCGGCGGCGAGCAGCAGCGGGTGGCCGTGGCCCGCGCCCTGGCCAACCGGCCGCTGGTGCTGCTGGCCGACGAGCCCTCGGGGAACCTGGACCCCGAGACTGCCGAGGCGATGCACGACGAGTTCTTCCGAGTGTGCCGCGACGAGGGCGCGGCGCTGGTGCTGGTCACGCACGACCTGGCCCTGGCCGCGCGCGCCGGCCGCGTGCTCCGGCTGCATGCCGGGCACCTGGAAAACGCGCACGGCCCGGAGCCCGGGCTGCTGGAATAGAGGGAACCAAAGACCATGGCAACGCCCTGCGATCGCTGCGGAAACAACGAAGCCGCGATCCACTTCACGCAGATCCAGAACAACGAGACCACGACTCGCCACCTGTGCGAGTCGTGCGCGGCCGCGCTCGGCCTGGACCCCGGCGCGAGCACGGCCGGCCCCGCGACCGCGCCGCTGGCCGACTTCCTGGGGCAGCTGGGGAAGGCCATCGCCGGCGAGAGCACCTGGGCGGCGGGCGCCTGCCCCGGGTGCGGGCTCACGCTGGCCGACTTCAAGCGCACCGGCCGGCTGGGGTGCGCGCGCTGCTGGTCGGCGTTCGAGCCGTCGCTGAAGGGGCTGCTGCGCAAGCTGCACGGCGGCACCCAGCACGTGGGCAAGGTCTACCTTCCCCCCGACCCCACCGAGATGGACCGCACCGCGCGGGCGACCTCGCTCCGGCGCAGCCTGCAGCGCGCGGTGGACGAGGAAGACTTCGAGCGCGCGGCCGCACTCCGCGACCAGATCCGGCGGCTGGAGGCGCAACCCTGATGGCGAAGACCATGCTTCCCGGCGACCCCGAGGCGGGGCTGGAGTGGCTGCACGCGGAAGGGCCGCACGCCGACATCGTGCTGTCCACGCGCATCCGCCTGGCGCGCAACCTCCAAGGCTTCCGCTTCGGGCAGCGCGCCGACGGCGCCGACCGCGCCGAGGTGCTGCGCCTGGCCACCGGAGCCGCGGGGACGACGGAGGCGCTGCGCAACGCCACGCAGCTGGTGATCCCCGCGCTGGAGCCGGCGGCGCGCCAGCTCCTGCTCGAACGCCACCTGGTTTCCCGCGAGCTGATCGGCGGCGAGGCCTCGCTCCCGCACTCCGACGCGGCGCTCCTGCTGCCGGCGGCCGACTCGGTGAGCGTGATGGTGAACGAGGAGGACCATCTCCGCCTCCAGTCGCTGGTCGGCGGCTTCCGCCTGCGCGACGCGTGGCGCAACATCGAGCGGCTGGACGACGAGCTGGGGCAGCGCCTTCCCTACGCCTTCCACAACGAGTTCGGGTACCTGACGAGCTGCCCCACCAACGTGGGAACGGGGCTCCGGGCGTCCGTCCTCATGCACCTTCCCGGGCTGGTGCTGACGCAGGAGATCGGGAAGGTGCTGCAGGGGATCAGCCAGGTGGGGCTCACCTTCCGCGGCCTGTACGGCGAGGGGTCGGAAGTCGTGGGCAACTTCTTCCAGATCTCCAACCAGACCACGCTGGGGAAGACGGAAGAAGACCTGATCGAGCACCTGCAGCGCATCGTGCAGCAGGTGGTGCAGTACGAGGCGCAGGCGCGCGCGGTGCTGCTGCGCGACGCGCGGACGGTGATCGAGGACAAGGTGTGGCGCGCCTACGGGCTCCTGCGCCACGCGCGCAGCATCGGCTTCGAGGAGGTGATGAACCTTCTTTCCGGCGTGCGCCTGGGCGTGGGGCTGGACCTCATCCAGGGGGTGCGGGTATACACGCTGAACCGCATCATGATCTTCGCCCAGTCCGCCCACCTGGAGCTGCTGAACGGCGGCCCCGCGGGCGACGCGGACGTGGCCCGGGCGGCGTACGTGCGGCAGGCGCTGGCAGGCGAGCCGGCCGATTCGGCATGACGCGCCGCCGCCCCCACCGGGGCGGGGGAACATCCGGCGCCGCGCCGTTTCGTAACTCTTTGAGCTGAGAAATCTTGGGGTCCGTCCGCCGGCCATGATACCGGCGATGGCCCCTCTCGTGCAGATACCGGCGCTTTCGAGCGCCGTGCAGAACAACGATCACTCCGCAGGTCCGGAGGCCAGTCAGAGATGAACTACAACTTCACCGACCGCGTGCGCAAAGTGCTGGCGATGGCCCGCGAGGAGGCTATCCGCCTGCAGCACGACTACGTCGGAACCGAGCACATCCTCCTGGGCCTCATCCGCGAGGGCGAGGGCGTGGCCGCCGCGGTGCTGAACAACCTGGCGGTGGACCTGGAGCAGGTGCAGGAGAAGGTCGAGGAGAGCGTGCGCCGCGGGAAGGCGACGATCGCCCTGGGCGAGCTCCCGTACACGAGCCGCGCCAAGAAGGTGCTGGAGTTCGCGATGGCCGAGGCCCGCGAGCTGAACCACTCGTACGTGGGCACCGAGCACCTCCTGCTGGGCCTGCTGCGCGAGGAGAAGGGGATTGCCGCGGAGGTGCTGGGCCAGCTGGGCGTGAGCCTCGAGGACGCGCGCCGCGAGACGCTGAAGCTGCTGGGCAGCGAGCCCAGCGCCGCGCCGCAGGCCAGCGCGGGCGCCATCGGCGGCTCGGGGAGCACGCCGAAGGGTGAGAAGAAGAGCAAGACCCCGGCGCTCGACCACTTCTGCCGCGACCTGACCGAGCTGGCGCGCCAGGGCGAGCTGGACCCCACCATCGGCCGCGCGGAAGAGATCGAGCGGGTGATGGAGATCCTGTCGCGGCGCAAGAAGAACAACCCGGTGCTGATCGGCGAGCCCGGCGTGGGGAAGACGGCCATCGTCGAGGGCCTCGCCCAGCTCATCGCCGAGGGGAAGTGCCCCGAGTCGCTGCGTGACCACCGCGTGCTCGCGCTCGACATGGCGGCCGTCATCGCCGGCACCAAGTACCGTGGGCAGTTCGAGGAGCGGCTGAAGGCGGTGATGAACGAGATCAGCCAGAACAAGAACATCATCCTCTTCATCGACGAGCTGCACACGCTGGTCGGCGCGGGCGCGGCGGAAGGCGCCATCGACGCCAGCAACATGCTGAAGCCGGCGCTGGCGCGCGGCGAGCTGCAGTGCGTGGGCGCGAGCACGCTGAACGAGTACCGCAAGTACATCGAGAAGGACGGCGCGCTGGAGCGCCGCTTCCAGACCGTGGCCGTGGACCCGCCCTCGATCGACGAGGCCATCGAGATCGTGAAGGGGCTGCGCAGCCACTACGAGGACCACCACCGCGTGCACATCACCGACCTGGTGATCGAGAGCGCGGTGAAGCTGAGCGAGCGCTACATCACCGACCGCTTCCTGCCCGACAAGGCGATCGACGTGATCGACGAGGCGGGCGCGCGCGCGCGGCTGGCCACGCAGGTGCCGCCGGCCGACGTGAACGACCTGAAGCAGGAGATGGAGAAGGTCGGGCAGAAGAAGGACGAGGCCATCCGCGACCAGGACTTCGAGCGCGCGGCCGAGCTGCGCGACCACGAGCGCGAGCTGCAGCGCCGCATCCAGGAGCGCGAGAAGGCGTGGGAGGAGGAGCGCCGGACGAATCGGCCGACGCTCGGCGAGGAGGACGTGGCCTTCATCGTCAGCCGCTGGACGGGGATCCCGGTGACGCGGCTGAAGCAGGCCGAGAGCGCGCGCCTGGTGAACATGGAGGACGAGGTCCACAAGCGGGTGGTGGGGCAGGACCGCGCCATCCAGGCGATCAGCAAGGCCATCCGCCGCAGCCGCGCGGGGCTGAAGGACCCGCGCCGCCCCATCGGCTCGTTCATCTTCGCCGGCCCCACGGGTGTCGGTAAGACCGAGCTGGCGCGGGCGCTGGCCGAGTTCCTGTTCGCGGACCGCAACGCGCTGATCCGCGTGGACATGAGCGAGTACATGGAGAAGTTCTCGGTGTCGCGGCTCATCGGCGCGCCTCCGGGGTACGTGGGCTACGAGGACAGCGGGACGCTGACCAAGGCCGTGCGGCGCAAGCCCTACAGCGTGGTGCTGCTCGACGAGATCGAGAAGGCGCACCCCGACGTCTTCAACATCCTCCTCCAGGTCCTTGACGAAGGCCACCTGACCGACAACTACGGCCGGGTGATCGACTTCAAGAACACGGTCATCATCATGACCAGCAACCTGGGCGCGCGCGACATCGGCAAGGGGAAGGGGCTGGGCTTCCACTCTCCCGACGCCAAGACGCAGTTCGAGCGCATGGAGGAGAAGGTGAAGGAGGAGATCGAGCGCGCGTTCAACCCCGAGTTCCTGAACCGGCTGGACGACACGATCATCTTCCACCCGCTGACCCGCGAGCAGATCGGGCAGATCATCCACAACCTCCTGGCCGACGTGGAGAACCGTCTGAAGGAGGAGGAGATCGGCATCAAGCTCTCGGACGAGGCGATCGACTTCCTGATCGAGAACTGGTACGACGAGAAGTTCGGCGCCCGGCCCATCCGGCGGGCGATCCAGCGGTACCTGGAAGACCCGCTGTCGGAGAAGATCCTGCTGGCCGAGTACTCGGCCGGCGACGAGATCGAGGTCACCGTGGGCGAGGACAAGCAGTCCCTGGCCTTCCGGGTCCTCGCCAAGCAGTCGACGACCACGACCACCTAGACCCGAGCCTGCAGTGCACGCAAACCTCAACCGGGGAGGGGCCGCCGCGGCGGCCCTCCTCTCGTTCATGCTCGCCGCGCTTCCGCGCGCCGCACACGCCCAGGACACCACCGCCGCCTCCGCCGCCGCCCCCGCCCAGCAGGGGCTGGTGGTGGACAGCGTGGAGGTGCGCGGCAACGTCCGGCTGACGGCGGCCGCGGTGCGCTCGACCGCCGGCATCCAGCCGCGCACCACCGTGACCCCCGTGCAGGTGCAGTCGGCCATCCGCCGGCTGATGGCCAGCCAGGGGTACGCGAGCGCCGACGTGCTGGTGCGCGAGACCGCGCCCGGCCACGGCATCGTCACCCTGCAGGTCACCGAGCGGCCGTACGTGGCCGCGGTGGAGTTCCGCGGGCTGAAGAGCCTGAACGGGAACGCCGTGCGCGACTCGGTGCACCTGCGCGAGGGCGCGCCGCTGAACCCGCAGCGGGTGATGGACGTGCAGGCGCGCATCCGCGACCAGCTGGCCAAGAAGGGGATCGAGCTGGTGTCGATCGACACGGCGCTGGTGGCCGAGCCCAACTCGCAGGGCGGCTACCGCCTGGTGTTCAACGTGAAGGAGGGCAACCGCCTGACAGTGGCCCAGGTGGACTTCCAGGGGAACCAGGCGTTCAGCGACGAGGAGCTGACCGGGGCCATGAAGACCAGGCCCGAGGGCTTCTGGTGGTTCCGCTCGGGGCGCTTCGACCGCGAGAGCTTCGAGACCGACCTGCGCGAGTCGCTCCCCGGCTTCTACGCCGACCGCGGCTACATCGACTTCGCGGTGCTGGGCGACACGCTGGTGGTGGACCCGCAGAGCGGGAAGGCGCGGCTGGTGGTGGAGGTGAGCGAGGGGCCGCGCTACCGCCTGGGCGAGTTCACCATCCAGGGCGCCAGCCACTTCCCGCACGACGACCTGGAGAAGCTGTTCCTGGAGCAGCACCACTCGGTGCTGGGCCTTCCGGTGGGCGGCACCAGCCAGCGCATCAGCGGCGAGGTGTTCGACCGCGGCGCGCTGGACGCGGCGGCCAAGCAGATCGAGCAGCTGTACCGCAACGAGGGATACCTGTACGCGCAGGTGGAGCCGGTGGTGGAGCGCCTGCCCGTGCAGGCCGGGCAGGAGCCCACGGTGAACGCCACGCTGGCGGTCAGCGAGCGGCAGCCCTTCTACATCCGGCACATCGCCTTCGAGGGGAACACCACCACGCACGAGCAGGTGCTGCGCGACCGCATGTGGGTGCTGCCGGGCGACGTGTACGACGAGCAGCGGCTGATGCAGAGCTACCAGGCCATCAGCGGCCTGGGCTTCTTCGAAAGCCCGCTCCCGGTTCCCGACATCCACCCGGTCCCCGACAGCGGGGTGGTGGACATCACCTTCCACGTGAAGGAGAAGCAGACCGGGAACATCAACTTCGGCACCGTGATCGGCGGCGGGTACGCCGGCCGCGGCGGCGGGGTGAGCGGGTTCCTGGGCTACAACCAGCCCAACCTGTTCGGGCAGGGGAAGAACGCCAGCCTGCGCGCCGAGTACGGCTACGGGCGCAGCACCTTCGAGGCCAGCTACACCGACCCGGCCATCGCCGGCTCGCGCACCTCGGGAACGTTCTCGCTCTTCCGCATGGGCGACCGCTTCGTGCAGTCGAACAACGGGCGGCGGCTGCGCACCGGCGCCAGCCTGCAGTTCGGCTTCCCGGTGCCGTGGTTCACGCGCACGCGGGCCTTCGTGGGGTACACGCTGTCGCGCACCACGTACACGGCATTCGACGACCCGTGCGCGCAGTTCTCGAACAACGTGTTCTGCCTTCCGGCGGCCACGGCCAGCAGCCTGAGCCTGTCGCTGGTGCGCGACACCAAGAACCACCCGCTCTTCCCCACGGCGGGAACGCGGCAGTCGGTGACGGTGGCGCAGACGGGCGGGCCGGTGGGCGGCAACGGCAACTTCCAGAAGCTGCTGACCGAGGCCGAGTGGTGGGTGCCCATGGGGAACATCGGCGCCGGGGCGCGGCCGATCCGCACCACGCTGGGGCTCAGCATCCGCGCGGGAACGGTGTTCGGCGACGTGAGCCGCTTCCCCTTCGAGCGCTTCTTCGTGGGCGGGGTGCAGCAGGGCGAGCCGCTGCGCGGGTACCAGGAGTACACCATCGGGCCGCGCGGCTACAGCGCGGCGTGCCACAGCTCGCTGACCACCGAGTGCCTGGGCGACGGCTTCGTGACGCTGAGCACCGAGTACGCGGTGCGGCTGAACGACATGCTCTCGGTGCACGTGTTCGGCGACGCGGGGAACGTGTTCAACGACGTGCAGGAGTTCAACCCCACGCGCATGTTCCGCAGCGCCGGCGTGGGCGGCACCATCGTGACGCCCTTCCTGGGCGCCATCGGGGTGGACGCGGCGTACGGGTTCGACCGGCCCGACCCGGGCTGGGAAGTGCACTTCAAGCTGGGCAGCGGGTTCTGACGGGCGTCGGGACCCGACTTCTACAACTTTCTGGACTGGAGAGAGGCGATGAAGCGTTTTCTGTCGGCGGGAGTGCTGGGCGCGGTTGCCGCGCTGGTGATGGGCGCCGCCCCGGCGGCGGCCCAGGCGGGGCTGAAGATCGGGTTCGTGAACTCGCAGCGGGTGCTGGCCGAGGCGCCGGGGGTGCAGCAGGTGCAGCAGACGCTGCAGCGCGAGCTTCCCGGCCTGCGCGCGCCGCTGGACTCGCTGGAGGCGTCGCTGCAGACGCGGCAGCAGCAGTTCCAGCAGCAGCAGGGCTCCATGACGCAGCAGGCGCGCGACGCGCGCCAAACCGAGCTGCAGCAGGCGTTCGCCGCCTACCAGCAGCGGGTGCAGCAGGTGCAGGAGCAGGCGCAGCGCCGGCAGGAGACGCTGGTGGCGCCGGTGATGCAGCAGATCAACACCGCCATCGAGGCGCTGCGCCGCGAGGGCGGGTTCACCATGATCGTGGACAGCTCGGCGGGCGGGATCGTGGTGGTGGACCCGGCGCTGGACCTGACCGACCGGGTGCTGCAGCGCCTGCGCGGCGGCGCGGCGGCCCCGCCGGCGGCTCCGCGTCCGTAACGGACTGGCGCGCCAGCGGTTTGCGCCGCGGCGCGATGGCGGGCTAAACTGAAGGCGCTCGCGACCCACCGGGTCGTGGGCGCCTTCGGTGTTTCGGGGCGGG
>Ga0326721_10000295_pt1 | contig 15923 bp, 1 predicted proteins | sample SGPome_FD_203951 | JGI IMG/M metagenome (GOLD analysis project Ga0326721, IMG submission 203951) | Soil microbial communities from Southern Great Plains, Lamont, Oklahoma, United States - SGP_1_2016 | ecosystem: Engineered > Artificial ecosystem > Soil microcosm > Unclassified | place: USA...
GCGCGCCTGCATCAGGTAGAGCTCGGCGTACAGGCCGTCGAGCGCCAGCAACTCGTCGTGCCCGCCCAGCTCCGTCACCCCGCCGCCGTCGATCACCAGGATCAGGTCGGCCGCGCGGACGGTGGAGAAGCGGTGCGAGACAAGCACCGTCACCGCGCCGCGCGACGTACCCGAGCGCGCCTCCTCCGCGTACCGCTCGAAGAGCGCGTGCTCCGCCAAGGCGTCCAGCGACGCCGTGGGCTCGTCGAAGAAGACGACCAGCGGGTCCTCGCGCATGAGCGCGCGGCCCAGCGCCAGCCGCTGCCACTGGCCCGTCGACAGGTCCACCCCGCCCTCCCAGCGGGCGCCCAGCTGCGTGTCGAGCCCGTCGGGCAGGGCCTTGAGCACGCCGGACGCCCCGGCGCGCTCCAGCGCGGCCAGCACGGCCGCACGGTCGTCCACGCGGGACAGGTCCCCCGCGCCCACGGCCTGCTGCGCCGTCATCTCCAACCGCGCGAAGTCCTGGAACGCCGCCGACAGCCGCTTACGCCACGCGTCCGCCTCGATCTGCGCCAGGTCCACGCCGTCCACCAGGATGCGCCCCTCCGTGGGCTCGTACATCCGGGCCAGGAGCTTGACCAGCGTGGTCTTGCCCGCCCCGTTCTCGCCCACGATGGCCACCACGGCGCCCGTGGGGATGTGCAGCGACACGTTCCGCAACGCCCAGCGGTCCGTGCCAGGGTAGCGGAAGGAGACGCCCTCGAAAACGATGCCCTCGCGGAGGCGCGCCGGCGCGGGGTGCGATCCCACCCCGGACCGGCGCGTCTCCCGCGCGTAGTCCTGCAGCCAGAGCATCCGTCCCGCCGTGCGCAGCATACCGCCCAAGTACCCCGCCAGCCGGATGGGGTCCACCACCCCGGCGCGCACCTGCTGCGCCAGGTAGATGGCCATCACCACGTCGCCCGCCGTAGCCTGCCCCCGGCGCGCCCGCCACAGCATTAGCGCCACGGCGCCCGCGTAGCCGGCCAGGAAGAGCAGGTCCCCCATGGCGTCCAGCAGCGCGGCACGCTGGCCCACCGCCAGCACGGGCCGCTGCGCATCCACCGACACGGTGCGAAAGCGGTCCAGCACCTCGCCCTCCAGCCCGAACACCCGCAGCTCCATCCCCGCCGCACGGTCCACCGTGAGGGCCTGGAGGTGCCGGGCGCGGCGGTGGAGGGACACGGAGCGCTCCTCCGCCTCCCGCAGCCACCGCTGCTGCACGGCGGCGATGGGGAGCGCCGTGAGGGCGAACGGCACCAGCAGCAGCAGCCAGGGGTTCACGATGGCCAGCGCCACCAGGATGCTCACCCCCGTGACCACCGTGTTGGTGGTGAAGATCAGGGCATTCAGCGAGCTGCCCAGGATGCCCTGCTGCTGCCGGAGCAGCTCCAGCCGGTCCTGGTACTCGGGGCGCTCGTGGTGCTCCAGGCCGGGAAGCCCGGAGCTGAGCGTCGCCAGCTCGCGGTCCATGGCGAAGCCCACCTCTTCCGTGAGCCGGTTGCGGATCCAGCTCCCCGTCCAGCGCCCCAGGAACCACAGCACCCGGGTGCCCGTGATCCCCGCCCCGCCCATCACCAGCAGGCGGGAGTCGTGCCGCAGGGCGCCGTCCACCATCAGCCCCAGGAACCAGGCGAACAGGGGATAGCGCAGGAAGCTGACGGGCTCCAGCAGCAGCCCGGCGGTGCGCCAGGGATCCGTCTTCCACGCGGTCCGCACCAGCATGAAGACGGCGCGCCATTGCTCACGCATCGGCCGCCTCCGCGCCGTCGTGGGCCGGGAGCGCCACGGCGAATCGCTCCGCCTGCAGCGAGAACATCTCCGCGTACCGGCCGCCGGCGCGCATCAGCTCGTCGTGGCTGCCGTCCTCCACCACCCGCCCGCCGTCCACGACGACGATGCGGTCCGCGCGGCGCACACTGGAAAGCCGGTGCGACACCAGGATGGTGGTGATCCCCTGCGTGAGGGCGAGAAAGCGCTCGAAGAGCTCCGCCTCCGCCCGCACGTCCAGGGCGGCCGTGGGCTCGTCCAGGATGAGCAACCCGGCGCCGCCGCGGACGGCCGCCAGCGCCCGGGCCAGCGCCACCCGCTGCCACTGCCCGCCGGAAAGGTCCACGCCGCCCTCGTACTCGCGCGAGAGCACCGTGTCCCACCCGTGCGGCATCCCCGCCAGGAGCCCGGCGCCCCCCGCGTCCACCAGCGCGGACCGCAGCGCGTCCTCGTCCCCCAGCAGGGGCAGGTTGCCGAACGCCACGTTCTCGCGAAGGGGGAACGGATAGCGCACGAAGTCCTGGAAGATGACGCCGATGCGACGCCGCGCCTGCAGGGGCGTCTGCCCGCCGTCCAGGGTGATGCGGCCGGCGGCCGGCTCGTACAGCCCGCAGAGGAGCTTGATGAGCGTGCTCTTGCCCGCCCCGTTCTCCCCCACGATGGCCAGCGACTGCCCGGCGGGGACGTCCAGCGTGAGCCCGTCCAGCGTGGGCGCGTGGCGCCCGCGGTAGGTGAAGCGCACGTCGTCCAGCCGCACGGCCACCCCGCCGCGCGGCCCCGGATCAGCGGAGCCCGTCGCACCCGGCGCCGCGAGCCGCGCGGGGGTCCGGGCGGAGGGCACCCGCGCCGCCAGCCCCGTGACGCGCTCGGCCACGGCCATGGACTGGGCCAGGAACCACTGGAAGTCGCCGATGATCCCCAGGTCGCTCGTGGCGATCACCGCCTGCACGAACACCATCAGCGCGGCGCCGGTCACGTCGCCGCGGTACGCCGCCATCCCCAGCGCGCCCAGGACGGCCGCGTGCGACAGGCCCAGGGACAGGGTGGCCGCGGCCGTGATGCCGCGGTTGGCCTTGCGGCTGCGCCACATCACCCCCAGCGCCTCCAGCCACGCGTCGCCGTAGCGCCCCACCAGCCACCCGCCCAGCCCGAACACCCGCACCTCCTTGGCGGTCGGGGCCTCCAGCGCGAGCGAGCGCAGGTACTCGGCGCGCCGCAGCCGCACGGCGCCGTCGCTCATGTTCACGCTCACGCCGTTCTCCGTGGCCTGCAGGTAGACGCGGTTGGTGAGGTGCCAGGCCACGGCCAGCACCAGGGGCGCCCACCACTCGAAGGCGAACAGCAGCGCGAAGGCGCCCAGCCCCCGCAGCCGCATGGTGGCCACGTTGGCCAGCGACGCCGTGGTCTGCCGCAGCACGCCGCGGCGCTCCGCGTCCTGGATGGCCTGCAGCTCGTCCGCCAGCCGCGGGTCCTCCAGGGGCGCCAGCCCCGGCGTGCCCAGCATGATGCGGGCGACGCGGTGGTGCACCTCCAGGGTGAACGCGGCGTCCAGGGACCGGGCCAGCTGCCCCAGGGCCGTCACGGCCAGCCCCAGCACGGCAAGGCAGGCGGCCAGGGCGCCCAGCGCCACGAGCGCGGCGCGCTCCGCCTCCGGCCCCGCGCCCGCCCGCACGGCGGCGGGGATGGCGGCCACGAGCCGGCCTGTGAGCAGGATCACCCCCGTGGGCAGCAGCCCCGCCAGGAGGATGAGCACCCCGTACGCCGCCACCTGCGCCCGCCCCGCCTGCCACAGCAGGTCCAGCAGCGCGCGCCAGCGGGAAAGCCGGGTTATCCGTGCGTCGGCCATGCGACCCCCTTTCCATCCCCGGGGACGGCCGCCCCGGGCGGGCATCCCCGCCTCATGCGGGCACCCCGCCCACGGCGGCGCGGGCGGCGCGCTCCCGCCCGGCCGCCAGCGACTCGCGCATCCGCTGCGCCAGGGTGCGCACGTGCGGCTCCGCGCCCAGCGTCACGTGCGTGCCGGGAACGGCGCGCACCTCCACCTCCGCCAGGGGAGACCAGCCCAGTGCCTGGCGGTGCTCGTCGCCGCGGGTGGCCCAGAAGCGCTCCTGCCGCTCGCCCGCCACGGCCGCGCGGAACAGGGTGAGCCTGCCGGCGAGCCGGCCCGGCACGTAGCTGGAGCCGCTGGCCACCCGGTCGCGGACGGCGCGGACGGCGCCCTCCAGTGTGGCGTGGGAAAAGTCCGCGGGCACGGCCCCCTGCGCGCGCAGGGCCTGGCACGCAAAGCGCACCTGCGCGTCCAGCTCCATCCCCTCCATCTCCTCCACCCGCAGGGCGAGCGGGCGCCCGTTGTGCTCGGCGGCTTCGTGCGCCATCCCCGCCACCACCTCGGCGTCACGGGCCCATGACCACTCGCGCATCAACAGGGGCGACATGGTGTCCATCAATCCCACGAAGGCCACCGTCTCGCCCAGAGCCTCCAGCTGCACGGCCGTCTCGTACGCCACCACCCCGCCGAACGACCAGCCGACCAGGGCGTACGGCCCCCGCGGCTGCACGGCGCGGATGGCCGCCACGTGCTCGGACGCGATCTGCGTCACCGGGCGCGCCATGTCGCCCAAGTCGCGCAGGCCGAATGCGGGCTGGTCATCGCCTAGGTGGCGCACCAGGTTCACGTAGCCCAGCACGTTGCGGTCGGCGGAGTGGACGAAGAACACGGGCGGCAGCGGCCCGCGCGGCTGCAGGGGCACGATGGACTCCGGGAGCCCCGACGCCGAACGCCGCTGCTCCAGGATGGCGTCGGCCATCTGCCGCACCGTGGCCCCCGCGAAGAGGGTGGCCAGGGGCAGGTCGCACGCCAGCCGGCGGTTCACCTGCGCGAACAGGCGCAGGGCCAGAAGCGAGTTGCCGCCCAGATCGAAGAAGCTCCGCGTGGCGCCGACCCCTTCCACGCCCAGCAACTCCTCCCAGATCTCCACCAGGCGCGCCTCCACGTCGTTGCGTGGCGCCTCATGCTCCGCGTCCCCATCCGCGTACACCGCGGCGGGGAGCGTCTTCGGATCCAGCTTGCCCGTCCGCGTCTGCGGCAGGGCGTCCAGCGACACGAAGGCGCTGGGGACCATGTACTCCGGCAGGCTGCGCCGCAGGTGCCCGCGCAGCGCGTCCGGATCGGCATCCCCCACCACGTACGCCACAAGCCGCCGGTCGCCGGGCCGGTCCTCGCGGACGACGACCAGTGCGCCCGCCACGTCCTCGTGGCGCCGCAGCACGGCCTCGATCTCCCCGGGCTCCACACGGTAGCCGCGCACCTTCACCTGGTGGTCCGTGCGGCCCAGGATCATCAGGTCGCCGTCCGCCAGCCAGCGCGCGCGGTCGCCCGTGCGGTACATCCGCGCGCCCGGCCCCGCGAAGGGGTCGGGGACGAACTTCTCCGCCGTGAGCGACGGCCGCCCCAGGTAGCCGCGCGCCACCCCCGCGCCGCCGATGTACAGCTCGCCGGGAAGCCCCACGGGCACTGGCTCGCCGTGCCCGTCCAGCACGTGGAAGGTGAGGTTCTGGATGCCGCGGCCCACGGGCACGGCGCCCGCGCGGTGCTTTCCGTTGGGCAGCGTGTAGGCCGAGCACCCCACCACCGTCTCCGTGGGGCCGTACTCGTTCATCAGCCGCACGCCGGGCGCGTGGTCCTGCCAGAAGACCGTGGGCTCGGCGGACAGGAAGTCCGCGCCGATCACCAGCGTGTGCGCGGCGGCCGCCAGCTCCTCGGGGCGCAGCATGCCGCCCAGGAGCCCCAGGTGGATGGGGGTGATCTTCACGAGCCCGTAGCCGGGCCCCTCGCGCAGCACCTCCGCCAGCGCCTCCACGGGCGACTCCTCCGGCAGCAGGCGCACGGGCCGGCCGGCGAACAGGGGGAGCAGGTTGGTGATGGTCAGGTCCACCGCCATGGAGGTGAAGACGGGCGCGCCGTTGCCCGCGTCCGCCCCGTAGTGGCGGATTCCCCAGTGGATGTAGTTGACGACGCCCCGGTGGTGCATGGCCACGCCCTTGGGCCGGCCCGTGGACCCGGAGGTGTAGATGACGTACGCCAGGTTCTCGGAGGTCACGGGGGACCGCACGGGCTCCGCGCTCTCCCCCGCGATCTGCTCCCACGCGTCGTCCACGGCGACGACGCGGACGCCGTCCAGGGCGGGGAGCCCGTCCCGCAGCCGCCGCTGGGTAAGCACGACGGCCACGTCCGCGTCGCCGAAGGTGTAGACGATGCGCTCCGCGGGGTGCGCGGGGTCCACCGGCACCCAGGCGCCGCCGGCCTTCATCACGCCGAGAATCGAGGCTAGCAGCTCCGGTGAGCGCTCCAGGCAGATCCCCACCCGCACCTCGGGCCCCACCCCCAGCCGCACCAGGTGGCGGGCGACGCGGTTGGCCCGCGCGTTCAACTCGCCGTAGGTGAGCGACCGGTCCTCGAACTCCAGGGCCACGGCGTCCGGCGTACGGTCCGCCTGCGCCTCGAAGAGGTGGTGGATGCACTGCTCCGCGGGGAACGCGGCCTCCGTGCGGTTCCACTCCGCCACCCGCGCGCGCTCGGCGGGGCCCATCAGCGCCAGCCGCGACAGGCGGCGCTCCGGGTCGCCAGCCACCTGCTCCAGCACGTGCCCCAGGTGCCCGATCATCCGCCGCGCCGTGGCGGCCTCGAACAGGTCCGTGTCGTACAGCAGCACGCCGGACAGCCCCTCCGGGGTGGCCGTCAGGGCCACGGACAGGTCCGCCTTGAGTCCCACGACGTCCGCCCCCACCGTGCACGCCGTGAGCCCGGGGAGCCCGGCCCCCTCGCCGCCCGTGTTGTGCAGCTCGAAGAGCACCTGGAAGACGGGCGTGTGGCTCAGCGACCGCTCCGGCCGCAGCTCCGCCACGAGCTTTTCGAACGGCAGCTCCTGGTGCTCGTACGCGCCCAGGGTCACGTCGCGCACCCGCCGCAGCACCTCGCGGAACGGCGGGTCGCCGGACAGGTCGGTGCGCAGGGCCAGCGTGTTCATGAACAGGCCCACGAGCCCCTCCGTCTCGCCGCGCGTGCGGCCGGCGACGGTGGTGCCCACCACCACGTCGTCGCTCCCCGCCCAGCGGGCCAGCACGGACTGGAAAGCGCCCAGCAGCACCATGAACAGGGTGGCGCCCTCGCGCCGGGCCAGCCCCTGCAGGCCGTCCAGCAGGGCGGCGGGGAGCTGGATGGGCTCCCACGCGCCGCGGAACGCCATCACCGCCGGCCGGGGATGGTCTGCCGGCAGCTCCAGCAGCGCCGGCGCGCCGGCCAGCCGCTCCTTCCACCAGGCGAGCTCCCCCTCCAGCGCCGCGCCGGACAGGTGCTTGCGCTGCCACGCCGCGTAGTCGGCGTACTGCAGGGGCAGCTCCGGCAGGGGCGACGGGCGTCCCTCGCGGAACGCGCCGTACAGGGCCGAAAGCTCGGCGGCGAGAACGTTCATGCTCCACCCGTCGGCCACGGCGTGGTGCACGGCCAGCAGCAGCACGTGCTCCGCCTCACCCAGCCGCAGCAGCCCCGCGCGAAAGAGCGGGCCCTCCGACAGGTCGAACGGCCGTGCCGCCGCCTCGTCCGCGCGGCGCCCCACGGTCTCCTCGCGCTCCTCCGGCGACAACGCGGACAGGTCCTCCACGGGAAGGGTGAAGCCGCCGAACGGCGCCACCACCTGCACGGGCCCCTCGTCCCCCTCGCGGAAGACGGTGCGCAGCACCTCGTGCCGGCGCACGATCTCGCCCAGGGCCCGCTCCAGCGCCGATCCGTCCAGGGTGCCGCCCAGGCGCAGGAAGAGGGGGATGACGTAGGAGCCGCCCCCCGGCATCCGGTCCAGGAACCAGAAGCGCTCCTGGGCAAAGGACAGGGGCAGCGGCCGCGCGCGGTCCGCCCGCGCCGGCGCGGCGGACCCGCGGGGGGCGGCGCGGCGCAGCTCCTCGATGCGCGCGGCCAGTCCGGCCACGGTGGGCGCCTCGAAGAGCGCGCGCAGCCGCGGCTCCACGCCGAACCCCTCGCGGACACGGGACAGCACGCGCGTGGCCAGCAGCGAGTGCCCGCCCAGCTCAAAGAAGTCGTCGTGCGCGCCCACGCGGTCCACGCTCAGCACGGCGGCCCACATCCCCGCCAGGGCCTCTTCCACGGGCGTGCGGGGCGCGGCGTACCCGTCGGCGGGCGCCGCGCGCTCCGGGGCGGGGAGCGCAGCGCGGTCCACCTTGCCCGTGGAGCTCATGGGCAGGCGCTCCAGGAAGACGAACGCGGAGGGCACCATGTACTCCGGCAGCCGCGCCCGCAGGGCCTCGCGCACGGCCCGCGGCGCCGGCGCCCGGCCATCCCCCGTGACGGCGTAGGCCACCAGGCGCCGGTCGCCCGGCACGTCCTCGCGGGCCATCACCAGCGCCTCGCGGATGCCGGGGTGGTCGCGCAGGGCCGCCTCCACCTCGCCCGTCTCGATGCGATGGCCGCGGATCTTCACCTGGAAGTCCGTGCGGCCCAGGAACTCCAGGCTGCCGTCCGGCCGGTGCCGCACCCGGTCGCCGGAGCGGTACAGCCGCCCGCCGGGGACGGGGCCGAAGGCGTCGGGGACGAACGTCTCCGCCGTCAGCGCGAGGCGGCCCAGGTAGCCCCGGGCCACCTGCACGCCGCCGATGCACAGCTCGCCGGCCACGCCCACGGGCACGGGGCGCTGGCGTCCGTCCAGCACGTACAGGCGCACGTTCCCCACGGGGTCGCCCAGCGGGGGGGTGGCCGTGCCGTCCGTGCAGCGCACGGCGGTCACGCGGATACTGGCCTCCGTGGGCCCGTAGCCGTTGTAGAAGCGGCGCCCCGGTGCCCAGCGGGCCACCAGCTCCGCCGTGCACGCCTCGCCCCCCGTCATGACGGCCTCCAGCGCCGGCAGCGCCGCGTCGGGCAGGGCCGCCAGGGCCGAGGGGGTGAACTTGGCGTGCGTCACCCGCCGGTCCCGCAGCAGCTCCACCAGCTCCGGGCCGGGGACCATGGCGTCGCGGGGCGCCGTCACCAGCGCGGCGCCGGAGCACAGGGCCGTGTAGACGTCCGTCCCCGACGCGTCGAAGTGGAGGGGCGCGAAGGACAGGACGCGCGAGTCGGCGTGGATCTCGTACGCTTCGATGTAGTTGGCGATGGTGTTGCACACGCTCCGGTGCTCCACGCCCACGCCCTTGGGCCGGCCCGTGGAGCCGGAGGTGTAGATGACGTACGCCAGGTTGCGGGGATGGACGTCCGTCGCCGGCGCGTCGTCCGCCTCGTCCGCGAAGGCGCCGGGGCCCGCGGGGAGCACGGGCGGCGCGCCCGCGGGGAGCACGGCGCCGTCGTCCGCCAGCACGAGCAGGGCGCCCGAGTCCGCCAGCAGGTAGGCCAGCCGGTCCGGGGGGCTGGACAGGTCCAGGGGCACGTAGGCGCCGCCGGCCTTCATCACCCCCAGCAGGGCGGCGATGGCCTCCGGCCCGTTCTCCATGAACACGGCCACGCGCGACTCCGGGCCCACGCCGCGGCGCCGCAAGACGTGCGCGACGCGGTTGGCCTGCCGGTCCAGCGCCCCGTAGGTCACGCTCCGCTCCGGCGACACGACGGCCACGGCGTCCGGCGTGCGGGCCGCCTGCGCCTCCACCAGCCGGTGCAGGCACGCGTCCGCCCGCAGCCGGTCCGTCGCGTTCCACGCCTCCAGCACCCGGCGGCGCTCCGCCGCGTCCAGCATCCGCAGGTCGTCCAGCCGGGTGCCGGGGTCCCGCGCCACGTCCTCCAGCAGCTGCTCGAAGCCCGCCAGCCAGCCGGCCACCGTCGCCGCGTCGAAGAGCTCCGCCGCGAAGTCGCAGCGCAGGTGCAGCCGGTCGCCCGTCTCCGTGAGGGCAAAGCGGACGTCCACCTTGGCCCCGCCCGTGAAGACCGGCTCGAACTCCGCCCGCAGGTCGCCCAGGAACGTCTCGTCCGGCGCGCGGTCCAGGTTCAGCATGGCCGCAAAGACGGGCGGACGGCTGGTGTCGCGCGTGCGCAGCAGCTTTTCCACCAAGCGGGGAAAGGAAAAGGCCTGGTTCTCCAGCGCGCCCAGCAGGGTGCGCCGCACCCGCCGCGCGTGCTCCGTGAACGGCGCCGCCGCGTCTAGGCGGGCGCGGATGGGGAGCACATTGATGGCGTACCCCACCAGGTCCGGCCCACCCGACGCCGCCCCCTGCCCCGCCGCCGGCGTGCCGACAACGACGTCGTCCTGCCCGGAAAGGCGCGACAGCCAGACGAAGTAGGCGGACAGCAGGGTGTTGAAGAGGGTCAGGCCGTGCGGCCGCACGGCGTCCGCCAGCCGGTACATCAGCCGGTCCCCCATCACCCGCTCCACGCGCTCGCCCGCGTAGCCGCGCACGGCGGGGCGCGGGCGGTCCGTGGGCAGCTCCAGCACGGGCACGCCGTCCGCGAACTGCGCCAGCCAGAACGCCTCCACGGCCGGGTCCACGCCCGTGGCGGCCACCTGGGCGCGCACGGCGGCCCCGTGGTCCGCCGCGGGCGGCAGCTGCGCCGGGCGCCCCGCGCGGGCGGCGGCGTACAGGGCGTCCAGGTCCTGCCACATCACCCCGAACGACCAGCCGTCCAAGGCGGCGTGGTGGGCGGTGATCACCAGCAGGTGCTCGTCCGCGTCCACCATCCCCAGGTCGAAGCGCGCCAGCGGCCCCGCCACCAGGTCGAAGGGGCGGCGCACGATGCCGCGCAGCCACGCCCGCACCCGCGCGTCGCGCTCCGCCGGCGCGACGCCGCGAAAGTCCTCCGCCGGCACCTCCACGGCGCGCGGCAGGTGGATGCGCTGCGCATCGCCGTGGGGGGCGAAGGTCATGCGCAGGGTGTCGTGCCGCTCCACCAGCGCGCCCACGGCGCGGCGCAGGGCGTCCGCGTCCAGGGGGCCGCGCAGGCGCACGGCGGTGCTCTCCACGTATGCCAGGGCCGCGTCGTCGCCCATCTGCGACTCGAACCAAAGCTGCCGCTGCCCCAGGGTCAGGGGCAGGGTGCGGACGCCGCCCGCGCGCCACTCCGCCGCGGCGCCGTCCACCGAAGCGGCCGCCGGGGCGTCCGCGGAGGGCCCGGCGATGCGGAGGGGATCGGTGTCCGGGCCGGAGCCGGGGGACGGGTCGCCGCCGGGAGGCGCGGGGATGAAGCCGCCGCGGCGCATGGCCTCCGCCGTCCGGCAGACGGCCTGGAACACGGCCTCCAGGTCCTCGTCGGTGTGCACGGGGGACAGGAAGTGGGTCCCCGTCTCCGGCAGGACGTGGATCCCTTCCGCCAGCAGGTGGTGGTTGAAGAGGTCAGGGAACTGCACCTCCGGCCCGAAGAAGAAGCGGAAGCACGAGCTGAAGTGCGCCGCCGTGACGGGGTAGCGGCCGGCCTCTAAGAAGGCGTTCATCCGCTCCACCAGCGCCGTGGTGCGCGCGTTCACCCGCTCGTACATAGGGGCGCCCCGGCGCTTGATCTCCTCCATGATGGCGCAGGTCACGGCCATGGAGATGGGGTGCTTGAAGAACGCGCCGGCGAACAGCGTGCGCGTCCCCGTGGGATACGAGTCGTCCCCGTAGCTCCACAGGCCGCCGTCGAACACGCTCATCACGTCGCGGGTGCCGCCCACGACGCCCATGGGCAGCCCGCCCGCCACGATCTTGCCGTACGTCACCAGGTCCGCGTCGATGCCGAAGAACGCCTGCGCGCCACCGGCCCCCATGCGGAACCCCGTGATCAGCTCGTCGAACAGCAGCAGGGCGCCCCCCTGGCGCGTCATCCGCCGCAGCTCCTGGAGAAAGGCGAACGGCTGCAGGTCCGGCCGCCGGCTCTGCACCGGCTCCACCATCACCACGGCGATCTCGTGGATGTGCGCGGCCAGCAGCTCCAGCGACGACGGCTCGTCGAAGTCCAGCATCAGCACGTCGCCCAGGGGGAGCGTGGGGACACCGGGCGCGCTGGGGCGCACCTGGCGCTGGCTGCCGGCGGTGAACGCCCGCCCCAGCACCAGGTCGCTCCAGCCGTGGTAGCTCCCCGCGAAGTAGGCCACCTTGCTGCGCCCCGTGTAGGCGCGGGCGGCGCGCACGGCGCCCATCACCGCCTCCGTCCCCGAGTTGCAGAAGACGGCGCGCTCCACGCCGCCCAGCTCGCACACCAGTTCCGCGGCGCGCCCGGCGTCCACGGACTGCGGACCCAGCACGTAGCCGCGCTCCGCCTGCTCCTGGATGGCGCGGGTGACGAAGTCCGGCGCGTGGCCAAAGAGGTTGCAGCCGAACCCCATGGCAATGTCCACGTACTCGTTGCCGTCCAGGTCGCGCAGCCGGCCGTCGCGCCCGCCCCCGCTCACGATGGGGTACAGGATCTCCTTGAACGCGCGGCGAAAGCGGGCCGTCACGCGGCTGTCGGCCAGGGGCACGTGGTAGCGCGCCTGGTGCGCCTTGGACGCCCGGGTCCGCTCCACGTAGCGGGCGATGAAGCCGTCCAGGTACGCCTTCTGGACGGCCGTCATCCCGCCCGCCGCTTCCGTGTTGAGCGGCTGGTAGGCGACGAACGTCTCCGGTTGGATCTTGGCCCGGGGCGCCTGGGCCACGGCGTGCACCGCCACCGCCGTGCCGCCGCCCGATGCGTGCACGGCGACGGACGCAGAGGTGCCGTTGGAATGCGCGGCGACCGTCGAGGTCCCGTTGGATGCGGGCGCGGCGACGGCCACGGGGGCGGTGGCGGCCGCGGTGGATGCGGCCGCCGGGGACGAGATCGCGGTGGATGCGGTCGATCCGATGGATGCGGCCGGTGCGGCGATGGACGCGGCCGATGCGGACGGCGCCGGCGCCCCGGACGGGACCGATCCGTTGGACGCGATCGTCACGGGTGCCGCGGCCTCCGCCGATCCGTTCGACGTGATCGTCACGGACGGCGCGGGGCGGAGGTCGGCCCCGCGGAGGGCGGCGATCTGCTGCGACATCAGCTCGCCCTGCAGCCGCATCATCTCCATCTGCTGCGTGAACACCCGCTCCAGCGCGCCCGCGCCCTCCGGCGGGGCGGAGAACGCCGGGGCCGGGTAGAACGCGGGGGGCGCGGCGACGGTCCGCGGCGCCTCCGCCGGGGCCGGCGCGGGGAGCGCGGCGACGGCTTCCGGTGCGGGGAAACCGGGCGCGGCGGATGCGGCCGGTGCCTGGACCGGGGCCGAGGCCTCGGCCGGGGCCTCGCCGAGCGCGGGGGCGCCGGAGCTCTGCACCACCACGTCCGCCGGCAGCACGCGGTCGATGTGCGCCGCCAGCGCATCCAGCGTGACGATGTCCTCCAGCAGCTCCACGAGGGAGACGCGGACGCCCACCCGCTTCTCGATCGTCCCGATGCCCTGCAGCAGGAGCAGCGAGTCGAACCCGGCGCTGAAGAAGTCCACGTCCGTCGCCACGTGGTGCTCCTCGATGCCCGTGAGCTCCGAGGCGATCTCCCGCAGGCGGTGCAGGATGGAGTCCTGGCGCGGGGATGCCGCAGCCGGGGTGGCCGGCGCCTCGAGACGGTTGTCCATCACGTCCGGTCCTTTCTCGTTGTGTGCGTCGGCGGTGCTTCCGCCCGGTTCCACGACTGCGACTGCGTCCGCCGATTCCATCTCTCGCTCCGCCCTGCCGTTCTCCACCGCCGCGACCTGCCGGGGGTGGTCGATCCAGTACCGCTTGCGCTCAAAGGCGTAGCCGGGGAGCGGAATGCGCCGCCGCCGCTCGCTCGCGCTGAACGCCGTCCAGTCCACCTGCACCCCGGCGGACCAGAGGCCGCCCAGCGTCTCCAGCAGAAAGCGCAGGTCCGGGACGTGGTTGTGGGGGTGGCGCAACGAGCTGAAGACCGTGGACCCGCCGCCGGTGTGCTGCATGGCCCAGGCGCCCAGCGTCTGCCCGGGGCCCACCTCCAGCAGCGCCCATCCCGGCTCCGCGCGCAGCGTGGCGAGGCCGTCCGCGAAACGGACCGTCTCGCACATGTGCCGCGCCCAGTACGCCGGCGAGCACGCGTCCGCGGCGGAGATCCAGGTGCCCGTGACGTTCGAGACGAACGGGATCTCCGGCGCGCGCAGGGCGAATCCCTCCACCAGCCGCTCCAGCTCCGCGGCGACGGCCGCCATGGCGCGGGAGTGAAAGGCGTGGCGCGTAGCGAGCCGGCGGCTCACCGTGCCCCGCTCCGCCAGCGCCGCCTCGAACGCCTCCACGGCGTCCGCCGGCCCGGAAACGACGCAGCTCTCCGCCGTGTTCACCGCCGCCAGGTCCAGCCCGGGGGGAAGGATGCCGCGCAGGGCCGCCTCGCCCAGGGGCACGGCCAGCATGGCGCCCGCGGGAAGGGCGTCGATCAGCCTGGCGCGCAGGGCGACGAGCCGCAGCGCGTCCTCCAGCCGCATGACGCCGGCGACGCAGGCGGCCACGTACTCGCCCAGCGAGTGCCCCAGCAGGGCGCGGGGCACCACGCCCCAGCTCATCCACAGCTTCGCCAGCGCGTACTCCGTCACGAAGACGGCGGGCTGCGCCAGGCGCGTGTCGTCCAGGGGCGAGCCGTCCGCCGCGTCGGCGCCCCTGCCGCGGCCCAGCAGCCGGCGCAGGTCCCATCCCCCGCCCCCCGCCCCCTCGCCCTCCGCGGGCGCGGCGGCGTACAGCACGTCGCGCAGGTCGCTGCCCAGCACGGGGCGCAGCAGCTCGCAGCAGACGTCCACCGCCTCGCGGAAGGCGGGCTCGGCGTCGTACAGGCCGCGCGCCATGTCCACGTGCTGCATCCCCAGGCCGGGAAAGAGGAACGCCACGGGCCGCCCGGCCCCGGGCGCGGGCGGGGCGGCGCGTCCGGCCGCCTCGCGCAGCCGCGCCGCGCCCTCCGCCGCGTCGCCGCAGACCACGGCCAAGCGGTGCTCCATCTCCCGCCGCCCCGTCTGCAGCGTGAACGCGGCGTCGGCCAGGGACGGCGCCGCGGCCTCCAGGTGCGCGGCCAGGCCGCCGGCGGCGGACGCGAGCGCCGTGGGCGTCCGCGCGGAAAGGACGAGCAGCTGCAGGGCGCGCGAGGGGCCGGAGGGCTCCGCGGGCGGCGCCTCCTCCAGCACCGCGTGCGCGTTCGTCCCCCCGATGCCGAACGAGCTGACCCCCGCCCGCCGCGGCGTGCCGTTGCGGGTCCACGGGCGCAGCTCGGTGTTGACGAACACCTTGCCCCCCGACGCCGCGATCTCGGGATGGGGAGCGGCGCAGTTGAGCGACGGCGGGATCTCGCGGTGCGCGAGGGCCAGGACGGTCTTGATGAGCCCCGTCACCCCGGCCGCCGCGTCCAGGTGCCCCACGTTCGTCTTGACGGAACCGATGGCACAGCGGTGGTCCGCGTCCACCCCGGCCAGCACCTGGCCCAGGGCCTTGAGCTCGATGGCGTCGCCCAAGGGCGTGCCCGTGCCGTGCGTCTCGAGGTAGTGCACGGTGGCGGGGTCCACCTGCGCCGCGGCCAGGGCCTCGGACAGCACGCGCGCCTGCCCCGTGACGCTGGGGGCCGTGTAGCCCACCTTCTGCGCGCCGTCGTTGTTGATGGCGCTGCCGCGGATAACGGCGTGGATGGTGTCGCCGTCCGCCAGCGCGTCCTCCAGCCGGCGCAGGGCCACCATCCCCGCCCCGTTGCCGCCCACGGTGCCCCGCGCGTCGGCGTCGAAGGCGCGGCAGTGCCCGTCCGGCGAGGTGATGCCGCCGGGGACGTACACGTAGCCGTTGCACAGGGGGACGAAGACGGACGCGCCGCCCGCCAAGGCCAGGTCGCACTCGCCGGCCAGCAGGCTCTGGCAGGCCAGGTGCACGGCCACCATGGAGCTGGAGCAGGCCGTCTGCACGGCCAGGCTGGGCCCCCGCAGGTTCAGCCGGTAGGAGATGCCGGCCGCCAGGTGGTCCTTTTCCGTCCCCAGCGCCAGCCGCGTGCTCCCCACCTGCGCCACCAGCTCCGGCGTGGAGGCCAGGTTGGCGATGTAGCCGCTGGTGCTGCACCCGGCGAACACGCCCACGGGGCGCTCCACGCGCGCCGGGTCGTATCCCGCGTGCTCCAGGGCGCCCCAGGCGCACTCCAGCAGCACGCGGTGCTGGGGGTCCAGGATCTCGGCGTCGCGGGGCGTGAGCTGAAAGAGCGCCGC
>Ga0326721_10000296_pt1 | contig 15901 bp, 18 predicted proteins | sample SGPome_FD_203951 | JGI IMG/M metagenome (GOLD analysis project Ga0326721, IMG submission 203951) | Soil microbial communities from Southern Great Plains, Lamont, Oklahoma, United States - SGP_1_2016 | ecosystem: Engineered > Artificial ecosystem > Soil microcosm > Unclassified | place: USA...
AACCGGATCGAGGCCATGAAAGCAAAGGCTGACACACCTTTTGTACCCCTGAACATCGCTGTACTGACCGTCAGCGACACCCGCACCCGCGAAACCGATACCTCGGGCCAGATGTTCGTCGATCGCTTGACCGAAGCCGGTCACGGCCTGATCGAGCGCGTCCTGCTCAAGGATGACCTCTACAAGATCCGCGCTCAGGTAGCGACCTGGATCGCCGATGAGCAGGTTCAGGTCGTACTGATCACTGGCGGCACCGGCTTCACCGGACGCGACAGCACGCCGGAAGCCTTGGCCTGTCTGCTGGACAAGCAGGTCGACGGATTCGGCGAGCTGTTTCGGCAGATATCGGTGCCGGACATCGGCACCTCGACCATTCAGTCGCGTGCGCTGGCCGGTCTGTCCAACGGCACACTGGTGTGCTGCCTGCCAGGCTCCACCAACGCCGTGCGTACCGCCTGGGACGGCATTCTGGCTGAACAGCTGGATTCACGTTTCCGTCCGTGCAATTTCGTTCCGCACCTCAAGCAGGCCGAGCCCTGCGCGACCCGTGGTTGAACGGTCATGAGCGCAGAGCCCAAGGCCTTGATGCCTGTCGAAGACGCCATCGCGCGTTTGCTGGAGATGGCCGAAGCTGCGCCGATCACGCAGCATGAGCGTGTGCGGCTGGCTGATGCCGAAGGTCGCGTGCTGGCGACCGATCTGGTGTCGACGCTGGACCTGCCGCCGTGGTCCAACAGCGCCATGGATGGCTACGCCTTGCGCGTGGCCGACTGGCGCGGAGAGCCCTTGCCCGTCAGCCAGCGTATTTTCGCGGGCCAGGCTCCCGAGCCTCTGGCGCCCGGAACCTGCGCACGCATCTTCACCGGCGCGCCGGTGCCTGAGGGTGCTGATTGCGTCGAGATGCAGGAAAACGCCGAGGTCCTGGATGATCAACGTGTGCGTTTCACCGAATCACTGAAACCTGAGCAGAACATTCGTCCTCAGGGCCAGGAAACCCGGATCGGCGACACGGTGCTGGCGGCCGGTACACGGCTGGGGCCGATCGAACTGGGGCTGGTTGCGTCGCTCGGTCTGGCCGAAGTGAACGTGGTCCGGCGGGTGCGCGTGGCGGTGCTGTCCACTGGCGACGAACTGATCGAGCCGGGGCAGCCGCTGGGGCCGGGGCAGATCTATAACAGCAATCGTGTGCTGTTGTGCAGTTGGCTGAAGCGTCTGCAGTGCGATGTTGTTGATGCCGGAATTCTGCCGGACGATCTCGCAAAGACCCGCGCTGCATTGGCGAGCCTGCATGAGGTCGACCTGATTCTGTCTACCGGCGGTGTGTCGGTGGGCGAGGCGGATTTTCTGGGGCATGCCCTGCGCGAAGAAGGCGAGCTGTCGCTCTGGAAGCTTGCCATCAAGCCAGGCAAGCCGCTGACGTTCGGGCATTTTCGGGGTGTGCCGGTGATCGGCCTGCCGGGCAATCCCGCTTCTACGCTGGTGACCTTTGCCTTGCTGGCCCGCGCCTATCTGTTGCGCCGCCAGGGCGTACTCGATGTCACGCCATTGAAGTTTGCCGTGCCGGCCGGATTCGCCTGGACGCGTCCCGGCAATCGTCGAGAGTACCTGCGCGGGCGTCTTGAACAGGGCAGGGCGGTTCCCTATCGCAACCAGAGCTCCGGCGTGCTGCGTAGCGCGGCCTGGGCTGACGGGCTGATCGAAGTGCGTGAAGGCGCCACCGTGGCAGAAGGCGACTGGGTCAACTTCATTCCGCTAAGCGAGGTGATGGGCTGACGTGATGGCTGCCTGACCGGGCATGAGCTACCCTCAACAACGCTGACAAGTAGGGCATCCTGTTTTCGCCCCGGAGTATTGTTATGGCGTCATTGAGAGTGGCTTGTGTCATCCCGACCTACAACGGACGTAAGGACCTGGAGCGCCTGCTGGACTCTCTGGCTACGCAGACGGCGACGTTCGACACGCTGATCGTCGACTCCAGTTCATCCGACGGCACGCTTGAGCTGGCACGCGCGCGTTGCGCAAACGTGCTGTGCATCGACAGCAAGGACTTCAACCACGGCGGCACCCGGCAGATGATGGTCGATCTGCATCCCGAGTATGACGTTTACGTCTACATGACTCAGGACGCCTACGTCGAAGACGTTGATGCAATTGCCAACATCCTGCTGCCATTTGCCGACCCGAAAGTCGGTGCCGTGTGCGGGCGGCAATTGCCCCACAGGAACGCCAACCTGCTGGCCCAGCATGCGCGGCTGTTCAACTACCCGCCGACCTCACAGATCAAGACCCTGGCCGACGCTCCGGTGCTGGGCATCAAGACGCCGTTCATGTCCAATTCGTTTGCGGCCTATCGCGGCGAAGCCTTGCTGGCCATCGGCGGATTTCCCCGGCATGTGATCCTGTCCGAGGACATGTACGTCACGGCCAAGATGCTGATCGATGGCTGGAAAGTGGCCTACGAAGGCTCGGCGGTCTGTCGGCATTCGCACAATTACAGCTTGCGTGAAGAGTTTCGGCGCTACTTCGACATTGGTGTGTTCCAGTCGCGTGAAGCGTGGATCTACGAAACCTTTGGCGGCATCGCGGGCGAAGGTATGCGCTACGTGAAATCCGAACTCACGTTCCTTGGCCCCAGACGTTTTCTCTGGTGGCCGATGTCCTTCGTTCGCAACGCCGTCAAGCTATTGGCCTACAAACTCAGCAAGCAGGAAAAACGCCTGCCCCGAGGCGTGAAGAAAAGGCTCGGGATGTACAAGCGATACTGGGACAGCCCGTATGCATGAGCCTGCCGTCGCGTCACGTTCCTGAACTCTCACTGATCGTGCCCATCGCTCTGCGTGGGCATGCCTCCCGTGACGCTCCGCGTCACAAACGGCACAGACTGAGGATTCAGTGAGCCGAGCGCATGACGTGGATAACGCTGGAGCTTGGGCACACATCTGCGCCACATTCGAGAGCGGACGCGGAGCGTCCTGGGCGGCATTCCCACGCGGAGCGTGAGGAACGATCAGTGTGAGGGCTGGCATCTGTACCCGATCGTGCCCATCGCTCTGCGCTCATCGTTATAAACAGGTCTGCCTCGACACTGATCGTGCCCATCGCTCCGCGTGGGCATGCCGCCCGTGACGCTCCGCGTCACATTCCCGAGAGCGCCTCTCTTTCTCTGAACGGCGCTTGATCAGCGGCCAGCCATCCATGAACGCAGAGATCACGGATGCATCTGCATTCGTGCGTCCGGTGCACTTATACGCTGTGCAAATGTAAATTTTCCTGAGTGGCCCCGTTTTCTAAAATGCCAGCGCTTCCCTCGCTCTGGATTCCGTCGCCCATGTCTTCGCTTGTCGCCATCGACCCTGTCATCCCGGCTGCCCAGCCCATCAAACCTGCGCCTGCGGTATTCGGCCTGCAGACGATCATCGGGCTTCTGGGCGTGCTGCTGGCGGTGCTGGTCGCCGGGATCAACGAGGGCGTGACGCGCATTGCCATGGCCGACATTCGGGGTGCGATGTTCATCGGTGCCGATGAAGCAACCTGGCTGGTGGCGGCCTATTCGGCGACCTCGGTTGCGGCGATGGCCTTCGCGCCATGGTTCGCGGTCAGCCTGTCGCTGCGACGGTTCACCCTTGGCGCTATCACGGCCTTCATCGTGCTTGGCCTGTTGTGCCCGTTCGCGCCGAACTATCCCAGCCTGCTGGTCCTGCGGATCCTGCAAGGTCTGGCGGCGGGTTGTCTGCCGCCCATGCTGATGACCGTCGCGCTACGCTTTCTGCCGCCGCACATCAAGTTGTACGGGTTGGCCGGGTACGCCCTGACCGCAACCTTCGGTCCCAGTCTGGGTACGCCGCTTGCCGCGTTGTGGACCGAGCACTTCAACTGGCGGTGGACGTTCTGGCAGGTCATCCCTCCGTGTCTCGTCGCAATGATCGCCATTGCCCACGGCATTCCGCAGGACCCGTTGCGTCTGGAGCGCTTCAGAACGTTCAACTGGCGTGGCGTGCTGCTCGGTTTGCCTGCCATTGCAGCGCTGGTGATCGGCATCCTGCAAGGCAATCGCCTGGACTGGTTCGAGTCCACCCTGATCTGCTGGCTGCTGGGCGGCGGACTGGTGCTGCTGGTAGCGTTCATGGTCAACGAATGGTTCACCCCGGTGCCGTTTTTCAAACTGCAGCTGCTGACGGGTCGAAACCTGTCGCATGCGTTGCTGACGCTGGGTGGCGTGCTGATCGTCCTGACTGCGGTCGCCTCGATTCCGTCGTCCTATCTGGCCCAGGTGCACGGTTATCGCCCGTTGCAGACTGCACCGCTGATGCTGATCGTTGCTTTGCCGCAACTGGTTGCACTGCCTCTTGTGGCGGCGCTGTGCAACGTGCGCTGGATCGATTGCCGCTGGGTATTGGCGATCGGGCTTGGCCTGCTTGCACTGTATTGCGGGTTGGCGACGCAAATGACTTCAGAGTGGATTCGCGACAACTTCTACAGCCTGCAACTGCTGCAGATCATTGCCCAGCCGATGGCGGTCCTGCCGTTGCTGATGCAGGCGACTGGCGGGATCGCTCCGCTCGATGGCCCGTTCGCTTCTTCATGGTTCAACACCGTGCGCGGTTTGTCGGCGGTTATCGCCACCGGCGTGCTGGAAGCCCTGACCACCTCGCGCCAGCATTTTCACTCCAACGTGCTGGTCGACCGCCTGGGTAATTCGCCCTGGCTGGCTGCTGACGATTCAGTCGCCTCCCTGACCCATCGGCTGCACGAACAGGCCGTGGTGCTGACCAGTGCCGATCTGTATTTCTGCATGGGCTGGCTGGCCGCCGGACTGATTCTGCTGATTCCTCTGATGCCGACGCGGGTCTATCCGCCTCGTGCGCCGAACTGATTTTCTGTCGAGACCTTTTTCATGAGCATGACTTCAAAACAGACCCTGGTCCTGTGTGGCGCGGCCATCGTGCTTGCCGGTCTGGGTATCTACACACTGACCGGTGACAGCACGCGTCAGGCCACCAACGACGCATTCATCACCGCCGATTATTCGGTGGTTGCGCCCAAAGTGTCGGGTTTCATCAGTCAGGTGCTGGTGGAAGACAACCAGCCGGTCAAGGCAGGGCAATTGCTGGCGGTGATTGATGATCGCGATGTGCAGACGGCGCTGGCTTCGGCAGAGGCGGGTGTAGCGACCGCAGCGGCGGAGCTGGAGCAGGTCACTGCGTTGTTGCAGCGTCAGACTGCGGTGATCGATCAGGCCAGGGCCGCGTTGACCGCCAGTACGGCAGCGGTGCGCTTTGCCGAACAGGAACGCGACCGCTACGAGCATCTGGCAGGCGCCGGTGCAGGGACTGTGCAGAACGCGCAGCAGGCGCGCAACCGGATCGACACGGCCAATGCCAACCACGCCAGTGCCAGTGCGTCACTGGTGGCCGAGCGCAAGCAGGTCGATATCCTGACGGCTCGCCAGCACAGCGCCGAAGCAGGCCTCAAGCACGCACAGGCCGCCCGTGATCAGGCGCAGTTGCAGGTGTCCTACACGCACATCGTTGCGCCCATTGACGGTGTCGTGGGTGAGCGGGCGGTGCGCGTCGGTAACTACGTCAATCCCGGCAGCAAGTTGCTGTCAGTGGTGCCGCTCGCCGACGCCTACGTGGTGGGCAATTTTCAGGAAACCCAACTGACCCATGTGAGTGTGGGGCAATCAGTCGAGGTGCGTGTCGACACCTATCCCGATGAAGTCCTCAAGGCTCACGTACAGAGTATTGCCCCTGCCACCGGCATGACCTTCGCAGCCGTGCGGCCCGACAACGCCACCGGTAATTTCACCAAGGTCGTGCAGCGCATTCCAGTGAAGATCGTCCTCGATCCGGGACAACCGCTTGCGGCAAGGTTGAGGGTCGGGATGTCGGTGGACGCCAGTATCGACACGCAATCCCCATCCACTGAACAGCCAGTGGGTGCCTTGTGAACCGCATCGCTGCTGCGAGCAGTCTGGTGCTGCTGGCGAGTCTGTCGGGCTGCCAGGTCGGACAGGATTTCCAGCGCCCGCAAACCAGCGACGTGCAATGGTTGCCCATTCAGGGAGAACAGGCAGCCAGTCAAATTAATACCACCCCTTATAGCGCTCGATGGTGGGAGATATTCCGTGATCCCCAATTGTCATCATTGATTGATCGGGCGGCGGCTTCCAACCTTGACCTGAAAATGGCGGAGGCGCGACTGGCGCAAAGCCGGGCGGCGCGTCAGGTGATCGCCGGCGAGCAAGTGCCCAGTGTGGATGGCAAGCTGGGTTACCAGCGCAAACGCAACAGCGCCGAAGGGTTGAGCGACCCATCAGGCAACGAGGGCAGGGCGGCGTTCAGTCAGTGGGACGGCGGCATCAATGCCAGCTGGGAAGTGGATCTGTGGGGGCGGGTCAAGCGCGAAGTCGAGGCTGCCGACGCCAACGTAGACGTTGCGGACAACGACCGGCGCGCAGCCTTGCTGTCGCTTCAGGCGGAAGTAGCCAGGGACTATCTGCAGCTGCGTGGCACCCAGTCGGTCCTCGCCGTGACTCAACAGAACCTGCAATTGTCCCGCAACAGCCTGGAGCTTTCGAAGGTCAGGCAGGGCAGTGGGGTGGCGACCAATCTGGATGTGGCTGAAGCCGCTGCGCAGGTATCGGCGGTCGAGTCCCGTCTTCCAGTACTTGAGCAGCGACAGGCCAGGCTGATCAATGCATTGAGCCTGTTGCTGGCGCAATCGCCCAGAGCCTTGCAGAGCGAGCTGGAGAAATCCGTGGAAATGGGTGCCGTGCCCGCCACTGTACCCGTCGGCCTGCCTTCCGAGCTGGCGCAGCGCCGCCCGGACATTCGCCGTGCCGAAGCGCGGCTGCATGCGGCAACCGCGAGCATTGGTGTCGCACAAGGCGATTTCTATCCACGCATCGTGCTGTCAGGCAATGTCGGATTTCAGGCCCTGCAGCTGTCTGACCTCGGCAGTTGGGGCTCACGCCAGTTCGGCATCGGCCCACAACTGAGCCTGCCGATCTTCGAAGGCGGTCGGCTGCGCGGCATGTTGCGTTTGCGCGAAGCCCAGGAGCAGGAAACAGCCCTGGCGTATCAGCAGACCGTGTTGCGTGCGTGGCAGGAAATCGACGACAGCATGAGTCTCTACAACGCCAGCCAGCTTCAGCAGCGCAAACTGGACGAGGCGGTGCGCCAGAACCGTATCGCGCTGGATACCGCCAAGCGGCAATACACAGAAGGTGTGGTGGACTTCCTCAACGTCCTCACGGTGCAGCGCACCCTGTTGGATATCGAGGAACAGTGGGTCCAGAGTTCAACCACTCAAGCCCAGGCGCTGGTCGGGCTGTACAGCGCGCTGGGCGGTGGCTGGTAGGTCAGGCCTTGGCTGCCTCTTCTTCGTCGAGTCGGTCGGCCTCGAACAACTGGGCCAGCTCGACCCTGGCCTCGCGGGCTGTTTGCAGCACCTTTGCCTCGTCGTCGTAGATCTCGTGCTGCGCAGCGAGCACTTGTTCGTCATGACGTTTGAAGCGGCTGATGCGTGCATCGGCCTGCGCCTCGCTCAGGCCCAGCCCCAGCAGCGTCTGTCGAGACATTTCAAGGCTTGAGTAGAAGGTCTCACGCACTGCATGTGCACCTGCATCCATCAGCTTGTGAACGTGCTGACGGTTGCGGGCACGAGCGATGATCTTCATGTGCGGATACAGCTTGTTGATCAGTTCGGCCGTCTTGATGTTGATGTCCGGGTCATCGGTGGCAATGATAAAGAACTCGGCGTCCTGGACCTTGGCCGCTCTGAGGATTTCCGGCCGCAACGGATCGCCGTAGAACACTGGCACGTTGCCGAAGCTGCGAGAGAATTCGATGGACTCCACGGCAGTGTCCAGGGCAATGAACGGGATTTTCTGCGCACGCAGGATACGCGCAACGATCTGGCCCATCCGGCCCATGCCGGCGATGACCACGCGTGGCTTGTCGGTCTGGATGTCGCGGTACTCTTCCGGTACTTCCACCACTTTGGCCTTGGGCTTGATCCAGCGCGCCAATGCGATGAACAAGAGCGGGGTGATCGCCATCGACAGGGTGATGGTCAGTACCAGCATGTCATAGAGGCCTGCTTCGAACAGCCCCTGAGCGCTGCCGATCTTGAACACCACGAAGGCGAACTCACCGCCCGCTGCCAGCACCATACCCAGGCGCAATGCGCTGCGCTTGCTAAGGCCACCTGCGGTGCGGCCAATGATGAACAACAGCGGCAACTTGATTGCGACCAGCAACACCGTGAGGCCAAGCACCACCAGTGGCGCGCTGAACAGCAGGCCGATGTTGGCGCCCATGCCGACACTGATGAAGAACAGCCCCAGCAGCAAACCCTTGAACGGTTCGATCTGAGCTTCCAGTTCGTGTCGGTATTCGGAGTCGGCGAGCAGCAGGCCTGCCAGAAAAGCGCCCAGCGCCATGGACACACCGACCAGTTCCATCAACCACGCTGTGCCGATCACCACCAGCAGCGCAGTAGCGGTCGACACTTCCTGAATGCGGGTCTTGGCCACGATGCGAAACACCGGGCGCAGCAAGTAACGTCCGCCCACGACCACGATGGCGATGCTGCCCAGTACGCGCAGACCATGGTTGATGCTTTCCTGAGTGCTGGTCGCATGGTCCCCACCGGCCAGAAATGGCACCAGCGCGATCAGCGGAATGGCTGCAATGTCCTGAAACAGCAGAATGGCGAACGCCGTACGCCCATGCGGGCTGTTCAGTTCCTTACGCTCGGCCAGACTCTGCAGGCCGAAAGCCGTGGAGGACAGTGCCAGACCAAGGCCCAGCACAATCGCGGTGTTCATCGATTGTCCGAACGCAACCAGGGCAACTGCGCCGATGACCAGACCCGTCAGCAACACCTGTGCCGTGCCCACGCCGAACACTGCCTTGCGCATCACCCATAAACGCTTTGGCGACAGCTCAAGGCCGATAATGAACAGCAGTAATACCACCCCAAGTTCGGAGATATGGCTGACACTCTCCGTATCTCCTATCAACCCCAGCACCGATGGGCCGATCACGACGCCGGCGGCCAGATAACCGATCACGGCACCGAGTTTCAGGCGCTTGGCCAGTGGGACGGCGATGACGGCGGCGAACAGAAACACCACTGCTGCCTGCAGCAGGCTGCCTTCATGGGGCATGTGAAACTCCTTGGCAATGTCAGGAAACGATTTGAAACAGGCCCGCATTAAACCACGTGAGTTTTTCACGGCAACGTTGAATCCGGCATGACGAACATCAATCGCATTGATGTTTGCACGCAGGATCATAGAAAGGGGAGGCGGTGAGTCGCCGGGACGTATTCCGTCCATGCCATCGGTCATGCATCAGCGTAAGATGTCCGCGCATTTGCGCAGAGCCGATGCCGTTCATGACGTAATCAGGAAAACCGAAATGACCAACAAGCAGCGTTTGATTTACTCGATTCTGATCGCTCTGAGTGTGCTGGCGATCATGCTGGGCCTCTCGCACCTGCAGAACAGCGGTGTGATCAGCGAGAAGACCTTCCAGTACATCGCCATCGGCGTTGCTGTGCTGGTTGTGGTGCTCAACGGGATCATGCGCCGCAAGGTCAGGCGCTGAGTTTCACGGGGCGTCTGATTATCTGCCCGACTCGCCCAGCCATTCCATGGCACGAGGATGCAGGCTGTATGTCTTGTCCTCGTTGAGATGGATGACGCCTTCATCGCACAGACGCTTGAGCACCTCGCGTACGCTGAGGAATGACAGCGGCACGTCCAGCCTGAGCAGTTGACTGTGCACACCTCGCACGCCGAGTGACTGACCGCTTTCGTTCGATACCAGCAGTGCATCCAGCACCTTGAGTCTGACCAGACTGGTGCGCAGGCCGAAGCTCTTGAGTAGCAGCCGGATGTGATCATTGCCCGGACGCTCGATCTCTCCCGCAGGCGATTGGACCTGGGTCTGCGCCTGCGCAGAAATGGCCGTCTGCCTGAGCATCGTACGGGTCGTTGTTCCTTGACGATTGAACATGCGCAAATTCCTTTTCAGGCTTTTAAACAAAATCTCATCTATAAGACGAACGAGCGGCGCAAAACCTCAGGTGCGAACGCAAAAAAATAGCAGAGAGCTGCACGACGAGCCGGATTACCTGCGTACAAAGTCGCGAAAACAGCGGCGCCGAGCACGATGACTTCACTCGGAAGGGATGTTTCAGGATGTAAGATCAGCGCCGTCTCGGGACATGAGTCAGCCTTTGGGTGAGTTGGGGCCACGTATGTTCAGGACCGGATTTCCGTTCTGGTTCTGCGTCACATAAACCGGCAATACCTTGGGCAGTGACGTGAGCAGGCTCGAGATGTCTCGGGTGTTGTAGGTGCCGCCAAGACGAATCGCACCGGTGGCATTGTCCGCCAACAGGATGGGCATCTGCAGGTAACGGTTGATCATCGGTAATGCCTGGCTCAACGGCAGATCATTGAAGATCAGCTTGCCGTTGCGCCACGCCAGACTGGTGTCGTCGGCGGCGACATGACTGATGCCGGGGCGGTTATCACCGGTTTTGTAAGTGGCTTGCATACCTGGGTCCAGGTGATCGCTGAAGTTCGTTTGCGAGCGATCGCTGCTGACTTGTACCGACCCTTCGACCAGCGTCACCCGAACCTGATCCTGATAGGTCCACACATTGAAGCGCGTTCCGGTCACCTTGATGCTTCCTGCGCCGGCGTCCACGACGAAAGGGTGGGTGAGGTCGTGGCTGACTTCGAAAAATGCTTCGCCTTTTTTCAAGGTAACGCTGCGGCGGTCCTTGTAATTGGCGTAGGTCAGTTCTGTGCCCAGGTCCATTTCCACGCGGCTGCCGTCGTCCATGGTGATGAGACGAGTAGCATTGGTTGTGGTGTAGGTTTCGTACGCGTTGGGAATCAGCCCCTCGCTCCAGCCAATGTAGCCAGCCACCGGTACAGCCAGTGCCGCAACGGTTGCAGCCACGGCGAGAGGACGCCAGTTGCGTCTGCGTCGTGGCAAGACACCAGGCACTGCAGCTGCGCTCGATACGACGGGCGAGGGTGGCGGATTGACCGGATCCAGCTGTCCCGACATCTCCCAAATATCCCGCATTGCCTCGAACTCAGTCGCGTGCAGCGGATGAGCCTTGAGCCACTGATCGAACAGTTTCCGCTCGGCAGGCGAGCAGTCGTCAGCGTGCAGTCGCATGCACCAGTGCGCGGCTGCATCGGTGATCTGCTCGTATTCTGCTTCGCTGAGGCTGGGTTCGTTCATGGACTCTCCGTTACTGACCGCTGGCGCATTCTACCCCCGGATAGGAGAGGGAGAGAACATTGGACCGTTACGATGTATCGATCCCGGCTTAATTCTTCGTGAATGTGATCGGCTCTCATTGATGTATCGGACTACGGGAGTGTTTCTGGAATGCGCTTGGCGCTACTCTTGATCGCAACCCAATACCTGCCCTGACCGTCATGATCCGGAGTTCCAGATGCACGCCGCTCACCCTGATGACTCGACCCGAACCCTTTCCCTTGCGCAACTGATCGAGCTGTTGCAACGAATCTTTCTGGCCCATGGCACGTCGCTGCATGTGGCGACTGTTCTTGCTGAAAACTGCGCCAGCGCCCAGCGGGACGGTTCGCACAGTCACGGCATCTTTCGTATTCCGGGGTATCTTTCTTCGCTGGCCAGCGGTTGGGTGGACGGCAAGGCGGTGCCGGTCGTGGAGGATGTCGCACCTGCGTTCGTGAGGGTCGACGCGGCCAACGGCTTTGCCCAGCCCGCGCTCGCGGCGGCGCGGCCGTTGCTGATCGACAAGGCGCGCAGCGCAGGTATTGCGATTCTGGCCATCCGAAACTCCCATCATTTTGCGGCGCTGTGGCCGGACGTCGAGCCGTTCGCCGAGCAGGGGCTGGTGGCCCTGAGCATGGTCAACAGCATGACCTGCGTTGTGCCGCACGGTGCGCAGAAGCCGTTGTTCGGAACCAACCCCATCGCGTTCGCAGCGCCTCGCCACGAGTCGATGCCACTGGTTTTCGATCTGGCGACCAGTGCCATGGCCCATGGCGATGTGCAGATCGCAGCGCGCGAAGGCCGTCTGTTACCCGAAGGTATGGGTGTGGATCGTGAGGGACAGGCGACCTTTGACCCCAAGGCAATTCTGGATGGCGGGGCGCTGCTGCCGTTTGGCGGGCACAAGGGTTCGGCATTGTCGATGATGGTTGAACTGCTGGCGGCGGGTTTGACCGGCGGAAACTTTTCGTTCGAGTTCGACTGGTCGAAGCATCCCGGTGCGCAAACGCCCTGGACCGGCCAGTTGCTGATTGTCATCGATCCCGACAAGGGCAGTGGCCAGTCCTTTGCGCAACGCAGCGAGGTCCTTGTGCAGCAGCTTCATGGTGTCGGTCAGGCGCGTATGCCGGGTGATCGTCGTTACGCCGAGCGAGCCAGATCGATGGCGCATGGCATCGAAATGAACGCCAGCGATGTGATGCGCCTGCAGGTACTGGCAGAGAATGACCATTCGTCGTAACCGGGCTTGTATTAGCCTCTGGATCTAAATACTGTATGCATAACCAGTAAAGAAAAAGAGGTGTTCCATGTCCCTGAAGTCAGCGCATAGCCCGGTTGCCCATCAGCTTCGTACCAGTACGTCGGTCAACGAAATGCAGCGTGAAGATTTTCTGGCTCTGGCCGCAGCACTGCGCCAGTTCAATGCGTACGAGGCTCAAGTGTCCATGGTCGTCGCAGCTGCTCAAGCAGGTGGTGACTACCGTGAAAGCCGCGCGAGTGAATAAAACCCGATAACTCAACATGATTAATGGATGCAGCGTATCGTGATGGATGCAATTCCGCCTCAGGTGCATCCATATGAAAGATTTCGGCGCGCGACTGAAAGAAGAGCGCCAGGCATTGGGGCTATCGCAACACAGATTTGCCGCCATTGGTGGTGTCGAGGCCAATGCCCAGGGCAAATACGAAAACGGTAAGCGCATGCCGCGTTCCACTTATCTGGTGGCGCTGAGCGAGAAAGGAGTCGACGTGCTCTATGTGCTGTGCGGTAAAAGATTACCGGTTTGCATTGACTCACTCTCGGCTGCCGAAAAAGACATCATCCTGCGCTTCAGATCACTGAGCTGCGTCGACCAGAGCGCGATCAGCCAGCTGGCGTTATCGTTGTGCAAGCGTCTCGACTGATCACCTGACACGCCACTTCTGTTGCTTGTGAATATACGAAACGTATATGCTTCGTATATTCAAAGTGAGGTGAACCATGGGCCTGGTCAAAATTTCCGAACACATGCACGCGGATCTGCGTTGCGCCAGTGTTGCGTTGAGTCGTTCCATCAATGCTCAGGCGGAGCACTGGATGCGCATCGGCATGCTCGCAGAGCTGCATCCAACGTTGGACTACAGCGAAATCTGTCAGATGCTGATTCGTCTCGAAGACGCTGACGGTACTGTGCTGTCGACTCAATCCTTCAAGCTGACCGAACTGTCGAAGGCGGCCTCATGAGCGGCGGCATCAGTCTCAAGACTGAGCAGGATCTGGTTCAGTTGCGCATCGCCGGCAGGCTCGCGGCTGACGTGCTTGCGATGATCACGCCTTACGTCAAGGCAGGCGTGAGCACCGAAGCGCTGGATGACATCTGCAACGAGTACATCGTCAAGGAGCTCAAGGTGATTCCGGCCAACGTCGGGTATCACGGCTTTACCAAGACAACCTGCATTTCCCCGAATGCGGTGGTCTGCCATGGCATTCCGTCGGCATCGGACATCCTGAAGGAAGGCGACATCGTCAACATTGATGTGGCCGTCATCAAGGATGGCTGGTACGGCGATACCAGTCGCATGTATCTGGTCGGCGAGGTCAGTCCGCTGGCCCGGCGTCTGGTCGAAACCACCTACGAAGCAACCCGTGCAGGCATTCATGCGGTGCGTCCGGGCGCGACATTGGGTGATATCGGATATGCGATCCAGAGCGTTGCCCATCGCGAAGGTTTCAGTGTGGTGCGCGAGTACTGCGGGCACGGCATTGGACGCAAATACCATGAAGAGCCTCAGGTGCTGCATTACGGTACGCAGGGCAAAGGCCTGAAACTCAAGGAAGGCATGGTCTTCACCATCGAGCCGATGATCAACGCAGGCAAGGCGGGCACCCGCACATTGCCGGATGGCTGGACCGTATTGACCAGTGACATGTCACTTTCAGCGCAGTGGGAGCACATGGTGGCAGTCACCTCGACGGGCTTCGAACTGCTGACGCCTTGGCCCGAGGGTACAGGTTCTTACCCCGCGATCTGAGTCGCATTGCAGCCCAAAAAAACGACCTCCAGGTGAGGTCGCTTTTTATTGTGAGTCTCGACAATGCCGACTCAGGTCTGCTCAGGCTGCGTACACCGCTTCCAGTGCACTTCGGTCACACCAAAGCCTTGAGCCTGCAAGGTCGCCAGCCTCACAGGCCCGGCGGCGACATGATCGCTGACCGTACCGACACCTGCATGCAGCGTTGCGCAATGCAGCGCATCGCTCTGGCAGAGTTGAAGAGTCTGGTGAAGAAAGGACCGGGTTTCACCCTTGAAACGATAGTGAATTTCAAATTCCGTTTGATTCATCATTACCTGCCTGCAAGGCGTAGACACTACGCCATCCTAAAATGAGTACGTGGGGTACTGGGCAGTTCGAAGCCGGGGCTGCTTCGACCCTGCAACATCATTTCGAGATCGATACAGGCGTGTACGGCTACACGTCGCCTTGATCGGACTGCTGTCTCAGAAGGGTGAAACGAGAATTACACCGTTTCGATTGCAAGTGAACAGTCGTCCGACAAGTGGCACTAAGCCATATCCGTTCGCGTGTAAAAGCTGTGTATGACTGCCCGAACGAAGGTGTCGAGGTTACAGGAGGTCAACTGGCTGATCGGCTGACAATCAGCCAGGTGATGAATGCCACAAGCGGCGAGAGCAATGCCACGCTTCCGACGACCAGCGCCCAGCCAAATGCGAACCCGCGTTCGCCTTTGAATCTGCCGCCACTCAAGGCCTTCAGTATGCGTACACCGAGACTGTGGGCCAGCAGGTTAAAAAGGGCGTCGAAAATCCCATCCAGCATAATCACGGTCACACTCCATGCGTATCCAGGCCAAGCGCAGCGCGATTCAACGTTCAAATCAGAAAGCTGCATTGAAGAACCAAAAAACCGCCCGCTCAATCTTCCTTCGGCACCGTCCAGAACAGCTGCACACCGCCATCATCACGCCAGGCGAGGGTGACGTTGTCGTTCTCCGCTATTTCTTCAAGCAGTTGAGCCCAGTCATCTTCCGATTCGTCCTGCAGACGAAAGAGCAGGGCGGCTCTGGATTTCTGCGCGGTCGGCGAATTGATGATCTTCTGTACCCGAATGCCCATGCGCTGATAGGAGTCTGGGGCTGAGGTCGCTGAGGATTGATTTGCCACGGAAAAGTCCCTGAATAAGCTGTACGTGCGTACAGTATTTGAGTGTCGGATCTTTCGCAACACTTACGTAGGATAATGTTTCCGCCCTTTGATGATGCCTGTATCGTTTCACCTGCACATTCGTATAGGCCCAAGGAGTGAACATGAAATTCAAATTGTTGGTGTTGCCTGCCGTGGTTGCGGCCTCTCTCATGTTGTCTGGATGCTCCACCCCGTCGGTCGTCACGCTGCAGGACGGAACGCAATACATCACCAAGGATGCGCCGAAGACCAAGAGCCGTGACGGCTTCTATGAGTTCGAAGATATTTCGGGCAAAACCATCCGGATCAAGGCCGACGAAGTGGCCACTGTCCGCCCCGAAGAGTGAGACAGCGCTGCCCGGAGCAATCCTCCGGGCAGACTTCATTTACCCGATTGACAAACCCCGCGACATTTTTCAT
>Ga0326721_10000297_pt1 | contig 15822 bp, 13 predicted proteins | sample SGPome_FD_203951 | JGI IMG/M metagenome (GOLD analysis project Ga0326721, IMG submission 203951) | Soil microbial communities from Southern Great Plains, Lamont, Oklahoma, United States - SGP_1_2016 | ecosystem: Engineered > Artificial ecosystem > Soil microcosm > Unclassified | place: USA...
CTCGGGGTACTGCTCTACGGCGCCTTCTGGATCGTGCTGCGGACCCGGCCCGAGGACGAGCCCGAAGGCTCGGCGCGCTCGGCCGCCCAGTATGTGGTGGCGGCCGTCGCCGCGGCCGTCGTGCTGCTCGTCAACGCCCATACCCTGCCGCTGGGCTGGTGGTTCGTGCCCTCGTTGCTCGCCTGCTTCGGCGCGGCGCTGCTGTGGCGGCAGGCCTCGGAGACCGAGCGGGAACGCTGGCGCCGGCTGTCGAGCTCATCCCTGACCGCCGGCGCCACCGACCGGATCGGCTGGCTGCGGATCATCGCCGGCGTCACGCTGGTGCTCACCGGGGCGGTGTTCATCCTTGCCAGAGCCGGCATCTCGGCGGCCGGGGCAGGCCTGGCCGCGATGCTGGTGACCGCCGGCGGGCTCGCCCTGATCACCGGGCCGTGGTGGCTGAAGCTGGTGCGCGAGCTGTCCACCGAGCGCCGCGAGCGAATCCGCAACGAGGAGCGGGCCGACATCGCCGCGCACCTGCACGACTCGGTGCTGCAGACCCTGGCGCTGATCCAGCGCAACGCCCACCAGCCGCGTGAGGTGGCCAGGCTCGCGCGCAGCCAGGAACGCGAGCTGCGGAACAAGCTCTACGGCGTGGGGGTGCCCAACGGCCGGTTTGCCGCCGCCCTGCACGCCGCCGCCGCCGAGGTGGAGGACACCTACGCTCTCGCCGTCGATGTGGTGGTGGTGGGAGACCATCCGATGAACAGCCGGCTGGACGCCCTGGTGGCGGCAAGCCGGGAAGCCCTGGTCAACGCCGCCAAGCATGCCCAGGTCACCAGCGTGTCGGTGTACGCCGAGCTTTCGGCTGACAGCGCCTCGGTGTTCGTGCGCGATCGCGGCGCCGGGTTCGACCCGGACAGGATCGACCCGAGCCGGCAGGGCATCCGCGGCTCTATCGTGGGCCGGTTGCAGCGCCAGCACGGCGCCGCGACGATCAGGTCCAGTCCGGGCCAGGGAACCGAAGTGCAACTACGGGTGGAGCTGGAATGAGCGAGAGAAGCCACGACGGCCCCGACCGGGCAGCCGACAGCCAGGGTCCCGCTGGCCGGCCCAGGGTGGTTCTAGTCGACGACCATGCCATGTTCCGGGCCGGGGTCCGCGCCGAGATCGGCGCCGGCCTCGACATCGTGGGCGAGGCGGGCAGCGTGGCCGAGGCCATCGCCACCATCCGGCACACCGCCCCGGATGTGGTGCTGCTCGACGTCCACCTGCCCGACGGCGGGGGCCCGGCGGTGGTGGCGGCGGTGCTGCCGGAGCTGCCTGCGACCAAGTTCCTGGCGCTGTCGGTCTCCGACGCCGCCGAGGATGTCATCACCGTGATCCGGGCCGGCGCCCGGGGCTACGTCACCAAGACGATCTCCGGCGCTGACCTGATCGATGCCATCCGGCGGGTGGCCGAGGGCGACGTGGTGTTCTCGCCCAGGCTCGCCGGCTTCGTGCTGGACGCCTTCCGGGACGGCGGGTACTTGCCGGGCGGCCCGGCCGGTTCAGCGGACCCGGAGCTCGATCAGCTCACCCCGCGGGAGCAGGAGGTGCTGCGGCTGCTGGCGCGCGGCTACTCCTACCGCGAGATCGGGACGGAGCTGTTCATCTCGGTCAAGACGGTGGAGACGCACGCTTCCAACGTGCTGCGCAAGCTGCAGCTGTCCTCCCGCCACCAGCTGACCCGCTGGGCGGCCGACCGGCGGATCGTCTGAGCGTAGCGGCGACGAGGGCACGCCGCGGCTGGCGTGCAGTCGCCGGCCCGGCGAGCGCTCGAAGGCTGCGGATCGGCGCCGGCTACCGGGCGCCGCGGCAGACCCGCAGCACCGCATCGGCGAGCGCGGCGCCCTCGCTGCCGAGGCTGGTCCGGTAGTGGCTCAGGATCGCGCGCTCGCGGCCCAGCTCGACCCGGGTGCCGCCGGCATTCATCCGGGCCGTCTGGATGCGGCGGGACAGCTGGGCGCGCTCGGCGACCAGCCGGGAGATGGCCGTGTCCAGGGCATCGATCTGACCCCGGAGAACGCCGATCCCGGCGGGATCGGCCGCGGTGGCGCTCAGGCCTGGCTGGGACGCTGCCGAGCCGGTGCTGGTGGTGTGCACGGAGGTTTCCTCTCGATGGAGCGAGGTGTTCCTGCCTCGAGCCGCCGGCCCCGGAAAAGGAAAACGCCCCGGGCTCCGTGCGGCCCAGGGCGGGTTCGGTCGGTGTGTCAGGTCAACCGGTCGCTGTGGGTGCCGCGATGCGGTACCCATAAAAAAACGTGCGTCCGGTGTTGTCCACGGGCCAATCCTGTCACGGGAGGTCCGCGATGGGCAACCCGCCCTGCCGTGCTTGGTCTCACGCCTACCGCATCGCCCGGCTGGCCCAGGAGCACCGGTTCTGACGGTGGCCCGTCGTAGGCTTGGACCCGATGACCGCTGACGCCGCCCGCTCCACCGCCACCAGCCCGTCCAGCCGCCGCCGGCCCGCTCCGGTCGCCGCGGACGCCGGGCTGTTCGACGCGCCCACCTTCGCCGTCGAGCGGGCGCCGGACGAGCAGTCCTCCAGCGCCCCGGCTCGCCGTCCGGCCCTGTCGGTCGAGCGCCTGCTGGCCGGGCTGAACCCCCAGCAGCGGCTGGCCGTCGAGCACGCCGGCTCGCCGCTGCTGATCGTGGCCGGCGCGGGCTCGGGCAAGACCCGGGTGCTGACCCAGCGGATCGGGTACCTGCTGACCGCCCGCGGCGTCAAGCCCGGTGAGATCCTGGCGATCACCTTCACCAACAAGGCCGCCGGCGAGATGAAGTCCCGGGTCGCCGAGCTGGTCGGCGGCCGCGCGAACCTGATGTGGGTCTCGACCTTCCACTCCATGTGCGTGCGCATCCTGCGCGCGCAGGCCAAGCACCTCGGGTTGAAGTCCTCGTTCACGATCTATGACGCCGACGACTCCCGGCGGCTGCTGACCATGGTGCTGCGCGAGCTGAGCCTGGATTCCAAGCGGTACCCGGCGCGGTCGCTGGCGGTGCAGATCTCCAACCTCAAGAACGAGCTGATCTCGGCCGCCGACTTCGCCGAGCGAGCTGGCACCGCGCCCGAGAAGGTGCTCGCCGAGGTATATCAGCGGTACCAGAGCCGGCTCACCGAATCCCACGCCCTGGACTTCGACGACCTGATCATGCGCACGGTGGGCGTGCTGCAGACCTTGCCCGAGGTCGCCGAGCACTACCGGCGGCGGTTCCGGCACGTCCTGGTCGACGAGTACCAGGACACCAACCACGCCCAGTACGTCCTGGTGGCCGAGCTGTGCAAGCCGGTGCCGCCCGGACCGGACGGCGCCGGTGGCCTGCCGGCCGCCGAGCTGTGCGTGGTCGGGGACGCCGACCAGTCGATCTACGCCTTCCGCGGCGCGACCATCCGCAACATCGACGAGTTCGAGCGGGACTATCCCGACGCCACCACCATCCTGCTGGAGCAGAACTACCGCTCGACCCAGACCATCCTGGGCGCGGCCAACGCGGTGATCGCCCGCAATCCTGGCCGGCGCCCCAAGAACCTGTGGTCCGACGCCGGCGCCGGCGAGCAGATCGAGGGCTTCGTCGCCGAGAACGAGCACGAGGAGGCTCGCTGGGTCGCGCAGAAGATCGACGAGCTCAGCGACGCGGGGCTGGCTATGCCGTCGGATGTGGCGGTGTTCTACCGCACCAACGCCCAGTCGCGGGTGTTCGAAGACATCTTCATCCGGCTGGGCCTGCCCTACAAGGTCGTCGGCGGCGTCCGGTTCTACGAGCGCAAGGAGATCAGGGACGCGCTGGCCTACCTGCGGGTGATCGCCAACCCGGCCGACCTGGTGAGCCTGCGCCGGATCCTCAACACCCCGCGCCGCGGCATCGGCGACCGCGCCGAGCTGTTCGTCGAGACGTTCGCCAGCCAGGAGCAGATCCCGTTCGCCGAGGCGCTCATCCGGGCCGACCACATACCCGGCCTGGCCACCCGGTCGGCCAACGCGATCGCCGAGTTCGTCCGGCTGCTCGGTGAGCTGCGTGAGATAGCGGCCAGCGAGGAGCACGGCACGCCCAGCAACATCATCGAGGAGATGCTCGCCCGGACCGGCTACCTGAAGGAGCTCGAAGCCAGCCACGACCCGCAGGACGAGAGCCGGGTCGACAACCTGCGCGAGCTGGTCAGCGTGGCCGCCGAGTTCGAGGAGCAGCGCGCCCAGCTGGACGAACCGGCCGGCCTCGATGCCTTTCTGGAGCACGTCTCGCTGGTCGCCGACGCCGACTCGATCCCGGATGCCAGCGGCGGTGTGGTGACGCTGATGACCCTGCACACCGCCAAGGGCCTGGAGTTTCCGGTGGTGTTCCTGGCCGGCATGGAAGACGGGATCTTTCCGCACCTGCGCACCCTCGGCGAGCCCGACGAGCTGGCCGAGGAGCGGCGGCTGGCCTACGTCGGCATCACCCGGGCCCGGCAGCGGCTCTACCTGAGCCGGGCGGTCGCTCGCACCGCGTGGGGCCAGCCGGCCTTCAACCCGCCGTCCCGGTTCCTCGACGAGGTGCCGATCGAGCATGTGCGCTGGAGCGGCGCCGTCGACCGGCAGCCGTTCACCGGCTACCCCGACGAGGCAGGCAGCGCCCAGTACTCCGACCACGGCTACCGGGCTCAGCGCCAGCCCCGCCGGTTCACCCCCACCGCACCCTCGACGTTCGGCGCGGCCAAGCTGACCAAGCCGATGCTCACCCTGCAGGTCGGGGACCGGGTCAGCCACGACGGCTTCGGGCTCGGGACGGTGGTGGCGCTGCGCGGCGTCGCGGAGAAGGCGCAGGCCGAGGTGGATTTCGGCTCGCTCGGCCAGAAGTGGCTGGTGCTGCGGTTCGCGCCGCTGGTCAAGCTCTGAGCCGCGATCTCAAGGGCGGCAGACCGGCAACCTCACGTCGTCACGGCCGGCACTGGGCAGACGGGCCGGCGTAGTCGGGGGAGCGCAGCACGATCAGGTTCCCTCGGGTGAAGACCGGCACGAACCCGGCCGTGCGGGACTCGGCCAGCACCTGCTCCGGGGTCGGCAGCAGGTAGCCCACTTCCTGCTGCCCCAGGTCCAGCACCACGAAATCGGTCCGCGGGGTGGGGATGCCTGGCAGCGTCACCCGGTTGGTGGTGGTCAGGTGGGGGGCCAGCCGGTCGTCCACCGAGACGCAGACGTCGTGCGGCACCTGGCGCACGGCAGCCTGCTGGTCGCGCAGGTGGGCATCCATCCGCCACGCCGAGCCGATCAGCATCCGGCGGATCACCGGCGCGGTGATGTTGGCGACGGTGTTCAGGTAGACCGGCACGATCACCAGCCAGGCCAGCATCAGCCGGTTCAGCTTGGGCCTGCTCCAGATGCCGAGCCGGGCGCCGCCGTCCACCATGGCCAGCACCAGCACCAGCCAGGGCAGCGCGTTGTAGTGAAAGTGCGTCGTCCACACGTGATCGCGGGAGTTGAAGAAGCGCTCGGCCAGCAGCGGCGCGGCAATCAGGCAGTAGCGCGAGCGAAGCGGCAGCAACGCCAGCGGCACGAAGAAGTAGGCCAGCGTCTCGGCCTTGATGGCCGGAGTGAAGAACAGTCCGACGGTGTGGACGGGGTGCGCCACGATGGTGAGCAGGGCATGCGGCAGGTCCGGGCCCAGCGCGTCGAAGGTCCAGTACGCGAACTGCCCGTTCGGCGCGAACGCCGGGATGATCAGCGCGGTCACCAGCAGGTAACCGGCGATGCCGCCGCCGATCAGCAGGTAGCCGGCGCGCCGTGGCCGGTAGGCCAGCCGCACCAGCCCGATCATCACCAGCACCGCGCCCATGTCCTCGCGCACCAGCATCAACAGCCCGGCCGAGATCAACAGCGTCCGGTCGTCGCGGCGGTCCAGGGCGTCGACTGCCAGGGCGAGGATCGGCACCCCCCAGGCCACCTCGTGGAAGTCGAAGTCCACCATCGCCTGGATGGCCCAGCCCACCCCATAGGCGGCGGCCACCACCAGGGCGCCGCCGCGCGACATCCGCCGCAGCGCGAACGAGTAGACCACCGGTACCGAGGCGGCGATCAGCGCCATCTGCACCAGCAGCAGCACGCACGGGCTGTCCCAGATCCAGTACAGCGGCGCCGCGAGCGCGATGATCGGGTGGAAGTGATCGGCCAGGATGTTGTAGTGAGCGCCCTTGAGCGGCACCTCCGGGGCCCGGAACCGGGAGTAGTCGCGCAGTGCCTGGTCGAAGATCCCCAGGTCGTAGCCGGCAGTCAGGTAGGTGGCGTACCGGGTCAGCCCGTAGACGCTGTAGACGACGAACAGCAGACCGGTCAGCAGCGTCACCTGCCAGTGCCCGGTGACCCTGGCGCGCGCCGATCTGGTGGCGGTGGCCAGCGTGGTCAGTGTCGTCACCCCGGCCGCCGGGTCTGGATCCAGACCTGGCGCACGGCGTACCAGGTCAGCCACAGCAGCAGCAGGTTGCGCGCTGCCAGGTCCAGGGCGACCAGCGGCATCAGCGAGTGGGTCTTGAGCAGGGCGTTGTAACCCAGCGGAAAGACCAGCTGGGTGGCCACCGCCGTGACCAGCAGCACCCGGGCGAAGGTGCGCACCGCGGGATTGGCCGGCGCCCGGACCGCCAGCGCCGCCGCCGGGCCGCCGAGCCACAGCAGGTACTGCGGGCTGAGGGTCTTGTTGGTCACCGTGACGATCAGCGCGGTCGCCAGGAAGATCCAGCCGAGCGTCTCGGCCGACGGCGCGGGTGCGGAATGGGCCCGCCACCAGAGCGTCATCAGCAGCAGGCCGCCCAGCACCGTCAGCACGGTGGTCAGCTGGCTGGCCAGGTGCACGCCCGGGCCGAAGATCTCGAAGGCCTTGTACTGCGAGACGTGGACGTCCCAGGTTCCGACCGGGTGCACCATCCTGGCCAGCATCAGCGGGGTGGCGGCGATCGACTCGATCTGCAGGCCGCGGGCGGACTGCCAGCGCAGCGGTGACAGCGTCCGGCTGAGGCCGCCGGCCGCCAGCGCGATCCCGCCGATCAGCACCCCGGCGCCGAAGAAGCCGGCCAGCACCCGGCGGCGATCGCCCTGCCGGATCAGGAAGGCCGGCAGCATCACGACCGGCCAGAGCTTGAGCGCCGCCCCGCACGCGGTCAGCGCGCCGGCCATCGCCGGCCGGCGGATCGCGGCCAGGATGGCCCCGCCGGCCAGCATCGCCGGCACCAGATCGAACCGGAAATAGGCCAGCGGCCCGATCGCCGGGACGAACCACAGCCACAGGTTGGTGGCGTCGCCACGCCGCCGGCGGTCACCGCGCCAGAGGAAGCCGGTGAACACCGCATCGACGATCAGCATCGACAGTGCGAACAGGATGCTGAAGGCCACCTCGTTGAGGAACCCAAGCAGGAACTGCGGCAGGATCACCACGAACACCGGCAGCGGGTACTCCTGCAGGGTGTTGCGCAGCCCGCCGCCCTCGAACAGCTGGTGCAGGCTGCGCGCGTAGTACTTCACATCGCCGGTGACGTCGCTCTCGTGCCCGAACACCAGGATCGCCAGCGTCAGCGCCCGGGACAGCAGCCATCGCATCGCGATCGAGTACCGGCCCTGCGCGACGATGGCCTGGGGCAGTTCGAGCTGGGGTAGCGGACGGCGCCTGACCACGCTGGAACTGGTCATCGCCTGGCCGCCCCCTGTGTCGCCCTCCGGCCGGACCGGCCGCTGCTGCCTCCGCAGTATCGCCGATGGAGCTGAGCGGGCTGTCAGGCGTCCGGGTTGTAGGGGCCGACGTTGACGCCGCGCGCCTTGAGCCACGGCACCGGGTCGATGAAGGGGCCGGTCGGGCTCTTGTGCGATACCCCGAAGTGCAGGTGCGGCCCGGTGGACTGGCCGTTGGCCCCGATGTCGGCGATGTGCTGGCCGGCCCGGACGTGCTGGCCGACCTTGACGTAGTAGTGGTACATGTGCCCGTAGATGCTGTAGTCGCCGTTGGCGTGCCTGATCACCACCCACAGCCCGAAACCGGCCGCGGGACCGGCCTCGACCACCACGCCGTCACCCACCGCCACGATCGGTGAGCCGAGCGGGCCGGCCAGGTCGATGCCCTCGTGCATCACGCCCCACCGCATGCAGAAGCAGGACGACTCGCCCCCGGCGCTCGGCCGGACCCAGTGGCGGCCGGCCACCTCGGCGGCCGGCTTGGCCAGCGTCGCCGGGCGGGCCGGCACCTTCGACGCCGAGCCGGCCGCCGCGCCGGTCAGCGGCGCGGTGCGGCTCTGCCGGGATACCCGGCTGTCGGCGGCAGCCAGCCGTGCCGCGGCGCTGGCCGTCGGGGCAGTGGCCCGGTCGAGGTCAACGCCGGCCGAAGCCGGGGGCTCGGTGGAGCCGAAGGTGTCGGTGTCGGCCAGGCCGACCTGGACGCTGGCGGCCCGGGTGGCCGGGGCGGCGTCCAGGGCGGTCAGCAGCTGCGGCAGGTTGGCGCTGCTCCACACCGTCAGCACGGCCACCGCTGCCGGCACCGCGGGTGACCGACGCCACAAGGGCGACCGGTTCGCCGCCGGCGCGGCCGGAGCCGCGGCCCGGTGCCGGGCACCGTGATGCTGGGTGTCCCGGGGAGCGGGGTGGTGCAGCGCGGGGCGGGCCAGCGGGCCGCTGATGACGACTCGAGGACCGGTTGGCTGGCGTCCACTGGACAGGTGCCGGGCGCTCGACGGCCGGGCATGCCGAGGGCCGGCAGGAACGGTGGGAAGCGGTTCACGGGTTACCAGCTGAGCTGGCGGGGGCGCGCTATGCCGTCCCACTCAGTCCTCCGTACTTCGAAACATGCTGGATCCCGTATGAGGCGCTCCGGCACGATCGAAGTGGCTGGCAGCTAGACCTTGATGTTAAGGACGCGCGAGGTCAGACGGTAACGCACGGGTTCTCCGCTCAGCAACTTCTGGCTGGGATCGGCGTGCCGTTGACGGGCGCGCCCGGCGGGTCCGCCAGCCTGTCGGTCTCGGTGGTCAGCGCGGCGACGATCGCGTGCGCCACCGTGCTGTTCACCAGCAGCGACAGGTGCCCCACCCCGTGCACCCGCAACGTGGTGACGCAGAGGTCCGGGTGCTCCAGCCGGGCGCTGCTGCGGGGCACCACGACCTCGTCCCGGTCGGAGTAGATGGCCACGAACCTGGTGTCGCAGCGGGCCGGGCCGGCCAGCTCACGCATCAGGTCGGAGCCCGGGCGCAACTGCCGGCCGACCAGCAGGGGCGCCATCCGGGCCAGCTGGCTCCCGGCGTGCGGCGAGCCGAGGGTCACCAGGGTGCTCACCCTGGCATCCCCTGCCAGGCGCTGCACGTAGTACCGGGCGATGATCCCGCCGAGTGAGTGGCCGACCAGGAACACCTGCTCGTAGCCGGACAGCTGGCAGACCCGTTCCACCTGCCCGGCCAGGGCCGCGGCGGCCTTGCGCACGTCAGAGGTCAGCGGCGAGTAGTTGACGGTGACGATCCTGCTGAAGCCGCGCCGGCGCAGGGTGCGCCGCAGCACGGTGAAGGCCGAGCGGTTGTCGCCGATGCCGTGCACCAGCACCACCGGCCGTCCGGCGGCGGCGAGGTCGGCCAGGATCAGCCCGCGCGTGAGCGGTGGCAGCGTGTCGGTCCGGTAGCGGGAGTCCTCCAGGACGCCGCCCTGCTCGGCCAGCAGCCCGACCGGGTAGGTCAGGGCATGGGCGGTCAGCCAGGCAAGCTCCTGGCCAGCGGCCAGCGCCCCGGCCACCAGCGCAGCCGGCGTTCGCCGCAGCACGCCGGGACCCAGCGACACCCAACCTCGGACCGACATCGGCACAATCCTCTGCAGCCTCGTCAACGCGCACCGCGCCGTGCACGTTGGATCACTCTGACACAGCGATCCGGGCCGCCGCGATGCGAAACGGCGGGCGTGGCGCAGGGGGCCGGTGGTGGGCATACCCTCCCTAAGGGGCGGTCCCGCGGGGCACGATGGGGCAAGCGGACGAGATCGGAGCAGACGATGGGTGAGCGGATCCGGGTGGTCGTGGCCAAGCCCGGCCTGGACGGGCATGACCGTGGCGCCAAGGTGGTGGCCCGGGCGCTGCGTGATGCCGGCATGGAGGTCATCTACACCGGCCTGCACCAGACGCCGGAGCAGATCGTGGAGACCGTGATCCAGGAGGACGCCGACTGCGTCGGGCTGTCGGTGCTCTCCGGCGCCCACATGACGCTGTTCCGCCGGCTGACCGAGCTGCTGGCCGAGCGTGAGGTCACCGACGTCGTGGTGTTCGGCGGCGGCATCATTCCCGACGCCGACCTCCCCGAACTGCAGCGGCTCGGGGTGGCGAAGGTGTTCACACCCGGCGCGACCATGGAGGAGATCGTCCAGTGGGTCCGCGCCAACGTCGGCGCGGCCGTCCAGTAATCGACGGGCGGTAGTCGGCGAGATCACGTCGGCAGGGTTGGAGCGCGTCCGTGGCGACCGACTAGCCTGGCTGGGGCCGCCGGAGTGGCCAGCACGTCGATGAGCACGGAAAGAGAGATCTCGTGGACCTGTTCGAGTACCAGGCGAAGCAGCTGTTCGCCGCGCACGGCGTTCCGGTCGGCCTGGGCGAGACCGCCGACACTCCCGAGCAGGCCCGCGCGGCCGCCGAGCGGATCGGCGGCGTGGTGGTCGTCAAGGCGCAGGTCAAGGTCGGCGGCCGGGGCAAGGCCGGCGGCGTGAAGCTGGCCAAGACCCCTGCCGAAGCGGAAGCGGCGGCCGCGGCCATCCTGGGCATGGACATCAAGGGCCACACCGTCCGCCGAGTGCTGGTCGATCCCGGTGCCCAGATCGAGGCCGAGTACTACTTCTCCTTCCTGCTCGACCGGTCCAACCGCACCTTCCTGGCGATGGCGTCGGCCGAGGGCGGCATGGAGATCGAGGAGCTGGCCGTCGAGCGGCCCGAGGCGCTGGCCAAGGTGCCGATCGACGCGATGGTCGGGGTCGACAAGGCCAAGGCCACCGAGATCCTGACCCAGGCCAACTTCCCGGCCGAGGTGATCGACAGCACCGCCGAGACCGTGGTGAAGCTCTGGCAGACCTTCGTCGCCCAGGACGCCACCCTGGTGGAGATCAACCCGCTGGCCCGGGTCGCCAGCGGCGACGTGCTCGCGCTCGACGGCAAGGTCTCCCTCGACGACAACGCCGACTTCCGGCAGGCCGGAAACGCCGACCTCGAGGATGTCGCGGCCGCCGACCCGCTGGAGGCCAAGGCCAAGGAGAAGCACCTCAACTACGTCAAGCTCGACGGCGAGGTGGGCATCATCGGCAATGGGGCCGGCCTGGTGATGTCGACCCTGGACGTCGTTGCCTACGCGGGTGAGAAGCATGGGGGCGTCAAGCCGGCGAACTTCCTCGACATCGGCGGCGGCGCGTCGGCCGAGGTGATGGCCAACGGCCTGGAGATCATCCTCGGCGATGAGGCGGTCCGCTCGGTGTTCGTCAACGTCTTCGGCGGCATCACCTCCTGTGACGCGGTGGCCAACGGCATCGTGACCGCGCTGGGCATGCTGGGCAGCTCGGCGACCAAGCCGCTGGTGGTCCGGCTGGACGGCAACAACGTCGAGGAGGGCCGGCGGATCCTCACCGAGGCCGGCCACCCGCTGGTCACGCTGGCCGACACCATGGACGACGGCGCTGATAAGGCCGCTGAACTCGCCAACAGCGCGAAGTAGGGGACTGCACAGATGGCAATCTTTCTGAACGAGAACTCCAAAGTCATCGTCCAGGGCATGACCGGCTCCGAGGGCATGAAGCACACCCGCCGGATGCTGGCTTCGGGCACCGATATCGTCGGCGGGGTGAACCCCCGCAAGGCCGGTTCCACCGTGGACGTCGACGGCACGGACGTGCCGGTGTTCGGCTCGGTCGCCGACGCGATGGCCAAGACCGGCGCCGACGTGTCGGTGCTGTTCGTCCCCCCGGCGTTCACCAAGGGCGCGATCGTCGAAGCCATCGACGCCGGCATCGGGCTGTGCGTGGTGATCACCGAGGGCGTGCCGGTGCACGACTCGACGGCGGCGTGGGCCTACAACGCCAGCAAGGGTCAGCAGACCCGGATCATCGGCCCCAACTGCCCGGGGCTGATCAGCCCCGGCAAGTCGAACGCCGGCATCATCCCGGCCAACATCACCGGCCCTGGCCGGATCGGGCTGGTGTCGAAGTCCGGCACCCTGACGTACCAGATGATGTTCGAGCTACGCGACATCGGCTTCTCCTCGGCCGTCGGCATCGGCGGGGACCCGGTGATCGGCACCACCCACATCGACTGCCTGCAGGCCTTCCAGGACGATCCGGACACCGAAGCCATCGTGATGATCGGCGAGATCGGTGGCGATGCCGAGGAGCGAGCCGCCGCCTACATCTCCGAGCACATCAGCAAGCCGGTGGTGGGCTACGTCGCCGGGTTCACCGCGCCCGAGGGCAAGACCATGGGGCATGCCGGCGCGATCGTGTCTGGCTCGTCGGGCACCGCCCAGGCCAAGAAGGAAGCATTGGAGGCCGCCGGCGTCCGGGTCGGCAAGACCCCCAGCGAAACCGCTCGGCTGATGCGCGAGCTGCTCCACTCCTGATCGCCGCGCGGCCGATGACCGCCGCAGGCCGCTGCGCTGGGTCATCGCCTAGATTCAGGCCATGAATTCCCTCGATCAGCTCCCCGCCGGAGCCCTGGTTCGCGCCAGGCCGTGGGACGTGGTGGGCGCCGCGCTCGGGGCTCCGATGGTGCTCTGGGGCTTTCTGGGATGGTTCGGCACCGTCGGCGACTCGGCCGGCGGCACCTCCGGGTTCTATTCCGGCACCGGCGCGGCCGGCATCGCCCTGGTGCTGGCGGCCAGCGCGCTCACCGTGAACCAGATGCTGGCCGGGCGGGCCCATCAGGCCGAGAGCCCACCGGTGGCCGCGATGCTGGCCGGGGCGGCCGCCATCATCGTGCTGGGCGGCATGGTCGCCAAGCCGGACAGCGCCACCGTCCAGGCAGGCTCGGTGGCCGGCCTGCTGACCTCGGCGGGCCAGGCCATCGCGCTGGTGTTCGGCTGGCTGCGCGGCAGCAACAAGTCGGTGCGGGCCGAGCGGGTGCGGGCGTTGCAGGCCCAGCAGGCAGCCGCCGATTACGTGGCCGCGGGCGGAAGCTACCCCGGGTACGGCCAGCCGCCCTACCGGCAGCCCGGCTTCGGACAACCGGGCTTCGGACAGCCCAGTTACGGGCAGCCGCCGTATGGCCAGCCGCCGTATGGCCAGCCGCCGTATGGCCAGCCGGGATATGGCCAGCCGCCGTACGGGCAGCCTGGCTACCCGGCGCCCGGCGGCCAGGCCCGATATGGCCAACCCAGCCACGGCTCGGCTGGTTATCCGCAGCGGCCCTCCGCCCAACCCGGTTACGGCCAGCCGGCGCCGTACGGCCAACCTGCGGCCGGCCAACCAGGCTGGCCACCGGCGGCCGGGCGATCTGAGTGGGGTCAGCCGGCGGGGCCGCCGGGCCAGCCGCCGTCCGGACCACCCGGTGCGCCCAGCCCATCCGGCCAGCCGGCGGGGTCCAACCAGCCACCCCAACCGGGTCAGCCAGGCCAACCCGGCCAGCCAGGCCAACCCGGCGAGCCAGGCCAACCCAACCAGTGGCCGCAGTCACCGCGCTAGCCGCGAGCAGGCACGCCTGCAGTTCTCAGGTGGCCGGCGTGCGATAGTCGCCCTCTCCGGCGCGCCTGGTCCGATCTCGGAGCCCGCTTTGCGAGCCTGAAAACGTGAGCGCCACCGATCAGCAGTACCCACCCGGCTGGCTGACCCGGTTTCGCCAAGGGTTCGTCGCCGGAGTCGGCCTGCTGCTGATCGCCCTGGGCTGCTGTGCCGTCCCCACCTTCCTAGCCTGGCTCATGCCCGGCCAGGACACTGCGCCGGCCCTCTCGGCCCTGAAGGCCGCGGCCCTGGTGCTGCTCGCCGGCGCGCACGGCGGGGTGGTGCTGGCCGGCACCACGGTCACGCTGGCGCCGCTGCTGGTGACCATCCTGCTCGGCTGGCTGGTCGCCGGGCACGCTCGGCGGCAGGAGTCCTGGTCGGGTTTCGCCGGCCTGGCGATCGGCTATGGCGCGGCTTCGGCAGCTCTGGCCGGATGGTCGCGGCTGGGCAGCACGTCGGCGCCGGTGCTGCCCAGCGCCATCGCGGCGCTGCTGTTCGTGGTGGCCGTCGGTGGCGCCGCCCGGTCGGCCGAGCAGCTCTGGTCCCGGCTGCCCGCCCGGTGGCAGCAGGTGTCCCGGGCGGCGGCCCTGGTGGCAGCCGGTTATCTGGCGGCCGGAGCGCTGCTGTCGGCCGGCATGCTGCTCGCGCACTTCTCCGACGCCGTGGCCCTGCAGCGTCAGCTCGCGCCGGGCGCGGCCGGGCTGCCGGTCGCGCTGCTGGGCATCGCGGCGACGCCGAACGCGTCGCTGGCCGGGGTCAGTTACCTGACCGGGCCCGGCTTCGACGTGGGGGCCCATACCTCGGTGTCGGCCTTCGCGGTCAGCTCCGGCCGGCTGCCGGTGTTCCCGCTGCTGGCCGGGCTGCCTCACCAGCGGCCGGGGGCCTGGGTCGGCTTGCTGGTGATCGTCGGCGGGGCCCTGCTGGCCGGGTGGGCGGTGCAGCGCACGCTGCCCGCGGCGCCGTCCTGGCCGCGCCGGCTCGCCGACTACGCGGCGGCGGCAGCGATCGCCGGCGTCCTGCTGGCGGCGCTGACCGGGCTGGCTGCCGGTGACCTCGGCGCCGGCGCGTTGCGCGGCATCGGCGCGGCGTGGTGGGCGGTCGGTCTGGCTGCCACACTGCTGGTGCTGCCGGCAGCCGCGCTCTGGCTCGGGGTCGAGTTGGCACGCGGCAGGCTCGCCGGGCAGCCCCGGCCCAGCCTGTACGCGTTGGCTTTCCAGCCGATAGCCGACGGCGACGAGCCCGAATCGGACGTGCCGGAACCGGCTGTCGACGCCCCCGCCCGCTCGCGCAACGCCAGCTAGCCTCGCCCTCCCGGCAGGAGCTCAGGCCCGCCGGCCGCTCCCAGTAGGGTAGGCGCGTGACCGTCCGGCTCGTCGTCCTCGCGTCCGGGTCGGGAAGCACCCTGCAGGCAGTCCTGGACGCCGCCGCTGACGCCGACTTCGGAGGCCAGGTGGTGGCCGCGGGCACCGACCGTCCTGGTTGTCCCGCGATGGCGCGGGCAGCCGCCGCCGGGGTGCCGACCTTCGCGGCGCCGCTCACCGAATACCCCGACCGCGCCCAATGGAACGCCGCGCTTGCCGAGGAGATCGCGAGCTACCGCCCGGACCTGGTGCTGCTGGCCGGCTTCATGAGAGTGCTGGACGCGGCCACCGTGAGCCGGTTCGAGATGATCAACACCCATCCGTCGCTGCTGCCGTCCTTTCCGGGCGGGCACGCCATCACCGACGCGCTGGCGCACGGCGTCAAGATCACCGGCGTGACCGTGCACCGGGTGGACGCCGGAGTCGACTCGGGGCCGATCCTGGCCCAGGCGGCCGTTCCGGTGCTCGACGACGACACCGCCGACACCCTGCGCCAGCGCATCCAGGCCGCGGAAAAGCCTTTGTTTCTCGACACAATCCGCCAGCTGTGCCTCCGCTCGCAGCGTTGCTGAGCGCGGCGTCCCTGATCACCGAGGAGATCTCGTCCATGACCCGAATTCCCGTCCGCCGAGCGCTGGTGAGCGTCTACGACAAGAGCGGGCTGGCCGAGCTGGCCAGGGGCCTGCACGAGTGCGGCGTCGAGATCGTCTCGACCGGATCGACCGCCGCCAGAATCACCGAGCTGGGCGTCCCGGTGACGCCGGTCGATT